>Ga0315279_10000255_pt1 | contig 115608 bp, 80 predicted proteins | sample YL17G06_20_MG_FD_203694 | JGI IMG/M metagenome (GOLD analysis project Ga0315279, IMG submission 203694) | Sediment microbial communities from Yellowstone Lake, YNP, Wyoming, USA - YL17G06_20 | ecosystem: Environmental > Aquatic > Freshwater > Lake > Sediment | place: USA: Wyoming | collected... | reverse complement strand
CGATGAGGACACCGCACGGGGTCGCCGAGTGTGGTAACTCCACATGCTCACCAAATGTCAGTCTCGTGGAGGCTGGCAGGCGACGATGGGGGGGCGGTGGCATGACCTCCGCCCTACCCGCTCAAAGGCATTCGGAGGATTGGCATGCAGTGCCTGAATCACAGTTCCGGCTGATTCCGGGTTGTCGGGGGCGCGGACCCGGTGTTACACTGCGATCCTCATTCGGAGCACAAAACAGCCATGATTACGCTGCACAACGTCGAGAAGTACTTTGAGCATGGAGTCACGAGAACCTGGGTGCTGCGCCGCATCGACCTGAACGTCAAGGAAGGCGAGTTCATTTCCATTATGGGTCCGTCTGGAGCCGGCAAGTCTACGCTCTTGCACATCCTGGGAATGTATGACAGCGCGTGGAATGGGGAGTATTACTTCATGGATATTCCCGTGCACCGGCTCAAGCAGAAGGAGCGAGCCGATCTTCACAAGAGGAACATCGGTTTCGTGTTTCAGAGCTATCACTTGTTGGACAACCTGACGGTCTACGAGAACCTGGATCTTCCTCTCTCTTACCGCAACCTTTCCAAAAAAGAACGGGAGAGCCTCGTCTGCGACTCGCTGGACCGGTTTCAGATCGTGGGTAAGAAAGACCTCTATCCCACCCAGCTCTCGGGAGGCCAGCAGCAGCTGGTTGCAGTCGCCCGGGCCATCATCGCCAGTCCCAAAGTGATTCTGGCCGACGAACCGACCGGCAACCTGCACTCAAGCCAGGGCAAAGAGATCATGGATCTGTTTAAGAAGCTCAACGAGGATGGGACCACGATCATTCAGGTGACGCACTCGGAGAGGAACGCCTCCTACGGTTCGCGTATCGTTCAGCTCTCCGATGGCTGGATCGTAGGTCCATAGGCAGTGGGCGAGAGGAGAGAACCACGAAATACCTGAAATGCACGGAACGTTTTCGCGCATTTCAGGTATTTCGCGGCTATCAGCGCGGCAGCGAGCTCCTACATCAGCTTGTCTTGCGCTCCTGCAGCTTCTTCTGGCTGAAGTAGATCGCCTGCAAGGTCTGTTGAGCAGCTGTCTTCGCCTGGATGTAATCCCCCTCATTCATCAGGCTAGTGAGAATCTCAATTCGTTTGTCGATGTCCGCACACGCAGCTTGAAATTCCTTCTTGGCCGCGCCCGTAAGCTTGGCCGCATTTATCGCAGCCTTCAGGGTGGGATAGCTGCTGTCGATATTCGTTTTGATGTCCGTGACTACCTTCTGCATCGATTCCCGTTCGGCTTTCGCGATATCATAGACCTTCAGCAAGCGGGCCCGGGCACGAAGAAAAGACTGAGCCGCCGCTGCGTATTTTTGCGCCGCGAGTTCGTTCTGCGCCTGGTCCCACATCTCTTTGGCGCTCTTCCAATCACCGGGGGCATACTGATCGGCACGCTGCTCGATGGCCTGATTCATGGCGTCGGTGGCAGTCTTAATCTGTTCGTCAGGCCTTGAAGCGCAACCGTAGCATGCAAGAACAAAAAGAACACAAGTGGCGATCGCTACACGAAAGAACTTAGCTCGCTTCTCTCGCAAACTCAGGGGCCGAGGGGCAAAGGGAGTCAGGGACAAAGGGAAGGAAATCATTTCCGGCCCTTTGCCCCTTTGATCCTTGGCCCCCTGAAACAACTCGAAAAAACGTGACACGAACTCATTTGGTTTCAATTCGTTGTGTAATTTCCAAGACGTCGAGTTAGTCATAGTTGCCTCTGCGGCCCCTCCATGGCAGGACATACGTCACTGTGATTCGAAATCGGCATTGCCATCGACCCGTTGCGCCAAGCTCCTTACGACGGGATCCGGTTGGCCCTTCGTCGACTGCAATGCTGATGGAAAAATCCGGGCATCTATTTCTTAAAATATTGCTGCTGCGCCTCCCAGACTTCCCTCGTAGTTCTTTGGGCGAGATTCAGGGCGTCGGTATACTGCGCGTTCTGAAGCTCGGTTCCGACCTTGGCAATGCTATCCTCAAACTGCTTCACGGCAGCGTCGAGCTCCTTGCGGCGGGCAGCCGACAGCTTTGCCACTCCCGGATCCTCTTTCAACGCCTTGAGCCGGAGGGTAGCGGTCTGTTGCTCCTGGTTGATCCGGGCGATTGCGGCCGCGCGCCGGCTCTTGGCCAGATTTCGGGCCTCTATGTATCTGGTCTTGGCCTTTAAAAGCAGATTGTAGGCGTCGCCGTAGCTCCGGGCATCCAGCTTGCTGGAAGCATCTTGCCACGCTTTCTCCGCAGCACTCCAATCTTCCATGGCGAACTGATCGGCGTGCTCACTGGTCGCTTCCTGTCTGGCCTGTTCGGTTGACTGAATCATTTCTGTCGGCCTGGTCGAGCATCCGGACATGTAGAAGGCGACGGATAAAACCATCAAAAGGAGAAACAGATGCGCGTACTTCATTGTGTCCTCCGCAGAAACCGGCATGATACCTGCACGGCAGTCAAGATCCAAAGTATCTTCGCCGGGATGGTCAGAAATCACTTCACCAGCAGCGTCTTTCCCACCTGAGAGAATCAGCAAGACATATGGACTGTTTTTACGCCTCTATTTCACACCGGCGGAACCAAAAAGTCAAAAGGGAATCGAATGTTTCGAAAATCCGAAGGTCTTCAAAGACCTCGAAGGACTGGAAACGGCCGCCCCGAGGTCTTTGAGTCCTTTGTCGCTCGATGTCCGGTCAGTCGGTGACTGAGGTGAAAATGGCGTTGAAGAGCAACTTGAAGGTGGCGTAAGGCTGGGCGCGCTGCTGCACCTTCAAGGGCATCAGCACCATCCGTCCTTTCCCCATCTTTACCTCCGCGACCGCCACCTTGTTGGCGATATAGGATTCGCCCTGCAGCCAGCCGCTCCTGAGAATGTTCTCCTTCGGATAGCGCACCACGACAGTCGCGTTCAGATTCGACGCGGACGGAGCCGCCTCCAGAACCATCGAGTTGGTGAAATATGAGTCGGTGTCTTCCTTCATCCCGTACGCAATCGGATTGGCATTATCCACCAGAATCCGGAGCACCGAGCCAGGGCAGAAGAAGTCCTCGCGTCGTACGCCCTGCAGGCCGTCCTTGTAAGGCGCGGCGAATTTGTCGATCATCAGCGTGGAGCTGCGCCCAATGGTAATCACGGTTCCGCCGCCTTCGATGAAGGCGCCCAGCGATTTCAGGCCGGAATCTGCAATTCCGCCCCTGTACTCTTCCGGCATATTTGTTCCGCTCTGCCCGTTGATGATCTGCTGCGAGCTCATGTCGGGAAAGATGATGACATCGAACTTCTCGGCTGGGTTTCCGGTGCGCAGATCCTCGGGATGAACCGTCACGAACGGGAACTCGTTCTGTTCCAGAAGCCACCGGGTCCAGCCCTCATCCATGTTTCCGCCCCAGGGCTGATAGAGCGCCGTCCGGGGAATGCGGATGCGCATGAGGGGTATTGCAGGGGTGCCGGCCGCTTCGGGGGCCGTTGCATCAATGCCCAGAGACTTGGCCAGCCGCGTCATGAATGCAGGCAGATCTTTTCCTCCGAGCGCCGCGATCGTGCCGGTTGGATACTCCTTGCCGCCAAAGGTTGCCGGCGCTCTGAACCAAGACACCTCATAACCGTTCTTGAGCAGACGATTTATGGCCACAAGGCTGTTGTTCGGCTCGTGACTCAGCAGGAAAAATGGGCCGTTACCGGTGACTCTGCCCTCCGGCAGATCAATGGTCTCGAGTTTTTTCAGGTTCGCCTCGAAAGGCTGCTTTACGAATATAGTGTTGACGCCCATCTGCATGCCGAGAGACCAGCCAGCCACGTCATAGGGCGCCCGCGCAGGCACGCCGGGCGCCGGCGAAATCTTAGGATAAACTTGGGCTTCGAGCATGTCCTTGGCATAGGCACGGAACGGCTGTGTCATGAGAATCACGTACGTGCCCGCCGGATAGTTGGCGCCGTCAGCCGTGAATGCCGCCTGTGCCTGGTGAACCTCAACGCCGCCCATGGCGAGGGTTTGAAGCATTTTCACCACCGTGGGGCGGTCGGATTGATCGCGCGGCACCGCGATGGCGTAAGGATCTCCCTTCTTCCCCATTTCGAGTTGCCGTTTCCCGACGACATAGAGCCCGTCGAGCAGCTGCACGCGGAGGTCGGCTGCAGTCTGAAGAAGTCCGAAAAGAGCAATCTCATCGTAGTCCACGATATCGCGCAGGGTCCATCGTCCTCCCAACCACGGGCGCGGGTACTGTGAGCGGGATTGCACGTCGCGGGGCGCGGGAATGGGACCGCCCGCCCCCCGGCCGCCGCGTCCGCCCTCACCCGCGGCAGGGGGCGCCACTCCTGGGGTCGCCCTCAGTTGTTCGACCGGTGTGGCGAGGTTCGCGGAGGCAACTTCGGTGAGCAGTCCAAGCATGTTGTGCCACCACCCGGCCCAGGCCATGGCGCCTTCCCACCAGTAAGTGTACGATTCTGCGGAGATGATCCCTTCCTTGCCGTCCCTCTCGAGCGCTGCTCCTTGTGCGTAGCCCAGGAGGCCGGTGTTGCGGTAGATGAGGGGATCAACGTTCGGATTGATCGGATCCATGGCAGGCATCACGAAAATGCGGGAACCGCTGCTCCCCATCTGATGCTGGTCCAGCCAGACTTCGGGGAGCCAATCCTTGTAAAGAATTTTGCCGATCAGCTGCGTTTCCTTCTGGGTAAACATATAGGCGTCGCGGTTGTTGTCGTGCCCGACATAAGGGTGGTAGAGCCAGGGAAGCGGCGCGTTCTCATATGGAGTGCCGAGGTTCTTATTGTACCAATCGGTAACCATGATCTCGCCATCGGGGTTGAGACAGGGCACGAGGAGAAAAACTACATTGTCCAAGATCGTCTGGATCTCGGGAGTCTTTTCGGTCGCCAGCCGGTACACAGCCTCGGGGGTCATCTGGGTGGCGCCGAGCTCAGTAGAGTGGATGCTGCAAGTGTCCAGGACGAAGATCCGCCCTTCCTGAATCAGGCCCTGGGCTTCCTTATCCGAGGCTATCGTCCTCGGATCGAAGAGACGGTGGTTGATCTGCTGGTAGTGATCCATTTTCTTCAGGTTGGCAGCCGAGGAAATCACTATCAGGACGAAGGGATTGTTGTTTGTTGTCTTCCCGACCTCCTGGAACAGCACGCGGTCGGAACGCTGCGCAACCAGCTGCATATACTCGATCATCTTGTCCCAGCGAATGATTTTCTTTTCCGCTCCAACCGCGTGACCGAAAAACTGCTCCGGCGTCGGCAACGACTGCCCAAAGGCGAGCGCGCCGGATAGAACAACTGCCAGGAAAGTCGACAACCAGATAGATGATTTGCGCGTAACAGCCATGGGACACCTCCAGTGCAAACCACGAAGACTCAAAGACCCCGAAGAAACTGATTTCTATTCTTGGCGGTCTTTGTGGTTTGATTTTTACTCCGGAATCCGTTTATTAAAGCGCAGGCGCGACATGCGCAGCTGCTGCGTGGTCAGATCTTCATCCACGTAAAGCCGCACATCCTTGATCTCGTTCCCTTCCATCACCGGTTCCAGGCGCGGAAAAACGATCGCCGTCTTATTGGGCAGCTTGAGCCTGGCGGCACGCTCGCGGATGTTCCTGCGCCACTCCGGATTCACACGAGTGCCGAAGCGATCGAAGATCTGGGTAGCTGCCGCAGCATCTCCTTTAGCCTTGGTGACCTGCAGGTAACTCAGCAGGTCGCCAACCCCTTTTCGAGCTTTCTCAAGATCTATGAGCTGGACATAGAAGTTACCGTTGTTCGTGACCACCCGAACTCCGTAATCCTGGCCTCCCTTTAATCCCCCTTCCAGCAAAAATCCCAACACCAGTTGGCTGCCCCGCTGATGCGCTTCACGGACAAAGTCATCTTCGTACATCCGGTAGCGATTCATCTGACCCTGAAGGTAGGAGATGTACATCGCACGCACGATTTCGCCCTGCTCTTCTCTCTTGAAAGCGCCGATCTCAACCAGTTTTGGGTCTGACGCGTGATAAAGAGCAACCAAGTCCGCGCGACATTCCTCGAGCGACGAGTATGCCCGGCCGATGGCGACGGCCGGATCTACTTTCAGGCTTGCCGCCGGCTTTCCCGATCCGTGGCCAATGACCTCATGCATGTAAACTTCCCACTGCCGCGCCCGGTCGCCGAGGGTCCGGACCAGATCGCGGTATTCGGGGAGGTAGAACTCGTTGACCGTTGCATCCCGGATCTTCTCCGAACGGGCCTCCTCGACGTTTAGCAAAATGATGTTCTTGCTTCCATAGTCACGCCGCAGGTCGTTGTAGTTAGGCAGATTGTATGCCGCAGGCGACACCGGCCCGCTGTCCCCGGTCTCCACGATGACGTTCACCACATTCGCCACCGGCTTGTTGATCTTGTCAAGCTTGTAGACATCGGGCCATGGCATCTTCTTCTCGAAATACAACGCGTTATCGGCGAGCCTATCGATCAAGGTCGAGTCGGAGACGAAGCTCACGTTTCCTTCGAATTGGCCGATAACGCCGCGCGGGTCCATGTAGCTCTCGATGAAACCGTTCAAGTAGTCGACGATCGTATTGGACCGGAGCCAGTCGATCGAATACTGGCGGAACTTTTCTTCGTCACCGGTAGTGTAGTAATCGATCAGACACTGAATCCCACCTCGCTGCTCCTCGCTTTCCGCATAGGGCAGCGCCAGCTTCAGAAAGTAGGTGATGGTGTCCAGGTCCGCACCGTATAGACCTCCAATTTTGTAGATCTGCGGCACCGCTTTCCCGTTTTCAAATCCGAAGCGTACGTTGAGCCTTTCCTGCCATTCTGCCGGCAGAGCATCAATATCCTTCTGATTCAGCCGTTGGTCGTAGAGGTTCACAGAGCTGGTTGCGATAATGTCATCGCCTTTCTTTTGGTTCGTCATGATCGGCTCGAAGTTCGGGTCGAAGATGGTCGGGCGCAGGCGCTCCAGTTTAGCGTTCAGCGTCTCTCCCTGCCCCAGTTCAAACTTCGCGCCCCGCTTCTCGGCATACCGTGCGGCCTGCAGAAGCGTTTCGTAAGTCAGGTAGTTCGGCAGCGTCTTGACGTGCGAATCGTGATCATAGGGTCCATGGTTGATCCAGATGTACTTCAGATAATCAAGTATGGCCTCCTTGACTCGCGGCTCCATCCCTTCGGAGTTGAGATAAATGGTTTCCAGCAACGTCCGGATCTCAAGCGCATACCGGTGGTCCTGCTGATCGGCAAGCGTATGGCCTGCAACGGCGGCACGGTACAGGTAATAAGCCAGCAGCTTCTGCTTGAGGGTGAGCTGATCGAAACCCGGCGCATCAACGCCAAGCACGATAAAATCCTGGCCGTCTCTCCCCAGCCGTTCAAGTTCACCAACCATTCGTTTCGCGGTCACGGCACTCTCCACTTTCTCGTTCTGCGGGGCTTGACGGGAACTGCAGGCAACAGCCAGCGTGCAGGAAACGAGAAACGATAGCGACAACATGGTACGCATCATCATGGTTGTTCTCCAGAAGGGATTTCGCCCAAAATCACGGTAGAATCAGCATTGTATCAGAAGGTGTAGGAAAGGAGATAGTGGGCAGACTGGTCTTCAATCGCCGCTACGCGACGCGTTCAATGCTGGACCTTTGCCCCGGTCTTGAAAGGCCAGGCTAAACTCAGCGGCACTTGAGACTTTAAAACCGGGCGAAAGACCGCTATTCTCTCTGATCTATGGAACCAACGGCACGTATCGGAGGGCAGAGTAATGCCTGCTTATAACCCTCATGCGATTGAGTCCAAGTGGCAGGAGTATTGGGAACGGAACAAGGTCTTTCGTGGAGTGGATCATGTGGGGAAGAAGCTCTACGTCCTGGACATGTTCCCTTATCCGTCTGGCGAGGGGCTGCACGTGGGTCATCCGGAAGGCTACACCGCGACCGACGTGTACTGCCGGTTCCAGCGCATGCGCGGCTACAACGTGCTGCACCCGATGGGATATGACGCGTTCGGCTTGCCTGCGGAGCAATATGCCATCCAGACCGGGACGCACCCGCACGTGACTACCGAGTGCAACATCGCCAACATCCGGCGCCAGATCAAGCGGCTCGGCTACAGCTACGACTGGGACCGCGAGTTCGCAACCACCGATCCGGACTACGTGCGCTGGACCCAGTGGATCTTCCTCGTCCTCTTCCATGCCTGGTTCGACCCGAACCTCGAATGGGTGGAACCTGACGGCCGGAATCAACGTGGGAAAGGGCGCCCGATTGACGAGTTGCCCATCCCTAATGAGATCCGATCCCAGGGAGAGGATGCAGCGCGGAGATACCGAGATTCCTTCCGGCTTGCGTATCAAGCAGAGTCGCTGGTCAACTGGTGCCCGGATCTGGGCACGGTACTAGCCGATGAAGAGGTGATCAATGGCCGTTCAGAAAGGGGTGACTACCCGGTCTTGCGCATTCCGCTGAGGCAGTGGATGCTGCGCATTACCGCCTACGCGGATCGGTTGATCGAAGACCTGGAATTGCTCGACTGGCCGGAGCCGATCAAAGAGATGCAGCGTAATTGGGTCGGGCGGAGCGAAGGAGCCGAGGTCGACTTCTTTGCCGATGCGCCCGGTCCAGCTTACGCGGCCTGGCGCGCCGGCCGTGCCGGCAGCGGCTTCCCGGAAGCAGTCGACCCGGCATCCATCCGCGTATACACCACCCGGGCCGACACCCTCTTCGGGGCAACCTACATGGTTCTCGCGCCAGAACACCCGCTGGTCGAGAAACTGACCGCACCGGAGCGCCGCGCTGAAGTGGAGGAGTATCGCAGATGCGTCGCCTCCATGAGCGAAGAGGATCGGATCGCGGGCCGCGGTGAAAAGAGCGGGATTTTCACCGGCGGCTACGCCACCAACCCTGCGACCGCAGAGCGGATTCCTGTCTGGATTGCCGACTATGTGCTGATCAGCTATGGAACCGGCGCGATCATGGGAGTCCCCGGGCACGATGAACGGGACTTCGAGTTCGCCAAGAAATTCGACCTCGAAGTGCGGGCCGTAGTCATGCCGCCGGAAAGCTGGCTGGACCGTATGAACGTCTCTCACGCAGAATACGGGAAGCGGATTGCCGAGTTGCCTGCCGCCTTTGTCGACGACGGCCACGGCATGCAATCCGCCTCCACGGAGGTCTCATTGAACGGCTTGCCGACGGCCGAGGCGAAGAAGACCATCACAGACTGGCTGCTCCGAGCGGGTCTTGGCCGGCCGGCCGTGAAGTACAAACTGCGCGATTGGCTCTTCAGCCGCCAGCGTTACTGGGGAGAACCCATCCCCATACTGCATGAGGTCGACGCCGCAGGAGAGCCGACTGGGCTCACGAAAGCGGTGCCGGAAAATGAGCTGCCGGTACTGCTGCCCGAGCTGGAGGATTTCAAGCCCACCGGGCGCCCCGGCGGACCGCTGGAAAAGGCGGCTGAGTGGATCCAGGTGCGCCGTGACGGCCAGGTGCTCAACCGCGAGACCAACACGATGCCGCAGTGGGCCGGCTCCTGCTGGTACTACCTGCGCTTCTGCGATCCGAGAAACGATCGGGCAGCATGGGATCCCGATAAAGAGCGCTACTGGATGCCGGTTGACCTCTATGTCGGGGGCGCCGAACATGCCGTCCTGCATCTGCTGTACGCAAGATTCTGGCACAAGGTTCTCTTCGATCGCGGCTATGTATCAACACTTGAGCCCTTCCAGCGCCTGATCAATCAGGGCATGATCCTGTCGATCACGTATCGAACCCGCGATGGAAGAATCGTCCCTTACACGCAGATCAAGTTTGGCGAGGGTAAAGCGATCCATGCCGAGACCGGCGAAGAACTTTCCGGCGAAGTCGAAAAGATGTCCAAGGCGCGCGGAAACGTCATTCCCGTGGATGTTCCGCTGCAGCAATATGGCGCAGACACCACCCGACTTTACGAGATGTTCATGGGCCCGCTCGAGGCCACCAAACCGTGGAGCATGCAAGGCGTTGAGGGCATCAGCCGGTTTCTCAACCGGGCCTGGCGCATGATCATCGATGAGACGGCCGACGATCTGCGGCTCAGTGCCAAGATTCGCTCGGGAGACGATCCTGGCGCAGACCCTACGGCAGAGCAACTCCGTGTTCTGCACCGGACGATTCAGGCAGTCACGGAGGACATGTTCGACCTGCGCTTCAACACCGCGATCAGCCGTCTCATGGAGTTTGTCAATTTCTTCACGAGCCAGGAGTCCCGACCTCACTCCTGCATGGAAACCTTCGTGCTCCTGCTCGCCCCGCTCGCCCCGCATCTCGCCGAAGAGCTCTGGCAGGCACTTGGACACTCCGGGTCATTAGCCTACGAGCCCTGGCCGGCGTTCAACGAGAAGTACACGCGCGAGGACACGGTGGAGCTGCCGATTCAGATCAACGGCCGCCTGCGCAGCCGGCTCGTAGCCTCGATCTCCGCCAGTAATGAGGAGCTGGAATCCGCAGCGCTGGCCGACGTCAAAGTGCGGAGACATCTTGAAGGGGGGACCGTCAGAAAAGTCATCATTGTGCCCCGCAAACTCATCAACATCGTGGTCGACTAGATGCGCGCGAAAATAGGACACCCCGCTTATGCAGTTCTCTTGGAGCTTGCTGCCCGCGCACCTCTCGACATTCCCCTGAGGGGCGAAACCGCTCTTTTCCCAACTCTCTTGGAACCAAGCGACTTGTCGCTTTTTTGAGTTGTTGAAAATCAGAAGACATCGTTCTTTTGTCCCTGTTTCTTGCTTTTTTTCACGGGCTAGGGTTTTCCCTAGTTCCCCGGGGGCGTTAGAAAGTTTATTAATTGTGTATGCAAGGCTGCAATTCCTGGTGACGGTCGCTGCGAGAATGGTACTGTCTGCACAGAACGACTAGCGGCCGATTAGGCCCCGCACAGCAGCTCCGGAAATGCCGGTTGTTGGGATTCGGGCCGGCAGTGGGTGCAAGAATCGTTTGTGGGAGCTAAGGGAACGATGAATTCGAAAATTCAGTTCCGCTTGCTCGTGTGCGATCCCGATCCGCAGGGTCAAAAGATGATCCGGGAATGTTTGCAGGATTCTTCCATCAAGGTTCTGTTCAGTTCTCCGGCCGAGCCTCTCGAAAACACACTCGCGAAGTATTCTCCTTTCAACGCCGTCGTAATCGATCTTCCGACCCCCGCGAAAAGATCCTGCGATAACCTGGTCTCAGCAGTAAAACGAGTCGCTCCGAGTGCCAAAGTTATCTTCCTGTCCAGACTCGCCGACGAGAAGTTGTGGAGTCAAGTGCTCTCCTTGGGCGCATATGACCTGCTGCCCAAGCCTTTGGAGCGAACCGAGTTCCTGCGGACCGTGTTTGGCGCCGTACGACACGATCAGGTAGCCTGAGAGGCGTGTAACCTGAGATCGAAGGCTAGCGCCGAGAGCCCGCGATGGGCGCTCGTAGGGGGTTTTGTACCTCTCGAGAGCTTCAGGTAGACTTTGGGCCGGCACCGACCTTGCCGGTGCGGATACCTTTCCGGCATGCTCTCTCCTGAGCGGCGATGTTGCGGCTCGATGTCTTCATTTTCTCAGAACAGAAGCGGCAGGCGGTCTCTTTCTTGGATCGCGACCGGCAGGTTTGTCACTACTCGCGTACTTCCGCGTGGTGGCGCACGTCGATGCCCTTTACGTAAAAGGGCACGTCTTCGGCGATGTTGGTGGAGTGGTCCGCAATCCGCTCCAGGTCGTTGTTGATCTTCAGGGCAGCCGTAATCAGCCGCAGATCCACAGCCATCGGCTGCTGCAGCACCAGGAGCTTGATCGCAAGATCGTCAATCTCGATCTCCATCTGATTCACTCTTGCCTCGTTCTTCAAGACGTCCTCGGCAAGAGCATGATCCTTCTGGACCACTGCCGTAATGCTGTGGTAGATCGCCGTTTCTACGAGCGAACTCATCTCAAGAAGTTTACATTTCAGTTGTTCCAGTTCTTGATCGAAGTGTCGCAATGGGCCTCCTTCGAACTTATGGCAATTGACCGAATCGGCCGGTGATGTAATCTTCAGTAGCTTTGAGCTTTGGACGCTCAAAGATGACCTTGGTCGTGTCAAACTCAATCAGTTTGCCAAGCAAAAAGAAACCGGTGTAATCCGCGACCCGCGCGGCTTGCTGCATGTTGTGGGTGACAATCACGACGGTGCAACTGTCCTTGATCTGAAAGAGCAACTCTTCGATCTTGGCCGTTGCAATCGGCTCGATTGCGGAACAGGGCTCGTCGAGAAGCAGCACTTCGGGATCAACCGCCAACGCCCGGGCGATGCATAACCGGTGCTGCCTGCCTGAGAGGTCAAAGGCGGACTTGCGGAGCTTGTCCTTCACCTCGTCCCAGAGCGCCGCCCGTTACTTGAACGGCCAGTCCTGGATTTTCCTTCATGTAGGTCTCGGCCCAACTCTGAGCCAAGATGACCATCGTGTTGGAACCCTTGACAGTTACGGGTTTATGCTGCGAACCGGTCTCCGATCCTGCGCCGCATCCTGCAACGAAAAGAGCGAACCCAGTCAGAATCCAGAGCGCACACACCTTTTTCATGATGCCTCCTCGGCAAATGGACATTTTCACCGGCCTTCGTGAACTTTTGACGATTTTCCTGTTAAGATTTGGTTAGGGGTCTTTTTCTGCTGGAACCAGGGTTTTGCCTAGTTTTTCAACAGCCGGATTCCTGATAGACACTATCCGTATCATTTTTGTACTACCAGAGTATGTACCAAGCTGTGTAAGCTCTTTCATACAGCAGGAGTGCCCCGAGGAGCCAGGAGCTCCTGAGCAGTCCCTCATGCGCCGGGGACGCACCCAAGCGCACGAAAAGGGTCGGAATCGGCATCGGGATCGCAATCGGCTTTTGCAGACCAACAACTTCGATTGCGATAGCGACCCCCGATTCCGATGCCGATCTTCTCGGCTGTTCGTTTCTATTTTCGGAACAGCCCCTCATGCGCCGGGGACGCACCCAAGCGCACGAAAAGGGTCGGAATCGGCATCGGGATCGCAATCGGCTTTTGCAGACCAACAACTTCGATTGCGATAGCGACCCCGATTCCGATGCCGATCTTCTCGGCTGTTCGTTTCTATTTTCGGAACAGCCCGAAGGAAGCGGTCGACCTGAAATCCTCGGATTCTTGACCTGGGGCTGGGGATTCTCCCCGAGAACCTACGCCCACATGATGTGTAATATGACCCACTTTGAGCCATGCTTGTTCACTTCTCAGAGATCTTGCTGAGGACTGCAACGCCTGAAACTGCTGAAATTTACATCAGTACTGAAATACGGCGCGGATGAGGAAAGAAAATTGCTTACTAGCAATCGACAATTCTTCGCTTCTTAACGTGTGCTGTCAACACGCGATTTTTTTGGAGGCATTATGAGAATCGGCAATAGGGCCTCGAAGATAGCGATCCTGTTCCTGCTGTTCTTTATGGCAGCTGCGCTAGCGATTGCAGCCCTGATCGATCAAAAAGGCCACATCTATTCTGCTTTGGAAAAAGCTTTTTACCTCACCGACGAGCAAGCGGTCTTCATCCGTCCGGGACTTCAGGTGACGATTCAGGATGTGACGATTCCCGCCGACCTGAAACCGCTGGTAACATTCATGGTCGCTGACTCTCAAAGGCAATCCCTGGATCGAACGGGGGTGTTAACACCGGGCGTGGTCGCCACGAGTTTCATCCTCGCATATTTGCCGCCGACCACCGATAGAAGCATCCCGTCATACGTTGATTACAGCACGCGAAAGGCAAGCAGCACCATTACAGGCATTACAACTTATCAGGCAGGGACGGATTCGGGTGGGAGCTACACCTCCTTAGGCAACGGCGTTTACACCTACAAGTTCGGCACTGTTTTGCCTTCAAATTACAGCCGCGCCGCAACGCACACCCTTGGGATCTATGCTACGCGGGATCTGACGCAGTATGGTCTGAGTCTCTATGTGTCGAACGTAACGAAGGATTTCGTCCCGAACGGGTCGCCCGTCACTCAGGTCAGGCAGATCGCGTTGACTTCCAGCTGCAACCAGTGCCACGACCCACTGAGTGCCCACGGATCGACCGGACGGCAAAACGTGGAGATCTGCATCCTGTGTCACAGCCCGCAAACGATCGACGCGGACACGAACCGAACGGTGGACATGAAGGTCTTCATCCACAAGATCCATATGGGATCTTCGCTGCCGAGCGTGAAGGCCGGCACGCCGTATCAGATCATCGGCTTCAACCAATCAGTCAACGACTGGTCCGACGTCGCGTTCCCGCAGGACATCCGCAATTGCCAGACCTGCCATAAGAACTCGGCGCAGACCAACGCCTGGATGCTATTCCCAAGCATCGAAGCCTGCGGTTCCTGCCACGATGACGTCAACTTCGCGACCGGCGCCAACCATCCGGCCGGCGCTTACTCCGACAGCTCGCAGTGCGCTTCCTGCCACCAGCCGCAGGGGCAGTTCGAGTACGATGCCTCCGTCGCCGGAGCCCATACAGTACCCTACAAGTCGAATCAGCTCCTGTATCCCAAGATCACCATATTGAGCATCACCAATACCGCTCCCGGCCAGAGTCCCACCGTTCAGTTCAAACTGACCGACAAAAACGGCAACAGTCTCAATCCGGCCCTTTTTAGCGGGAGCACGGGAAGGCTTTCTTCAAACATAGCCGGACCGACCACCGACTACACGACGCAGTTGTCGGAAACGATCAGCGGAGCGAGCTACGCTAACGGCGTGGCGACCTACACCTTTAGGAACAAAATCCCCTCTGGAGCTGCCGGATCTTACGCGATGGAATTCGAGGGATATATCAATACAACGGTGGTCAAAGGCGGGGACGTGCAAAGCACCTTCGTCCAAAGGGATGCCATCGACAACGTGGTGAAGTACTTCGCGGTGACGGGCACGACCGTAGTTCCCCGGCGCACAGTGGCCTCGATCGCCAACTGCAACGTGTGTCATGACAAGCTGCAGCCCCACGGCGGTAACCGAAACCAGATCGAGGCCTGCGTGATTTGTCACAATCCGACAGCAACCGACGCGGCCAGGCGCCCAGCGTCCGCTCTTCCGACCGAGGCGATTGACATGCAGATCCTCGTCCACAAGATCCACACGGGCGAGAACCTTACGAACGGGTACACCGTCTACGGCTTCGGCGGCAGCGTCAACAACTTCGCCGACGTGCGTTTCCCGGGAGACCGGCGCGATTGCGCGAAGTGCCACGTGGGTACGTCTTTCACGGTGCCGCTCCCTGCAGGAGTGCAGCCTGCGGTCACGCCCAGGAACTACTGGACTCCAACGCAACCAGTATCGGCAGCTTGCCTGGCGTGTCATGACTCCATTTCGGCGGCCGCGCATGCGTTTCTCAACACTGCCACGTTCGGCAGCATCCAGGCTGAGGCTTGCCCGGTGTGTCACCAAGAACGGGCCGACTTCGCGGTAACTCGAGTCCACGCCCGCTAGAGGCCAAAATGACGCTCACTCGCGCTTTCAGATTCGCGCTGATGTCCTCGGTGGCAGCTCTGGTCATCGGAGCCCTGGCCGGCAACCTCAAGGGGTTGCCTGCCGGGGCCGCACCCCAGCAATCGGAAACCACCGTGCAAGACTGCGGTGCCTGCCACGAGGACTTGGTCAATGCCTTCGCCAAGAACGTGCACGACATCCTGGAGAAGAGCCCGCTCTACAAGCTCCCCAATCCGTGCGAGTCCTGCCATGGCCCCGGCAAAGCCCACATTGATGGCGGAGGGGATAAATCAAAGATCATCGGTTTCAAAGGCAAGGCGCTCCGATCCTATAACCAGCAGTGCCTGGCATGCCACAGGAAGGACCACAAGGTCACGGGCTTCGACGCCAGCACTCACGCCAAGCAAGGACTCAATTGCGCCGACTGCCACAACATCCACAAGCCCGCCGCGCTGACCCGCTCACTAAAGGACCGCCCCAGCAATCTCTGCATGGCTTGCCACACCCTTCAGAAGGCTCAGTTCTCCAAGCCCTTCCACCACAGGATCAAAGAAAATGCCATGGAGTGCACCGACTGCCATCAGCCCCACAGCGGCTTAGACCGCCGCCAGCTCAGCTCCAGCTTCTCGGGTGACGAAGTCTGCTTCAAATGCCACAGCGAAAAGCAAGGTCCCTTTGTGTTTGAACATCTCGCAATCAGGTTGCGCGGGTGCCAGGGCTGCCATGAACCCCACGGCTCCAACAATTCCAAGATGCTCGTGCGCTCGACAATGACCGCCTTGTGCCTGGAATGCCATGCCAGAAATCCTGTGACCAGGAGCGTCCTTACTGCACAGCTGCCCTCGTTCCACAACCTCAATAGCCCTGCATACCAGAATTGCACCACCTGTCACGTTATGATCCATGGCTCCAATTTCGATCGCCTGTTTTTCAAATGATCCCCGGGACAGGAGCTAAAGCCATGAATGTGAATCTCAGCCTTCGCAAGCCGATCGCTTTCCTCTTCGTACTTGCGCCGGTTCTGCTTGCCGGCACAATGTGCCCTCTCCCGGCTCAATCCAATCCAGCCGGAACGGCCGGTGCGGCAGCGGCCGGTGCCGGTGCCGACTCAACGTCTAATAAAAAGGATGTGGAAGCGGCCCAGACAACGCCTCCGGCTCAGGCGGTTCCCACGGAGGGCTTCAAACTCGGCATTTATGAAGGTCACTCCGACTTTGAGGTGGGATATCGCTGGTCCTCTGGTATTGGCGGCAATGACCAGATGTTCCGAAGCCAGGTGAACCTCTTCGAGGGAGCGCGACTCCTCGACTCTCATGTGACGCTGCGTTCCACTCCAGGCACAGGCCTTTTCGACAGGATGGATCTATCGCTCAACAACTGGGGAGATCCATACAACGTGCTTCGCCTCAACATCAGCCGCATGGATGTCTACGAGTTCAGGGCCAGTTATCGCGACCTCAACTACTACAACTTCATATCCACCTTCGCCAACCCGCTGCTCGGCCAGAACAACCTGTTCGCCCAGCACAACCTCAACGCCAATTACCGGACGTCTGATTTCGAGTTGCGACTCTTCCCCAACCACAAGATCGTCCCTTTTGTGGGTTACTCCCATACGGGCTCCGGCGGTCCGGGTTTCACTACCGTCGGGTCGACAGGAAACGAATTCCTCCTGCAAACTCGCTGGGAATACGCCGCAGATGAGTATCGCGGCGGTATCCAGTTCAACTTCCCCATGCTCAGCCTGACCGTCGAACAAGGCTACCGGTACATGAAGAATGATACAAGCGTGACCGATGACGGACAGCCTCAGGGCAACGAGGGCACGAAACCCTTCCTCGGCCAAACCATCACCCTCTCGTCTCTCAATCGCGGCTACCATGGGCGCACCAAGCTCCCGACCTCCAGGATGCTCGCCAAGTTCACGCCCTTTCAGAACCTCCGCATGACCGCGCGCTACATGTATACGATGGGCGCGGTGGATTCAAACCTGGGCGAGATCAGAGCGGGCAGACTAGTCGATCTCACAGATTTCCTGATCTATGGAGCCGCAGCCGATGGCTTCAACGGCCGCGCCAAGAAGCCTAATCATAACGGCTCCTTGCTCATCGAATATTCCCCCTCCTCCCGAATCACTTTCACGGACAACGTTGATACTCTGAACTACCACATTTCTGGCGCTGGCCTGCTCTCAACCCTGTTCCTGAATGCCTCCTCACTCCTCGGCCCCAGCCCGACGACCAGCACGACCATAACCAACCTGCTCAACACCGACTTCATCTATAACGAGGTAAGCAACCAGGCGCAAGCTGAGATCAATCTCGGTTATGGCTTTGCCGGACGCGTCGGTCATCGTTACACTTATCTCGACGTCACCAATAATGACTCCGAAGATGTCTCTGCTACGAACGTCTCCCGGAACACCGGGCTTGTCGGTCTTGTCTATCGCCCCGGCAGCTGGCTCCGTCTCGGCGTCGACTACGAGAACACCCAGACCAACCGCCCCGTAACCCGTACCGACCTGTTCAACTACGACCGGCTCAACATCGACCTGCGCGCCGGCTCCTGGAAAGGCTTCAACTTCAACGGCAGGGTTTTCTTGCAGAACAACAGACTCCCGTCCAGCGACCTTAACTTCAAGGGGCGCAACCAGAACTACATCGCCGGCCTGAGCTTTGAGCCCAACGAGCGCTTCAGCCTCGGCCTCGATTACTCCCGCTCGAATCTCTTTTCCGATCTCCTCATCGTGGTGCCGCAGAGCCTGAAAACCATCCCCTCGATCTTCAACGAACGCATCTCCGGGATCGGCGCCAGGCTCGGACTCGGCATCTACCGGGGCTCGAAAGCCGAAATAGGCTACCGCGGCATCATCAACAAAGGGAACGCCCCGCTTGACTACCATCAGCCATACGCATCCCTCTGGATCCCGCTAGGATTCAAAATGGCACTCAAGCCGTCCTGGCAATACTTCGATTACAACGACAAGTTGTTCGGTCTGGAAGACTACAAAACCCACTTGGTGACCATCGCCCTGGTTTATTCCCGCTAAGCCGACGTTGCTGCGCAAAGGCGGTTCGCTGCCGGCACAACATCGGAACGCCTCCTCCTCCGCGTGACAATAGGGGAAGGCTCCCCACGCATAGCAGTTTCCAAGCCGCAGATCAAATAGAGCTCCTCGTGCACCCTTCCCAGCCAGACGCATGAAGAGCATATGTCCATGGCAACTCAGACAGTGGTTTGCACCGCTTGGAGCGATGCCGGCGCATACCAACAACGAACCACCAAGACCCCAAAGACCCCAAAGAACCAAGAGCTAAGGGGGCTTTGGCTGCGCCGGAGGCGATTCCGCAGCGCAGCTGCGGAATCTACTCCTGGCGCGGGCATCGGGGACAAGCGCATGGGGGATGGGTGCGCCAGGGAAGCCCGGGAATCTCACCGCACGCTCCAGGCTCCAGGACAGCTTCTTCTGCGCGCTTTCCCCCGATGCCCGTGCCAGAAGTGGCAACCAAAGCCTATTTCCGACGTACCATCCATCGCTATCCTGTGTAATCCCAGGATCTTTGTGGTCTTGGAGGTCTTTGAGGTTCCAAAGGCATTCGGATGATTGACATGCAGTGTCTGAATCGCTGATATGTCCAGACTACAGTTGACGCCATGCCGGCTGTGTGCGATTCTAGGGAGTTCGGTCGCCCCAAAAAATCAGCGCCCTTTCCCCGGGAAGAGAAAGGGCGCCGCTCGGGTGTAGGTGGGTATTAAGGGTGGAAAGGAGGTTTGTATGTCGGAACGATTCTCCTTCTTAGGGTTGTAATTTGCTCTATCCAAAAGTATTAAATACGCAACCGGCGTGCCAGCGGCGGGAGCCCCAAATTGTCAAGAATTATCCCGCTTGTTTCCAAGGGCTTAATATGAAACCATTACAGTGGTGGTATTGAGGATTTAATCACTTGATCGGGTGACCAAACCCATCGTTAATGTAATTTCACCCGAGTTTTTCAAGGGAAATCCCCAGGTATTGACGGGAGCAACCCGATTGGATTGCGGCGAGAACCCTGGGTCTTTGCGGAACGATTGTCTGGGACTCGTCGAGTTCAGGTATGATGATATCGAACCTCAAGCAAGGAACAAAGTCGCGACCGGCAGTCCGGACAAGCGCCGAGCGGATGAAGCCGTCTCATAGGGAGTTGATTACAGCCGAGATGCATGCAGAAGGTGAGCGAGTCGATCGCTGTCTGCGGTCAATCAGCGAAACGGGTTGCGAGCTCGAGCAGGCTTCGCTCGACGCAGTTATTACAACTGATCCCAAAGGGCGAATCCTATCCTGCAGTGCGGCAGCATGCGATCTGCTGGGCCTACTGCCGGGCGAAGCCGTCGGCAGGCACGTGAGCTCATTTTATGCGGGCGGAATTGGGGAAGCACGCCGCGTGATGCAGCAGCTTATAGATAAGGGACGCATTCGGGACTGCATCACCGAAATCCACACGCCCACCGGCCGCTGCACGCCAATCGCGCTTTCAGCATCGGCCATCAGAAACAGCGCAGGGGAGATCATCGGTACGCTCGGAGTAGCCCGCAATTTGACGGATATTCACCGGCTCGAAGATGAGCTCAACAAGAAAAACAGGTTCATGGCCAACATTCTTCAGGACTCGGCTGACGCCATCATGACGATGGACCCTGAAGACCACATCACTTCATGGAACCGCGGCGCCGAAGCAATCTTCGGTTACAGCGCCGCAGAGGTGATCGGCAAGTCGGCGAGCATTATCGTACCACCCGACCTCCGGGAGACTCAGGAACTGAAGCAGCTTAGGGAAAAGTTCCGGGCACTCGGCGCCGTTCGCAATTATCAGACCGAGCGCATCACAAGAGACGGCCGCCGCATCCAGGTGATCTTCACGCGCACGGCAATCCGTGACGATCAGGGCCGCATCGTTGGAAGCTCATCGGTGCTCAAAGATGTGACCTCGTACCGCAGCATGGAGCGACAGCTCGCAGACGCTGCTCATCTGGCAACACTCGGCGAGCTGTCTGCCGGGCTGGCCCACGAGATCAAGAACCCCCTGGCAGGGATCAAGGGAGCCATTGAAGTCATTCGCGATTCCATCCCCGCCAGCGATATTCATCGCGAGATCCTCGGCGACGTGTTGCATGAGGTCAACAGAATCGACAAGATCGTGCGCGATCTGTTGGGCTACGCCAAACCAAAGCCCCCTTCGCACTCTGACATTCAGCTCGATGAAATGGCGCAGCGCATCGTGGCGATGGTCGAAAAATCTGCCAAGAATGACGCCCTCGTCATTCGGCTGCATAGGCTTACCTCCGTGCCCGGATTCACCGGCGACGAGACCCAGCTCGAGCAGGTGCTGCTGAATCTTTTGCTGAATGCGCAGAAGGCGATGCCCGCAGGAGGTCACATTGACGTCAGGCTGTGGCACAATCCGACCGGAGGGGTGGCATGCTTTGAGGTCGAGGATGACGGGCCGGGAATTCCCGAGGAAGTTCGCAAACGTCTGTTCCAGCCCTTTGTCACCACGCGGACCGACGGCACCGGATTAGGGCTGGCAACCTGTCTGAAAAACGTGCAATATCATGGTGGTTCCATCGAGGTACAGAGTGAAGTCGGGCACGGAACGAAATTCGTCGTGACCCTCCCGCTAGTGTCGCGCCTCTGAGATTATGCCCAAGGAAACGATTCTTGTCGTCGATGATGAACGCCTGGTACGCTGGTCGCTCCAGCAGAAGCTGGAGCGGTGGGGCTATCACGTAAGTCTGGCCGAAGACGGCGCCACGGCCCTTGCACGTGTGCACCTGGACAACCCGGATTTGATCACGCTCGATGTGAAGCTCCCAGACCTGACCGGCATAGAAGTCCTTTCAGAGCTGAGAAGACGCAATGTTCAGGTGCCGGTCATCGTTATCACCGCTTTCGGCGTAGTGGACGATGCCGTGCGCAGCCTCAAACTAGGCGCCTACGACTTCATTGAAAAGCCGATCAACTTCGAGAAGCTTGAGAATTCGCTCCGTAATGCGCTCGAGGCGCGGCGCTTGCGCACGGAGGTCGCGCGCACGCATGAGATTCAACGCAGCGAATTCAGCGTCGATCACATCATCGGAGTGTCCGATCACATTCGGGAGGTGTTGGAGCTGATCAAGAAGCTCGCTGCCAGCGAAGCTTCGACGATTCTCATCCAGGGAGAGAGCGGCACCGGCAAAGATCTCGTGGCGCACGCCATCCATTATGAATCGTCTCGCCGGGATCGCCCTTTCTACGCCATCAATTGCGCGGCCATTCCCGAAAACTTGATGGAGTCCGAGCTATTCGGCCACGAAAAGGGAGCATTTACCGACGCTCGCACTCAGAAGAAGGGGATGTTCGAGATGGCCGATGGCGGCACTCTGTTTCTGGACGAGATCAGCGAAATGAATCTCGGGATGCAAGCCAAGCTGCTGCGGGTTCTGGAAGGCCAGTCATTCCGAAGGGTCGGCGGAGTAAAGAATATCACTGTCGACGTCCGGGTGATCACCGCTTCGAACCGCAACCTCGAGGACGCCGTGCGCACCTCCCGCTTTCGCCAGGATCTCTACTTCCGTCTGGCAATCATCCCCTTAGCATTGCAGCCACTGAGAGAACACAAAGTGGACATCCCTCCGCTCCTGGATCACTTCATCCGCCACTACAACCAGAAATTCCACAAGAACATCCAGAGCCTCACAAGAGAGGCTGAAGAACTGTTGATGAATTACGACTGGCCTGGAAACGTCCGAGAATTGCGCAACGCCATCGAAAGGGTGATGATCCTCGCCGAGGGAAACCGCGTGGCAGCCAAGCATCTTCCTATCCGCATATCTGAAGGCGGGATCCTCCCAGTGCCTATGAGCGAGGGATCGGAAAACGGAGGCATCCGCCTGCCTGCCGGTGGAACCTCGCTGTATGAAGTGGAGCGCGAGTTGATACGCCAGGCTTTGGAGCGGTCCCGCGGCAACAAGACGATGGCCGCGAAGCTGCTGCGCATCACCCGCGATACTCTGCGTTACAAAGTGAAGAAGTACCACCTCAAGTAAACACACCAGAAGTTACCAAACGCACGATAAGATTCTCTGTGGACTGGGAGGTTCGTCTCGGACGGTTGCGGTTACAACAAGGGAACCTTGGATTTCCGCATGCGGCGAAGGAAGTAGGGGCGCATCACCTGCTTCATCGTGAAAATCCAGCTATGATAGGCGCGGCCATCCAGAGAATCCGGGGCGAGGTAAAGCGTGTCTTCGGGATGAGGCAACACACTAAGATGGATGTTGGGCGCCATGCCGATCGGCAGGTTGCGCGCGCGGCAAGCTTCGTAAACGTGGCGGAAGACGCGCACCATCTCTGCAAATTGCGGCGGCGGAAACGCTTCTATATCCGTTTCCGACAGGGGCCTGAAGATGTAAACCAGGGGGAGCGCGCCGATGCGCGCAAGATAGTCGATCGCACGCAAAGAATCCTCGATTGGCTCGACGCCGGCGATGATTTCCCCCGATACTCTTCCTTTGCCAAAAGCGCGCGCGCAGTATTCGAGTGCCCGCAGGTAGCTCTCCCTGCCGGCAGCGTTGGATCTGCCGAGCGCAAAACGATCAAAGTAATCCTTGCTGAAAAACTCCATGCGGAAACCGACGTGATCCGCACCCAGGGATCGGGCCCGGTCGTAAAGTTCGAGATCCTCTTCAGGGGGGAACTGCACCCCAACCAGGATCCCTACTTCCTGCTTCAGGGCCTTCAGGTATGGGAAGATCCTGGATAGGCCACCGCTGCCCTGATATCCACTGCGAAGAAGCGCAAATGTGACGCCGGACTCCTTCTGTGCCATGGCAGCAGTTTCGACGACGTCTTCGACCGTCTTTCCTTCCGCGGCCGCCGCTTCCGGTTCCGCCGTTCGATAAAACCGGCAGTTAAGCCCCTCCTCCCTACCACCGAAACGACGCTGCTCTCCAAGGCTGACAACCAAGCAGGTCCCCTGCAACATGCCAATCCGCGACATCGGAATTCCGCGACTGGTGCAGAGGTCGTACCAATCGGGCTTGGGCGGAAGTTTGACGCTGTATCGCAAGTCGTGCCTTTCGTCAAAAAGGCGGTACGCGCCGCGGCCACGCAGAAGGTAATAGGGAGAGTTTTCGACGAACTTCTCCCTGACGGGCGCGTTGACCCAGAGCTCGCTCATATCCCCAGGGAGGATCATTTCCAGCCCACTCGCCAGATCGGCAGGCTCGTTGCTGAGGGGACGGCCATCCTCTTCGATGCGGCAGGTCCCGTCGATGCGAATGCCGCGGCAGAGCAAGTCGATCTTCAATTCAACAGGGTTAAGCCGCTTGCCAAGCAGGGGAAGGATTTCGGCGCTTTCTATGATGGATGAAGACATAAGGCAACCTAAACTAGCAAACCCTTGAATCTAATCCCTCGCGGACATCTTGGTCAGTCTTTTCTGAGCCGGTCCAACTTGCGACGATCCTCAGAGGACGTTCGCTATGGACCCGCAGCTTACGTCACCATTACACTCCTCTTACGATCTTGCTCCCCTGTTTGTTTCTACATTAATCATGCTCCAACACAGGAGCTCAGGTGTCCTATCTGAGACTTTTCTGATGGATGGCAGGAGACTCTGTTTCAGCGGGATCCCAGGCAGATTCTTGCGGGACTTGCTTATGCGGGCCGCAGGTATATGCCGGACTTGATGTTGCGCCGAACGCGCCAGGCTTCGCTCAGCACTTCAAGGTAGGAAATCAAACGGACTTTGCTCCCAGGCGCGTTGATCCACACGATCGGGACTTCCTGGATGCGGTAGCCGAGCTGCCCGGCGATCGCCAGGAGCTCGATATCGCACCCCCAGCGGTCGATGGTTTGCCTTCGGAAGACCGCTTCAGCAGAGCGGCTGGTGAACATCTTGAATCCCGCCTGGGTATCCTTGATCCCGGGGACTGCGAGGCAGCGAATTACCAAGTTGCCAAAGCGGCCGGCAAGCTCCTTGCACCAGGACTGATGCACCTCAATGCGGGCACCGCGCTTCCTGCGCGAACCGATGACGACATCATAACCCCGGTCAAAGCAGGGCCAAAAGCCGGCGATCTGGTCGATGGTAGTCGAGTTGTCGGCGTCCATGAAAATGCGATAGGCGCCGCGTGCCTCGAACATGCCCCGCCGCACAGACGCACCCTTTCCGTGGTTGGCGCCGTCCGGGTGCTGGATGAGGCGCAACGATTTTACCGTCTCGCATGCGCGCACTACCCGCGGCGTATCGTCCGTCGAGCCGTCGTCGACTACAATGATCTCGGATTCATAGGGCTGTGCCGAAAGGTAGGAGTCGACAGTTCGCAGGGTGTCGGCCAACCGTAGCTCCTCGTTGTAAGCCGGGATGATCACGGAAAGGCGGATGCTCTCTGGCATGAAGATCAATCCCGAGGCTTCAGGTAAGGGATCGTCATGGGACCTTCCGGAATCACAGCCACCGGCGCGTCCCCTCCGACCCGTTCCAGCTCGGCCTGCAGAAACTCCTCGATATGGGCCACAGGCTCCAGGTGGGCGCGCCGCACCTGATCCGGGGAAATCATGCTGTAGAGCCCAACGCGAGCCTTCAGGAGGATCATCGCCAGAAGCTGGGCTTCCCACTGATCGTAGAGGGAAAAACCCGGCGCCAGAATGGTGCTCAGAATCGCGGCCGGCGAATCGTGCTCCAGCATCAACCTGCGAAAATTGCCGTGCGCTGGGAATCCATCCCTGCATTCGGCGGCCGCCAGAATAAGGCCTCCTTCGCTCACGATCTGCGCAGCGGCCGACATCCCTTTTACCGACTGATAGAGATTCTGATCGAGCGGGTAGCCGCCGTTGGTCGTCAGCACGATCCGGTAGGACCGCTCGCACGCCGCCATGGCAGTCGCCCTGGCGAATTCGCACCCTCTCCGGTGCGCCGCCAAGACCTGGCCGCAGAAAAAGCCGGTGATGCGGCGATTGCGATTCTGGGTCACGTTGATACAGAAATCCACGGGTAGAAGCGAGCCGTTGGCCCGGATCTGCTCCTGTGTCGGGTTCCCCTCCAACTGCCCCCAGGCGCTGCGAGGATCACCGATCACGGAAGCCCGGTGATAATGCATGATCGAGTCAATGTCGGCCAGCGCCGGGAAGATTCCCTTGTAACCGCCGGAAAATCCGGCCATGAAATGGGGTTCGATAAAGCCCAGTACGATTCGGCGGTCCGCTTCAACGTATTCCCGGTTCATCAGGACGGTGCGGCCGTCGGGTGACTTTCCCGCCGGCGCCAGCGTTTTCGGATCGTGGGCCGTGTGGTTGACAACCCGAAACCTTGCCAGGATGTCCGGGCCGATCATGGAGGCGAGTTCGGCTTCGGTATTGACGCGATGAGAGCCGGTGCCGTTGATGATCGTGATGTGATCGTGAGGGATGTGTGACAGTTCGCCGATGGTCCAGCGCAGGAGGCGGTCGGTGACAAGTGGCCGAGTGATGTCCGGAATGACCAATGCCAGTCGATCTGCCGAACGAAAAAGTTCCCTCATGGGGCGAGATTCGATCGGATCGCGAACCGCAACTAGGAAGGCAGCCTCTTCAGCCGGCAGCCCTTCCACAAACTTCGGCTCCAGCACCGTAACGTCCCGCGACGGGACATCCGCCTCGATCCACTCGGCGCCATACTGAAGACGCACCTTCATCTCTGATCGAGCCTCATAAAGAAGTGCTGAGTACTGAGTACTAAGTGATGGGCGCGGAGGAGGACCGGAGCACACGCTTAAGCGCTCAGTACTCAGCACTCAGTACTCATCACTGATCTAAGCAACGGTGACTTCCTCACAGAGATACACGTCCTGAATGGCGTTCAGGATGGCGATCCCATCCTTCATGGGCCGCTGAAAAGCCTTGCGCCCGGAGATCAGCCCCGTGCCGCCCGCGCGCTTGTTGGTAACTGCGGTTGTGACCGCTTGCGCAAGGTCGCCCGCGCCCGCGCTTGCGCCGCCGGAATTGATCAGTCCTGCGCGGCCCAGGTAGCAATTGACCACCTGGTAGCGTGTCAGGTCGATGGGATGGTCGCTTGTCAGCTCCGTGTAGACTTTCTTGCTCGTCTTGCCGAACTTCAAGGCTTCATAGCCGCCGTTGTTCTCCGGCAGCTTCTGCTTGATGAGGTCCGCTTCAATGGTGACGCCAATGTGGTTGGCCTGGCCCGTCAGGTCCGCAGCCAGGTGATAGTCGGGGCCGCCCTCCTTCTTCTTGTCGAATGCAGCGTTGCGCAGGTAACACCACAGGACGGTCGCCATGCCCAGCTCGTGCGCCGCACGGAACGCTTCACTGACCTGCTGAATCTGCCGCCTCGATTCATCGGAGCCGAAATAGATGGTGGCGCCCACGGCAACCGCACCCATTTCAAACGCCTGCTGAACGTCGGCGAACATGATCTGGTCATAGCAGTTCGGATACGAGAGAAACTCGTTGTGATTGATCTTGAGAATGAATGGAATCCTGTGGGCATACTTGCGGCATACCGATCCGAGCACTCCCAGTGTGGAAGCCACCGCATTGCACCCGCCTTCAATCGCGAGCTTCACGATGTTCTCGCCGTCGAAATAGATCGGGTTGGGAGCGAATGAAGCTCCTCCGGAGTGTTCGATGCCCTGATCCACGGGCAGGATGGAGAGATATCCTGTACCGCGCAGTCGGCCGTGATCAAACAACGCCTGCAGGCTTCGCAGCACAGGCGCAGGGCGGTCGCTCACCAGCCAGATACGGTCGATGAAATCCGGGCCGGGAAGATGGATGTGCTCCTTCGGTACGGTCTTACACTGATGATCCAGGTAATACCGCGCCTTGTCGCCCAGCAGCTCTTCAATCTTAGCTATTGAGGCACCTTCGTATGTCGGCATTGTTTACCCTCCTCATTTTCAGTATCGAGTGCTGAGGGAGGAGTATTGGATCGCAACTTGGGTGCTCGTGCAAGCCACCCCAAAGCATCACTCAGCACTCATCACTCAGTACTATCTCGGCAACCGCACCACTATTCTGGAGCGAATTATAACTCGTTTGGGATCTTTGAGGGCCTCGCGGTTTGATTGTCAGGGCCGTAAGTGATGGTGCGCAGGTTCTTGAACTTCGACGAGTTGAACTCCGATAGAAGCGTCCGTGGAAATGTAACAGTGCTCGCATTGCCATCGCTTACGAATCCCTCGGCTGGGTTTCTTTCAAAGTACTCGATCCAATGTTGAAGATCTGTCCCGGTGACCTGAGCGCGGGGAAGGTGCCCGAGATCCGCTTGGATGCTGAACGGGGAGCGCGCCGGACCTCCGCTAATCCTTAGAACTGCGTCGTAATGGTAGGAGAAGCCGCGATAGGAACCCTCGAAGGCCAATTGCGTGTCTTGGGGATAACTCCCGAACGGGAGGGCCAGCGCCCGAATCCGGACTTCCGGAACTATCCTTTGGATGGCCTGCGCAGCAAGAGCAATCTGCTCCCGAACTACAGCCGGATCATATTTGGCAAGGTCAGCGTGCCAGAGAGTGTGGTTGCCGATCTCAAATCCCAGAGCCACCAACTCCTTGAGCTTCTGAGTTTCGAATTCAGGCTGGCCGAAAAGCTTGTGGGGTTCTTTGGCGGCCGGCAGGACAAAGAAGGCGCCTTTCAGATCGAAGTCGGGATGCAGCTTGTGAAAGTTGATGAGAATTCCGACCGCGCAGTCCGGATCAATCTCCGGTCTTCCGTTCTTGATTAGATAGCGGAATTGACCCTCGGACGAATCGTCAAAAGTCAGAATGGCCGGCCTCCTGCCTGCCAGAATGGCAATGTTGGCATCGATGTAATCGGCCATGCCGATCGGGCGGTATCCCGAACCATAGAGCTGCTCCAGATCGCGTTTGAAGTTGGGGATCGATCGTCCCCAGCGTGTCTCCTCGGGCTGAATCAGGTGGTACTCGAGGATCATGATCTTCCCGAGCTCATTCGGCCTGATTGCCTGTAGCGCGGAAGCAACCGCTGGCTGCGGCGGCGCCTGAAACGCCAAGTGAGCGCAAAAGAGCATGGAGGAATAAAGCGGAATTGTAAGTCGACGCATGCTGAACATTCGCGTTCCTTGGGATTCCAACCGACAGCGTTTCCTATCCTACTCCATCCCCATCCTGAATGGAAAACGAAGCAGCCGGGTGTCAGCGACTCAAACAGTGGTGCGCGCCCCTTGGAGCGATGCCGTCGCATACCAAAGACGAACCACGAAGACCTCGAAGACCTCAAAGAACCAAGAGCTAAGGGGGCTTTGGCTGCGCCGGAGGTGATTCCGCAGCGGCGCTGCGGAATCCACTCCTGGCACGGGCATCGGGGACAAGTGCATGGGGGATGGGTGCGACAGGGAAGCCCGGGGATCTCACCGTACGCTCCAGGCTCCAGGATGTGTTCTTCTGCGCGCTTGTTCCCGATGCCCGTGCCAGGAGTGTCAGCCAAAGCCTGTTTCCGACCCACCATCCGTCGCAATCCTTTTTGTGATCACAGAATCTTTGGGGTCTTAGAGGTCTTTGAGGTTCAAGAGGCATCTGGATGATTGGCATGCAGTGTCTGCATCGCTGCCGGGTGTCAGGCGGCACTGAAACCAATCATTACGGCTCCAAGGCCTGACAAATCCTCACTGAAACTTCCCGTGTCCTGGCGTCGTTCAGGTTACGCTGAAAAAAGTGCTTGACATATCAAACGAATGTATGAATCATACGTTTGTATGAATGATACCAAGTCGCGCATTCTTGATGCTGCCGAGCGCCTGCTGTCCGAGCGGGGCTTCGCCTCCAGTTCACTACGCACCATTACGGCTGCCGCCGGAGTCAACCTCGGAGCGGTCAATTATCACTTTCGTTCCAAGGAAGCCCTGATCCAGGCTGTTTTCGCGCGTCGGCTGGAGCCGCTCAACCGGGCGCGTCTTGCCGCGCTCGACGCCTGCGAGGCCGAAGCCAAAGGGAAGGCTGTACCCCTCGAGGCGCTGCTGCACGCCTTCATCGGCCCGGTGCTCGAGCTGGAGGGCGACGGTGCAGGGTTCCTGCAACTGCTGGGCCGGATGTACTCCGAGCCTGCGCTCGACGTCCAGCGGATTTTCACCTCAGAACTCGGCGAGGTGGTGCAGCGATTCACTGGCGCATTTCGCCGTACCCTCCGCGCGCTGCCGCCCGAGGACCTCTTCTGGAGACTGTTCTTTACGATCGGCGCCATGGCCCACACGCTGGCAGCCGGCTCGCTCCTGAAGTTTCTCTCGGGGGGGATCTGCAATCCATCCGACATGGAAGATGCGGAGATGAGACTGGTCCGTTTCACCGGCGCAGGTTTGAACGCTCCGCCAGTGAAACGCAAGAAAAGGAAAACAGGAGGGGATCGCGCTTCCTAGAGCACGTGGACCATTTTTTTGCAGGCGGCACGTCCCCTGCTGCCTGACGGTGCTGATTATGCTCGATCGAACTGCATGGTACCTGGCCTTGGCCCTGACGCTCATATTGGCCACTACGTCGGCACAGAGCGCGGGCGCCGCTTCCCTCGCCGCGCAACAGAATGCTCCAGGAACACCCATCATGCGTCTGGCGCTCAAGGATGCCGTCGCCATCGCTCTGGCGCCGGAAGGAAACGCGCGCGTCCGGCTCGCCGAGGAACTGCCCAGTCAGGCGCGCGCCCGCGCGGATGAAGCGCGTGCCGCGCTGCTCCCCAACATTTCAGCCTCCGTCGGATACCAGAGCTCGACGCGCAACCTGGAAGCGCTCGGCCTCCATCTTAATCTTCCCATACCCGGCTTTGCATTCCCCGTTCTGGTCGGGCCGTTTGATGTCTTCGACGCCCGGGCCGCAGCCAGCCAGACCGTCCTGAATCTCGGTTCCATTCGCCGTTATCAGGCTTCACAGTCGGGGATCCGCCAGGCTGAAGCCGAAAAGGAAAGTTCCCGCGATGATGTGCGAGCCGAGGTCGCGCGCGTATATCTTGGCGCCGTTCGTGCTCACGCCGTACTGGAGGCAACGCAAGCCGATGTGACGTTGGCCGAAGCGGTGCTCAGGCTGGCAAACGATCAGAAAGCGACCGGCACGGGAACGGGAATCGAGGTCACTCGGGCCAGCGTGCAACTGGCCAACGAAAAGCAGCGCCTGTTGGTTGCTCAGAACGAGCTCACCGCAGCCCACCTGCAGCTGCTCCGCGCGCTGAACCTCGACCTGACTGCCCAGCTCGAATTGACCGATGCGCTTGCCTGCGTTCCCGTGCAACCTCTGACGGCGCAGCAGGCCCTGGCTGTGGCGCTCCAGTCGCGCACCGACTGGCAGGCGCAGCAAAAAAGATTGGAAACCGCGCGGCTGCTTCAGAGCGCTGCCCGGATGGACCGGCTGCCCTCTTTGAGTTTCTTCGCTGACTACGGCTCGATCGGACCAGGCATTGACGGCGCCATCCCCACCCGCACGTACGGCCTTGCCGTCCAGGTGCCCCTTTTCGATGGCGGCCGCGTCGACGCCCGACGGGCCCAGAGTGTTTCCCAGTACCATCAGGAACTAATCCGCAGTGACGATCTGCGCGCGCAGATCGAGCTCGAGGTCCGCCTCGCGCTCGACAGCCTGCAATCTTCGGCGGAACAGGTGAAGACCGCAGAGGAAGGATTGGCGCTGGCGGAAAACGAAGTGGCCCAGGCCGAACGGCGCTACCGCGCCGGCGTGAGCCCCGGCCTCGAAGTTACCGACGCCCAGACCCGCCTGGAGCACGCCCGCGAGAACCGGATTTCAGCACTGTTCGGCTACAACATCGCCCGTGTCAACCTGGCAGCCGCCATGGGCACTATTCAACAGGTGATCCAATGATCAGGGTAAGGCAAATTCGGCCGCAGGCGGAGTGCCCCGGCGCTGCCGGCCGCTCACGGCACCTGGATCGCAACAGAGGAGACAAAGAGATATGACGTGGACGCGCAGATGGCCTCTTCTTGCAATTCTGACCAGCGTGACCGCCCTCTCCGCCTGTAGCTGGTGGCGCCGCGGCGCCCCGGAAAGTCTGAAACTTTACGGCAACATTGAACTGACGCAGGTGAACATGGCCTTCAAGATCCCGGGCAAGCTCACCCGGCTTGAGGTCGACGAGGGCGACGTAGTGCACCAGGGCATGGTACTGGCCGGCCTGGATAGGGTCCAGCTCGAAAGCCAGAGGAACCGGGATCAGGCTGCCCTGGTGGCAGCTAATTCGCAAATCCCACAATTACAGACAAGCATTGAGCGACAGAAAGCGACTCTGGCAGGCGAGACCAAACTGCGCCAGGCGCAGCTCGCCCAGGCCGAGGCGATGCTTCGGCAGCTCCTGGCCGGGTCTCGGCCGCAGGAGATCGAGCAGGCGCAGGCAGTGGTGGAGGAGTCGCGGTCGCAGCACCAACAAGCTCAGCAGGACTGGGAACGAGCGCGGGTCCTGTACAAGAACGACGATATATCCACGGCGCAGTTTGATCAGTACCGTGCGCGCTTTGACGCCACGGCCGCCGCTCTCAAGCAGGCCGAACAAGGGCTGGCTCTGGTGATCGAAGGGCCGCGCAAGGAAGAAATTGAGGCGTCGCGGGCCCAGGTAGCACAGACGCGCGCCAACCTGCAACTGACCGAGGCATCCAGCCTGGAGTTGAAGCGCATGGAGCAGGAACTCCAGACCCGCAGGGCCCAGGTAGAACAGGCGCGGGCTCAGGTAGCGGTCGTCGATGCGCAGCTTGCGGATTCCGTGGCGCTGGCGCCGGTTAACGGCGTCGTGTTGGTAAAGTCCGCCGAAGCAGGCGAGATTCTGGCGGCCGGCATGACCTTCCTCACCATCGGCGAAATGGATCATCCCTGGCTGCGCGCTTACATCGGCGAGCAGGACCTCGGCCGCGTGAAGCTGAACGCGAAGGTCAAGGTGACGACCGACTCGTTTCCCGGCAAGGTCTACTGGGGCCGGGTCGCATTCATCTCGTCCGAAGCCGAGTTCACTCCCAAACAGATCCAGACGCCCGAAGAGCGCGTCAAGCTGGTTTATCGCGTCAAGATCGAAGTTGAAAATCCTCAGCGCGAGTTGAAACTCAATATGCCCGCCGAGGCGGAGGTCTTGCTGTCGGAGAAGAGCTAGGGGTTGAGAAAACAGAGCTGAGAAGTCGGGAGAAAAACCGGCGGATGAATCGCCATAGATAGACCGCATGCGTTTCATTGTGGCTCCTGACTTCCGGAGACTTAAAGAAAGGGATTTACGGCTTCCAAGTACTGAGGTTCGAAGTAGCCATGAACGAACACCGTGCAATGGTCGAGACGATCGATCTGACGCGTCGCTTCGGCGCGCAAACGGCTGTGGACCGGCTCTCCATCCGGATCGAACGCGGTGAGATCTTCGGCCTGGTCGGCCCCGACGGCGCCGGCAAGACCACTACGCTTCGCCTTCTTTGCGGGCTGCTCGATCCGACGGAAGGCAAGGCCTGGGTTGCGGGCCGCGACGTGCAGCGCGACCTGGACGCCGTTAGAGACCGCATCGGGTATATGGCGCAGCGATTCGGCCTTTATGTGGATCTGACCGTCGAGGAAAACATGCGGTTCTACGCCGACTTGTTCGGCATCTCCAAAGGCGAGCGCGCAGCGCTGGCGGCCGACCTGCTCAAGATGACGCGCATGGATCCTTTCCGGGGGAGGCTGGCGGGAAATCTCTCCGGCGGCATGAAGCAGAAACTGGCGCTGATGTGCACTTTGCTTCACCATCCGCAAATACTGTTTCTGGATGAGCCGACCACTGGCGTCGATCCTGTCTCACGGCGCGATTTCTGGGCCATCCTCTATCAATTAGTCAAAGACGGCCTGACGGTGGTCATCACCACCGCATATCTGGACGAGGCGGAACGCTGCAATCGCGTGGGTCTGATGCACCGGGGCAGGCTCGTGCGCTGCGAGGCGCCAGATGCGCTCAAGCGCAACCTCGAGGAGGTGTGCTACGAGGTGCAGACCGCCGACGCACGCCGCGACAAAGAGTTTCTCGAGCGCCTGTCGGGCGTGGTCAGCGTTGACCCCGCAGGCGCGACGCTGCATCTGTTCCTCTCGCCGGCGCAAACATCGGTGGACCGGTTGGCAAGGGAGGCTGCTTCCAGAGGCCTCGCGGGGCTTTCATTCCGCAGGATCATGCCCTCTTTGGAAGATGCGTTCATCGCCCTGATACGCAAGGCAGAGCATGCATCATGAAACCTCGAAACACGCGTGCAACCTCTTTCGCGTGTTTCCCGGTCTCACAAAGGCACAACACAATGGAAGAAGCGTGGGCAGTAGAAGTCGGGAATCTGACGAAGTGCTTCGGCGACTTTTGCGCCGTTGACCACATCTCCTTTTCCGTTCCCCGCGGCGAGATCTTCGGCTTCCTCGGCCCGAACGGCGCAGGAAAATCGACCACGATCCGCGTCCTGTGCGGCTTGCTAAAACCCTCCGGCGGCCGCGCACTCGTCGGAGGCCTCGACGTCGCTGCGGCGCCGGAGCAAGTGCGCAAAAGCATCGGCTACATGTCGCAGAGGTTCTCGCTCTACGACGACCTCACGGTGGAAGAGAACATCGATTTTTTCAGCGGCATCTATCGGGTTCCGCGCGCATTGCGGCGCGAGCGCAAAGACCACGCTTTGCACATGGCCGGGCTCGAGGAACGCCGCAGCGCGTTGACGCGCACCCTGGCGGGCGGATGGAAACAGCGGCTGGCGCTCGGGTGCGCTATTCTGCACCGTCCTCCGATCCTGTTTCTGGACGAGCCTACTTCGGGAGTCGATCCGATCGCCCGCCGCGCCTTCTGGGCCCTCATCTATCAGCTTTCCGATGCCGGCCATACCGTGTTCGTCAGCACGCACTACATGGACGAGGCCGAGTATTGCCACCGTCTCGCGCTGATGCACCGCGGCAAGATCGTTGCGCTCGGTGCTCCCGGGGCCCTCAAGGTCGCCTTGCAGTCGCAGGTTCTAATGAACTTGGAGCCGTCCGATCCATTGGAAAGCATGAGGGCGCTCGAAAAGAAACCCGGGATCGTGGACGTGGCCGTCTTCGGCGGCGGCCTCCACGTGACCGTGGTGGATGCCGCCGAGGCGGAGCTGCTCATTCGTCAGGTCCTGGCGGCAAGAGGCATTGAGATCAGAAACATCGAAGTCATTCCGCCCTCCATGGAAGACGTCTTCGTTGCCTGCATTGAAGAAGAGGAGCGGAAAGCGTCATGAAGCTGCGCCGGACATGGGCGGTGGCCCGCAAAGAATTCCTGCACATCGTGCGCGATCCCAGAAGCCTGGCGATGGCGCTGGCGCTGCCGCTGCTTATGCTGCTGTTGTTCGGCTACGCGCTGACTCTCGATATCGATCGCATCCCGACGCTCGTCTATGACGCGGACCGGACGCCGGAAAGCCGGGAATTGATCTCCCGCTTCCAAGGCTCGCGCTATTTCCAGATTCTGGGCGCAGCCAGCGATTACCGGACCGTCGAGGCTGCGATCAACCGGAATCAATGCCTGTTGGGGGTCGTCATTTTCAAGGATTATGCGCGCCATTTGCTGTCGGGCGGACAAGCCCAGGTGCAGCTATTGCTCGACGGCAGCGATTCCAACACTGCATCGATCGGCCTTGGCTACGCCCGGGCCTTGCTCCAGACCTACGATCTCGAGCTGCGTGCCAACGCGCTGAACCGGCGGGGCGGAGGGTCTGGGACCTCCCCCATCCAGCCGCACCTGCGCGTCTGGTACAATCCTGATCTGAAGTCCAGAAACTACATCGTCCCCGGCCTGATTGCCGTCATCCTCATGATCATCGCTTCTCTGCTCACATCCTTGACGATTGCGCGCGAGTGGGAGATGGGCACCATGGAGCAGCTCATTTCGACCCCTTTGCGGCCGGCCGAAGTGGTGATCGGAAAGATGTCTGCATTCTTCGCGCTCGGCGTTGTCGACATGGTCGTTGCCATCGCCGTGGGGGTCAGCGTCTTCCGCGTCCCCTTGCGCGGCAGCATTCTGTTCCTGGCACTTACCAGCAGCATGTTCCTCATCGGCGCGTTGTGCTGGGGGATCTTGATCTCAGCCGTCGTGCGCTCGCAGCTACTGGCCTACCAATTGGGAGTGCTCACTTCGTTTCTGCCGGCCTTCCTGCTCTCAGGGTTCGTCTTTGCCATCGAAAATATGCCGGCAGCCATCCAGATCGTGACCTATATTTTCCCGGCGAGATACTTCGTCACGATCCTCAAGGGAGTTTTTCTGCGTGGCGTGGGAGCGCGCGTCCTGTGGAGCGAGGCGGCGCTGCTTCTCATCTTCGCCGTTGCGGTCTTCCTGGCCGCCACCCGGAAGCTCAAGCAAAAGGTCGCCTGACGCCCATGTGGGAACGAATCAAAGAAATCGTTCGTAAAGAGTTCTTCCAGACCCTGCGCGATCCGCGCACTCGGGCTCTGCTCTTCGGGCCGCCTCTCATCCAGCTCATCATCTTCGGATACGCCGTCAACATGGATGTCGAGCTTACGAGGATCGCCTGGATGGACATGGATCGCACGCCCGAGAGCCGGGAGCTTCTGTCCGCCTTCCAAGGTTCAAAGTACTTCGTGGTGCAGGAGGTGCTCACTGGTGAAAACCAGATCGCGGAAGCGCTGGACCGGGGGCAGATCCAGGCCGTGGTGCGCGTTCTTCCCGGCTTCGCCCGCGATGTCTACCGCGGCAGCGTTGCGGAGGTTCAGATCCTCGTCGATGGCACGAACTCCAATACTGCCGGCATCATTTCGAATTACCTGTCACAGGCGATCGCCGGCTACGCCGGCACGGTCCTGCAGGAGCAGCGGAATTCGCGCGTGATGGGGCGCACCAACAGTGAAAGCGGCCCGGCGCCCCCCGGCGCCGGCGGGCTGAGCGTGCAAGGCCGCGTGTGGTTTAATCCGGACCTGAAGAGCAGGGTTTACTTCGTTCCCGGAGTCATCGTCAACATCATCGCTTTGGTGACAATTATGCTGACCGCCATGAGCATCGTGCGCGAAAAGGAGATCGGCACGATGGAGCAACTGATGGTGACTCCGCTGCGGCCGATCGAGCTCATGCTGGGTAAACTTCTCCCTTTTGCCATGGTGGGAATCTTTCAAGTGGTCCTCATCACGGCCGCCGCTCTGCTCATCTTCGGCATCCCGCTTCGCGGCAGCGTTGCGTTGCTGTTTGCCGGCGCCCTTCTCTTCCTGCTGACAACCCTGGGCATCGGCCTTTTCATCTCGACCATCTCCCGTACCCAGCAACAGGCGATGATGTCATCGTTTTTCTTCTTCATGCCGGCGCTGCTGCTCAGCGGCTTTGCCTTTCCCATCCGCAACATGCCCCTCTCCGTGCAGTACCTGACTTACCTGAATCCGCTGCGTTACTTCATGGAGATCGTGCGCGGCCTCTTCCTCAAAGGGATCGGCGTACAATACTTGTGGCCCCAAATCATCGCCCTCTTCCTCTTTGGTACAGCGATTCTCGGCTTGAGCGCCCTCCGCTTCCACAAACGCCTCGACTGAGCCTTGCCGTGTCTTTCCACGAAATTGCCGAAAGGCTCCCGGCACGAATTTCCTTCATGGAAAGTAGTGCCGCTACCCTATTTCGATTAAGAAAACGCCGAGTTCGCCGGCAGACAAAAAAATGGGGTAGCGTCGGTTTTCCGCGGTTTTCAGCTCTTCCAATCGCACATGGGCCATAGATTGTCAGCTTTGGATTTTGGGCCTGCCTGGATTGGAACTGATTTGGCGCTTTCGGGTTAATCGGGCTGGCAGGTATAATCATGTCACCTGGCAATTGTCAGCTTTTACAGACCTGGGGAGAAACGGATATGACGAGGAGATTCACGGCTGTTGTCGAGCTTGATACTGAAACGGGCTTATACGTGGGGTATGTGCCCGGATTTCCGGGAGCTCATTCCCAGGCGTCTTCTCTCGATGAATTGAACGCCAATCTTCGAGAGGTTATTGAGATGTTGCTCGAAGACGGCGAGCCGCAATTGGATGCTGAGTTCGTAGGAACCCAATCCGTACTCGTGGGGAAAGCGTGACAAAACCTCCCGTTCTCAAGCCCGGCGAGGTCATTGCGATCCTGCGTAATCTCGGTTTTATCGAGGCTCGCCAGCGGGGCTCGCACAAACAGTTTCGCCACCCTGACGGCCGTCGCACCACCGTTCCCTTTCATCCCGGCCGCGACATCTCTCCTCTCTTGCTCCGGCAGATTGCAAAAGACATCGGGCTCACGATCGAGCAACTGCTTGAGTACCGCTGAGCGTGCGGTGAACGCCAAGTCCTGTTTCAAGTACGATCGCAAGCTCCTGGGGGAGTTGAGCCTTTAACCTGCCCCCGTTGCGGGCGTGCGCTGAAGATAATAAGCCTCATCGACAACTCGGCTGTCATCGAAAGAATCCTGCGCCACCTGAAGCTTTGGGGTCGACCGGCACGCCCGCCTCCGCCTCCAAGAACTCTTCATTATGACTTGGACCTGGATGCCGCCGAAGATGCCGGCCCATCGTTCGATCTGAGCGCGTGAAGCACCGGGCGGCTCGCGCCTTCGACCGCCGCACGACCGGGCTGACGCCGTATCGGGACGGGTGTGTTTTCCTGCGCGCGCAAAACCGGGAGGAGAGGCGCTCTTGCAGCTCAACGGCCGTCTCTCCTGATCGTTTTGCGCACATTCAACTCGCTTGCAGCTCCAAAAGCGGCCCAGACGCGCCACCTTGCACAGTCGGCGGGAGAATTCAGGCCACCTTCCGCACCCATTCGTGGTATTACCTCTCCGGCACCGAAAAGCAATTGCCTATCTCTAGGCAAAGAGTTGAATAACAATCAGGAGTTCAAAGTCAGCCGGATTCAATCGCGAATTATCCGTGACCAACTGCTCAGACTCTGATGACCTCTATTCCGAGCGCATGGCCACCATCGGCTGTACTGATGCGGCGCGGCGTGCAGGGACGAGGCTCGCGACGACCGCGACGAGTACTGCAATCGCGGCGCCGACAACGTAGGCCAGGTTCTCTACGTTGCTGAGTGGGATCCCCATGTTTTCGCCGTTCAGGCGGATGAGGGCGGCCGTGAGAATGACTCCGATGCCAACGCCAGGCGTCACGAGTTTCACGACGCCGAACAAGATCATGCCGAGCACGCGTCGACGCGAGGCGCCGAGCGCGACGCGCACGGCGATCTCGCGAGTGCGCGTCGCCACCATCAATCCGACGACGCCGTAAATTCCGATCGCGGCCAGCATCAGGATCACGCCGCCGCTCATCCCCGCGACGGTCGACTGCACCAGGAAATCACGCATGCTGTTTTCCCGAAGCCAGACCCCGGTAACGATACTCTCGCGCTTGAAATCCGGGTCGAGTTCGCGGACCACGTTCTCCAGGGCCGCAGTCAACTTCGTCGGTTGTTCACCTGGGGCGCTGCGCGCGATGAGCATCAGGTGCGGCGTTGTGTCAATGTCACTGCCAACGTGCACGGAATCCCGACGGACGTCCGGGTGCTGGGCCAGCGGCAACAACAACTGTGGGCGCTCCGTGCTCATCTGCGAAGTCGGAAAATCGGCCGTGACACCCACGATGGTGAAGGTTTGTTGCGGGCTGTCTTCAGCGCCGGGGACCCCGAACGTCAACCGCTTGCCGATCGCTTCGGCGGCGTCGGCATTCGGAAAGAGTTGGCCGGCGAGCGTTTTCGAAATGATGGTCACCAGTTCGGCGCCCGCGCCGTCATCCAAGGTGAAACCGCGCCCGCGCAACAGCGGGATGCCCAGCGTGTTCAGATAACCCTCGCCGATGCGTGTGACGTGCGCGGAGATCCACTTCGGCGCAACGTTCGCTGGTACCTGCAGCGCCACGCTTTTGATGCGGTATCGGAAGTCCAACGGCAGTCCGTCCGCTACTGTGACGGATGCAACACCGTTTGCTTTTTCGAGGGTGCCGCGGACGCTTCGGATGCGGAAAGCCGCATCCTTACCGGAGACCGCGTCGGTCTTCAACGGCGCCGCGTACAACACGTCGGAATCGAATCCGAGATCACCGGTTGCCGTTGTGCGGACTCGATCAAGACATATGCCACCCATCACCAGCAAGGGCACCGCTATCGCGACCTGTAATGCCGCTGTCACCCGATGAACGCGTCCTACCCGGAGACCGCCGGCACCGCCATCGTCCTTCAGGGCAGAGATGATCACAGGACGACTGAAACGAATTGCCGGCAAAAACCCGAACACCAGGCTTGTCGCCAGGCAGAGCCCGATAGTGATGGCCACGATAGAAAGATCTACTCTCAGCGCCTCCCTGAACTGAACCTGAATGGGTTCATCGACGTTCATGACGAACCGGGACAGCACTGAAGGGAGGTTGAAGAGCACGAGCGAAGCGAAAGCCCCTCCGAGACCCGCCAATAAGATGGCTTCGGCCAAAAAATACTGGACCAGCCGTCCGCGGCTTGCGCCGACCGCCTGGCGAATCGACAGTTCGCGCTCTCGCATCGCGCTGCGAACCTGCATCATGCCGGAGATATTCAGGCACACGACCAGAAGCACCATACCCGTCAGGGTTAGTCCGAGAGCTTGAACCCTCTTTAAGTCGGAACGAGAGAGATTGCCGGCAGCATGGTACGCCTCGACGATGCCGGCCTTGAGCTCGTTCGTCGCCGGATATTGTTTCGCCAGGTGCGCTGTGACCGCAGAAACGGCCGCGCTCGCCGGCGCAATGCCGATTCCGGGCGACAGACGGCCGTGGATGTGCACCCACTTGTTGTCGCGCTCGGAACGAGCCTTGTTGTCCGCAATAAGAAGTGGATGCCGTTCGAGCGGAACAAAGAGCTGTGCTCCCTGAAAACCGAGGTGACCATTGAATTGAGGCGGAGCGACGCCGACCACGACATGTGGAATGTTGTTTAGGGTAAGCGTTTTGCCGACGATGCCCGGATCGGAGCCCAGCCGGTTCTGCCAGAAGTTGTCTCCCAGAACCACGACGGGCGCCGCCTTCAACGGGTGATCCATCTCTCCGTCGAATCCCGCACCCCGCGCCAGCGCCACGCCGATCGTTCTGAAGTAGTTGGCGGAGACGAACAGCGTCTGCGACTCCGTCTTCTCTCCTCCTGGAGCGTGAAGCATGACTTCACTTCGTCCGCCAACCCAACCGGTCATTGCAACACCGGTATCCGAGGCGCGCAGGTCCACGAAGTCTGGATAGGACCACTCGTCGGTGGCCGCTCGCGGGCCAACTCGAGTCGTGACGAGTTCGACCAAACCCTGCGTGTTCACGCCGGGAGGCGGCATTGTGAATAATCGCGCGCCGTATGGAATCGCGATGACAGGCACCATGCCGATTCCCAGCGATATCACACAGACAAATGTGAAAGCTCGAGCCTTCGCCAGCGAGCGGCCGGCATAACCCAAATCACGCCAGATTCCCTTGAACATAGTCCCAAATTATCACAGAAACTTTACCGAACAAAGTAGTTTATGCTCCTGAAGAGGCAGCCAGGCAAAATGGCAGCCGATTCCTCTTATCCTTCTCATTCAGCAAGATTCCGCCGGGCGAATATAATTGCCAGGTGACGGTGGTAAGCCCGAGCGGCCAGAAAGTCCCATTCTGGCAAGCCCCCGTAGTGCTCATCCAATAAGCCAAGCTTTGGAACTCGTCGCCATGCCTTCATCATAGCCGCCCGTTAAGAGCACGCGACCATTTCGTAGAAGCGTTGCCGCTGAAAACAAGCGATCACTCCCCATGCTTCCTTCGATTCTGACGAATACACCGGCCACAGGGTCAAATAATTCAGCACTGCTGTCCAAGATAGCCTGAGTTTTCAGAAGCGCTGTTGATTCCATAGCACTTGCGAGCCTAAGAGTGGGATGCCCACGTTGAGGTTCCCATGTTGCGACGCCGAGACTTTGTTTGTCACAGGTGCTGTCCAAATTCCGCGCCGCCATCGCCCGTATTTCCACTGGTTCATGGTTGTATCCTTGAATTCTGCTGTCCAACTACGACGTAATTCCCAGCGTCAGCTGGGCTTTGGCTGCGTCCGCAAGCTGCGGCGGGCCTTCAAATGGCGCGTTCAGCCAGGCGAACAGGTCGCGGTAGACGAACAGTTGATGCCGCAAGAGCGCCGCCGGATTCTCCTGCCGCAGCCACTTGGCCTGCTCTCGATTTCCTCGCCGCCCTGTGCACATCCCCGACGCCGGTCAACAGTTGATCCGATACTACGGCGAGTGGTCCCACGTCCGCCGCGCCAGAGCGCGAGAAATCCGCCCTCCGCCTCTGCAGCCCATTCCATCCCCCAAACCGCAGGATGCAAGCGCACGCCGCATGAGGCGCTCGTGGGCGCGCCTTATCAAGAAGGTGTTCGAAGCCGACCCTTTAAGCTGCCCCCGTTGTGGGCGTCCGCTGAAGATAATAAGCCTCATCGACAACTCGGCTGTCATCGAAAGAATCCTGCGCCACCTGAAGCTTTGGGGTCGACCGGCACGCCCGCCTCCGCCTCCAAGAACTCTTCATTATGACTTGGACCTGGATGCCGCCGAAGATGCCGGCCCATCGTTCGATCTGAGCGCGTGAAGCACCGGGCGGCTCGCGCCTTCGACCGCCGCACGACCGGGCTGACGCCGTATCGGGACGGGTGTGTTTTCCTGCGCGCGCAAAACCGGGAGGAGAGGCGCTCTTGCAGCTCAACGGCCGTCTCTCCTGATCGTTTTGCGCACATTCAACTCGCTTGCAGCTCCAAAAGCGGCCCAGACGCGCCACCTTGCACAGTCGGCGGGAGAATTCAGGCCACCTTCCGCACCCATTCGTGGTATTACCTCTCCGGCACCGAAAAGCAATTGCCTATCTCTATCTCTCAATGTCCCCTTGCTTACCGAGTGGAATGGATGTACGTTCATCTCGTTGACCGAGGGATGCAAATGAGCAAACCATCCGATTTGGTACAAGGCACACTAGACCTTCTGATCCTGAAGATCCTGGCATTGGCGCCGCTGAACGGCTGGGCGATCGGCCAAAGGTTGAAGCAGGTTTCGGGCGACATCCTGCAGGTCAGCGACGGATCGCTATATCCCGCCCTGCACAAACTGGAACAGCAGGGCTGGATCCAGGCGAAATGGAAGCCGAGCGAGAACAACCGCCGCGCCAAATATTACTCGCTGACCCGATTGGGCCGCCGGCAGCTGGAGAAAGAGGCCGCCAACTGGAATCGTCTCGCGACTGCGATATCGAGCGTTGTGCAGCTCGAGGAGGCCTGAGATGCGTTTCGAGCACTGGTTCTACACCGTTCCGTTGCGCCTGGGCTCCCTCTTCCGCCGGCGCCGAGTCGAGGAGGATCTCGACGCAGAGCTCCAGTATCACCTCGGAATGAAGATTGATGAGTATCTGGCCAAAGGCATGTCTCCTGCGGAAGCTCGCCGCAGTGCCATACTCGATATGGGCGGTATTGAACTGCGCAAGGAAGAATGCCGCGACATGCGCCGCGTCGGCTTTGTCGAGGACTTGTTCCAGGACCTGCGCTACGGCTTCCGTATTCTGCGCAAAAATCCGGGCTTCACGGCCGCGGCAGTCCTCACTTTGGCTTTCGGCATCGGCGCCAATACGGCGGTTTTCAGCGTTGTCAACGGCGTTCTGTGGCGCTCGCTTCCATATGAAGATCCGCAACGTCTCGTCCAGGTTTTTGAAACCACCAGGGAATCGCGCATGACCTATGCGGACCCCGCCGACTTTGACCAATGGAGATCGTCGTCCCATTCCTTTGACGGTTGGACCGCGGTAAGGCATTCCAGGGTCAATATCACCGGAGGTGCTCCGGAAAAAATCGGCGCCATGTCGGTCACTGCAGACTTTTTCTCAGTTATGGGAACCCATGCTGCCATGGGACGGCTGTTTTCTCCCCCAGAGTATCAATCCCCTGAGAGTTCTTTGGTGGTCATCAGTCATGACCTCTGGCAGCGCCGTTTGGGAGGTGATTCGAAGACAATCGGACAGTCCCTGATCCTGGATGGCAAGAGCTACACCATTATCGGGGTTTTGCCGCGCGAATTTACGATTGGTGAAACCTTACGAGGTCCGATCGATTGCTGGTTCCGGCAAGATCCGAGGGCCGATCCCAGCCGCTCGGGTCACACGCTGATCGTCATTGGGCGCCTTCGACAGGGTTTAGGAATCGAACGGGCACAGGCTGAAATGGATCTGATTGCCCGGCGGCTCCAAAGAGAATTTCCCAAAACCAATGCAGGGTGCGGCATCAAGCTGGTTTCCCTCTATCAAGTTGTGGTTGGCGACGTTCACAGACAGGTTCTGATACTGGCGGGGGCTGTGGCCTTTGTGTTGTTGATCGCCTGCGCCAACGTCGCGACCCTCTTGATTGCGCGCGGCGCCAACCGGGCGCGCGAGCTTGCGGTGCGATCCTCGTTGGGAGCGGCGAGAGCGCGGCTGGTCCGGCAGCTCTTGACGGAGAGCATCTTGTTGGCCTTCTTTGGCGGCTTGCTGGGACTGGTTCTTGCCTCATGGGGCCTGAAGGCCTTGATGGGCCTGAGTCCCCAAAACCTGCCGGGACTGAACGCCATTGGCATTGACTGGACGGTTTTCGGTTTCCTAATCGTCGCATCTTTACTCACAGGACTCGTCTGCGGCATCGTCCCCGCATTACAAGTGTCAAAGACCGATTTGGGGCTAGGTCTGAAAGAGACCCGATCTGCGGGAACTCGGCGGCGCCGCTTTAACCGGGTGCTGGTAGTGGTTGAGATCTCTTTGTCGCTGGTGCTGCTCGTTGCCTCCGGCCTGCTGATCAATAGTTTCATCCGGTTGCACGGTGTGCCATCCGGATTCGACCCCGGAAATGTCCTGACCTTGCGTGTTTCTCCGAGCGGCAGCAAATATATGAAGGGGAAAGTTTATGACTCGAACCTCATACAGCAAACCTATCTGCGGCTGCTGGAAAAGTTGGAGCGATTGCCCGGTACCGACACCGCAGCCATCGGGTCCATCCCTTTCTTGGGAGGCATGCCGGTCGACATATATGTAGAGGCCAGGGAAGAGCCCATAGAGCTCAACATTCATCCGGTCAGTCCAAATTATTTTCGCGTGCTCCGCATTCCGCTGATCGCGGGGCGCACATTTGCGAACCAGGATGTTCCGAACACATATCCTGCGGTTGCCATCATAAACAGAGCAACGGCACATAGCATTTGGCCCGGGCAAAGCCCGATTGGCAGGAGGATTTCCTTCTCGAGGCCAAGGAATCCAAACGAAATGCGATGGACGACCATTGTCGGTGTGGTGGAGGATGTCAGGCACCGGGGGCTGGAAGGTCCGGTGGAAGAGAGCATCTACACCCTTTTCCCCCAGTTTCGGGAAGCAATCGGCGGCGGACTTCTCGTACGCACCGGCGGAAACCCGTTGGATTCAATCGCGGGGGTTAAACAAGCCGTGTGGTCGATCGACAAGGAACAGCCCATTACACGCATCGAAACCCTCGAACAGAGCCTGGCCCGCTCCGATATGCCCCGAAGGTTCAATCTGCTTCTGATCAGCATCTTCGCAGTCGCCGGGGTCGCTCTGGGCGCGATTGGCATCTACGGTGTCATGGCATATTCTGTCATTTCACGCATAAATGAGATAGGCATCCGCTTGGCGCTGGGCGCGGCAAAGCCGGATGTCGTAGGTTTATTTCTCAGACAAAGTCTCTGGCTAATTTTCGTCGGCGAAGGCATTGGGATCGCCGGCGCACTGGCGCTGAACGGGATGATGTCAAAGATGGTGTTTGGTGTCACCACGACTGATCCGGCTACCTATATCGGCGCGTGCACGCTCTGGACCTTGGTGGGCCTGCTCGCCACGTACTTGCCTGCACACCGGGCCGCAAATGTCGATGCAATGACTGCTCTCCGATGCGAGTGAATCCGGTCCCGAGCGAGGGTGATCCGTCCAGGCTTGCAAGCCTCGGAGCAAAGCGCGTTTCTTTGACTTAACGGGATTTCGTCGTCGATGCCGGCGGCCGCCTGGAACTCTTCGAAGCAAAATGGACTGAGTTGCCGGGTCAATCCGACACTGCAAACCTCTCCTTCATGCGGGATGTGGCGGGCGAGTCGCGGATCTCAACGAGCGCCATAATCTGCCGTGCACAAAATAGTTACGCCATTTCCAAAAAGTTCAGGGTGATACCCATCGGCGACATCACGCAGGGCGTTTATCTCGCAGAGGTGGTACACGGCACCAGAACCGCTAGATTCCTTTCTGTGATCTGACCATTAACTCAACTTTGTTCCGCCGCTTCTGCTAAATGTCCCGCCCGCTTGGAAGCGCCCGCGATCCATTGGAATCAGCTGCGCAGTGCGTGACGGCGTCGACCAATCCAACTTGACCGGTGTCGCGTTCCCGTAATAGATCCCGTTGAAGAGGAACTTGAACGTCCCGTGTGGATGCGCGCGGAAGGCAATCAGCGTTCCTCTATTGTGCTCATGCGGCGCTGGGATGAAGATTGTTTCCTTATGTGAAGCTCCACATAAGTCTCCATCATTACGCAAGCGCGGATCGTGGACCGCATTCTGCGCCATCTCGGGAGCGATCACTGTCAGGCCCGCGATCCCTTTGAACCCCGCGCGCCACCGGCTGTGCCTATCGTGGCGTGAGGATCCCGTGGGCCGCGTCGATAGTCGGTTCGACATCACGACAATCGATGTTGTCGGTCCCGTACAGGGACGGCGGGGCGCGTGCCGGCGCGGGATCGGGCACCTCCGTCGGCAGTCCGAGGTGACGTAGGATGCGTGCCACGACATCGGTCTGATCGATGAGCGCAATCAGGCGCATGCGTTGGCCACACCTCGGACACGCCACCCTGCGATTCGATCCGGGCGAAAGGCAGACGATAGGTGAAACTGACGGCTCCACTGCCGACGCTACGGTGGTGTTGATCGATGTGGTTGAAGGCGTACAGGCACAAAACCTTAGTCATCTGCGCCTCTTGAACCTGATTGGGATTCACCGCTTGGTCATGGTGATCAACAAAATGGATCTGTTGGAATTCAGCGAGGACCAGTGTTGCCACACCAGCGGCGTGCACCAGGCTCGGTCGCGAGCCCGGCGGTGAACGCCCAAAGCTTTGTGTTGTAAAGTTCTTTTCATTCAATGTACACTACTGGCTATGCGAGGACATGCGGCAGCAGTCTGACGCATAAGGAGACCATGCCATGAACGACATCCCCACGCCTGTCACCCCGCTCGGGCCTCTGCTCTCTCTCGGCCGGCGCTACTGGACGGTCCTGAAGATGGCGTCAATCGCCATTCTCGGGCTCCTGCTGCTCATCCCCCTCGTGATGGTGGACTCGGTGCTTCGCGAACGGCTGCAGCGCCGCGACGCCGCCGTGCGCGATGTCACATCCGGCTGGGGCAGCGAGCAGGTGGTGGTGGGTCCGGTGCTGGTGGTGCCGTACAGGTACGCGCAGAAGACTTGGAAAGACCAACTGGTGAACGGCCGCGCCGAGCGGGTCGAAACCAACGAAACGCTGACCAGGCGGGCGTTCTTCCTGCCCTCGGTGTTCAAGGTGGAAGGCCAGCTCGACCCGAGCCGCCTGCACCGAGGCATCTACGAGGCGGTCGTGTACAGGGGCGCCATCAGGCTCAGCGGCGTGTTCGCGCGGCCGTCCTTCGAGGAATGGAACGTGGATCCGCAGCAGGTCCTCTGGGACCAGGCGGAGATTACGCTGGCCATCACGGACCTGCGTGGAGCTCAGCAAGCGCTTGCCATGACGATCGGCGAGACAGTCATCCCGCTCGAGCCCGGCAGCCGTCTGGACGGACTGGCCAGCGGCGTCCACGCGCGCGTCAAGGGGCTCTGGCCCCAGGCGGACCGCCTGTCGTTTGACATCGCCGTGACGCTCAACGGCAGCCGCAGCCTTCGCGTCGCGCCGGTGGGAGTTAACAATGATGTGCGGATCGCATCGGCCTGGCCCGACCCCAGTTTCCAGGGTGCGTTCCTGCCCTCCGAGCGCTCGGTGCGCGCCGACGGATTCACCGCACGCTGGCAGGTGTCCTACTACGGCCGCTCATATCCGCAGCAATGGACCGACACGAGCGCCTTCACGCCGGTGAGCTTCAACGCGTCGCTGTTCGGCGTGGACCTGGTCTCCGTCGTGGACTCCTACCGGTTTGTCGAGCGGTCGATCAAGTACGGCGTGCTCGTCATCGCGCTCATCTTCACCGCGTTCTTCCTGTTCGAGGTGCTGGCGGCGTCTCGCATCCATCCCTTCCAATACACCCTGATCGGAGTGGCTCTCTGTTTGTTCTATCTGGCCCTGCTGTCGCTGTCAGAAGTCCTGTCGTTCGGGGCCGCGTACTGGATTGGGGCGGCCATGGCGACGCTGATGATCTCGCTCTACAGCGTCAAGGCGCTGCGCAGCCGCCGCAGGGCTGGTGTGGCAGCCGCCGGGCTGGCGGCGACGTACGGGTTCCTGTTCGTGGTCCTGCGGCTCCAGGACTACTCCCTGCTCGTCGGCACCGCGGGTCTCGTTCTCGCACTGGCCATCGTCATGTACGTCACGCGCAACATCGACTGGTACGCGCGGGACAATGCCTAGACATCTTCTATGGGCTTCATCTTATCGAACGAAGCAAGTTTTTCGTCACCCCCGCGGAAGCGGGAGTCCAGTCCTGGATTCCCGCCTTCGCGGGAATGACGGGATCGCAGTGACTTCGTAGGCTCGAAGTGTCTCCGGCCGCGCCGCCGGCTGTGCCCATCGTGGCGTGAGGATCCCGTAGGTCGCCTCGGCGATCGGGACGGTCGGCGAATTGCCGCCTCGGTCGCACGGAAATTGCCCGTTCCTTCCCGGCAATTCGCCGACGGTCCCCATCCCTCTCCTGAATTCGCCGATTTCTCTGCCAAAGCGCCTGTTTTCCCCTTGTGCGCCCTGATAGAATGTCCTATAGGTCGACCAGCGCATAGAGAGAAGTAGCGCGCGGGTTGCGCGGTTGATAAACTCCTGCAGGTGCGGTCTCCACGCCCTACATAACCGGCAGGGGCGGAAGATGAGCGAGAAAATCCCAATTGCGAACTGTCTGCCTTCCCATCTCCAATGAAAACCCGGGTGACGAAGCTCAATGCCGGGACGTGCAGGCGCGGATCTTCAGGCGGCTGGACTGCAGCGAAGAAGAGGCCCGCAGGCGCTTCGGCCACATGCTCGAGGCCTTCCAGTACGGAGCGCCCCCGTACGGACGCTTGGCCCTGGGCATCGGCCGCCTGGTGATGCTGTTGGCCGACGAGCCGAACCTCCGCGAGGTCATCGCTTTTGCGAAGACCGCGAGCGGCAGCGACCTGATGTTTGACGCTCCCTCGGAGATCGACCCCGGACACCGGAAAGAGCTGCGCCTGAAAATTGAGGGATAGCCTGCCAGGCTATCGATGGATGAACCTCGCGGCAAGTTCCTTAAGTTGGGACGGGTAGGCGCCGTCGAGGAGTTGTTGTCACAGCATCCGGGCCCTGCTCCGGTCGCCCAGCCTCTTGTAGCAGCGGCCGGCGTCGAGGAGAGCCTCTCCGGTTTTCGGGCTGCCGGGATACGACTGCAAAACACGCTGGAACTGCTCAAGGGCCTTACCGGTCATGCCAAGTTCGAACAGGCATCTTCCCAACCAGAAATGCGCGTTTCCAGCCAGCGGCTCCTGCGCATATTGGTCGCGAGCCATTTGCGGCGCGATAAAATCAATGGTTATGAATATGCCGCCGCAATTGGGGGAGACCCATGCCGGTACGGCTCCTAATCTGCCGTGAAAAGGATAGAACGTCGAGGGATACTCCAAACAAGCTGCCGTTTTGGAAAACAGCTCACCTGGAATGCGTCACTTCCAGTTTCCAACAGGTCCTGATAAGGCACCTTGAACGAAACGGCTCCGCGGTGGCTCGCGCCTGCCTGTTGTCGGCCTCGTATTAACAGATCTGCATTTGCCGAGGTTTAGGACGCGGCCCATTTCCTGATCCGCATCGTCCACCAGTATCCGCGCGAGGTAACAATCTATGAAGGCGGCCCGCTGACCAATCTGGCGCTCGCGCAGGCGATCGATCCGCAGTTTGCATCGCTAGCCAAAGAACTCATCCTTATGGGAGGAAGCATCCACCCGGTGACGAACGATCCCGAATTCACCCAAAGGCCCCACCGCGAGTTCAACCTGTGGATGGACCCCGAAGCGGCGCGACGCGTCCTGTGCTCGCCCTGGCCGCGCATCGTCCTACAAGGAGTTCGTTGATCTAATGACGCGGCCGACACCGGCCGCGCGGCGGCAAGACAACAAGGTACAGAAGTGACTAACATGGCAGGTCTCGCCACCGCGCAGGAGCGCTTCAATCGAACTTTACCGGTGTCGCGTTCCCGTAGTAGATCCCGTTGAAGAGGAACTTGAACGTCCCGTGTGGATGCGCGCGGAAGGCAATCAGCGTTCCGTACAGGAATAACTTCCCTCTCCCGACTTCCGCTTCAACAACCGGCACTGTCCCATTGAGGTACTGCTGGCCCCAGGCCCATCCGCTGCGCAGCGGCTTGTCGGTGTCGAACCAGGCCACTTTGCGGATGCCGGGCGCCTCCTTCAAGCGGTAGACGGGATTGTTGTCGTAGAAGACATCCAGCTTCTCGGGCAATCCGTAGGCGAGTGGATTCGATGGATCCACCCGCACCTGGAGGACTGAACCCGGGATGTAAAAGTTCTCCGCTGGAAGAGGCCTTCCGGTTTTCTCATCCACGAGCGCGTTTGTCACTGGGAGGCCGAGCATCTGGCCGAGGCCCGACGAGCTTCCAATCGCCAGAATCGTTCCGCCATCAGCAAGGAACTGCCGGAGCTGCGGAATCGTCTTCGATTCGGTGATTGCGCCCAGCTTATTCCGGTGCTCGGCGGGAATGCTCTCTGGGCTTGGTCCCGACCCTCCCCGCATTCCCCCTCCCCCCCGAATGATTCCGTCTTCAAGAATCAAGACGTCGTTTAGATCGTATTATCCAGAAAGAGTGAGCCGCGTGACTCATCAGCCGGAAGTGTGCGCAAAGCATACGCCCGCCTTATCGCCTCTGCTCCCGCCTCTGAGGGGCGGGCGTGTCGCAGTTAGTGCCGAAGGTCCTTTCCCGCAGACGCTCCGGAAAAACTGTTGGCTCAAATGCCCGCTTGGCAGTCAGATCTATTGCGGCATGAAGCATCCAAGCGGCATTGATATCGCCGCACACTGCGTGTGGAACAACCAAAGGCTCGCGCGACCTCTTTCTGACTGGCCCAGCCTTGTTCGACAAGGCTAACCATTGCGTAGGCCTCGGCCATCTGGTCGTTAACGGCGTACTGTGCCAAAACGATGCCGGACACAATCACGATCCGATAGTCTTGTTCAGTACGGATGAGGCATCGATCATTGATCACGTTGCCGGTCGCCGCAGCGGCCGGCTTAGGAAAGACGTTCCGTTGCCCTTCGTCTGCTCCTGTCATGGCAGGAGCTTGGCACCTGGGAGCCTACAATGGAGGAGAAAAAAGCGGACAGTTTTGGGTCCCCGCCCCCTCTACTCGAAGACCAGTAAAAATGCGGCCATCAGAGCCCTATGTCAGGAGATCTGAACTTACGAAATTTTTTTCTTGATCTCAGACAAGGAACTGATTATAAGGGATTAAACACCAACGAGGCTATCATGCTCGATCGTTCTGTTGAGTCGCGCAACAGGTTGTACGATCTCATTGGCCAGGATCGCTCATTTGCCGCCGTGTTCCGCGCCCTAGAATCATGGGGAGCGGCATTATGCCCTAATATCAGCATATGCCTATGGTTGTGGGATGATGACAAACATAAGCTAGTCAGAACAGTGTCCCTTGGCAAAACTTCAAGTTATCCCTCAGTAATGTCGGCCGACTCCGAACTCGCAATCCTTATCCGAGAAGAAAGCGACAAAAAGATTAAGCCTTCCCTAGTTCAATCGGTCATTCATCCTCCGGGGTGCTCAGCATATCACTATATTGCACAACCACTCGCTGGCAGCATTAACCTCGTGTTTCAAGCTTGGCCCTATGATCAAGCGATAGATCCTAGCATTGTTAGAGCTGCAATTCTTGAATTTGCAGAACAAGCCCTTCAATTCATTGAATGGGCGAGACTCGAATCTCAAACCAATGTGTTGTCAAGTCTATCGCTCCGTGCGAACTTAAGTAAAACGCAAGATGAATTCCTGAATGCAGCCGCTCTGATAATTTCTGATGCACTCGCTGCAGATGGTTGCTCGATCTTTGTCGTTGCGCCATCCCAAACCCACCTGATGCTCGGCGGTACTACCGGGATTATGAGCACAACATCCCATCAGCCGTTAACATCAATACAATACGAGAAGCGCGAAGGAGCGACGGGCTGGATATGGGCGGAAAACAAAACGGTTCGTGTTTGGGATATAAACGATGAAAACGAGCTAAGAGGTGTAGATCCAAATGGCAAGTTTCGCATTCGAACAAAATCCACAGAATTTAAAACCCAAAGTATCGATGATTCACGCTCATTCCTCGGACGCCCGATAAACTATGGACCAGATCAGATGACCGTCGGCGTCATCCGTTTACTTAAAAATCCAGACTCCACTCCATTTCTTCCTTATGACCTTCACCTTCTGGATCTTATCTGCAATATACTTGCGCCGACAATTGACCGTTGGAAGACTACATTTGCACTCGAGTACCATGCACGGTACCAACTAAGCGCCTGGACTATCTTCCAGGCATTATGCGATGCCGAATACCCGGAAGTCCAAAAACTGTTTGATACGATAGCGAGCGAATGCTGCCGCCTCTTTGAATCGTATGCATGTTCCATACTTCTATTGGAGGATGATCATGTACTGCGCGTAAGGGCCGATGTGGGAAAACACCGTCATGTTCAGCGTGACATATTTGTACGCTTGGATCAAGGCTTGTGTGGACTTGCGGCTCGACGACAGGGAACTGTTACAGTTGACGATGTTCAAAAGGACTCCCGATATTATAAGATACTTGATGAAGTTAGGTCCGAGATGTGCACGCCTCTTCTAGTCTCCGGACGAACTCTCGGCGTCTTGAATGTTGACAGTGATAAAGTCAATTTCTTCAGGGCAGGCGATGCTACGACAATCACTCGGTTTGAGACCTTCGCGAAGATGGCAGCAGACACATTGTATCGTGCAAATCTTCTTCAAGAACAACAAGTCCTCCGACAAAATCTGATACGCACCACACAAATGCTGACTGCAAGCAGCATCGCAAGCGGTATTGCACATGAGCTAAAGAATGGCCTGTTGAATCTGGCTCTTCTTGCGCAGCACCTCTCAGCGGATCCTAGTCTCAAATCTAAACCAGAAAATGTCCAGCGCCTGAAAGATATAAAGGACGAATCAGGCAAGTTAAATAGGCTGGCTCTGGAGCTATTGGATTTATCGAAAATCGGTGAGCCACTAAAAGAACTAGTATATCTCAATGACGTTATCACGAATCGCCTCAGACTTCTTGAAGAAGTTGTGCGAGCCCGCCATGTCAAACTGGACATTCATCTCGATAACGAACTATGGAAGCCGGCTGCAGGAGTTGGTCATAGAATCTTCGTGGACACGAGACAAATCGAACAGGCGCTAACGAACCTTGTGCTAAACGCGGCGGATGCGTCCTCCCGAAATATGAAGATCGAGATCACGAGCAAGAACGTTTCGGATGAGTGGATTTCCTTCAGCGTTCGCGATTTTGGCACCGGAATTCGGACAGAAGACAAGGCTCGCATATTTCAAATGTTTTTTACGACCAAGGCTCACGGATTTGGTGTGGGATTACCGGTTGTAAAGATTCTGATCGAGCAAAACCATGGAGGCCGCGTCCAGGTAACAACCAAAGCGAACAGCGGAACAACGTTTGAAGTCTTTTTACTAAAGTTTCATGAATGATGGGGAATGTCCGATGCCTGGTGCCGAGAGTTTACTTTTGGTTGTCGACGACGAGGAGATATTTCTTCGGGAGTTGGCCGAAAGCCTTCATGATCGTTCACTCTCTACTCTGACAGCGAACTCGGGCGATAGTGCGATAAAAATCGTAATGGAGCACCCGGGAATCTCAGTGGTCTTACTGGATCTTCGAATGCCGGTTATGGATGGCGTCCAAGCAGCCGAGATAATTCAAAAAATCCGTCCGGATATAGCGATCGTATTCCTCTCTGGCTTCGACAGTCAGGAATTCCGTTTGCGAGCAAGTGAGAGGCGCGTGCGTGCTGAGTGTTGGATGAACAAGGGCGAAGACGTTGAGGCTATGATTGAGAAGATCTATGAACATGTAAACAGAATACTCATCCGACAATCATTCGCCCGGTGCAAGGCAGTCATTGAGGATGTCCACAGAATACGTCCATTTTCCGCAGAACAAAAACAGTTGCTTGAAGAAGCATTTACGGGAATGCTAAATCAACTTCCTCTTTCCCTGGCACAAAAAACTATGCACTTGCCGAGTGCAGGGGCTGATACCGTCCACGTAGTAGAGATTAATAATGTTCTTGATCGAATTGCTGTCCTCCTAAGTGACATTCTTCCATGGCATGAAGATCCGGCACATCGTGAGCTTGTATGGCAGAGAATTCAACGGATTTGCGAAGAGGAATTATGGCGAGCTGTCGAAGCGGCAACCATACAAAAAAATGCGAAGCAACTCGCTGTGATGATGAAGTTGGCTATTCGTCGCATTGCGGCTCCACAATTGACAACTGAACATATCCATGCGTTGTATCTCTGCTTGGAGCGACTTCGAAGTGAGCGAATCGAAAGATCTGACGTTTCGATTTGCAAGGAGCGTTTTCGAGAAGCGGGAATTGAAACATTACCCTCATTTCGTAAGGTATTGCAGAACTGGGACGAATTATACGATCGTGAAGATGATGAAAAATAGAAAGTGCGTCTTATTGGAAACAACTATTCAGGTTCATCGATTGGCTGACGATCCAGATATTAGACAACAAATAAATAACGAACTTGAAGGTAAGAAGATATACACAACTTCGTTTGTTTTAAGAGAGATTCTTCGTACAATCATAAAGGATCTAGCTTATGTTCATAGCGCCGTCACAACCGTCGGCATTGGAAACGACGGTGTTGTGGCTCTAAAGCGTCTTCTTTATGTTCTTGGTCGGGGAGAATCTAATTATTCAACTAGAGCTGCGCGTCGTGAGATGCTTATTATCGGCGCTATCCTTGACCATTATGACGATCGTGATTTGTCAACGGCCGAGCTTCACGCGTTTCTAGAGTGGACCGTGGCAGAATGGTTAGAGGAGTTTTTCAAAGTTCACACGGAGAACGGAAACATTTTAAGGATCGAAGAGGATACATTTTTAACGGGGCTTGACGAGAGCCCGGATGAAGTTTTGGGGTACATCCAAGCAATCGTAGGGATACCTGCGCCCCTTCTGTTTCCGAGTGGAGCAGCGGAGTACTTGTCAAGGAGAAGTGCACTTGTCTGCAAGGTATTAGAAAAATTATGTCTTGCGCCTTCCTCTAATCGAGATCGTCGATTGTTGGAGACGCTACTTTGGCTTCGAGATGAGTCTACAGGGGAATTTAAGTTTCATGATAAACTTTCTCCTCGTACGCGAAGAGGTTGGGCTCTGGGCGACTTACTTATTGCTCTTGAAGCTCCAAGTGGATGTGAAATCTATACTACAGACGGTCATTACAATTTTCTTTGCGCGACACTTGGGCGGCGCGTATACAACGGCTTCATGTCAGCGGGTGTGAAACCTTTTTGCTCGGGCGAAGCATAATAGGACAACCAGGCTATAACATTTTTCGCGCTGTTTCCCTCTTTTTGGACTACCAGCCGTTGCAGAGGACTTCGTTTGGGAGCCGTGCAGTAGTCGCTGGAATGGCGAGGTCGTCAGCACGAAATATTCGGTTTCACGGCAATCCTGTCAGACTTAGGTGATCTATATAATCAGGCGCAGCACGCGAATAAAGTCTTGCATGTCTCTCATCCGGCAGGGCTTAAACGGTATTTGTGGTGTCGTGCAGAACGGAGCATCGGATCGATGGCGCGTATCCGTGCAGTGAACCCATCTTGCGCAATTGAACATCACGAGTGATACTCAGCCCCGGCACCTGATCGCATGGGCATGGTGCGCATGTTTGCGTTACCTGAATAGGGGGCGTCCAGATGATTCGAAAGAGACATGAAGAAGAGAAGGAACGTTTCTGGCAGAGGGCGATCGGCGAGGCGGCGCGCAGCGGAATGTCTATTCGTGAGTTCTGCCGACGAGGCAAGCTAAACGAACCTCAGTTTTACGTATCCGTGCGGTAAACCCATTCTGGGCTCACCTGCTGCACATGGGCAGTGTTATAAAAACGGTCCAAAATTCGCTTCTGGTTTGATCTACCCAATCTCGGTTCCTACGTCCGCTTCATACATCTCGCCTGAGTGATTTAATGTGGCTCCGCGCTAAACTGTCAGCAGCGGCTTGAAACAGAGCCATTCCCATCGGAATAAAAGAAGGCCAGTTCAGAAGAAATAAAATCAATAGGAAAATGCTCTGCGCTGCTCTTGGGATCCTACGAAGCTTTGCTGCTGAAAATCCACTGAATTCTCCCCGGGGGTTGGCAGGATGGCGAATTTGGGCAGGAAAACGGGGGAAAGGGGAGTGAAACGGGAAGGAGGCGCCCGGCGAGCTCTCCGGGCGCGTCTCCTTCCCCGTCCGTGCGCCGGCTCGAGCGCACTTCTCCTGACGGGGCGCCTGCGTGATTGTGCGCCGGTGCGCGGGGCGGGCCCTCGGAGATCTATTCGCCGGTTGCCAAGCGCTGGTCGACGTCGTCGGAGGGGACAAATTCGAGGTCGTAGGCCAGAGATCTTTCCGGTGGATCAGGCGGCGGGCGCTGCCGCCGAGCCCACAGATTCAGGTGCCGCAGCATTCTCTCGATGATCGAAGCGCTGTCGATCAGGGCGATGATTTTGAGCCGACTCGCGCAACGGCGACAGATCAGATTATGGGAGGAAGCATCCACCCGGTGACGAACGATCCCGAATTCACCCAAAGGCCCCACCGCGAGTTCACCCTGTGGATGGACCCCGAAGCGGCGCGACGCGTCCTGCGCTCGCCCTGGCCGCGCATCGTCGTGACCACGGTGGACATTTCCGTAAAAACACGGATGGACAACACGCTGATCTCAGCGATTGCCAAGGGAAAAACGTCGGCAGCGCAGTATGTCGCAAGATATGCGCGCGCAAGCTACCTGTGGGACGAGCTCGCAGTAGCTGCCTGGCTCGACCCGAGTATCATCACGCGGTCGACAAAGATGTACATGGACGTTTCCATCGACCACGGCGCTTCCTACGGCGACACGCTCGTTTGGATGCCCGGGCAGCAACCCGAGTTCGTCGGACCGCTCGTGGAAGTGCAGCAGGACCTCGACAAGGAAAAGTTCTACAAGGAGTTCGTTGATCTAATGACGCGGCCGACACCGGCCGCGCGGCGGCAAGACAACAAGGTACAGAAGTGACTAACATGGCGGGTCTCACCACCGCGCAGGAGCGCTTCAATCGAACTTTACCGGTGTCGCGTTCCCGTAGTAGATCCCGTTGAAGAGGAACTTGAACGTCCCGTGCGGATGCGCGCGGAAGGCAATCAGCGTTCCGTACAGGAATAACTTCCCTCTCCCAACTTCCGCTTCAACAACCGGCACTGTCCCATCGAGGTACTGCTGGCCCCAGGCCCATCCGCTGCGCAGCGGCTTGTCGGTGTCGAACCAGGCCACTTTGCGGATGCCGGGCGCCTCCTTCAAGCGGTAGACGGGATTGTTGTCGTAAAAGACATCCAGCTTCTCGGGCAATCCGTAGGCGAGTGGATTCGATGCATCCACCCGCACCTGGAGGACTGAACCTGGGATGTAAAAGTTCTCCGCTGGAAAAGGCCTTCCGGTTTTCTCATCCACGAGGGCGTTTGTCACTGGGAGGCCGAGCATCTGGCCGAGGCCCGACGAGCTTCCAATCGCCAGAATCGTTCCGCCATCAGCAAGGAACTCCCAGAGCTGCGGAATCGTCTTCGATTCGGTGATTGCGCCCAGCTTATTCCGGTGCTCGGCGGGAATGCTCTCCGGGCTTGGTCCCGACCCTCCCCGCATTCCCCCTCCGCCCCGGATGATTCCGTCTTCAAGAATCAAGACGTCGTACTTTCTCCAAGCTGGAGGTCTCGCCCAACGAGCTCAAAGCGGCGATCGTTCTTTTCTACAGTTTGCTCGATGAACAACAGCGCCGGTTGTATGCGGGACTGGAATCCCTCAGGCTGGGCCGCGGCGGCGATTCCCAACTGGCCGAGTTTCGGGCCTCGATTCCCACACGGTCGCGCGAGGGCGACAGCATCTGTTGGACCAGGATGTCGAGATTGGTCGTATGCGCCGTGCCGGTGCCGGACGAAAACCGGTGGAAAAAAAACGCCTCAAATAGTCACCGCCATCGAAGGCGTTCTGGAGCACAACACCGCTGGCGACCCAATCACCGGGCTGAAATGGAGTCGCCGAACCACCGGCAAGATCGCCGAATTGCTGGAGGGTGCCGGCATCTACGTTTCCTCCAATACAGTTGCCCGCCTGCTGCACCAAATGGACTACTCTCTCCGCGTAAATCACAAGATGATTCCTACCGACGCCAGTCCCGACCGTGATCAGCAGTTTGATCATATCTCACGATTACGAACCCATTTTCAGCGCCAGCATCTTCCCATCATCAGCGTGGATGCCAAAAAGCGCGAACTCGTCGGTAATTTCAAAAACCCCGGAACCCGCTGGGACCGTTCCCCCATTCTCGTCAATGATCACGATTTCCGCACTGATTCGATCGGCGTTGCCATCCCCTACGGGATTTACGATCTCCTGGCCAATCGGGGCTCGATCTTTCTGGGGATTTCACATGACACCCCCTGCTTCGCAGCCCGTTCGATCTCTCGCTGGTGGTCTCGCGAAGGGTTGTGCCGCTACCCTGATTCCGGCAGACTCCTTATTCTGGCCGACACCGGCGGCAGCAACTCATGCCGTTGCCATGCTTGGAAAACCGAGATCCAAGAACAACTCTGCAATCGTTTTAATCTCACCGTTACGGTCGCCCACTATCCCACGGGAACTTCCAAATGGAATCCAGTTGAACACCGCCTGTTCTCGGAAATCTCCAAAAACTGGGCTGGTGAGCCCTTGAACAGTTATGAAAAGATCCTCAAGTTCATCCGTACCACGAACACTCGGACCGGGCTCAAGGTAACCGCCTATCTTGATCGCACTCCTTACAACACTGGCCTCACCCCCTCAACCGACGAATTCCGTCAGCTAAACCTTCATGAATACGAATTATTGCCAAAGTGGAACTACACCATTGCGCCTAACCTGACGTAATATGCAATGGCGTTCCTGCAAAATGTGAAGTTATTTTTGCGCGGGCCCTAAGCGTCGCGTCCAATGCCAGCACATGCGAGTCCCTGCGGACTGGTGCTGAATTCCGGTACCGAATTTCGATGCCTTACGCATGGACGCAACCTTCTGTAAGGCCAAGGTATAATGCCTCGCCGCCCCTGAAAGTCATCCACAGATTTTGCTGACGAGACACATTTTTTAATCGCATTCCCCCAAGACTAGCATATAATACGATGGATTAGGTTGGTTCACACAAAGAAGCGAGATGCTTGAACATTTCTAAAAATCGATGCCAAAGCATGAACCTCGCAGTGGGGGGTAACGTGAACGTCCAGCTACGTGACCACAACTTTATTGCCATGCTACTTCGCGCTATCTGTACCTTCTTCTTCGCTTGCTGCTCAGTTTTCGAGCCGAAGCACAGGTATTTTTCACTCTTCCTTTTCGTTTTGGGTCTATCATTTACATCTCAGCAATATTTGAAATGGCGTCAAAACAGTCGAACATTAAGGTAACTTATTCGCTTTGATAACCATCTGAGACTACAGCGCAAGAATCCAATCTATATAAACGATCCGAAACAGATATGTGCGAACTCGGAGATACATTCCAAGGCTGCGTAGGGAACGCCCGAATGGCTCTCCGGAGCAGCCACGAGTATTAGGCCTTTATAACACGCCTTCGATTCGTCGACTGTCGGCTTCAACATTGATCGCGTTGTCGCAAGCCGCTCGCACGCCTTCTCGCGTTCCTGGATACTTCGCCGCTCAGGCCCGCCACATCTTCTGGAATCCGATAGAGGGCTAATCTGCTTGCCTACTTGACTCAGGCGGCCACTATAAGTTGTGGTTGGCGCTTATAAGGTGCTTGCACCGCATAAGCTCAACTGCAACAGCCTGCTGCCTCAACCGGTAAACGACCTGTCCTCGGAATCGTGTGATCCGCCGATTGAAACGGAAAACGTGGAATTCATCCGGATAATAGTCGAGATCCGTGGGGTCGACGGCGCCTTGATGTGTTCCCAACAGCCATCGCCTGAGGAGTGACAAGACGCGATGGAAACGTGGCTGGAGGCTGCAGGTCGCTGAGGGTTTTGGTGGGAGCATGAAGAAAGTAAGGGGTAAGAGAAGCACATCCCTCGATGGTGCAGTGCGTGGCACGACATTGCATGCACCCTGATCTCTGCGACGCGGTGCGCGCTGGGGGTCGGACCACGCGAAATGGTTGCTCCATTTTGGAATAAGTCCAAAACAAGAGGATGAAATAGGCCTTGCGAAAAGATTATGGGGCCTTCTTCTGCTTTTACCATTAGGCGGCCACCCGAAAACCGTTCCATAACGGATTTGGCGAAGGGCACCGCTCTCCTGACATCCATAAAACTTCTTGGAACAAGAAAACAGAGGCAAGAATTGCAGGCAAGCCTGGTTTTGGCGGGGTGGCTGCGAGGGATCTTGCAAATATCATTAAACTTCGCGTGGTCCGACCCCGGTGTCCCAAAGAATAGCGACCATGTAAGTGGCCTCATTTATGTTGTGTCAATTGGAAAAAAACCGAGCGAAATCAAGGGGGAAAGCACTCAAGGCAACATAACTGCGGAGAAAACATAACCTCCGGATGCCATCCGAAAAATTCTGGACTGCCTCGGCCTCCCTTCCCGGCCCTCTCCGATTGCCCAGGCATCGCCGGCTATTGATGATCGGTACTTTTCTTAGCCTTTTTGCGGCCCCACGGTCGAAGTGTGCAAAATTCAATATTCCCCGATGTAGGCGTAAAATCAATAATCAGGTGAGATTTGAGGGCGAATCCAGACGGCTTGACATATCGCCCCCTTATCGGAAGCTGGGGGGATCGCTTGCGGGGGGGGGCGTGCCCGGGGGAGGCGGCCGCAATCAGGCAGCTTGTTTCTCCTATACATCGCATGGCCGGATTTTCCAGCGCCCAGAAGCCGATTTACCGACGGCCATACACCGCCTGCCCCGTCTGCGCCCGTGCTTGTCTTCCTCCCGTCATCGATTTCCGCTTGTGCGCCTGGATAGAAATGATTATAAGAAAGGTAGATTGTGCATGGGTCACCGCATCGGGAGTTCCTTCCGATGCCGATCCACGGTCCCGAACGACGCCTCGGGAAGGTAGCGAAGAATGAGAAGGCACGCTACGCGAGTTCGGATGGTGGCCGCGGTCCTGGCCGCTTGTGCGGCGTCGTTCGCGCCGCAGACGAGCGCCCGGCAAGGCACGACACCGGTGCAGAAAGGGGATCCGCTCCTCGCCGCCTATGACGCGCACGTCGCGATGTGGCGGTCCTCGCCGTTCCGCGCGCTCACCTGGTCGTTCCTGGGGCCGACCAACGTCAGCGGACGGGTGCTGGACGTCGCCGTGGCTGACCGGGGCAGCCGCCGCCGGATCTATGTCGCGTACCATACCGGCGGTCTCTGGAAGACCGACGACAACGGCACCACCTGGCAACCGGTCCCGACGGGCGCTGCGAGCGCGTACCTGTATGCCGTGGCCGTGGCGCCATCGAATCCGGACATCGTATGGGCCGGCACGCACGCCGGCGTGTACAAGTCCGTCGACGCTGGCCGTACCTGGCGGCACATGGGCCTCGGCGGCGCGGCTGGCGACTGGCTCCTGAGAGTTCATTTCGGCCGGATCGTCGTTCACCCTGCGAATCCCAACATCGTGTATGTGGCGGCAGAGGGTCCGGAAGACACAGACATCACGCCGCGAGGACTGTTCAGGACGACTGACGGCGGGAAGACATGGCGGAACGTGCTGTACCGCAATCCGCGCACGGACGCGGCCGACGTCGTCATCGACTCGAAGGATCCGAAGACGCTGTACGCCGCCACGTTGCAGCGCGTGTACGACGGGCGAGCCGGGTTGTTCCCTGGCCAGGATCCAGACACCAGCCAGACCAGCATCTGGAAGTCGACTGATGGCGGCGACACGTGGGCCGAGGCCGCGACCGGGCTCCCGGCGCCGCGATTTCGCTCGCGAATCGACATCGGCACGGCACCTTCGAATCCGAACGTGCTGTACGCCGTTGTCGACAATCGCGAGCCGCTGCGGCCCGCGGCTCCGGGCGAAGTTGATCTCTTCGGCAATCCGAAGACGCTGGACACCTTCAAGGGAGCAGAAATCTACCGAACCGACGACCGGGGCCGAACCTGGCGGAAGGTCAACAACCCCGGCCTCGGCGCCCGACCGGATTCGTGGTTCCGTTCCGTTCGCGTCGACCCCGCCGACGAAAACAGGATCTACGTGCTTGGCCAGCGTTTGAGTGTTTCTCATGATGGGGGTCGGGTGCTGCAGACGATCACAGGGCCCCACGTGGACCACAACGGGTTCTGGATTGACCCGAAGAACCCCGGCGTGTTCTATGACTGCACCGACGGCGGCGTCTATCTCTTTGCGGACGGCGGCGCCAGTTGGACGTACACGCCCGTTCCGACGACACAGTTCTACGACGTCGCGCTGGATCAGTCGACGCCGTTTCACGCGTACGGCTCAATGCAGGACAACGGCAGCGTTCGTGGTGTCGTCGATGTCAGGAGCGGCCGGGACGCGCTACGGGCCCAAGCGTTCGAGAGCGCGCCTGGATGGGAAGCGACCCGTCACGCCATCGATGGGCAGAATCCAAAAATCGTGTTTGCTGATCCATCAATACAAGGCAGCCTCTTTCGTTTCGATCTGTCGGGGTCTTCCAACGGGAAGGACGTCACGCCAACGGTCCCAGCCCGTGCGCCCGCCCTTCGCCACACGTGGCTGCTGCCCTTCATCCTCTCGACGCACGATGCGAAGACGCTCTACGCCGGATATCAGTACCTGTTTCGAACGCGCGACCGCGGTGATCACTGGGAGCGGATCAGCCCGGATCTGACCGACAACGATCCCGTCCGCAGGACTCAGCCCCCGTGGATCAATCAGGCGGTCTCTGCCGTGGCGGAGTCTCCCAGGAAACAGGGGCTGATCTACGTCGGCACCGATGACGGCCATCTGCATCTCACGATGGACGACGGCGCGACCTGGACAGACCTGACGGGGGGCCTGCCCCGGCCGCACGCGGTGACCGGTCTCGTGGCTTCCGCGAAAGCCGAGGGAACGGTCTACGTGACCCAGACGGTCGGGGGGCTGGGGTTCCGCCCCGGGGTGACTGATGTCACGCCCTTCATCTACAAGTCGAGCGACTACGGCAGGACATTCACGAACCTGGTCGCAAACCTGCCGACGGGGCCGGTCAACGTGCTCCGCGAAGATCCCGTCGACCCCGACATCCTGTACGTAGGCACGAGGATCGGCGCGTATGTGTCGATCAATGGGGGTGCCAGGTGGGACGTGCTCGGCGGCAACCTGCCGACGGTTCCCGTGTTCGATCTGCAGGTCCATCCGCGTGACCACATGATCGTCGTCGCGACGTACGGGCGCGGGCTGTGGGCGCTGGACGCGCTCAAGATACGGAGCCGGCAATGACACACGCCTTCCGGGCCTTCGCCGTCATGGCGCTGGCCGTCACGACCCTGTCGGATGCCGCGCGCGCCCAGGAGCAGCCGCCGGCGCCGATCGGTCCGTTTACGATGCAGACGCTGGATGCGGCGTACGAATCCGGGTCGCCCGACGGCACGCTCGTCGTCTATCACAAGGACCAGGTTGCGGTGCGACTCTACGTTCGCGACGTGTCCACCGGACATGAACGGCTTCTCGTGGACGCGGACGGAGCCGTGAGTAGTGCCGCGTGGTCGCCCGATAGCCGGCAGCTCGCCTTCACGGTGACGCCAAAGCCCCCTCGCGACACCGACGTCCGCGTCGTGACCATCGCCACCGGCGCGATCCGATCGCTGGGCGTTTCGGGAAGTGTGGTCGCATGGACCGCCCGGGACGAAGTTCTCTTCTCTCGCTCGATGTCTGGGAAGCGCAGCTGGTTTCTTGTCGCCGCTCGCGGCGGCGAACCGAAGATGGTGTATGCGGGATCCAGCTTTGCCGTGATCACGCCCGATGGTCGTTTGCTGATCTTCAGAGAGTCGGGCCGGCTCCTGTGCCACGACCTGACGAACGGCGTGGAGCGCACGATCACCGCCGCCATCGCAGACGAAGCGATGCCGATCGTGTCTCCGGACGGTGGGCTCCTGGCGTTTGCCTCGGACCGTGACGGATCGTGGGCCCTCTACGTCGCGCCATTGGATCGTCTGCCGGTGCGCCAGCCGGTGCGGATCGCCGGTCTCGACGGGAGACCGAGCGGACAGGTGGCGTGGTGGACACGGACCGGGGCGCTGGCGCTCAAGGCCAGGTACGGGGGAAGCCACATCTATCGGATCGACATGGATGCGAAAAGCGGTCGGAGTACGGGACCGTTGCAGCGGCTGACGCGCGACGCGTCGTACCATGAGTACCCGACTATCTCGCCGGACAACCGGGTCATCGCGTTCACGTGGTGGACGAATGAAACGGCGAACGGCATCGGTGTGATGGACGCCCGCGGCGGCCGTCAGGTGCTGTTCGAGCCGGCGGCGGCACCGCCGCTCCCGTTCGGCTGGCGTTCACCGGATGAGCTCCTGCTGTATGACGGCAGGTCGGAACCGCACGGCTTCGCTGTGTTGAACGTCAACACCAAGGCGCTGCTGCCACTGAGGCCTCTCGAGATCGATCGGAGGGAGTTCAGGTTGGTGTCCCAGCGGCAGGAAGTGCTGTACGCCACTGGGCCGAACAACAGGTACGTCACGGGGACGAGCAGTGAGAAAGGGGTTGCCCTCAAGGCACTCTCGCTGGTTGATGGCAAGGAGCGCGTCGTTTCGATGATCGACGACCTGCTGACTTTTCGTGTGTCGCAGGACGGCCGGCACATCTCCTACGTGCGTTGGAAAGCCGGCCGGCAGGGTCCAGGTGAGACCCGCGTGATGACCGTCGATGGCGAGCCGGAGAGCCAGTTCTTCTCGGAGCCCATGGTTGGCAGCTGGTCGGGCGTCGCCGCGTGGTCGCCGGATGGCAGGTTCCTTCTGTACTTCGATGCAGACGATGCGCCCCGCGTGATGAACGCCGCTACGAAGGAGTCCTGGCCGCTGGTCGAGGGCAATGACCAGCCCGACTGGTCGAGCTACGACGACGCGTGTTGGAGTCCCGACGGTTCGTTCATCGTGCTCCCGGGGGACGGGACCTGGAAGGACACGCAGTTGCGGGTGTGGCAAGGCGTAACGTACGAGGCGGTAATCCGGATCATGAAGGCGCGCCGCACGGCGAGGCACGACTGAACTGGTGGGCTGCCGCTGCTCTTCCCGTCTGTCAGTCAATGAAGTTGGTCGTCTCGAACATCGGCCATTGGGGGAGGTGCTCGTGATCCCCAGTCACTGGGGCCGGTGATCAGGATCTCCAGTCGATGGGACGACTGGTGAGGCGATCGTAAGGCGTCGAAGGTGTCTGGTCCATTTAAGCCGAGCTAATCTGCTCTGCAATAAGCTAAAGTGTGCTGCAATAAGGTGGAGTGTGCCCGAAAGCCGTGTCCAGCGATCCAGTTCGGATGTAAAGTCCAGCAGCAGTCGGGGCGCAGACCTCGCAGTTGACATATTGCCCCGTATCAGAAGCAGCACCAGCCCTCACAGCGCCACTCCGATCCCGGGAATTGCAGCTTGTTTTTCTTATCCGTTTCGGCGGAAGCGCACTCGAGAGTTTTGGAAGAAGCTGTTACTGGAAAACAAAACAGCGCCTCAGAGCGGGAGCACTTCAATCGAACTTCACCGATGTCGCGTTCCCGTAGTAGATCCCGTTGAAGAGGAACTTGAACGTCCCGTGCGGATGCGCGCGGAAGGCAATCAGCGTTCCGTACAGGAATAACTTCCCTTTTCCGACTTCCGCTTCAACAACCGGCACTGTCCCATTGAGGTACTGCTGGCCCCAGGCCCATCCGCTGCGCAGCGGCTTGTCGGTGTCGAACCAGGCCACTTTGCGGATGCCGGGCGCCTCCTTCAAGCGGTAGACGGGATTGTTGTCGTAAAAGACATCCAGCTTCTCGGGCAGTCCGTAGGCGAGCGGGATCGATGGATCCACGCGCACCTGGAGGACTGAACCTGGGATATAAAAGTTCTCCGCTGGAAGAGGCCTTCCGGTTTTCTCATCCACGAGGGCGTTTGTCACTGGGAGGCCGAGCATCTGGCCGAGGCCCGACGAGCTTCCAATCGCCAGAATCGTTCCGCCATCAGCAAGGAACTGCCCGAGCTGCGGAATCGTCTTCGATTCGGTGATTGCGCCCAGCTTATTCCGGTGCTCGGCGGGAATGCTCTCTGGGCTTGGTCCCGACCCTCCCCGCATTCCCCCTCCGCCCCGAATGATTCCATCTTCAAGAATCAAGACGTCGTACTTGCCGGCGAGGTTTCCCGCATCCAGCGTCTGGGGGTACACCACTTCATACTGAAATCCGTACTGCCCACAGAGCCACTGGACCCAGCCTGAAGGCATCGATCCACCATACACATCCACAATGCCTACCCTCTCCGGCTTCAAACGCAGCGCCTCGCCGAGCGGCCTCGATGGGCCGCTCTCGAAGCTCAATCCGACTTCCTGGGTCAGCTTCTGCAGCGCGGGCGCCGTTGAGGGTTTGGCCGCAATGTAGATGGTCCCGGCCGGATAGGTCTTCCCGCCCACCTGGACAGGATTCTTCAGCCAGTACACTTCCTCACCCGTCGCAAGCAGGCGATTGATGGCGACAAAGGCGTCGTTTACCTGATGGCTCAGTATGAACCCCGCGCCGCCGCCACCGGTCAGCTTGCCCGCTGGAGCCTTGGCGAAGCCTTGTAGTTTCTCGAAAGGACCGTCAAATCCGTCGAGCACGCGATCAAACTGGACGCCCATCTGATACGCCAGGGTATAGCCGGTCACGTCGTACGGCCTGACAGGAGGTCCGCCTGGGTACGCGAAATCGTCCGGGTAGTCCTGGGGCTCGAACGCATCCACGACGTGCGGCCGGAAAGCCTGCGCCGTCTTGACAACGTAAGAACCTACGGGATAAGTCTTTCCTGCAACCTGGAACGATTGCGTCGCCCTGAGGACCGTCACGCCGTTCTTGATCAGGCTGTTTACGAACTTGGTGGCCGTCAGGAAATCAGGTTGATCGGACGGAAGTATGTATCCTCGCGCATCCCTTGCTGCCGGATCGCGCAGTGACTCGTAGTACTTCAGTGGAACGCCGCCGCGGCCGCGTGGAACGTTGTCCTTGGCAATAGCAGCCTCGACTGCCGCTACCTTGTGGGCCGACATCGTCCAGTTGTCCCGGCTTCCCTTCTCGATCGAGTTCTTGCCCATGCGATAGATGTTGAAAAGGAAATTCTCCCGGTGCTCCGAAGCGATGCTGAGGATGGCGCGGTCGGCCGTGAGCAGGTATTCGATCGCCTGGTGGAAATACCACTTCTGAGGCTGGACGGGGAACGGATTGTCGTTGCTCGCCACGAGGTTTTGCGGAACAAAGGATATCTCGGTCGGCGTCGGACTCCCGGTAATCTCAGATAGGATGCCGATTTGGTTGTGGAAGCATACGGTGCTGCGGATTCCGCCATTCCACCAGTTCTGATAGCTGGCAAATGTCCGGCACACGGCTCCCGGCTTTCCGTCGGCCACGAAGCGCGAGTGGATCGCTGCGCTCACGAACTCCGTGCTCGGCGCCAGGAGCGGATCAAGATTGGGATTCGATGGATCGCGCATCTGGCCAATGAACAAGACCGCCCCGGCCGGTCCGGTCTGGTGCTGGTTGTACATGATTTGCGGGAACCACTCGCGATACAGAACTCGCGCAATGGATTCGGACTCCGGCATGTTGCACAGCAGTGACTCGCGGTTGTTGTCGTGCCCGATGTGCTTCTGATAGAGAACCGGCAAGTTCGCGGCGGACCGTTTGGCCGGTTCCTTTTCGCGCATGTACCAGTTGGCGACCAACTCCAAGCCGTCGGGGTTCGAGAACGCCGCCAGGAAGATCACGTCCCGGAGGATCCGAAGTGTTTCCGGGTCGTTGCGGGTGAGCATCTGATAGACCATCTCGGTCAGCGACTGCGCGTTCGCGACCTCGGTGGCGTGCAGGCCCGCGTCGATCCACACCACGGCCTTCCCTTCCGCCGCCAGCGCGCGCGCCTCGTCATCGGTGAGCCCTTCGGCCAGCGCCAGGCGTTTCGCGAGATCCTTGAAGTGATCGAGCTTCTTGTGGTTCTCCGGCGAGGTGATGATCGCCATCAGCATCGGGCGCCCTTCGGAGGTCTTTCCGAACTCCACCACCTTCATACGATCCGACTCCCGCGCCAGTTTTCGCCAGTAGTTGGAGAGCTGCGTGTGGTTGGCGAGCTGGTAGTCATCCCCGATGTTGAAGCCCAGCTCCGCCTTTGGGCTCGTGATTGGTGGAGCCGCCTTCTGGTAACTGGCGAGGAAAAGGGCGGTGGCGAGCAGCGTGAGGAACGAAACCAACAAGCGTTTCATCTGCATCGATTCCTCCTTATCTTCAGCGTGGTTGCGGGCGGCGGCACGATCGTGCGCCCGCCGCGGCCCTAAAACAGCAGTTTGCTTTTCGTTGGTGGGAGAAGCATACCATCGGTTGAGGCGGAAACCGTCCGGAATTGTCTCACCAAAGAGCCGGTTTTCCTCCTTGCGTTGCCCCGTATCCCTTGTAGTAGGATTACTCGCGGTTGGAGCGCAGAGTTTTGCGGGCCCCGCTTTCGTCTCGCGCAAACCGGGGATAAGGGAAGAAGCAGACTCAAGTGTTGGGCGCCGGGCAAACGGCTGCCGCAACAGACCTGAATGCCGGGCATCAAGACGAGGGCTTAAGCCCATCCGGTGTCGCACATTGCCGGTATATCCATGAAAGGCTCAACCCTGAAAAGGAGGTAAACATGTACGCTGCGTTTAAGAAAGTCGTCATCGCCGAGACCAACGAAGTGGTCGGCACTGGATGGCTGCCGCCGCTGCCAGACTTGCGCGACTATTCACCAGAGCATCCCGACATCGCCGAAATGAACAACAAATTGGGCATTGCTGGGGTCAGGCTGGGGGCGCCCGTGCTGCCGGCGAAAGTGAACTTGCGGCAGTGGTGCTCGCCCATCGAGAACCAGGGCGGGTTGGGATCATGCTCGGCGCATGCGGGCATGGGTGTGGTTGAGTATTTAGAGCTGAAAGCTTTCAACAAATACATTGATGGCTCGCGGCTGTTCCTTTACAAAACCACACGTGATTTGATGGGAGTTGCTGGTGATACCGGCGCGTGGCTGCGGAATGTGATGGGTGCGCTCGTCCTGTGCGGCGTTCCCGCTGAGAAATACTGGCCGTATACCGACAAGAGTCCGGATTTCGACAAGGAGCCGACGGCGTTCGTCTACGCTGTGGCCGATAATTACGAGGGCGCCAGCTATTTCTGCCACGATCTGCTGGGACAAAACGTGCTGCCGGCCAATGTGCTCGCCAGCGTCAAGAACTATTTAGCTGCCGGCATTCCCTCCATGTTCGGTTTCTATGGGTTCGCGTCGTTCGGACAAAGCGATGTGAAAGGAGGCATCCCCTACCCGTGTCCCGGCGAGAAGGCGCAGTGGGGCCACGCGATTGTTGCCGTCGGCTATGACGACACCCTCAAGATCACCAACACCGGCTGTAACAAGCAGACAACCGGCGCACTGCTGATCCGCAACTCCTGGGGAACGGCCTGGGGCGACCATGGCTATGGCTGGCTGCCCTACGACTATGTCTTGAACAAGCTCGCCCTGGACTTCTGGTCCCTGCTTTCGATGCGATGGGTTGATACGCAAAAGTTCGGCATCTGATCTCAGACATCAGGCTCATCCGATGGCAAGGAGGTTGTGATCTGAGGTTGGAGGTCTACTTCGCAGCAGTAAACATGATCTCAACCAAGGCGTCCGGACTCATGAGTCCCGCCTCTACTGCAGTGCGGGCGGGAAAATCGCGGGTGAAGATTTCCCGGTATGCTTCGTTCATCGCGTTGATGTTCTTCATCTCGGTGATGTAGACCGTTCCGTCCACCACGTCTTGCCAACCGAACCCAGCTGCACGGAGCGTCCGCGCGATTCGCGCCAGAGCCGTGCGCGTCTGCCCGGCGAGGTCTCCCTTGTTGCCTGCGTCGTTTCCTAGCATGCCGGAAAGAAAGAGACGATTGCCCACCCGAATTGCCGAGCTCAGGTTGGGGTTGGGCTGCGCCGGGCTACTGTCCGCATTAGGCGGGTTGATCGCTTCTCGAGTGCCGCTTTTCACAGCCACCAGCGAGATTTCGACTGCCGCTTCAAGGCTCGTCAGACCGGCCTTGACGGTAGCGCGCGCGGGTGGATCCTTTGGAAAGTAAGACCGGTATGCTGCATTCATGTCCTGGAACAGCGCCGTGTCGGTGATGTACACACGAGCGCTGGCTACGTCGGCATAGGTCATGCCGCCGGCTTTCAGTATCTCGCCCGCATTGTCCATCGCCGTCCTGGTTTGAACCTTGATGTCTCCCGAAATCGTCGAATTGTCTTTGCCGCTGCGCGACAGCAGGCCTGCCAGATAGAGCGTGTCTCCGCAACGGATGCCGTAGCTGTATGGGCTGGAGGGTCGGACCCATCCCTCAGGATGCACGACTTGCCTCTCTGCGCCATCCGCGACGGCAATCATCGAGATCTCAACCAGCGCTTCCGGCATCGCGAGATTTGCAGCTATTGTGGCGCGCGCCGGCGGATCTTTAGGCCAATATCTTCCGTAAACTTCGTTCATCGCCTGAAAATCGGAAGCGTTGCGTAGATAAACGGCAACCGACACCGCGTTCTCCATCCGCGAGCCCGCAGTTTTGAGGACTCCGCCGAGATTATCCAGGACGCGCTTAGTCTGCGCCTTGATGTCTCCCCCCGCAAACTTGCCGGTTTCATCCGTCGCGAGGGCGCCGGAGAGATAGATGAACTTCCCTGCCCTAACTGCTGGGCTGAAGGGGAGCTTGAGGTCGCGACCGACTCGCATGATCTGCATGCTTGATGGTGTCGTAGCCGGTGTCCCTAGCAACGACAGAAAGGCAACGGCGGATAGGAACGCACGCATAGTCCACCTCCTGGGAGTTAATGGCGATATCTGGCTGGACAAATCAAATCAGCCCACGCCATTGTAACCGGAGAAGGCAGATGGGCGGAATAACCAATGATGCGAAATTGGTGACGGGCACCTTTTTTCGGCCTATCTCTCGACTTTGCCGTGGCCGTGTGGCAGGGCGGAGAAGACTTGGTTTCCTGAAGCGTTAGTGATAAAAGATGATCCTCCCAGAGGCCATGAGTGCATCACTCTTCCGATACGCTACGACTCCTGCGCCGTCCTGTAGGGGAAAGGGAGTTCATTCGTCGCCATGAATGCTGAAACCTTCGATATCGCGATCATCGGCGGCGGGATCGTCGGGCTCGGAACCGCGCTGGCGTTGACGGAACGTTTTCCCGCATACACACTCGCATTGCTCGAGGCAGAACGCGAGCTGGCAAGCCATCAGACGGGCCACAACAGCGGCGTGATTCACGCCGGCATCTACTACAGGCCGGGTTCGGCCAAAGCCAGGCTATGCGTCGAAGGAGTGCGCTTGCTGACGGGATTCTGCCAGGCAAACGGCGTGGTTTACGATCGATGCGGGAAGATCATCATCGCGGCCAGCGAGCAGGAGCTGCCGCGCCTCCAGGAACTTTACGAGCGCGGCGTCGCGAACGGCGTGCCCGGTCTCGAGATCATCGGCCCCGAACGGGCGCGGGAGCTGGAACCGCACGCGTGTGCTCTGCGCGCCCTGTACTCCCCCAGCACGGCGATCGTGGACTTCAGCGAAGTAGCGGCCGCCATGGCGGCCCAACTCAGCGCGCGCGGCGCGCACATCTTCAAGCAAGCGCGAGTGCGCGCCATTCGACGCCAGGCTGGGATTCTGCACCTCAACACCGACACTACAACCTGCGCGGCCCGCAACATCATCAACTGCGGCGGCCTGTACGCGGACCGTATTGCACGTCTGATGGGCATCAACCCAAGGGTTCTCGTAATCCCCTTTCGCGGCGAGTATTACACGCTCCGGCCCGATTGCCGGATGGTCCGCGCGCTTATCTATCCGGTGCCGAACCCTGAATTCCCATTTCTCGGCGTGCATTTCACCAAACGCATTCACGGGGGTTACGAAGCGGGCCCGAATGCAGTTCTGGCGCTCGCGCGCGAAGGCTACCGCATGCGCAACGTTTGTCTCGGGGACCTTTTCGAGATGTTTGCGTACGCCGGCTTCTGGCGCATGGCTTGGAAGTACTGGCGCATGGAGGTCTATGAGCTGTATCGCTCCTTGAGCCGGCGTGCGTTTCTGCGCGCTCTGCAGAGGCTCGTGCCCGACCTAAGGGATGCAGATCTCGAGCCCGGGGGATCCGGCGTCCGCGCTCAGACGGTCACTCCGGAAGGAACGCTTGTGGATGATTTTCAGATCGTCGAGGCACCGAATGCAATTCACGTCCTGAATGCGCCTTCGCCGGCGGCCACGGCATCTATTGCCATCGGCAGGCACATAGCAGCCCTCGCCGCGACTTCGTTCGGCCTAGGGAAATGATACCAGGCTACTGGTATCATTTCCCGTACTCAAGCGACGCCAGCTGCTGATAGAAATGGAGGCGTTTCAGGACATCCTGTTGAGCCAGTTCCATCAGGCGCTTCGCCTCTTCCGGCTGGCTATGAGTTAGCATCTTGTAACGCGTCTCATTGTAAGCGTAATCCTTCAGCGGCATCTTGGACGGCTTCGAATCGAGAACCAGCGGGTTTTTCCCCTGCGCGGCCAGCCTCGGGTCGTAGCGATAAAGCAGCCAGTAACCGCTGTTGACGGCAGCCTTCTGTTGCTGCATGCCGAGAGTCATGTTGATGCCGTGGGCGATGCAGTGGCAGTAGGCGATGATGATCGAAGGCCCGTCGTACGACTCGGCTTCGAGAAACGCCTTGACGGTCTGGGTGTCGTTCGCGCCCAAGGCCACGGTGGCGACGTAGACATTGCCATAGTTGATCGCATGCAAACCGAGGTCTTTCTTGGCTGCCTGTTTGCCGCCGGCGGCGAACTTGGCCACGGCTGCACGCGGTGTAGACTTCGACATCTGTCCGCCGGTGTTCGAGTAGACCTCGGTGTCGAGCACGAGGACGTTGACGTTCCGTCCCGATGCCAGCACATGATCCAGCCCGCCGTACCCGATGTCGTAGGCCCAGCCGTCGCCGCCGATGATCCAGACGCTCTTCTTGATCAGGGAATCCGCCAGGCTCGTCAGGTTGCGCGCTTCCGTGGTATTCAGCTCGGCAAGCCGCTTCTTCAGCGCCGCCACGCGCTCGCGTTGTGCATAGATTCCGGCCTCGTCCGACTGATCCGCCTTCAGAATGCCTGTGACGAGCTCATCCCCGATCTCCGCTGATAGCTTCTGCACCAGCTCGCGCGCCATCTCCGCATGCTTGTCGAGAGTGAGCCGGAATCCCAGCCCGAACTCCGCGTTGTCCTCGAACAGCGAGTTGGACCAGCTCGGCCCGTGCCCCTCCCTGTTGGCAGCCCACGGCGTCGTCGGCAGGTTGCCGCCGTAAATGGACGAGCATCCGGTCGCATTGGCAACGATCGCGCGATCGCCGAAGAGCTGCGTCATGAGTTTGACGTACGGCGTCTCGCCGCAGCCCGCACAGGCGCCGGAGTACTCAAAAAGCGGCTGCAAGAGCTGGTTTGCCTTGACGCTGCTCATGCGCACCAGGCGCCGGTCGTACTCAGGGAGATCGAGGAAGAATTCGTAGTTCTCGCGCTCCGTCTCGCGGATCGGAATCTGCGGCGCCAGGTTGATGGCCTTGAGGCGCGTTTCTCGTTTGTTCTTGGCGGGGCACACATCCACGCACACGCCGCATCCCGTGCAATCCTCCGGGGCAACCTGGACGGTATATGCCATGCCCTCGATGAACTCACTCCCTTTGGCCTCCATCCATTTGAACGTCTTCGGCGCCTTTGCCGTGAGCTTCATATCATAGGCTTTGGTCCGGATGGCGGCGTGCGGGCAGACGATCGCGCACTTCCCGCACTGGATGCAGACTCCCGGATCCCAGGCGGGTATTTCCAGGGCGATATTGCGCTTCTCCCACTTGCACGTCCCGACCGGGAAGGTGCCGTCGACTGGGAAGGCGCTTACGGGCAGCGAATCCCCGCGGCCGGCCAGGATCGGCGCCACCACGGAGTGGACGAAAGGAGGAGCTTCCCTCGCCACCACGGGCGGACGCTCAAAGCTGCTGGTCGCCTGCGGAGGCACTTTTACCTCAAATAGGTTCGCCAGTGTCTGCTCGACCGCGAGGAAGTTCTTGCGCACAACCTCATCACCCTTGGCACCATAGGTTTTCTTGATCGCCTGCTTGATGGATTCAATCGCCTCCTCGCGGGGAAGGACTCCCGAGATCGCGAAAAAGCAGGTCTGCATGATGGTGTTAACCCGGGCTCCCATGCCGGTCTCTTTGGCGACCTTGTAACCGTCGATCACGAAGAAGCGGATCTTCTTGTCGATGATCTGCTGCTGGACGCTGCGCGGCAGCTTGTCCCAGACTTCATCCGGACCGAACGGGCTGTTCAGCAAGAACGTGGCGCCGGGGACGGCGTCCTTCAGCATGTCGTAGCGCTCCAGGAAAACGAACTGGTGGCAGGCAACGAAGTTGGCCTTGTCGACGAGGTAGGTGGAATGGATCGGGCGCGGACCGAAGCGCAGGTGCGAGACCGTGACGGTGCCCGCTTTGCGCGAATCATAGACGAAGTAGCCCTGGGCATAGTTGGGCGTATCCTCGCCGATGATCTTGATCGAGTTCTTGTTGGCGCCCACCGTGCCGTCGGCTCCCAGCCCGTAGAACAAGGCGCGAACCACGTCGTCCCCTTCGGTCGAGAACGACGGGTCGTAGTCGATCGACGAGTTCGTGACATCGTCGACAATGCCCACGACGAAGTGGTTCTTCGGCCGCGTCTTCTTCATCTCGTCGAACACGCCGCGCACCATCGCCGCTGTGAATTCCTTCGACGACAGCCCGTAACGCCCGCCCACCAGCAGGGGGAAAGACTTGAAGGGAGCGGTGCCCCGCGAGAAGGACTCCGCGACCGCAGTCACCACGTCCTGGTAGAGCGGCTCGCCGGCACTGCCCGGCTCCTTAGTGCGGTCCAGGGCTGCAATCACACGCACGGTCGGCGGGAGCGAGGCGACGAAGGAGTCGACCGAAAACGGCCGGTACAAGCGCACCTTCACCATACCGATCTTTTCTCCCCGCGCCGTCAGGTATTCGACGGCCTCGTGCGCGGCTTCCGCCCCGGATCCCATCAGCACGACCACGCGCTCCGCATCCGGAGCGCCGAAGTAGTCGAACAGGTGGTACTGGCGGCCGACGATGCGTGCAAACTTGTCCATGGCCTTCTGAACAATTGCCGGCGCAGCCAGGTAGTATGGATTGCAGGTCTCCCGGGCCTGGAAGAATACGTCCGGATTCTGTGCGGTGCCGCGCAGGATCGGGTTTTCCGGCGACATGCGCCGCCGGCGGTGCTCCAGGACGAGTCTGTCGTCGATCATCGCGTGCATGTCGTCTTCGGTGAGCTGCTCGATCTTCATCACTTCGTGGGAACTGCGGAACCCGTCGAAAAAGTGAACGAAAGGGACGCGCACTTCCAGTGTGGCCGCCTGCGCGATCAGCGCGAAATCCATAATCTCCTGAATCGAGTTGGAAGCGATCAGCCCGAAGCCCGTAGAGCGAGTGGCCATGACGTCGCTGTGGTCTCCGAAAATCGAGAGCGCATGCGTCGCGACGGTCCGCGCGGAAACGTGAAAGACAGTGGGTGTGAGCTCTCCGGCGATCTTGAACATGTTGGGGATCATCAGGAGGAGCCCCTGCGAAGCGGTAAATGTAGTCGTCAGTGCACCGGTCTGAAGCGCCCCGTGCACGGCGCCGGCGGCGCCGCCCTCGCTCTGCATTTCGGTGACCGAGGGAATCGTGCCCCAGACGTTGCGCAAACCCTCGGCGGCCCAGGCATCCGACCATTCACCCATGGGGGAAGAGGGAGTAATTGGATATATGGCGATGACCTCGTTAGTTCTGAACGCAACATATGCGGCTGCTTCGTTACCGTCGATCGTAACCATCTCTCTTGTCATAATTGTTTACCTCGAATTCAGAAGATAATGGCTTCCATGAATCCGCAAATTCACCGTATGAGCTGGACTTTATAGACTACCACCAAATTTCCCAAATTTAAGTCCTTTCCCGCGTGTGGGAGTACGATTGAAAGTACAAGTCAACCGATGAGAATGACGAGTGACGAATGATGCGGCTTTTCATTCGTCACTCGTCATTCGTCATTTCTTCGTGGTCTGTCAGTGGATCAAAGCGCGGCCGGCCATGAGCGCTTTGCGATTGATCTCAACCAGATCGGCATGCAATCCATGCTCTATCAGCGACGACAGGACCGACTCATCATCCACTGCCTTCGTCAGCCGAAGATAGGCGCCGAGCATTACCATGTTCGCGACCTTCGGATTTCCCATGTTCTTGGCGGCGTCCGTTGCCGGCACCCCGATCACCCGGATGTCCGGCCGCGTCGGCTGCGTCGTTACCATCGACGAGTTCAGCATCATGAGCCCGCCGGGCAGAAGTTCGTTCACGAACCGCGCAACGGAGGGCTCGTTAAACGCCATCACCGTCGAAGGACGGCTGATCAAAGGCGAAGCGATGCTGCTGCGTGAAAGCCTCACATGACAATGGGCCGTACCTCCTCGCATCTCTGGGCCGTAAGAGGGAATCCAGGAAACCTGGAGACCTTCTTTCAGTCCGGCCTCAGCCAGGGCAATTCCTGCAAAGAGCACTCCCTGGCCGCCAAATCCGCTGATCTTCATCGAGATCCCTGCAAGCTCTCCGCGAGCGATGGCCCCGCGCCCGGAGGTAGCGGGCTCGGCAGCCCCGGATTCGTGCGGAGCACCCTTCGCGGCTTTGGCTTCAGCATCGCTGGAGACGCCGGTCCCGTTGCCCATGCGCTCCTTGTACAGCTTCAGCGGGAATATAGGCATCAGGTTTTTCTCAACCCAATGCGTGGCTTCCTCGGGCGACAATTTCCAACCCGTCGGACACGTCGACAGCACCTCCACCAGCGAGAATCCGCGGCCCTCGATCTGGCACTGGAGAGCGCGTCGCACTGCCTTGCGCGCCCTCATGGTGTGCTTGGGATCGGTGAGGGCGACACGCTCGATGTAGGCGGGGGCCTCCAGGCTCGAAAGCAACTCGCACACTCTCATCGGATAGCCCTCGTTCTGAACTGTACGCCCGCGCGGAGAGGTGGTGGTCCGCGCGCCCAGCGGCGTGGTGGGGGCCATCTGCCCGCCCGTCATGCCATAAATGGCGTTGTTGACGAAAAAGACGGTGATGTTCTCGCCGCGGTTGGCTGCATGGACGATCTCATTGCCGCCGATGGCTGCCAGATCGCCATCGCCTTGATAAGAGATGACGATGCTGTTCGGGCGCACCCGCTTGATGCCTGTGGCGATTGCCGGCGCACGCCCGTGAGCCGCCTGCACATTGCCTACGTCGAGGTAGTAGTAGGCGAAGACGGAACACCCGACCGGGCTGACCAGGATGGTCCGATCCTGGATTCCCAGGTCGTCGATTGCTTCGGCAATGAGCTTGTGCAAAACGCCATGGCCGCAGCCGGGGCAGTAGTGAGTCACTTCCAGGTCACCGCCCTTGCGCTCGAACAGATCATAGAATGTCTCGGGCTTAGTATGCTTAATCTCCCACACGAGCGTTCTCCATCGTTTTAATGGCCGCCATGACTTCCTCTTCGGTCGGGATCATTCCACCGGCCCGGCCCAACAGCCGCACGGGAACCCTCCCATTCACAGCCAGGCGCACGTCTTCCAGGAGCTGCCCGTAGCTGAGCTCGACGACCAGGACCGACTTGATCTTTGCAGACAGCTCGCCCAGCCGTTTTGTCGGGAACGGATACAAGGTGATCGGGCGGAACAATCCGACCCTCCTTCCTTGACTCCGCGCTTCGTCTGCCGTAGCGCGCGCCACACGGCTGCTGATTCCGTAGCCTACGAGCAGCAATTCAGCATCCCCAGTCAGATACTCCTCCCAGAGGACTTCCTGTTCTTCGATCTTGCGGTACTTCGCCTGGAGCTTCTCGTTGTGCCTCTCCAGTTCCTCATGCCGAAGATAGATTGATGTGATCAGATTCTTGCGGGTCGCGGCCTCCCCGGTCACCGCCCAATCTTTGGGCGGCTGCGGCCCGCATGGGGCCGGCAGCTCGACGGCCTCCATCATCTGGCCCAGGGCGCCATCTGCCAGCACCACGGCCGGGTTGCGATAGCGATCCGCCAGTTCGAATGCGCGGACCGTCAGGTCGCACATCTCCTGCACGCTGTTGGGAGCCAGGACAATGTTCCGATAGTTGCCATGTCCGCCCCCCTTCACCATCTGGAAGTAGTCTCCCTGCTCCGGCCCGATATTACCCAAGCCCGGCCCTCCACGCATGATGTCGGCAACCACGCAAGGCAATTCTGCCCCGGCAAGATAGGAGAGCCCCTCCTGCATCAGGCTGATTCCCGGCCCGGACGACCCGGTCATCGCCCGGACACCCGCCGAAGCTGCTCCGTACACCATTTGGATGGAAGCGATTTCGCTCTCGGCCTGGAGGAATACTCCACCAGCTTCCGGAAACAATAATGATGAGGTTTCGGCAATCTCACTCGCCGGAGTGATCGGGTACCCGAAGTAAGCTCTGCAGCCGGCTACGATCGCACCGTGCACGATCGCATCATTCCCCTTCATCAATTGCCTCATCAAAGGCCTCCTCCAGATTCCACCAACCTGGGCTGCATCTTCTCCTCCTCGGTCGCCTCTTCGTCGCCCTTGCGCACACGCACCGTAATGGCGCCGGGCTCGGGACATACATAGAAGCAGATGCCGCATCCTGTGCATCCCGAGCCTGAATAGGCAACTGCGTAATAGCCCTGCCGATTCAAGAAACGACTCTGGGACAGGACCCCAGGTGGACACGCCGCAACACAGAGACAGCAACCTTTACAGAGGTGGGCAGCAATCTGGACATCGCCGCGATCAGTATCGCCCATGACTTCCTCCAGCCGATTACACTAACTTGCCTGTCCCCCCATGGAGGCGGAACGGCACATGATGGCTTCACACAATAAGAAGGCAATCCGCGTTCCGAAACCCAAGGAGATAAGGATTTGCGCGCCAGATCATTAGCCCTGTTAAATCAACAGGATGAGCAGACCTTGCCTCAGATCGGAACGGACTTGCGTTCCGCCGGCGCTAAAATGTGCCATATCACCCATAAATTGCGCAGCCTAACACGAACATCTCGAAATCAAAAGTCATAATTCATCATGCCGGAGTCAATGATGAAGCATACACGAAAATGAACCCAGCATACCCGCTTCCCTCCTCTATTTCCGAATTCCTACTCCTGGCCGATGGCTTCTGGTTTTGGGCGCTATAACCCGTTCTACTATTCGCCGGCGAGTTTTGACACAGGAGCGGACCGCTGGGTTAAATGACTCATACGGGTTATGTAATTATCCAGCAATTAGTTATGGATGACACGTTGAAGTTCCAGAAGCGCCTGGAGCTTGGCAATAGAGTTGCTTGCTACTAATACGATGATAGCCAAAGCAGACAAGAGCATCCTCGTCGTAGAGGACGAAAAACTGCTGAACTGGTCCCTCGCGAAGTCGCTGTCCAAATGGGGCTTCGATGTGCATCCGGTCTTTACTGCCAACGAGGCCATGGCCCAGCTCGAAAAGTCCGGATTCGACGTCATTCTGCTCGACTACCAATTGCCAGACCTGGACGGGCTGCAAGTCGCGCGTTGTATCCGAAAAGCCCAGCCCAACGCAATCATCTTCTTGGTGACGGCTTTTCAATTGAACGAACTGGCCGTGGATGCCGGGCTGATTGATGCTTATTTCAATAAGCCGCTCGATTTTCAGCAGTTGTACCAGGCGCTCGTGAACATCCCCCAATTGTCCGGCACATCCGGAAAGATCGGCGGGACGCAACCCCGGCTGTAACGGATATCCTAACGTCTCGGAAATTAGACAAGTATTTGAAAAAAAGAGATTCCAGACGCTTTCGTGCGATTACGTTAAATCGTCAGGGGAAAAGGGGCAAAGGAGTCAAGGGCTCGAGGACCTCTTCTTGGACGAGGGCTATTTCTTCATACGCCGAAAAAGTTCTTCCATGCTTGACGAACCGGTCTTGCTCTGGCCCGTAGGCTCCGAACCCGTCGGAGAGATCGCGGAGTTGGCATCGGAGGAGGCGAGAGAGGTCAGCATCTCTTGAATGCGGGAACGGTCCGGAAATTCCGGGTTGGTTGCCAGCAGCTTTTGCCACGCCTTCCGCGCTCCTTCCATGTCATTCTTTCCATGCAGATAGACGATCCCCAGGTTGTAGAGCGTCTGTCCGTGTGATGGATTCACCTGGAGAGACTTCTGAAACTCGCCGATTGCCGCATCGGCTTGTCCCAGGCTCCAGTAGCAGGAGCCTCGATCAGTCCTGACATCGACACTGTTGGGGTCAATTTCCAGAGCCTTCCCGTAGTACTCGATCGCATCTCTGTACTTAGTGTTGTCGTAATAAAGGTTGCCCAGCCGAACGAGAGCGTCCAGGTCTCTGGGATTGGAGCTGAGGATCGATTTAAGGCTGGCTTCGTTTTGGAGGAACGTGGCGGGATCCATGACTGGAGGTTGTGCCTGGGACGAAGCAGGAGCGGACACCGGCAGTGAGGAGGAACCGACGGATTTTCCAAAGTAATACCCGATTCCCACGCCCGCAGCGAGGCAGATAATGCCCGCAAAGATGATGTTGCCGACGGAATCCTTCGCCCCAGCCGGCATTTCTCTCCTGTATTGCTTTCCCATAGTTTCCAGCATCCCCTGTCTGCATCCGATCCAAAACGATGAAGGATAAGTCTGCCCCTGTCAATAGGGTGACTTCCATGGACCGCCAAGACACCAAAACTCCAAGAAATCCAATGGAAAATGAGTCCTTTTGGCGTCTTGGAGTCTTCGTGTCTTGGTGGTTGGTTTAGGCGCTCTAATCGAGGTCGATATCGCGGGCAGGTTTCTCTACAGGCTGGCCCTTGCTCTTTTTCAGCGCCTCTTCAAACTTCCTTTCCAGCAACCGAGGCTTGGCCTTCTCGTCTTCGGCGCTTTGTCGGAAGACCGCTTCGCGGCGCACCGCCTGCTCGCGCAGGAGTGCGTCGGCACGACCGAGGTCGGGAGCCGCTTGGTGCCTCGGAGGCGGCGCCTCATGCGCAATTACCTTTTCCAGATCCGGATCGATCGTAAGGCATGCGCCGCAGCATGGGCACGTCACCGAAACGCTGTTGCTTCTGGGTTTAGGCATAGATCCTCCCGGTCGGCTCCCCCGTCAAAGAAATTGAAACATGAAAGGATGCTACGCGCGGGCCCGGTGCTTGTCAATCATGCCTTCCGTGGTTCCGGCTCGTCCGGGTTGGGTGTGAAGGTATTTGCGGCCCGGTCCCTGACCTGGCGCTAAGCTCGCGGTTGCAGGAGCATCACCGGCAGAACCGGTTTCAAAGACGCCTCAGTTCTCTCAGACAAGACAAACCGGTTGCGTCCCTTGACCTTGGCTTCATAGAGAGCAGTGTCTGCAGCCTGGATAAGGGAGTCGAGGTCTTCGACGACGGCGTTGTACTTGACCACGACCCCAGTGCTGATGGTAAAGGAGATGGTCAGGCGCGGGAGCTCGACGGGCTGGGAGGTGACACAGGCCTGCAGTCTTTGGGCCATGTTCCTGGCATTGTCACCATCACATCCTGGCAGGATAAATATGAACTCCTCACCGCCGTATCGGCCGACGCTATCGTGGGAACGCACGGAAGATCGCATCCTGCGACCCGCCTCGCACAAGACGGCATCGCCGACCATGTGTCCGTAGGTATCGTTGACCTCCTTGAAGTGGTCGACATCCGCGAGCATGAGGCACAGGGGCGCACCCTGCCGTGTAGCCCGTTCCAGCTCGTTGCGCAGCGCGTCGAGGGCAGCTGACCGGTTCAGCAGTCCGGTCAGACCGTCATGGGTTGCCTGGTAGCGCAGGGTTTCGCGGGCGCTAACCAGCTCCGCCTGCAGGTCGAGAATCCGCCGGCCGGTGCGCAGGCGCACCCTGAGTTCCTGGGGATCGAAGGGTTTGGCGATATAGTCGTCGGCCCCGGCTTCGAGGCCGGCGATCACATCCTCTTTCTTATGCTTCGCAGTCAGCAACAGCACATAGATATAGGGCCGGTCTTCCCCTCTCCTGATCTCCCGGCACACTTCCACACCGTCCATTCCTGGCATGATCCAATCGAGAATCGCAAGCTTGGGGGCATCGCTACCTTGGAGAAGCCGCCAGGCTTCGAGCCCGTTTCTTGCCACGACGACGTCATATCCCCATTTCGCTAGCGTCGCCTCAAGAATGTGACGCAGGACATCGTCGTCATCGGCGATCAGGACCCTCATGGTTCCTCCTAAACAAACCGAGTGAGCACGGGCATCAGGCGCTCGATTTCCCATTCCAGCGCATCGCAGGCTTCGGAGGCATGCCGCAAATCCCGCGCGTGGCCCATTTTTTCCAGCCTGATGGCGGCTTCGACGGATGCCGTACTGCCGAAATTGCCTACAGATCCCTTGATCGTGTGAGCTGTTCGCTCCACCGTCTCGGCATCGCCGCGGCTTATGGCGTCGCGCGACTGCGAGAGCAGCTTCGGATAGCTATTGCGAAAGAGCTCAGCTGCCTCCTGCAGAAGCGCGGTGTCGCCGTCGAAGCGCGCCATCAGGTCCTTGGTGTCGAGCAATTGCGGCGGAGATTTCGAGCTGGTGCGATCCGTAATGACTTCGACGCTGCAAGGTACCAACCTCGCGATCGCAGACATAAAGTCGTCGGCGCAGATCGGCTTCGAGATGTAAGCATCCATGCCGGCGGCGAGGCATCGCTCCCGGTCACTATCCGTTGAATGGGCAGTCAGCGCCAGAATCGGGGTATGGAAGCCGTTGCTTTTTTCTGCTTCACGAATTGCGGCCGTAGCCTCCAGCCCGTTCATCTCGGGCATCTGGACGTCCATCACAATCAGATCGAATTTCTCGGCGGCCCATGCGGCCAGCGCTTCTTTGCCGCTTCTGGCCGGAACAACGATGTGTCCCCGTTTCTTCAGCAGGTTGGTCACCAGCAGCTGATTGGTGAGGTTGTCCTCCGCCAGCAGGATGCGCAGCTGCCCGGAGGCGCCGTAGTCATGTTCCTGTCTCAGCACGGGGAGATCATCCGCTTCGGCAGGCGTCAAAGCGTATGACGCGCGGGGCTTCTCCGGCGCCAGCGAGAGCGTGCGTACGATCGCGTCGTGCAGATCCACCTGCTTCACAGGTTTCGTCAAGTAGTTGCGGATCCCCAGCTCTTGGCAGCGCGCCGAGCACTGCTTGACGTCGGCAGAGGTGAGCAAAATGATGGGAGTGTCCGAGATGCCCGGCGTGGAACGGATCTCCTCTGCCACAGCGAAGCCGTCCATTTCCGGCATTGCGGCATCCAAGAGAACGAGCGCGAAAGGATCGTCCATCTCAGCTGCCTGCTGCAGAGCGATGAGCGCCGAGCGGCCTCCCTCAGCGAGGTGCGGCCTCATGTGCCAGTTGATCAGCATCCCTTGAAGAATGCGCCGGTTTGCGTAGTTGTCATCGGCAACGAGGAGCGGCACATCGCGCAACTTCGGGGACGACGTCTGATTCGGGAGTGTCGTTAGTGCGTATTCGGGCAGCGCAAACGGCAGGGTAAGGTGAAACGCGCTCCCGTGCCCCGGCTTGCTCTCAAGCCAGATTCGCCCGCCCATGATCTGGACCAGCTGAGAGGAAATCGCAAGCCCGAGTCCGGTGCCGCCATACCTTCGCGTCATGGAATCGTCGGCCTGGGAGAAAGCCTCGAAGATCATCTGCTGCTTGTCCTCGGAAATGCCGATGCCCGTGTCCGTGATGCTGAAGCGCAGCATGGCCTTCTCGGCCGACTCCAGCTCGCTCTGGACATGAACGATGACGCTGCCCTTCTCAGTGAACTTGATGGCGTTGTCCACCAGGTTGAGGAGGATCTGGCGCAGCCGGTCGGCGTCGCCGATCAGCGCATCGGGCACGTCGGGCAGGATGTTGCAAGCCAGTTCCAAGCCCTTCCGTTGCGCGCGCATAGCCAGAGCGTTGAACATATGGTCGAGAGTCGCACGCAACCTGAACTCGGCCGGATTCAGCTGCAGCTTGCCCGCTTCGACATTTGAGAAGTCGAGGATGTCGTTGATCAGCCCCAGCAACGAGGCCGAGGAGCTTCTGACAATCTCGAGGTACTCGCGCTGCTCATCGGTAAGGTCGGTGCCGAGCGCAAGCTCCGTCATGCCGATTATTCCGTTCATGGGCGTGCGGATCTCATGGCTCATGTTGGCAAGGAACTGGCTCTTGGTGCGGTTCGCCGCTTCCGCAACTTCCTTCGCCTGGCGCAGTTCCTCCGCGATCCGCTTGCGCTCGGTAATATCTTCGACGAAGCCTTCGTAGTAGAGGACCTTGCCTTCCTCGTTCACCACCGTCCGGGCCTTTTCCGAAGTCCAGATGATGCTTCCATCTTTTCGATATATCTGGGACTCGAACTCAGACACGGATCCCTGCGCCTGCATCAGGCAGGCAAACTCCGCGCGGCGGTCCGGATCCACATAGATCCGACCGTCCGCCACCGCAGCCTCGAATTCCTCAGCAGAATCGTAGCCGTAGATGCGCACCATCGCCGGGTTGCAGCGCAGCAACTCTCCTTCCGGAAAGCTCTGAAAAATCCCTTCCACAGCATTCTCGAAGATGTCGCGGTACTTCGACTCGGCCTCCCGCAGTGCCCTTTCGATTCGCTTGCGTTCGGTGATATTGCGGGCAAAACCGCAGATGTACCCTTGCCCGCCGAATTCGATGTAATTGCTGGTGACCTCCACCGGAAATTCCCGTCCCTCTCGGGTGCGATGGATGGATTCGAAAGTGTGGGAACCGATCTGCTTGAGGAACAGCCAGCGTTCAGGCCAACCTTCTTTCGGCCTGGGTGGGGAAAGGTCGTGGATCGTCATGCCCAGCAGTTCTTCGCGCGTGTAGCCGAGCCCCTGGCAGGCCGCCTTGTTCACATACATGAGACGCCCGTCCTGCCCGATCCAGAAGGCAGAGTCGGATGCATGGTCGATAGCAAATTGCGTCAGACCGAGAGATCGGATGGTTTCGAGCGTCTTTTCGTGGCCAAGCCCGTCATGACGGGCCGGGCTCTTATCAGGCGTCTGGCCGGCAGCCTGTTCCGCCGCAGGTGCGCTCCTGGCTAGTGAGGTCGCGACAAGCGCGGCGAGCGCAATTGCGCCGAGCGAAACAAAAGCGTATCCCAGCCAGCCCGACTCAGACGGCGGACTCCAGGCAACGGCGACCCACGCGAGCAGCGCACCAATAGCAAGAAAGGAAATGATCTCGGTAGTCTGGCGACACGTCATCTCCTTTCTATTCGACTACTTAGGCCAATTCCATTAGCCTCATCCAAGACCCTGAGATACCCCCTGGCCTGTTTGCGTCTTCTGTCTTTCTCTGCGCCCTCTGCAGAGTATCTGCTCTCGGAAACTACGCGAGGATTTGAAAAAAAGAGATTCCAGAGGCTTTCCTGCGCTTGCGTCAAGTCGTCAGGGGCAAAGGAGCAAAGGCGTTAAGGGCTCAAGGACCTCCTTTTGGACGATGAAACTCAGCAGAATGCTTCATGAAGGAGTACTCGCTATGAATACCAAAGTCGAAAGGATGCTGGAGGCGCTCATTCGAGGCCTCAAGGCCAAGATCAGCACTCAGCCATGATCTTGTTTCCCCTTTGCCCCTTTTGTCCCTTTGCCCCGTTGCCCCTAGTTGGCGAGTGACGCGAGCTAAGTTACGGCTTTACGGGCAAAAACCAGGAATGCTGCGAAAAACGCCAGCGCGCTGACCGCCAAAAGGAGCCCCCCGGGAATCACGGCGTCGCGCACGGTCTGCGCGAGTGCCGGCCTGGCCTCCTCGAACTGCAGCATGCGGTCGTCCGGGATGATGATGTTCCCCGAAAACTGGGACGGACTGGCCAAATCTGTGGGGTGGGTGGACTTCGGATCCAGCCGTTCCTGCGCCAGGAAGAAATCCCTGAGGGTGATTCTGAACGTCCGCAGCTGCTTCACGAGACGCTCGTAGCGATATATCCCGGTCCCGGCCAGGGCCGTGGCACTGTACTTGTAGAGGCCATAGGGACTGCACATGGCTATACGGATCGCGGCGGCCAGCTGTCGTTCCCGCCGCTGCAGTTGCTCGTGCCGATACATGGTGACGGCTTTTTGTTGTTCCGCCCTGATCCGGGCCTGCTCTTTTTGATATTTCGCCTTTTCATCCGGCGTCATCTTGGCAAAATCGACGGTTTGCCGGGAGAAGAATCCTCCACCCATCCCGGCCGCGACCGGCAATCCCTGCAGCGATGCTTCTTTGGCACGAACGACATTGGGAGGATCCACCGGGACGAGCTGCGAACCCAGCACGCCCGCGATCCCCGGCACCAGGAGTACGGAGACGACATAGAAAACGAGCAGGACGACCAGGCTGGCAGCGGGCCGTCCCAGCCACGCGGAAACGAAGATGCTGATCCAGACGATCAAGGACAGGTACAGGCACGAGAGGAGAAAAAGGGCACCCAGCTTGGCCCACAGGTCGGCATCGAACTTGACCAGCTCCGAGGTCTGGACAACCAGCAGGCTCGCCAGGCAGCCCATGGCCAGGGGAACCAACAGCGACAGAAACGCGCCCGCAAATTTCGCGAATAGCACGGTGGCCCGCGAAATCGAATTGGAGAGCACCAGCTTGAGGGTGCCGTCTTCCATTTCGCCCGAAATCGAGTCATAGGAGAGCACGATCGCGGCAAACGTCAGGACGATGCCGACTATGAAAATCCAGTCGATGTCCTGGAATCGGCCGAGGAGGTAGTTGCCCGGTCCGGAGCGAATGTACCCGAATTCCATCCGGTCGTCGGCACGGATGCCGAAGCGCGACGGGATGAACTTGTCGTCCCCGTCTGCGGCAAACTGAATGGCAATCGGCCTGCGCGGCGCAATCACGAAATTTGCCACGCGGTTCCTGACCGCTTTCTCGCTTGCGCCGCCGTACAGGGACCTGCCGAAACCGCCTGCGGGGGCGGCGATGGCCTTCGGGTAGGTCGAAATGAATGCAAAAGCGGCAATGACATACATCCCGATCGTGATGATAAGGGTAGCGAGAAAGCGCCATCGCAGGACGTGATCCAGGATTTCGCGGCGGACGAGAGTTCCGAACATAGGCCCTACCGAATGTCGAGTCGGACGAAGGAGAGAAAGGCCAGGAGAAAAAACAGCACCACGGCAATCGAGAGCCCGGACAACCATGGAAGGGCTCCCGAGACGTCCTGTTGCCAGCGCAGGATTCGGGAGATGTCGAATCTCGGCAGGTTGCGCACGTCGATGGGACCCGCGTCCCCGTCGAAGAACTGGACGGATTCATAGGCATTCTCGTTCCTCAGCCAGAGTGAGATCTGCTGCCGGTATTCGAGAAGCTCGTTGCGGAAGCGGCGATAAGAACCGGCCCCCGTGCCCGCGAGGTTGGCGGAAATGCGGTCGAAGACGAATGCCGGGCTGGCCATTTTGATCCACATGGCGACGGATTCCTGGGCTTCGAGCTTGCGCCGCGCGGACTCGAGGCGGTCCCACTCGCCTTTCGTATCTTCTTCCTGAGCTCGAACCCACTCCGGGATGTACTCTCGGACGATCCTGCGGCCCTCATCATTCAGGCCGCTCATGGAAAGCGTTCCGCTGCTGCTGACGCTCATCCCCCAAAAACCGCCAGTTTTGCGCACTGCCTCCATCATCTTGTTGTAAATCGGGCCCGCACGCGAGGTGCGTGCCGAAGGGGGATCCTCGCGCACGGGCATCAAGGTCCCGACGAAGTAATTGACAGTCAGGGGCAGAAGCGCGACCTGTGCAATCCAAAAAAACATTGACGCCACAAGCGCGATCGAGGAACGCGACGAGCGGGAGGAAATGAAAAGCCCGATCAGATAGATGAGGCCCGTGTACAGCGATGCCGCCAAGAAGACCCAGAAGGTCCGAACCCAAGCGTCGGCGGTCAGGGCGATCCCAGAGATGAAGCGCACGACGAACGCGAACAGGCCGAAGCCAACGGCAAGCAGGGCCTCCAGCAGGAAGAGGTTCCCGAAGATCTTTCCGAGCAGGATCTCCCAGCGCGGGATAGTGTTCGAGCAAACCAGCTTGAGCGTCCCCTGCTCCTTTTCGCCGGCGATTCCCGAGTAAGAAAAGACGAGCGCCAGCAATCCGAACACGATCTGGATGACGAGGGAGAGGTCGAAGGAAGGAAAAATTTGAAGCAAGGAACCCGTTGTCAGGCTTACGCTGGCGACATCCGGATAGCCGAGGCGGGTGATGGAAAAACTGTTGGAGACATTTTCGGACAGGCCGATGTTCAGGAGCATCAGCGGGGTCGGCGGCTTTTCAATCGGAATTCGTATGCCGGAATACGTCTGGGTCTGCCTGAGTGCCTCCTCGTTCTGTGCGACTCGCTTCTGATAATCAGCAAAGGTGTCCTGGTAGCGCTGCGCCAGGGTAAAGCTGACGCTGCTGAACAGTACAAGAATGAGGATGAGGCTTGCAGGCACCCGGAAGCTGTAGAACCCGTCAGCAATTTCCTTGGCAGCAAAAAGCCACACGCGCCTGGTCACAACTGCACCTCAGGATTTGTTGCCGGCCTACGATACATTAGACGCGCGGGCCGTGCAATCGGCTGACCACGAAATTGGTGACAGCCACCTTTTTTGCGGCGCTCTGATTCAGCCACTGATATATCTCGAGCGAAAAAAGGTGGCTGTCACCAATTTCGGGTTGCCACTTTGCGCTTGAAATATGCAGCTGCAAACCGCAAAATTCAGTGCCGCAGGGGCATGCTCCGCCCCGCCTTCAGAGTGGCGACGTAGCTCAGTCGGTTAGAGCGTGGGATTCATAACCCCAAGGTCGGTGGTTCGATTCCACCCGTCGCTACCAATTCTCCAGCCCGACAATCATTCTTATAAGTCGGCTCAGGGCGTGCCTGGATAAGCCGATGGAATCGGTGGGCATGTTCGTGTTTGACACATGCCGGGACTTTATCCGCACCGTCCCAGTATTGCCTCGGGACGAGCGGGACCCTGACGACATCGACGACGAATCCGAGGACCACATGGCAGACGAAACGCGCTATAGGGCGATGCATCGAAGGGCATCGATCAAGGTTGGGAGAATGTCTGCGTTCTAAGGTCTTTTCATTTTTGAGGGGCGCGATTCAATGGGCGTTACGACGAGGCATCTGCAGTATACCGAAAACGAGAGCAAGTGGCAGAAATGCCGCGACGCTTTCGATGGCGGCGAGGCAGTGAAGGCGAGGGGCGAGATGTACCTTCCGAAGATGGGTGGCCAGAGTAGCGACGATTACGATTCATACACGGAACGGGCGTTGTATTACAGCGCGACCGCCCGGACGATCCAGGGCTGGCTGGGCTGTGTGTTTCGGAAGGAGCCGCAGATTGCGGTCCCGGAAACGATTCATCAGCAACTCCAGGATGCAACTCTGACTATCGTTCCGATTGAGGCACTTGCAAAGACCGCGCTTCAACAAGTACTGACGATCGGGCGCTACGGCATCCTGGTTGACATGCCGAAAGAAGACTCCCTGGAACGGCGTCCGTATCTGATTCCCTTCAAGGCGGTTTGCCGGTTGGGCCGGCGTGTCAGGAGATGTGACGCTCCGGCTGAACACCGAGTTCTTTGAACAGACGATGGACCCGTCTATGTTGCGCGAGCTTGTGACGGTCTGGCGGGGCGGCGCGATTGCGAAGGCAACCCTGTATCACAACATGGAGCGCAGCGGTCTGACGAGGCCCGGCGTTGACTTTGAGCAGGGGCAAGCAGAAGTTCAGGCGGGAGCGGTTTTGTAAGATAGGATAAATGCCAGTTGCCCATTTGTGAGGGAGCAGTGGGCGGGGTGAGGCAGACGGGATGTAAATCTTGCGCCGACACTACGGCGTAACAAATTCCCCCGCTTCAGCATTCAGATTCCCCTCAGAAGGGGCTAACGCACCTCGCACTCAGCAGTGCAGGCCCGCATGCGGAATGACACTGCACCCGGCGGGTGGCGACGCGCGGGTCGGTGTCCGCTGTAGCGCGTTAGCAGGTATTGAACATGCTGGGTTGGGCAAACTCACGAGCATACTCTGCAATATACGCGCCAACGCGGCTGCAAACTTCTGCTGGACACGCCGAAAGAACAGCCGCTAGCTCTTCGCGTGATTTCACAGTTTGAAATCTGCGCGTTAGCCTAGTAAAGAGAACAACGGGCTTCTTGGACGCGACCATGCGCGCCACATTCACAAGTGTTCCGGCACTCTTGCCGTCCCAGAGCATCAAACCAAAGTCAGCTTCGCCGGCCATTGCGGCGTCTTTTGCGGTGAAAAACTCGAAATCGCGTGTGAGATGCGGCGGCCTCACGGGTGTAACACGCCAGTTTCCGAGATTGTTTCGGCATTCGCCAGCGGTGCAGAAGACGACCACATTGGGGTAATGGTGCTCGCTAAAAAAACTCTGGACAGCTTTGTCTGCTCCGTTGGCGTCGCCCACGAGAACGTCAAGACGCTTCTCAATTATCTGCTGTAGTCGGCTTTGGACTTCGGCATTCAATCGACTGATCTGACGTGAGCCGCCAATGAATACTTTACTCATGCCCGACTCCGCCTGATTGGATGCGCAGTTCGGGGCATCGCGGCCGCTATTGGTTTGTTTCCGAGATACCTTCTTAAGAAAACATTTTACCATGCCTTGGCGGCCGGCGTACGAAGATATGCCTCAAGGCTGGCCCAGTCGGCTTCATCGCGCGGTTGAGTAAGATCCGTGTCGTCCAAGTCGGTGATCGCAATTGCAACCCTCTTCCGATTGGAAGAGTTGTCGTTCTTGCTTCAAAGACTTGCGGGTAATACATAGATGCCGATCCAAAACATTCAGGGTATCCAGCGCATAGCAAAGCAAATGGAGCCGGATACTGCGAAGGCGTTCCTGCGGACGATTCAGCAGATTAGGGACGCGACGGCAATCTCCCGGATAGAACACGGTGACAGGCAACGCTGTCCACGCGCTCGAAAAAACCGCAATGGGACAGCATAGCCTGTTCCGAAAATAGAGACAACAGGCAACAAATGTCGGCATCGGAATCGGGGTCGCTATCGCTATCGAAGTTGTTGGTCTGCAAAAGCCGATTGCGACCACGATTGCGATCCCGATGCCGATTCCGACGCTTTTCATGTGCTTGGGTCCCGCTACGCGGGATGAGATACTGCTTTGAAAACAGACGGAGCGGCTGACTGGATGGACGGGCTAAAGCCCGTCCCCACTACACGTTACTCTCAGAGATCTCAAGTGGGCATGAGATACTGCCACCGTATTTTCCGAAAGGCTTTCCACTTCGCTTCAGTCATCCCGTCGATCGAGAAGAGAGAAACCCCCGAAGCGCCTCCTTGCAACGCCATCTCCGCGACCTGAACCAGCGCGGTGTCATCCAGGTCAGAAACAAACAGCCCGCTGTAGACGGGCTTTTTGACCGTGGACACCCCTTCCTGCGTCTGCTGTCTCACCCACTCAGGATCGGCCTCGTAGAAGTTGTGGTAGAGCATGGGGAGGAATGCATCCAGATTCCACCGCCCCCAGTCCTGCCGGACCATTTCGCGAGCCAGAGTTGGGCCGGGGAAGACGGCCGCCGTGATCACCTTCCTCCGTGCGTGTGCCGCCGGGACAAGATACCGGTTGACCAGGCCGGTAACCATGTCGAAGCGAAACTGCATCCATTCCTTGTGATGTGTGGGATCCTGGATTCTGATCGGGTCGATCCCGTGTTTTTTCTTGAACTGACTGCGTTCATATTCGCTGTAGCCGTAATCGTATTCGGGGTACACCCTGTCTTGAACGATGTTGTATTTCTTCCACAGTCCCTTGGGCAAGATGGCGTCCGGATGGCGGATGTAATCGAGGTGAACCCCGGTGAGCTCGGGAATGCTTGCCAGTTCCTTCACCGTTTGCTGGACCCATTCGCGAACTTCGGGCCTGCCGGGATCCAGGAACTTGTAATAGTCCACATATGCGGGCTTGTCGACGGCGGATTCCCCTTTGGCATTGACGTTGTACCAGTCCGGATGTTTCTTCATCACCTCTTCGATCATGCAGGGCATGCACCAAATCCAGGCATGGACCTCGAGGCCCTCCGCAAGGGCTAGCGGCAGTATCTTCCCAAGAAGATCGGTCCTGACGGGCAAGTGTCGGCTTGCGAAGTAGGCCTCCCTGCCGTTGTAGATCTCCGGCAGGATTGCCTGGACGCCGGACTCCTTCATAAGCGCGAAGCTTCGCTTCCAATCGTCGACAGACCTCCTCGCATTTATCGGGATCCAGACCCAGTTCTTGAGTCTAGCCCGCTGCGTATTTCGCTGGGAGGAGCCGCCGGGATCGAATGCAAATCCGTTGGCGGCGAGGGTCGCCGCAGCCAAACCGGCGGCTTGGAGAAAAGTTCTTCTGTCCATAAGTGCGCCGATCGGTTTTCTCAGCGAATGACAAAATACGGTGACAGGCTACGCTGTCCGCGCGCTCGAAAAAACCGCAATGGGACAGCGTATCCTGTCACCGTATTTTCTGGAGCGCGTCAGAAGTTGATGCGCGCGTTGAATTGAATCTCACGCGGGCTGCCGATAGTGCCCGTCAGTATGCCGAAGTTGGCATTGTTGATGTTGCCGCTTGGTATGCTGAAGTTTGGATGGTTGAAAATGTTGAAGAACTCCGCGCGGAACTCGAATGTCATCCCCTCGCGGATCCTGGTCTTCTTGACGAAGTTCATGTCAATGTTGGTAAACCTTGCACCGCTGCATGCATTACTGCGCAGCGGATGGTCACCAAGTGAGCCCGCGGCCGGATTAGTCAGCATTGCCGGATTCGCGCCAAGCGTTGTGCCCGGGGTTGCGCCGGCCAGCCAGTACTGCGACGGCAGATAAAGTATGCCGTTGGTGATCTTGTATATGCCGAGATCCGAGCACACCTGCTGGTCGCTGACACCGACTGCAACAGCCGGGTTCGACCCGTTGTTGCGGGTCACCGTGGCACGGCCCGATGTGACCGATATCGGAGCGCCCGAGCGTGAGGTCCAGAGAGTGCCGGTCTGCCAGCCTTCCAGCAGTTTCCCGAGGATCCCGCCGGAGGCCCAGCGGCGTCCGCGGCCCACCGGGAATTCATAGACGGAATTGAAGTGGAGGGTGTGGCGGATGTCGTAAGATGCGCGGCTGCGGCTGTAATTCGGATTGCGCAGGTCCAGGTCCACGTCCAATTCGCTCTGCGAGCCGGATATGCCGGAATTGCTCAGCACCTTGCCATACGTGTAGTTCCCCTGGAGTTGTAAGCCCCGGGAGAGCCGGCGCCGGACTTCCACCTGCAACGAGTTGTAACTGGACATCATCCCGTTACTGAGGATCCGGCCCACGCCCGTGAGTGGGTTGGTGATGAAAAAGTTGGCCGGGTAGGTTCCAAGCCCGGCGCAGCCGGTCCCTGTCAGGAATCGTTGAGTGCAGTTGGACTGCACCAGATACCAGAAGGATCCCGCCTGATCTTGCAACAGCAGGTTCTTGAAAGTCGAGCTGGTGATCAAGGAAGTGGCGCCTATAGCCGTGATTACAGGTGTCGGCAGGTTGGCACCACTGAGATTGGCCTTGGCGTTGTTGAATTCCGTCAAGAGCGCCGGAGTCAGGTTCACCTGATCGAGGTCGTTGCCTCGATACAGACCGGTGGCGTGGTTTCCGACATAGCGAATCTCCAGCGCGATCGAGTTCGAGAGTTCTCGCTGAATGCCAAAAGTCCATTGCTGAACGTAGGGCGTCCTCATGTTCGGGTCGATGGCCTCGATCCCCGGGGAAGCTCCAGTTGAGCTGAAGGCACCGAGGAAGTTCTTGTAAATGGACATCGGCACTGTAAGCGGAGGCGCCGGCAGAGTGTAGTTGGTACTTGGATTCAGCACCGCTAGAGGATCGCCTGCAGTGGCGGTAACCGCGGTGCCGACGTGGAGTCCGCCATTGGTACTGAGCACATTGGTGATGATCGTCAAAGTGTCGCGCACATAGCTGATCGAGTAGCCGGTGCGCAGCACGGTCTTGGAGAATGGCTGCCACGCGATGCCAATCGATGGCGCAAAGTTGTGATAGTTGGTATTCCAGAATGGATTCCCATTGCTAGTTCCCCCGGCAACGAGTTGCGTGCTTGAATTGATGTTCGCCAGCAACTGGTTGAAGGTCATGCTGGAACTGGGCGTGAAGAGGGGGCCAAAGGGGATCAAGTCACCTATCTGGTTCTTGGGTATAAGCGCGCGCTGGTTCACGACATCCACTGACGGCACGATTTCCCAACGGATACCGTAGTTCAACGTGAGGCTCGGCCGAATCCTCCAGGAATCCGAAAAATAGAAGTTGTAGGATCTCTCGCGGAGAAAGATCTCGTCTGAGAGACCCGGAACGAAGCCCGTGCTCGGAACGCCATTGAAGCTCTGGGACACGGTGTTCACCAACCCGACCAGGTCCACGTACTGGTTCCGCGCCCGGTTGCAGATGGTGGTTCCGAGGCTGCCCGCCGGCACAAACGGGAAGTTCTTGCAGTTGCTCAAGCCGTCGTCGTTCGTCGGGGTGCTGCCGAGAGCGACGCCAGCTATTATTCCGAACGTGGCGCCTGGACCGGACCAGTCATTGTACCGGTGCACGGACGCCGAACTGACCTGGAATCCAAGTTTGAGGGTGTGGCCGCCCTTTACCTTGGTGAAGTTGTCCATGACCGTGTAGAAAGGCGAAAGGCGTCCCTGAGGATCGAAGTTGTCCTCGGGGGCAGCCATCTGGCCGCTCATCTGCACCTTGAAGGCGCGCGGGAAGGGCTGCGGCGGAGTGAACTCAATCTCCGGCCGGTTGAAGCCGCCGCGCAGCTCGTTAAACGTTGTTGCGCTCAGCGAGGAGGTGAGCGCCATGGAGAAGAGCCTGGTGTTGGAGTACTCGTTCGCGGCCGTGTTGCAGACGTTGCCAAAGCAAGTCGGGGAGATGCCCTTCGGGAATGGCGGATCGTCATAAGGCAAATAACTGCTCCGTTCCCAATGCCATTCCGCGTCCAACCAGTGCGTGCCCCACTTGCTGCTTTCGAAAAGTTTGTGGTCGAAACGCATATCGTACTGATTGATTGGGTCCGCGCCGGGAACTTTAAACTGCACGCCCAACGTGTTATAGACATCACCGGCGGTCGTGACCACATTCAAGCCGGGCGCGGCAGCCGGTAGCGGCGTAGCGTTAATCAGATTCTGGGTGAAAGCATTGAGTGGGAGCCCTCGGGTGCTCGCCGTCAGCAGGTTCACCGTTTGCAGAACGCCATTCGAGCCCATGTAGCTATAGAGCCCGGTGCGAGCAGGTGCTGTATAGACCGTCTGTGTGTTGGTACCTTGGAAGTGCTCGCGGAAACCCGAGTATTGGAAGAAAAAGAAGGTCCGGCCCTTACCATCGTACAGTTTCGGAATATACACGGGCCCGCCGACGCTTCCTCCAAAGCGATGCTGGTGCAGCTTGCTTTTGGGCGTGCTACGATAGTTGTTAAACCAGCTGTTGGAGTTGAAGACGTCGTTGCGGCCAAAATAGAAGAGGCTGCCGTGCAAATCGTTGCCGCCGCGCGCTGTCGTCATGCGCACCTGGACAACGCCCATGCCGGAATCGGCCCCGATATTTTGGCCGGAAATGCTGATTTCGCCAAGGCTTTCCAGGTTCATGTCATATCCGGAGTTGCTCGCGAAACCGCTCGTCTTGATGAAGCTGTCCCGGATGTCGATGCCATCCTGGGTGAGGTTGTTACTCGATCCGCGCAGTCCATTCATGATGGAGCTGCCGCTGGTGGCGGAACCGGTTGAGGTCACGCCGGCCATCTGAGTCGCAAAGTCCAGCGGGTTGCGCGATGTGGTAGGCAAGTCCACAATCTGGCGGCGGTCCAGATTGGTGGTAAGCTCGACCGTAGTCGTATTGACCAGGACCTGGGCCGCTTCGACCGTGATCGTCTCAGTCGGTGAGCCGATCTTGAGCGTCGCCTGGACAACAGACTCCTGCGCGGTGATCACGCGCACGTTTTTTGTTTCCCACTTGGCAAAACCTTGCGCGGTGATGGTTACCGTGTAGACTCCAAACGGTAACCCGGGGATGGTAAAACTACCCTCGGCGGTGGTCTTGACAGCAACAGCCGCGCCTGTGGCATTGTCCGTGGCCGTCACTGTCGCCCCCGGCACCACAGCGCCCTGCGGGTCGAATACCGTACCCGTGATCGTGCCACTCTGCTTCTGCGCATGCGCGGATGAAACGGCCAGCAGCAGAATGAGCATCAAACCTACAATCCTTAAATTCATGGAATCCCCCTTTCGTTCCATCAACTTGCCCAACAAGCGGAGCTATCGGAAGAAACAGGAGCCCCACTGCTTGGGCCCTTCAGCCGACTCTAAGACAGAAAAACCTCAAGACACTTTCGCGCGAACGCGAGAATTGCTCGCAGCATAGCTGTAAACGAGTGGCGGCATCATATCTGCCTAGTAAGAGAGTGTCAAGCCGCAGCAGCGCGAGGCAGCTGACGCCAATATCTCGGCAGCCCCGCAGCCTGTATCAGCGAATGAAGATATGGAATTTAATTCGTTAGTGTTCCCATTTGGGGGCGCCGGGAACGGGCTAAAGCCCGCCCCCACTTATTTGTTAAATCGAGGGGTCTTTCGGCTCAGCTAATGAGTTTCGCGACAGAAACTAACGACTACACGACCAGTGACGCCGGCGATCGGTCGAGCCTGCGAGGAAGCGCTCAGCCTGCCGGGCATCGGGCTCGCAGTTGAAATCCCGTGCGCTTACTGGCTGAGCCGCTACGTGTCGTCGCAACTGTCCCAAATTCGCTTGCTCCTTCGACACTGCCGCGCTAATACTAAATGACAGAATCTATGGAAGACCCGGCAGGTTTTTCCCGGCAATCGGGCTGTGGCGTCCCTGTCTTTGAGGAGGAACAGTGAAAATACGGACCCTGATAACGATCTTGGCGATTATCGCGCTTGGACTTGCCGGGCTCGCGGCTGCGGCAATCCAAAATAATCCGCGAGCCGCCGAGCTGCAGAAGTGGGCTATCCACGACGAGACGCGGCCGATGCCGCCTGTTGTCGATCCCGGTCCGGCCGGTGCTCCAGTTCCAGCCCCCTCGGATGCCGTTGTGCTTTTCGACGGCAAGGACCTCTCACAATGGACGAACTCAAGAGGCGCGCCGGCCGCATGGAAAGTCGAGAACGGCTATATGGAGGTCATCAAGGACGCGGGATCGATCAAGACGAAACGCGGTTTCGGTGATTGCCAACTGCACATCGATTGGGCGGCACCTTCCGTTGTGGTCGGCTCCGGCCAGGACCGTGGCAACAGCGGCGTGTTCCTCATGGACACGTATGAAGTGCAGGTTCTGGACTGCTACAACAACAAGACCTACGCTGATGGCATGACGGCGGCGATCTACGGGCAATTCCCCCCGCTCCTCAACGCCTGCCGTAAGCCCGGCGAATGGCAAACCTACGACATCATCTTCCACGCTCCCCGGTTCGACAAGGACGGAAAGCTGCTGGGCCCGGCGCGTATGACCGTATTCCACAACGGAATCGTCGTCCACGACAACGACGAGCTGACGGGCCCCACACAGCACAAAGCCCGGCCTCCGTACAAGGCCCATGCCGATAAGCTTCCGCTCTCGCTCCAGGACCATGGCTGTCCCGTCCGCTTCCGCAACATCTGGATTCGGGAGCTTTGACAGCAGGTGTGAGAAAGGTTGGTGCATCGATGGATAATGAAGACTTGAAAAGGGCGCCCGCATTCTTGGCCAGCGCTTTTATCTTGCTATCGATTCTCGTCCTGAACGCTTTTGCTGCGCAAGCTCAAGTCCCAGCTCCAAAGAAAAAGGTTCTGATCGTCTGGGGAGGCTGGGAAGGTCATGAGCCCAAGCAGTGCGTCGACATCTTCGCCCCCTGGCTCGTCAAACAGGGATTTGACGTCGAGATCTCTCAGACGCTTGATTCCTATGCTGACGCCGAGAAGATGAAATCTCTATCGCTCATCGTCCAGGCTGTGACCATGTCCCAGATCACGCCGCAGCAGGAGAAGGGGCTGCTCGATGCCATTCGGAGCGGCGTAGGAATGGCCGGTTGGCACGGTGGGATCGCCGACTCGTTTCGCAGCAATCCCGAATACGAGTTCATGGTCGGCGGCTCCTGGGCAGCCCATCCCGGCGGGATCATCAATTACGAAGTCAACATCACGAACCACGAAGATCCTATTACCAAAGGCTTGTCCAACTTCAAAATGCACTCCGAGCAGTATTACATGCTCATCGATCCCAACGTCGAGGTCCTGGCCACGACCACGTTTTCGGGGGAGGCGGAGCCGTGGGTCAAAGGTGTAGTGATGCCGGTCGTTTGGAAAAAGCTGTACGGCAAAGGGAGGATCTTCAACACGACGCTCGGTCACGCCGCGGCGGACTTCAACGTGCTGCAGGCGCGCGAGATTGTCCAGCGCGGCATGCTTTGGGCCGCGCGCGTCCCCGGGGCTGGCGACGACCCCAAGCCGACCAACCCATACTTGCCGCTCCTGAAGAAATAGGGCAACTCAGACAGTCCGCCCCCTTTGAGCGATGCCGTCGCATACCAAAAACGAACCACGAAGACCTCCAAGACCTCAAAGAACCAAGAGCTAAGGGGGCTTTGGCTGCGCCAGGAGTGGCAGCCAAAGCCTGTTTCCGACGTACCATCCATCGCAATCCTGTGTAATTCCAGGATCTTGGTGGTCTTGGGGCCTTTGTGGTTCAAAGGCATTCTGATGATTGGCATGCAGTGTCTGAATCGCTGGAAGGCGTGGGGCAACTGCTGGTCCGGCCGCAGATGCACGCAGAAAAGAACCCATGCCCAGATGCGTGCGCCTGCGGTTTCATCGCTCGCGAAGGAATCGCTCCCAGAGCGAGCGATCGATGAAAACGGTTAGGATGACATCAGGCCGGAGACCGTAGAACTCGGCCTGGAAACGATCGCCGAGGACGGACTCCAAGACTCCGGCGTTCTCCTGCGATGCAATAATGACAGGAACGCCGTCGAACCCGCCCGCCCCGGCGGCATCGATCCAATACCCGACGCGCCGCAGGTTGCGCAGATACCAGGGCAGAGGCCATTGCTCATACGGGGCGGCGACAACCTTGATGAGCATGTCCACCCCCTCCGGGTGAACCGCACTCAGGTCGTGGATGCGCTTGACCAGCCGAAGAAAATCGGGGCTCGTCTGAGCATAGACGAAAGGGTTGCGCGGATCCGCAGGATAGCGATAGTTCGCGTTCCAATTCTGGATTCCCAGATGGCAGCACCCTGCCAGCAGAAGGATGAGAAGCAGCTTCCGTCCGAGGCTGGACCATGCCCTTTTCAATAGCTCCGCAGCGCCCCAGCCGGCCAGGAGTATGAAACCGATGTGGAAGGGGAGCACGTTCCAGGGCGTCTTATAGCGGATTACGGAGAAAATCACGGCCGCGAGCAGAGAATAGAAGCATAGATAGCGCGGCCAGAAACGCTGTCCCGCTGAAGCCGGGTTTGGCTCCGTCTTCGCGTGTGCATTTTTGAAGGCGAAGCCCATGCCAATCAATGCCAGCGCGAGCACCATCCCTTCCGTCCACACAAGACCGCCGGATCTGGAAAATGCCAGCATCTGCGCGTAGTAGTGCCAGGGATGTGCGTGAAATCCAGGCTCAGCGCCGCGCACGGCGTAGCCCTGGAATGCGCGAACGGATTCGAGGATTTCTCCCGGGTACCGGAAGAAGGAAGAATAGAAGATCACGGCGATGAATACGGCTCCGCTCAATCCTGTCAGCGCATGCGCGGTCCGTCTGCGCACACGGCCGGCGTCCGCGTCCCATTTGCCGCCTTTTCTTTCCTGTTCGTGTGTGAGACGGCAGATCCTTCTGGTCGAGACCAGGGCGAGAACACAGCCCGCGCCTGCCGCCGCAAAGATGATGATCGAGGTCTCCTTAGTGGCATACACCAATCCCGCGAATATGCCTGCGGCTAGCGCCGATCCTGCGTGCGGACGGAGCGCGTAACGCCCAAGCGTAATCAGAAAGCCCAGAGCGAAGAAAGCGAACAGGGATTCCTGGATGTAGAACCGGCTGTAGTAAGTCAAGACGGGAGAGAGAGCGACGAACAGCGCGCTCAGGACGGCCGCTTCCCGTCCCAATCCCTTTGCCACGAAAGCTAGCAGTAGGATGGTTCCCAAACCGAACGCTGCGGGAACCACCCTCAGCGTCCACTCATCCAGTGCAGCAAGCGACTTCTGGCCGCGAGCCCAGGCTGACGGCAGCGTCAGATAATAAAGCGTCGGGCCATGATGGTCATTCTTGTCGTAATGGTACTCGCCGGTCTCGAGGAGCACGCCGAACTTGATCGCCTCGTTGGCTTCATCGTGGTGCATCGGCCGGAGGTCCAGGCGCCCGAGACGGAAGGCCAGCCCGATGATTAGGACGGCCAGGAAGAGAGTGCAGAAAGCGGTCCTGCTCATTTTGATGGTGTGCCGTAAATCTCCACTTCGACGTAGTGGTTCAAATCATTCGCAGTGTTGCCGTCGGAGTAGAGCCGGACGTAGCGGCCCTTCACGCCCTTGGGATCGATGAGGCGTCCTTCGCGCGTCTCGACGTACTCCTTGTCTTTCCCGATGCCGAGGCCGGATGAATTATCGTGGTCACTGTTGAAGACCGTGGCCACGCCCCTGAGGAAGTCCTTGTCGTCCGAGACTTGAACGATGACGTCGCGGTAGACACGTGCCTGGCTGTGGTAGTGCCAGACGAGGATTGCATGGAGAGCGCACGAGGAGCCGAGATCGACCTGAACCCACTGCTTGCCGGGCCCAAGCTCGACGAAGTAGCCGTCTTCGCCCGATTTCTCGCCGTCGGTCACGAAGCCAAGCTCCCCGATGATCGGCTGCATATCACTGGACGTGACCCGCTTGTTGAGAGAAAGAAGCCTGGTTCCTTTGGGAACATAGAATGGGCCGCGGGGCTTGCCCGTAACGGCTTCCAGGTTCGGGCTCTTGATGTTGCTCGGCGTGCCGATGAACATGGGCTTGGGCAACTGCAGCTTGAGCTCTTCCTTGTTGGGATCCTGCTGGCAAAAGACCGGCGCACCGACTGCAACAATCCAGGAGAGAAAGACGGCAACTGCATTCCTGGCTGTATCAGTTCTTTTCATTTTCGTGTATTTCATGGCTTGTTATTTCTTCATATCCGCATCGAAGGCGATTTCAAAATACCGTGACAGTATCTCATCCCGCGCAGCGAGACCCAAGCGCATGAAAAGCGTCGGAATCGGCATCGGGATCGCAATCGGCTTTTGCAGACCAACAAATTCGATAGCGATGGCGATTGCGACCCCGATTCCGACGCCGATCTTCTCGGCTGCTCGTTTATATTTCCAAAGCAGGCAACCCTGTCCACGCGCTCTGGAACACACGGTCAGTCGAGGATTCTTCCTAGCTTGGGACAGCGTAGCCTGTCACCTTATTTTACGCTAGGGCGCGAAAACGCGCAGTAACCCTGGGGCAACGTCACTTCTTCGAGAGCCTGGGTTTGATCCTGTTGATCGCAGCCTGAGCTTCCGCCTTCACGGATGCATCGCGGGCAAAGCCTTCCGCAAACGCCAGAGCTTCCGGGCAGGCAAACCGCGGCAGCACACCCAGGATGAGTTTTTTCTCTTCGGGCCGGGAAGCCAGGCGGGCTGCCTGCTTGAGTTCGGCGACCGCTGATTCTGGTCTCTGGTATCTCTCCAAACCGATCATTCGCACCAGGCCTCGAAGCGCCAGAAGACGATGCGTCTTGTTCTTGGACTTCTGCGCCAGCAGGGCGACATCAGCCCTCGCCGCAGGCGTGGGCCAAGCTGTGAGCGCGCGGACGGCCGCGTCGAGGATTTCTTCGTTCTGTTCCTGAAGCGCCTCGCGCAGGACCGGCAGAGCGCTGTCGTCGCCGATTCGGCTGAGGACACCATAGAGGCGCACCCGTGCCTTCGGGTCCTTCTTGGTGGCCAGCTGTTCCTTGACGGCGTTGGAACGGCCGTCGGGATTGGCGATCTTCTGGGCCAACAAGGCTGCTGTCGTTGTCGCTTCCGTTTGCTCCGAATCGTCGCCGCTCTGGAGGAGAAGATCCAGGACTGCCGGTATATCGGAAGGCGTGCCGATGGTGCGCAACGCCCTTAGCGCCTGGAGACGGATTCTGGCCGAGGACGCGTTCAGCAATGCTGCGACAGTACTCTTAGCGGCGAAAATGCGCCGATCAGCAATGGCCAGGAGAAGCTCACCTTGGATATCGTCACCCGGTTTTTGTGCCAGCAGCGCAAGCACAGCATCATCGGCCGGGCGGCCCTTGAGCATGCGGAGAGCGCTTCGGGCAGCGCTTTGCTCCGCGCCGCGGGATTTCGCCGCCGTCGCGGCCAGGAAAGGCACGGAGGATGCGTCTCCCACCGATTCGAGGGCTTTCAGTGCGGCGATGCGCACCGGCGCCGCTTGGCTCCGTGCCGCCTGGAGAACGGTTGGAAGCACACGCTCCTTTGGGTATCTGGAGAGCGCGGCCAGAAGTTTGATCTGGCCACTTTCTGACAGCCCAGGTAGAAGGCTGCAAATCGGCCCCACGGCTTCGGGCCTTATCACATCTTCGATCTTGACGATCGCAGCCTCCTGCATATCGGGATCCGATCCTTTGAGTTGTTCCATCACGATTGCGGGAGCGCGATCTCCCGACGCGGTGATTTTGCCAATCATGGCTGCTCTGCGTAGGGAGGCAGGGAGGGCCAAGTCTCTCAAGAGCATGTCATAGAGCTCGACTGCGGCACCTTCGCTTTTCCCCGCCAGCCGTCCCTCGGCGCACTCCATCACTGATGCGGCAACGACCGGCTTGAGGTCCGCATGCGTCCCCGTGTAGCAGGCGATGAGCGACTTAGAGGCTGCGTCGCCGCCGATCCCACCCAGCGCAAGAGCTGCGGCTCCAGCGAACTCGCCGTTGCTCTCGAGGAGCGGCGCAAGGGACGGTACAGCCTCGGCGCATTTGCGATCGCCCAGGGCAGCGATGACTGCGGTCTTGGTCGCGCCGGCGACTTTGGATAGGGTCTGCAAAAGTGCTTTGTCAGCAGCCGATCCGGGGATCTTCTGCAGCGCATAGAGGGCCATATCTGCCGTGGCTTGATCCAGAAGCATCTCTTGAAGAATGGGCACGGACCTGTCGCTTCCGATCAGACGAAGCTGGCGGCAGGCGGCCATTTTCGCAACGGGTGTTGCGTTCGTCTTGAGGAATTCCAGGAGCTTTGTCTCGCACTCGGCCCGCACCACCGGGTCGTCCTTGCGGGCATAGACATAGTCGCGGAGCTTCCAGAACGGCGCCGAGTCGATCCCGCCGTCATAGGAAGCGATTTCCTTCAAGATCTCATCCAAGGAAGCGGGAGCCGCTGTCGTCTGGGCGCGCGCAAGGGAAGAGATCGCCGCGATGATGGCCAAGGCAAAGAGGGTCGTACTGATTTTTCTCATCGTATTGGGATTCCGCATGGTCGCACCCCTCATCAAGCAGGAAGCTGCCAGGGCTTCCGGTAGGAGCGGCTGAGCAGGCGCTCCGCCTCCGGATCGCCGATGATCGTTTCGGTAGCCGCATCCCATTTGATCTTGCGGCCGACCTCAATTGCAATAACACCGAGATGGCCGACACTCGCCGAGCGATGCGCAACTTCGCAAGGGGCGATGGTCAGTGCACGGCTCCTGATGCAGTCAAGGAAGTTCTGGTAGTGATCGCGGCTCCGGTACAGCCTGATCTCGTTGGGACCGATGACCTCGTTCACGAGGTACGCGGGCTCGCTCTCGAAGCCGCTGCGGTCCACCCAGATCCAGCCGTACTCGCCGATCCATTTCGTGCCACTCTGTATCTCAGAATAGCCTCCAGCCAGAATAATGGGCGTTCCGTCGGCGTAGACAGCCTCAACCCTGTAGCGCGTGGGGCTGTTGTAAATGCCGGTTGTGGGAAAATCGCCCTTTCCCCGAACCTCGACCGGACCGGTGTTTTCCAGCCCCAATCCCCAGTGAGCAATGTCGAGGTGGTGGCCGATCCAGTCCATGAGCTGGCCGCCGCCGAAATCCATGTTCCAGCGCCAGTTCATGTGGACACGCGCCTTGCAATACGGCGCGTAAGGTGCCGGGCCGATCCATGTTTCGTAGTCGAGTTCCGGCGGCGGCGCCTCGATCTTCTCCTGCCCGAACGTGCGCGCGAAGTCGTAGTGGCCGTATGGGAGGCCAACCTCGACACGCTGGATCTTGCCGATGCGGCCGTTGCGCACAAGCTCGCAGGCCCGGTGAAAATTGTTCTGGGAGCGCTGCCAGCTGCCGGTCTGCCAGACGCGCCCGTACCGTTTCACTGCGTTGCACAGGGCGCGGCCCTCGCGCAGACTGTGGGTGAAGGGCTTCTCGCCATAAACGTCCAGGCCGGCCCGGAGCGCAGTGATCGACAGAATGGCATGCCAATGGTCGGGAACCGCGATCGACACCGCGTCGAGATCGCCCCGCGCGAAGAGCTGGCGAAAGTCCTTGTAAGTAGCGCAGTTCTTGTTCCCGTACGCTTGGTTGACGATGTCGCGTGCTTCGGTCAGATGGCCGTCATCCAGATCGCACACCGCCACCCATCGAACCTCGTCTTTTTCCAGGAAAGCACGCATGTTTGATCCGCCTTGCATTCCATAGCCGATGCCGGCCATGACGATCCGGTCGCTTGGCAACACAGCGCCGTTGAGGCCGAGCGCCGATGCCCTGACGATAGTCGGAAAGGCGGCCGCGCCAGCTACGGCCATGGGAACTTTTTTGAGGAAATCCCGGCGACCAAACGAGTGTTGCTTATTCATCGTGTCTTTCCTCTCAGGAGTAAGGCAAAGAATAGGGGGCAACATACCATTTACCTGTCTGTGCGGGCGATTATAATCCGCCGGAAATGCCGAAAATAGCGGAAACCCGAATTTCGTTTTATAATGCCGAAAATGCGACAGGCACGTGGACCTTGCACGGCGGGAGATTTCGGACAACCACAAGCAAGAAAGGAGCTCAGTGATGCGCCCTGCCAATCTAAAGCCGCAGAACATGAAAGATCGTAATGGCCTGACTGCAAACGGGAACCTCCTGACGCGTCGCTCGCTTCTCAGCATGGCAGGCCTTGGCGCTGTGGCGTGGACGCTCCCGAAAGATCTGCTTCCCGTTCCTGCCGGCAGGATCCCCATCGCAGTCCAGCTCTATTCGGTGCGTGGCGATTGCGGCAAGAATTTTGACGCTGCGCTCGAGCAGGTTGCCAAGATGGGTTTCGATGCAGTCGAGTTCGCGGGCTACTACAGTTACCAGGGAAAGGCCAAGGAACTGAAAGCCAGGCTCGACGAACTGCATCTCCGCGCAGCCGGAGCCCACATCGGCTTGGAGGTGCTGCAGGGAGATGCGCTCAAAAACACGATCCAGTTTCATCAAACCATCGGCTGCAGCTTTCTCATCGTGCCCAGCGCCGGCGGCTTCACCGACCCCGAGAAGAGCAAGGGCCTCGCAGAAGTGTTTAACCAAATCACTGAAACGCTGAGACCCTTAGGCATGGCCTGTGGGTATCACAACCACACCGGCGAATTCAAGAAGGAGGGCGACAAAACCTACTGGGAACTGTTTGCCGAGCGCACGAGCAAGGATGTGATTCTGCAGCAGGACTGCGGTTGGACCGCTGCAGCAGGACTTGATCCTGTCGTGTTCATAAGAAAATACCCCGGCCGCACCAGGACGGTGCATTTCAAGCCGACAGTGGTGGGCGGCGATACCGCCAAAAAAGCCATTATTGGGCAGGATTCCGTGGACTGGGCGAAAGTCTACGCTGCGTGTTCCTCCGACGGAGGAACGGAGTGGATCGTCATCGAACAGGAGCAATATCCGGACAACAAGCCCGCCATGGAATGCACGGAGCAGTCCCTTGCGGGCTTGAAGAAGATCCTCGCCGGGATGCGCGAATGAGTTTCGGAAATTACACAAATATTCAATAAACAAGGGGTATTGGGTGCATTCGTGTAAGTCGCCACAGGGGCCAAGGGGCAGAGGGGTCGAGGGGCAAAGGGGTTGCCACTGTCATCCTTTGCACCCTTCTGTCCCTTCGCCCCTTTGCCCCTTCCTGTAGCATCCGACGTAGCGCACCGTCGCGCTGGGATCGAGCCGTTTCCCTTTGCCCCTTGACCCCTTTGCCCCTTTGCCCCTAAAGTTTGCGAGCGAAGCGAGCTAAGCTTTCGACACTGGCGCGGCAGCTTGCTCCCGGTTTTGCGAGCCCTTGAATCTTGGTGTCGTAGCGGTCAGCTTTCTGAACCCAACCATCAAGACTCCAGGACGCCAAGACCCGAAGAACTATGCTTGCGCAACTTGATCAACCGCCTAACAACGAGGGAGAACAGACAATGGGAGAAAGATCAACAAAGACGACAGCGGTTGTGGCCCTGATGGCTGTGTTTGGTTTGGGCATAAGCTTTATCATTATTGGCGCAATCTCGGAGGAGATGAAGCAGAGCCTCAGAATCACAAACGCCGAGATTGGACACCTCACCTTGGCGCTTTTTCTTACCAGCATGATCGTGCAACTCTTCATCGGCCCGATGGTGGACAAGTTCGGTCACAAGCCGCTTGCCGTCCTGGGCTTCTTGGTTGCGGGCGGCAGCATGTTCCTCTTGGCCTTCTCGACCAGTTTCAGCGCGGCCCTTGGCGCCAGCGTCCTGCTTGGAATCGGCGCCATGTGTCTAAACACAGTCGGCAATACCCTGATTCCGGTGGTTTTGTTCGACGGAAAGGACCCCGCACGCGCGAGCAACTTCGGGAACGCGTTCTTCGGTCTGGGATATGTCGTCACTCCCCTTATATTCTCGCTCTTCGCCTCGCTGGCGCTAGGCTATAGAGCGGGAGTTTCCATGCTCGGTGCTCTGCTCCTGGTCTTCTTGCTGATTGCTGCTGGCGCCCGGTTCCCTCAGGTGTCTACAGGATTCCAGTTCTCAATGGCAGTCAAGTTATTGGGGAAGGGCGCGGTCTTGATCTCGGCGATAGCTTTGTTTTGCTACATTTCGTTGGAAATCAGCATGGCCACTTGGAGCAAGCCCTATATGACCGAGATTTTCGGAGGAGAGAAGAGTCCGACTGCCGTGGCGAACGCAGGCCTGGTTCTGAGTTTCTTCGGTGTGGCCATGATGCTGGGGCGGTTCCTGACTTCTACTGTAAAGAACCTGACGGCAATCGGTGTCAAGGTAATTGCTGCCGCTGCCCTGATCTCCATTCTCGCCATCCTGCTCATGATTCTGACTCAGAACGCCGGACTTGCGATCATGGCCGTGATCCTTATCGGGCTGGTGTTTGCGCCAATTTTCCCAACCATTGTCGGCATCACCTTTGCAAAGTTCGAGCCCAGCCTCTATGGCAGCATATTCGGGATCATTTTTGCCGTGGGCTTGCTGGGCGGAACATTTGTCCCGCAGGTCATCGGCAGCCTCAGCGTCGGCGCTACCATCCAGGGGAGTCTTTATATCGTAGCCGCGATGGCGGCCCTTCTCTTTGTTGTCGCCCTTTTTATCGGCAGGGTTGGGAAGCCCGCCGCGCCAAAGCCATCGACACGGTGACACGGGGAATCTTGGCGCTGAGATTTTTTAGACGCTTAGACCGCTTGATGCCATCGTTTCCAACGCCGGGGACCCAGACTGTGGACTGGGCTTCTCCGGCCGGTGAAAGCCAGAACGGCCAAGTCGACAAACACGGCAAAGCCGATCAGCTGTCCGGCAAGCCACTGCGCCCCCGGTCTTGGAACATGCGCACGAGGCCGGGAATGGCAGTATAATGAGCATCTTTCAGTGCCATGATGCAGGTACAAGGCAATGCATGATGGAACCCAACTCACCCATTCCGCCAAGATTGCTTAATAACGACGAGCAGGACTCGGTTCAGGCACACCGGTTCGCCCACCAAGCCATGGCAACGGTTTTTGAAATAATATGCGTACACGAAGACCGCGACTATGCCGAGCAGGCGGCCCACGCCGCCTTTGACCAGATCGATCGTTTGGAATCCGAGCTGACTTGCCATCGTAGCAGCAGCGACATTTCGCGCATCAACCGGCTGAAGCCCGGGGAGGATACCTCGGTGGGCATGCGGACAATGGAGTGCCTGCTCCTGGCGCGGCACTTCTATGCTGAAACCCGCGGCGCCTTCGACATTTCGCTGGGTTCAGGCCTCGAGGCGGTCGAGATGATCCCCTCAGACTCGCGCGTGAGGGTCCACGCCAACAAGATCAGCCTGGACCTTGGTGGCATCGGCAAGGGTTACGCCATCGATCGTGCCGGAGAATTGCTGCAGGAATGGGAGATCGACCGAGCACTCGTCCATGGCGGTTTCAGTTCGGTGCTCGTGCTGGACCCGCCGCCGGATCGCGAAGGATGGCCGCTGACGATCAGTCTTCCAGGCGCGGCAGTGGTGCTGGCACGCGTCGTGGCGCGGCGGCGGGCCTGGAGCGCGTCCGGAATTCGCAAGAAGGACCACATCGTGGATCCCCGGACCGGGCTTTCGGTCCGCAACCGCCCGGCTGCCTGGGTTTCAGGTTCGATGGAATCGCTCAGCGCCGCCTGCCGAGGACACAATCTCACCATACCAGCAGGGATATCCGAAACCGCGGACTCACCTGCGGCGGTCGCGGAAGCCTTATCGACAGCCTTCATGATCATGCCACTGGAAGAAATCGCGAGCTACTGCCTGCGATACCCGGGTGTGGAAGCGCGGCTTCTGATGTCCGACCCGTCGGGCGCGTCGGTCTCACCGGTCATGGTTCACATGAGCGCTCAGTCACACCTGGAAGGTGCGGCTTTGGCCTGTCCCGCAAAGCGGGGTGAGCCACGGAGAGGGGACCCCTTTTAAACCGCGAAGACCTCAAGGTCCTCGCGGTTTTTGCTTTGTTGAGATCTTCCTGGTCCTCGTAGTTCAGTTTTTCCGGCCAGGTGCAATTGAACCCGCCGGAGAAAGTCCGCGCTTTGCGAATCGCCGGAACGGCGCAGCCCGTCAGGATCACCCTGCAGCCGGCTCCAGGGGCGGCGCAGCACGACCGAGCCGCGCTTGACATGGGATCCTTCGGAGCCATTGACGTTGCCGCTGCACCCGTTCTGTCCGGCGCTGCGATTGCAGCGCGGCCGCACTCGGTGATAGAGTAAGAAGGATGCACCACTGGCGCTGGTTTCCGCCGTCTAATGGATCCGTCATGACCCGGCGCAGGGCATTGGCTTTCGCCTTCCCTGTGCTGCTGGCCTTTCTACTGCGTTTTGCGCTGCTTTGCTCGCGGCAATTTCCCCAGCCATGGTTTACTATAGCCGGTATTTTATCCACGAAACCGTGTTCGTGCTCCTTACCTTTTGCGCGCTGCTGTCCGCATTCCGCTACAGACGGCACCGAAGCTCCGCCTGGGCCATGAGCACGGGTCTTTGTCTGGGATTGATGTACGCCACGAAGGAAACGGTGGTCATCGCGTGTGCGTGCATGTTGCTGGCAACTTTTCTACTGGTGTCAGTGAAAAAGGTGCGCGGCGAGACTCCGCTTCGGATCTTAATCCCCGGCAGGCATCTCGCGCTCGCAGCAGGGGCGGGCATACTGACCGCGGTGCTGTTCTTTTCTTCATTTCTGAGCCATCCCGCAGGGATCGTTGACTCTGTGCTGGCCTATCGGAGCTATATCTGGCGCGGCACGGGCCACCCGAGCTGGCACGTGCATCCGTGGCATTATTACCTCAACCTTCTGCTCTATTTTCGGACAAACGGGGGGCCGGTCTGGACGGAAGGCGTGATTGTCGCGCTGGCGGTGGTCGGAGGCGTGGCAGCATTCAGGAAAGGCGCGACAGGGACGGACCCGGACGTGTCGCGCTTTCTGGCGCTCTATACGCTGCTCATGGTTGTCGTGTATTCCGTGATTCCCTACAAGACGCCCTGGAATCTGCTCGGGTTTCTTCACGGAATGATCCTCCTGGCAGGCATGGGGGCAGTCCTGCTGCTCCAAAGCTTGCGCCGGCCGGCGGCACGGGGGGCGGTCGTCGCGCTTCTCGCCGCTGCCGCGTTCCATCTGGGATGGGAAGCCTGGGCGTGCGGTTTTCGCTATGACGCTGATCCTCGCAATCCATGGGTGTATGCCCACACGGGCAAAGATGTCTTCCTCGTCGTCCGGCAATTGGAAGGTCTGGCCCGGGCGCATCCGAGCCACTCGGCGATGCCGGTCCAAATCATCAGCCGGGAAAACCTCTGGCCTCTCCCATGGTACTTGCGCCAGTTCCCGGCCGTCCGCTGGTGGAACGGCGTGTCGGATTCGGCTCCCAGCGCACCGGTGATCCTCATCACCCCCGACATGGAGTCGGCACTGGTGCGAAGGCTATACGAAGTGCCCCCTCCGGGCCAAAGGGAGATGTATGTGAGTATTTTCGACCGCTATGTCGAACTGCGGCCCCAAATCGAATTGCGCGGGTATGCGGCCAAGTCGCTGTGGGATGACTATCAGCGTCTCGGAGCAGCCTCCGATAATCCTATCCCGCAGCGCGCCCCACGGAGTGTTCCTGATTGAGTGCCACACCTTCGTCGCTCTGCCCCACTTCGGAATTTCTCGGGAAAATATCCCGCTGAACCAACCAGGCGAGTGCCCGGCTGCCTCATCTCAGCGCGGGGCTCCGGGGAGGCATTCTGTCCCATGATTGCACAGGACTCGGCCTTTTTGGGAGCTGGTAGTCCGTACCCTTGAATCTACTCGGGGCCTCCCTGACCGTATGATACGTTTGATGCGTCACTGAAATCGTGACTGTGCCATTCCCGTATGTTACTGAGGCATTTACAAATATCGATCACACCGTCACTCCATACCGTAGCAGCCTTGCAAGTTCCACTCACCGCCCTCCTTATGTTGAGAGCGATAAGCTCCGCATCCTTGTGAATGCGTCTTGCTTTTCGCGTTCATTTCAATCAGCTTCAACGCCGCCCGCTGTCGAAACATTATCGAGTGCGAGCGGGAAGTCAATACTCACCGGCCTGCAGGCAGCGGAAATCGCGGAGCTGTTAAACAGAATGATGAGAGCTGAGCATTCCAGCATCTGTCTTCTTAGATGACTTAGACACTTACCATGTCCATTCGCCAAGTACTGAGGCTATCTCAACAACAGCGCTCGATTCAAATTTGTAACCGCTTACCGGGGCCCAGTGCTGAAGATGCTCGACTTGGCCGAGTGATTGCAGCAGATGTCCCCGGATGAAGAGGAGGATCTCGATGAAGTTCAAGGTGATATTTGTCGGACTTGTGCTCGGATTCTGTCTGTCGGCTGGGATCATTCAGGGGCAAGAATCAAGAGCAATCATTACAGGAACTGTGACAGATCCTCAAGGTGCAGCGATTCCCGGCGCCAGAGTCGAAGTCAAGAATCTGGCCACCAACGTGGCCACTACGGTGGCGACCAGCGAGCGTGGTCTGTATTCGATTCCACCCGTCAATCCCGGGAATTACTCGGTGACGGTCTCCGCCCCCGGTTTCAAAGCCACGGTTCAGAGCAACGTCGAGCTTCGGGTCGGCGATCGCAAAGAAGTGGATTTCAAGCTGGAACTGGGATCGCCCACGGAAATGATTACGGTTACCGCGGATGCTACCCTGTTGGAAACTGCCTCGGCATCCGTGGGAACCACCATCGGCAGGGAAGCGATTGCCAATCTGCCCATGATGGGACGCAATCCGTTTACGCTCGCCAGGTACGCGGGCGGTGTCCAATACAACCCCGGCAGGGCAAGTTCCGGGGAACGTCCCTTTGATAATGGAGGGATGGAGGGTTTCACCATCAATGGCAGCTCGGGCCGAAATGAGTTCCTGCTGGATGGCGTCCCCAACACGGCCAATACGGATACGGGAACGGGGACCTACATTACCTTCGTGCCACCGCCCGACGCGGTATCGGAATTCAAGGTATCGAGCAATTTATATGACTCCGAGTATGGCCGCACCGGCGGCGGTGTGATCAGTCTCAATCTGAAAAGCGGCACGAACGCATATCATGGTTCGGCATATTGGTATCAGCGACGCAACGGTTGGAATGCCAACGACACGTCATCCAACAGAGCCGGGATACCCCTTGCCAGGTTCCGCTGGAATCAGCCGGGCGCCCAGGTCGAAGGTCCGGTCCGGATTCCGGGGATTTACAACGGTGCTGACAAGACCTTTTTCATGTATAGCTGGGAGGCGATTCGGAGCAGCATTCCGCGGGTATCCAACATGACAATGCCCACGGATCTGGAGAGAAAAGGCGACTTCTCGCAGACCTTTGTTTCCGGGACCAGCGGTGCGGCCATTCAGATCTACGACCCGCTGACCACCGTACAGACTTCGCCGGGAAAATACGCGCGCACGGCTTTCACCGGCAGTGTAATCCCGCCCAACCGCATCAACCCGATTGCAGCCAAAATCCTTTCCTATTACCCCAAGCCAACTATAACGGGTGTCGCTAGGGGGGTGACGAATCTGGTTGTCTCTCCCAACGCGACTACGGATGCTTATGACGTGCATACGATCCGGGTCGATCAGGTCATCAACAACAGTAACAAGCTCTTTGCCAGCTTCATGCGTTCCAACCGGCACGAGGACGGCGGTCTCGGCGGCGGCAGGTCTGCGTTCATCGCGATGGGGATACCGGAAGCCGCACCAACGTACAGGCATTGGCGCACCAACCACGGCTCCACTCTCAATCTCACCACAACGATTTCACCCACTTTCGTCAACACGGCCCGTGTTTCGTGGAACCTGCATGAACTTGCGATCGTTACCTACGCCATGGGTTTTGACCCGGCAAAACTTGGCTTCTCCTTTAAGCCTCAGAATGTGACCTTCCCCCGAATAGACATCGGAGGATTCACGTCCATTGGCAACTCGAGGGATTCGCAGGATAACTTCAGCCACACCTGGGCGTTCGGCGATACCATGAACAAGGTGATGGGGAGCCACTCCTTGAAGTGGGGCGGGGAATTCCGCCTCATGCTGAACAACCTGGGCCCTGCCCCTGCCTCTGCTACCATTGGCAGTTCCGTCAATTTCACGCGGGCGGACCCACTGGTAACGAGTTCGGCATCGGGCGACGGGCTCGCGTCGTTCCTGCTGGGCTATCCGAGTTCAGTGAGCAGCAATGTAGTCAACCAGCCGGCCCGCGGCTAGCCTGGATTTCCACGGAAAACCATTCACCTAAGAAATCGCCGGTTTTTCGGAGCCTTGGAAGGTTGTCAATTTGAGCAATAGATTGCCCCACCAGGGAACGGGCACAGGCTGATCGATGAGACCGGATGCGAGAATGATGGGCAGGTGGGAGCGACGGTGAAAGCTAACCTCGACTTGATGCTGGGTGATTTTTACATCGGCTGGCATGTCGATCAGATCCCGAAAGATATGGCGAGCCTGAGCGTCTGAGTATCCACGCATGCGACGCGCCAGGAGGCGATATAGACCGCTGGCAACCACAAGCAGGGCCATGTCAAAGTCAATCTTCATGCCGACAGCCGACGAGAGCGCATCCATGTGAAAGAACCGAACGGCATCGGAGAGTGCGTTCTCGATCAACATCCGCTGTGCATAGCGCGTGATGAGCTGTTTGGCTGAGGTTCGCTTTTGGTTGGTGAGCAAAACGGTTGGCTCATCGTGCCCGAGATCTTGAACATAAAGCTGTCGGAATTCTCGGCCTGCCAGGCTGACGGTCTGCTCATAGACCCGAGGAAACCGGTACTTCCGGGTGGGCACATCCAATTCAATAACCCGCCATGCGGATCGCGGCAGATTGACAATTTCCTTCAGTACGCGTGGCGATCGTCGCCGGAGCGTGATGAAGTCGATGTGCATTTTGTCCAGTCGTGCCAAGTGGGCATACGTCGTAAGCCGCGAATCGAACACAAGATGGCGCGGGAGTTTGCCATGGGTTCGTTTCCAGAAGGAGATGAACCGAAAGATCTCTTCGGCTTCATCACCCTTGAGCAGATCCGCATTGGAGTAGCAGAAGGCCCGGCCCGCGGCATCCTGCGCCAGAAAGACGAGCACGCTGGGTTGGCGACGGCTGCGGGCTGAGACATAGTGGCGCTCGATTACGGGCTTTTCGCCATAGTACGGTACGGAGTGAAAGTCGAGGTTGAACGATTCGCCCGGAAACAGATCAGAACCCGAAACCAGTTCATGCCATTCGGCCAGAAGTCGAGTAGTCTTGGCAGGAGTGATTCTCGATGAGTATTCGGACAGGTAGCTCTTTTTAGGGATGACATTGAGTCCGGAAAATAAGGCAAGTCCCTCGTCCGCCGCCAGCGCCATGATATGGCTCTTACGTTCGATCGACCAGAGTTTCAGAGCGAGCGATGCTCGAAGCGCATGCTCGGCCGGAATCATCTTCGAACCCGGCAGGTGGGCAGTGGCTGCAAGCTTGTCCGTGTCAAGCCGGACCAGATCAGGCACAAAAAGGAAAAGACCGCCACAGCGGGTGCTGAATGATCGGGGTTGCAGAGAGAATTCCCGGACATCGGCCACGGCTTCGATAGTGGGACGGGGGTAATCAGGACGTTCTTCGTCGAGACGTCGCGGGAGCGGGGCGAAGCCTTCTACTTTCAGCACTTCGCGCACAGCAGTGGGACTCAAGGGACAGTTTCGTTCCTTCAAAGTCTGACTGATCTCATAGACCGAGTAGTTCTGTTTACGCAGGCTAATGATCAGATCGCGGGCCGCAGACTTTTTGGGTTGAGACTGAGGTCCATGATGGGGAGAAACGAAAAAGACCGGATCTGGGTCGCGGAGAAAGTGGTGACAGAGGACGTGATAAGAACCGATGGTGTAGCCAAAGTCGCGGGCGATCTCTTTTGGGGATCGGTTGTCAACGAAGTAGGCCCGAAGGGCCTCGTAGATGCGTTGTTTGGGACTACGGGGCTCGAGGAAGAAGCGGCGGCATTCGCTTAGGTCTTTAGGTGCGCTGATTCTCATAAATCTACAGTACAGCATACAACATATGGTGTCAAGCAGATTCCAGGCCACAATCCATTGTTTGCAGAAAACCTCGATATTACAAGGATAGCGCGGCATGATCAAGAGCCTGAGCAATCTGGTTGTGCTCGTGCAGATTGACGTTACAATATGACGCTTGCAATGTTAGGCGCACCATAATGCTAATCAATATTGGTGGTGACACGAGCCCAGGAGCGGAGCAACCTGTGGGGATCGCTGCAATTTCACGTTGTGCCGTGGCGGCAAGGCTGTAAGAGAAACGTCAAGACTTAGGTGAATGGTTTTCCGTGGAAATCCAGGCTAGCGAACCAGTAATGCCATCGATTTGTAGTTGTTTAGCCTGGCGCGGGAAACTGAACCTCAATGACCTCAAAGACGTTTGCTCTTTGCGGTCTTTGAGGTCTTCGTGGTTCGCGTGCCGTGAAGTCACGGTTGCTAAGTGATGGGAATGAACGCTCCATATCGTCATTCCTACGTAAGAGGTGAAAAGCTCACCCGTGCGGGCTTGCTCCCCGTGCGGAAACTCTTGGTGGTC
>Ga0315279_10000254_pt1 | contig 115690 bp, 107 predicted proteins | sample YL17G06_20_MG_FD_203694 | JGI IMG/M metagenome (GOLD analysis project Ga0315279, IMG submission 203694) | Sediment microbial communities from Yellowstone Lake, YNP, Wyoming, USA - YL17G06_20 | ecosystem: Environmental > Aquatic > Freshwater > Lake > Sediment | place: USA: Wyoming | collected... | reverse complement strand
CGTCACCTTATATGGGACACATCTGTCGAAGAAGTGTAATATCTGATAATGTTCTTTCTCTATTAGTACCTATTCTTGAAGACCTGTTAAAATACGATCAAGAAAAAGTCCGGGCATACTTTGAGGGTAGAGGACATCCAATTTTAGAATGGAATAGAGCTGATACAGAGTGGTTAGATATTGCTTAATAAAAACAGTGCGCACGACACCCTGCCTTAAATGAGAGGCAGGTGTGTGCTTTCTGCACAAAGAGAGGAAATTAGACATGAAAACAAAAAAGTATCCTATATGCAAGCGGTATGAGGGGAATCCTATCTTGACAGGTAAGGATTTCCCCGCCGAGGCCGATATTAAAAATGTTTTTAATTCCGGCATCGTGAAATACAATGGTATTTATATGATGGTTTGCCGGGTGGAGAATTCCGCTTTGTTTGATTGTTTTTGGATCGCGGAAAGCGCGGACGGTTATCATTTTAAGCCGCGGCCAAAGCCGGTGGATATGCCCTATGATGATCCGGAGTTTAAGAAGTATGCCGAATCCATGATTTATGATCCGCGCGTGACAAAAATCGGGGATGCATATTATATAGTCCATGCCGCGCACAGCGGCCACACCTGCCGGCTGAGTCTGGTGAAGACAGAGGACTTTAAGAAATTTCAATGGATGGGGTTTATTTCTGAAACAGATAACCGCAACGGGGTGCTTTTTCCGGAGAAAATCAACGGATTGTACGCGCGTCTTGATCGGCCCAATACCGGAGCCGATACGGGCGATATCTGGGTATCCTATTCGCCCGATTTGATCTTTTGGGGAAAGAGTGAATGCGTGTTCAGGAACTGGGAGGGGATTCGCTGGGCCTGGGCAAAAATCGGGCCGGGAGCCGCTCCTATTAAAACACCCAAGGGATGGTTGAATATTTTTCACGGAGTGCGTTGGCAGGGCAAAGCGCATTTTGTTTATCAATTGGGTGTTTGTCTTTTGGATTTGAATGATCCGTCAAAAGTCAAGGCTATGGCTGAAGACGCAATCTTGATCCCCGAGGAGCAATACGAACTTGTGGGACAAACTCCCAGCGTGGTGTTTACCTGCGGGGCTGTGGTGGAAGATAACGGCGAGGTTAAACTTTATTACGGCGGCGCTGATAAGGTTCAATGCGTGGCTACCACAAGCTTAGAGCGGCTTATCGATGCATGTTATGCCGGAAAGAAATATCACGGTAATCGTTAAGATTAATTTGTAAAAAGAAAGGGAGGAGAAAACAGAATGCAAGAAGCTAATGTTGTTAGTGGGAAGAAACCTCTGCGTGATCGTCTTCCGATTTCGACCAAGATATTCTATAGTCTTGGCACGGCACTTGATATGTGGGGTCTCTGGTTGTACCCGGCTGTTGCTTTTGCGGTTTTTAACCTGTATTTGGGTGTTCAACCGTGGCTGGTGGGTTTGGCGCTTACATTGATCCGAGTCTGGGATGCCATTACTGATCCTATTGCGGGGTGGCTGTCCGATAATTTGCGTTCCAAATACGGCCGCCGGCGTCCTTTTATTTTGATCGCTGGTATTTTAAGCGGACTGCTCCTGCCGATTTTGTTTTTGGTGTCGCCGTCCTGGGTGGCGATAAAATTCCTCGGTGTGTCCGTGGTGTTTTGGTACATGTTACTGTCCACCTTGATTTATATTCCCATAATCAGCGCTTTTACCGTGCCTTACTACAGTTTGGGCGCGGAAATGTCGCCTGATTATGACGAGCGCACCTCCATCATGTCCTATCGCAGCATGGCCCAAAAGGTTTCAGAATTGGGCAATTTTTATGCTTTGCGGTTTACCAACCTGGCCTGGTTTCTTATCCCGGGAACAGGGCAAAAGAATACTCTCCTGGGAATACAGGTGTACACAGCAATATTGGGTGCGATAATGGCTATTCTTGCCATAACTATTTTCTTTAGAACTAAAGAACGCTACTATGAGAAAGTGGTGGTGAAGGATGCTAAGAAAATTTCCATTCTGAGTGGCTTTGGTGAGACTCTTAGGTGTCAGCCGTACCGTCAGATTGTAATTATGGGCGGTGCTTTTACTTTGGGCACGAGCATGGTGGGCGCACTTGGTTACTATGCCACGGTTTTTTATGTATCCGGCGGCGATAAAATTATCGGAGATAATTGGCAGTTTTGGATGGGCGTGGCTTTTATGCTGGGCGGCCTTATAGGGATTCCGTTGCTTGCGAATCTGTCGCATCGGATCGGTAAACGCCAGGCGGCAGTGGTAGCCTGCGTCATAGGCATGTGTGGTTACGGCGGTTCCTGGTTCTTGTATACGCCGGCGATTCAGTGGCTGCAAACAATCTCGTCGGGTTTGATGGGAATGGCTGCGGCTTCTCTCTGGATGCTGCATAGTTCCATCGGCGCCGACATTATTGACTACGATGAGCTTAAGACGGGAAAAAGAAGGGAAGGTGCTTTTACCGCCTGTGCTTCCTATATTCTTAAACTGGGAAATTCATTTGGGTATTATCTTTCCGGTCTTATTTTGACATGGTCGGGTTTTACCTGGAAACTTAAGGTGCAGGCGCCTGAGACCATATTCTGGATTCGCTCAAGTCTCGCTTCTTTGCCGATCGTGGGCCTGATCATCGCTATTATTTTTGTTTTGCGCGTGCCGTTGACAAGACAAAAATCCGAGGAGATCCGCAGGAGCCTTGAAGTGCGCAGAGGCACGGTGTAAGTAACTCTACTAAAAAGGCATCACCCTTACCGGGCTTAAAGTTGACATAATAAAGATTTGTACTATACGGGCAAATCTGACGTAAGCCTCCTTTCCAATAATCCTGGGGTTTTACCCATGGCCTGCAAACAAAATTTACACTGCTATCGGCCAATTCAGATATAATGTCCCAATATTTGGCAACGGTATTTCGTTCAGGGAAGCTTATGAATAGAAAAACTATACGTTAGAAGGAAAAAGAAAATGAAAAAAACAAAATTTATGTTTTGGATTTTGACATTTGTTCTTTCTATTTCTTTAACTGGATGCGGAAAACAGGAATCTCCGTCGCAGAAACAACAGTTATCAGAAAAACCCAAGGAATTGCTGATGTGGCTGGTGGGGTCAGAGAGTCAGGCAAAGGCAATCCAGGGTATGGGGGATGAATATTTCAAAGATAAAGGTATCAGTTTTAGATGCGAGGCAATCTCCTGGGGAGATGCCCATACCAAGTACCTGACCAGCATTGCCGGAGGAGTTATCGCTGATATCGGCACTATGGGGCTTACCTGGGGCACAGAATTTGGTTTATTAGGGGCGATGTTAGATTTAGCCAAGGAATTCCCCGAAGATATAAAGATAATTAAAGATAAGACTTTTCTCGGGCTCAAGGATTCGGTTGAATATAAAGGAAGTATTTATGGAATTCCTTTTGACCTGAGCGTAGAAATTATGTTTTATCGAAATGATATTATCGCAAAACCTCCGGCCACTTGGGCCGAATTGGCAGAAATGCTGAAGAGCTTAAAGGCTCAAGATAAAAGAATGATTTTTGATTGGGGCTCAATGAGTTGGATTGGCTATGCTTTCTATCTCTGGCAGGCAGGGGGCGATTTCTATAACCAGGAAGGCACAAAGACAACCCTGGATTCCCCGGAGGCAGCAGAGGCCTTAAAATTCTTTAGCAGCCTATATACAGAATTAAAGGTTCCCAAGACCAGGATTTCTCTGGAGCAGGGCATGCGCACCGGAGATTTTCCTTTGGCTATTTCCGGCAACTGGAAGATCGACAGCCTCAGGCTTACTGCTCCGGAGCTGGCAGGCAAATGGTCTATTGCGCTCTTGCCAGCCGGGCCAACAGGTAAACATACTGCTTTTTTGGGCGGCCGGGTAATCGGGATTTTCAGTAAATCCAAAAACAAAGAAGAGGCCTGGGAATTTATTAAGTTCTTATTCGAGCCGCGTTCCCAGATAAGGTTGTATGAAGCAGCCAGGCTAGCACAGGATTCCTATCTTCCCTCAAATATATTGGCCTGGGATAAACTGCCTATGGAGACAGAGTTTAAACTTATTTTGAAATCACAGGCACTGGATGCTAAAGGCCCGCCTTCTGTCCTGGGCTGGGATGAAAGCACGCGCTTTATTGAAGAGGCAATTCAGCGCGTAGTTCTACAAGGAGCAGATGTCAGGGAAGAGCTTGCCAGGGCAGCACAGGAGATGGATAAAGATATCAGAAAATAAAATTGTAACACAATATTTTTTCTTTTCATAGCAAGCGCTTTCATGGTTTGTAAACCCTTGAGAAATAAAAGGTTAAATAATCTTAAAAAATTGACTTTTTCCTTGAATTTTTACCATAATGCGGTATACTTTAATTAAGGTTAAAATAAGTTTTTAAAAATCGCTCTTTAAAACTGTAGAGTTTTTCAATCGAAAAAGGCAAACCATCTGAAAGGGTGGGGCGCAAAGCTTCAGGCCTTAGGAATAAAATAATCCAAGGTGGCTGAGCTGCCGAAATTGATGCATTTTAAATAAAAGTGCCAGCCTTTGTGCTGGCATTTTTATTTGCCCCCATTTTTTCAAGGTGGTCTTGCCGAAGAAATGGGGGTTTTTATTTTATGCGCAAGACCAGTCTATTAATAACGATAATTAGGCATGTTTTAATCTTCTTAAGTGTGGTTATTTTTATGGAGACGGCGCAGGCAGGAGAGCCTTCCTTTCAAAAAGGAATCTGCTATGTAACCTGGGAGAAGGAACGCTATTCATCACCATATTCAGATAAATCCTTAGAAATGTTGGCTCAGACTGGTGCAGAGTGGGTGACAATTGTAACTACTTACTATCAAAATAAATATAACTCTAAAGAAATATTCCCTACGGAGAAAACGCCTAGCGATAAAAGTCTAATCCACGTAATTAATCGAGCTCACCAGCTGGGATTGAAGGTAATGCTTAAACCCCATATTGACTTGCTTGATAAATCTGAGGGTTTATACCGAGGAGACATTGGTTTTCAGAATAAAGCAGATTGGCAGGCGTGGTTTTCTCAATATCTAAATTTTATCTTGCATTATGCCAAATTGGCAAAAGAAACAGGCGTAGAGCTCTTCTGTATAGGTACAGAACTCTGTTTTGCTTCCAGCCAGACGGAGTTTTGGCAAAACTATATTATACCTGAGGTAAGAAAGGCATATTCAGGAAAATTAATCTACGCAGCTAATTGGGATGAATATAAGAATATTAGCTTCTGGAGTGAGCTTGATTATGTAGGAATAGACGCCTTTTTTTCTCTCACCCAAAAGCAAAATCCTGAATATGAAGAGATAGAAGCCGGCTGGAGAAAATGGGCAGATGAAATTGAAAGCTGGCAGAAGGACATAGGCAAGCCAATCGTCTTTACCGAGATAGGGTATAGAAGCTGTGAGTCTGCTGCAGCAAAACCTTGGGATTATGCTGTAACTTTGCCAGTTGATTTAGAACTTCAATCAGACTGCTATAAGGCGGCCTTAAAAACACTTGTTAATCGCTCCTGGTGTAGTGGGCTTTATTGGTGGTACTGGAGTAGTTCTCCTTTTGCCGGGGGGTTAAATAATGACGATTTTACCCCACAAGGCAAACCGGCAGAGATTATCCTCAGTTACTTTTATAAAGGGCCTATCTTTGCCCAACTAAGAAATAACCGTTAATCAATATGGGTTACCACGAAAATTCCAATGCGGGTTTGGAACTGGATTCAAATAGAATTGCTACCATTGGCGGGATACTGAAAGATATACCTCTTTAGCAGCAGAAGAGTTTCTTCCGGCAAAGGTGTTCCCATAGCCTAACTCTAAATTAAAGAGATCTCCCAGCTTGAATATTGGACCAAAGGTACCTTTTAGCCAGTCTTCTTTTTTCCCGCCACCTACTCCTTGCTGGCCATCAAGAGTAGTTTTGAGTATTAAGCTTGGTATAAGGTTATATCCAAATTCAAAGAAATAAGGGATTTCATTGCTAGGTTCTTCAAAACGTCCTCTAAAACCCAGTTCAAACTTTGTATATCCAGGTAGTTTTGGCCAGGGTTGGGCAGTGAGTAGTTTTATCTCTCCATCAATTTGGTGAGTACCTAGCGCAGGAACGGCTTCTTCACTATAATGAAAAGGAAATTTTGCTTTTACCTGTAAAGAACCAATAAACGGCTCTGCAAACAAAAGGTATTTTACACCAGGCCACATCTCCACAAATCCTTTCCTTGTGCAGCTTTTATAACTATCTTTCCAATGCGCCTCCTTAGCCACAGTATAAAGCATTAAATTATATCTATCAGTAAGACCGTATTCAAGTTTTAATTCTGTCCTTATCTCGTTTCCTTTGCCATCGTCGTCCCATCTTTTCTTGTGTCTACCATTGTCGAATTGATGATTGTGCCAATAATATTTTGTATATATCTCTGCATAGATTTGGTTTTTCTGTAGGGTCCAGGCGCCTTTCTGTATAGGAGGGGCTAGAGATTCTTCTTTTTCTGGTATAACAGCAGTTGTGGTTGTCAGTTCCTGCTTTTTTATATTTTTTTCCGTTTCTTCTAAAGCAAGCTTCATTACATCTTCTCTGGTTTTATTTTCTTTAAGTGCAATCTGCTTTTCGCACTCATCCAATAGCAACTTAGCTTGAGCGTGTTGAGGATTTAGCATAAGGCATTTCCTGAGCTCCGCCTTTGCATCGTCATACCTATTTTCTTTAAAATAGGCTTCTCCAAAACTAAATAATGTCTCAACAGATAATTCATAATCCATAGCATAAAGCCTTGAGGCTAAAATAAACATAAATAATAAAATTATTAGAAGAGAAATTTTAGGTTTAGTTACCATTTTATCTTGGTATAGGAAAGTATAAAACACTTTCCTATACCACTGCGAAAATCGCTTAAAGTTATCGCCGAAGGCGATTTTCTTGTTAGATATGTTTGTAAATTGCCTTTACCCGTAATTCCTTTTTTATTAATCAACCCTTTTTTAGGAATAAATTAATTATAATAATTATATACTTTAATTAATTTATTGTCAATATCAATAATTTTTAAATCTGCGCCTATCCCCAACCCCATAAAATTGCTTGATAGTATAGGAAATTATATTAGATTTGGACTGCACCCCCTAAAACTCTAATTTTGTATTACAGACAGAGGGGTTCAGTCCAATTCTGTGGCACATTGCCACAGAATCAAGAAAAAGTTTCATCCCCCTTCGGGGGATTTCACTAAATAACCCGTACGCATAGCGGGGGATGATCCTTGACGTTGCATCACAATGTCAAGGATCTATTTAGGTACTACAGATTTAGTCCGAGGTGTTCATTAATGGAACCAATTATATTAGATTCTTCGGCACATTGCCTCAGAATCAAGCAAAAGCTTCATTAATGAAGCTTTTGCTTGACTTATGTGTGTGTTAGTTGTATAAATAGGTTACAAGAAAATCGTTTCGCGATAACTTTTAAGTGATTTTCAGTGGTTAGGAAAGTGTTTTATACTTTCCTACACCATAAAAAATATAAACAAAATGTATATTTGCACTAATGAAATGCTAATTTATGTGAATAATAAAATACCCGCGTTAAAAAACCACAAATAATAGAAGAACAAAAAAAATAAAATGGGGATAGATTTACAGAGAGAGGAACTTACTGAAAAAGAAAAGCGCCATATTGAGATTCTGGAGATTTTAAGAAGACACGGCCCGCTTAGCCGGCCAGATATTGCTAAAGAGATGGGTATAAATGTGGTTACTATCTCTACTTACATTGATGATTTCATAAAGTATAATCTGGTGTATGAGAAGGAGCTGGATATCTCTGACGGTGGCAGGAGGCCTGTGCTTTTAGATTTAAATCCTCAAGGTGGCTATATAATTGGAGCAGGCTTAAATCTTATGAATATGGTAGGCGTTTTGGCGGATTTAAAAGGTAATATTGTCCTTAAGACACAGTTTGACCGGCCAGGTGCTTCAGCAAGGGAAATTGTGGAATGCCTGTTACAGATAATTCGCGAGATAATTAGGCGTTCTAAAGATTATACTAAGGATATAAGAGGTATTGGTGTGGGTATTGCAGGTATTATCGATAAGAAGAACGGTTCCGTTCGCTGGCCAGAAAGAATAAGTTATAACTATACCAATTATGTATCGGTTAACTTACCTTTGAGGGAATTGATTGAAAAGGAGTTTGGTTTACCGGCGATTATTGAAAATGATGCCACAGCCGCCTGTTTTGGCGAACAGTGGTTACGGTTAGAGCCGAGTCTGAAAAATATTATATATATGTTTTCTGGGGTAGGCAGTGGTATAATGATTAACGGAGAGATTTATACTGGTAGCTGTGGTTGTGCAGGTGAGCTCTCTATATACAATTATAAGCAAGAGGAGCAATTTAGCTGTTCTTTGGGTAATCCGTGTTTTTTAAAGCGCTGGGATATGGACTTAGGGATTGTGGAAGATGTCAAGTCGATGTTGGCTAAAGATAATAAATTAGCTGATAAATTCTTTAAGTTAACTTCAAGTAATATAGACAATGTAGATTTAAAAAGTGTATTTATTGCTAACAGAGCAGGCGATACTGTTGCTTGCTCAGCACTGGATAAGGCAGCCGCAAGACTCGGAATAAAGATTGCATCCTTGGTAAATTTATTAAATCCACAAGTAGTTGTGATCGGCGGTGGTTTAGAGGAGGCAGGTGAAGGGTTCTTAAATAAGGTGAGTTTAACGGTAAAAGATTGGGCTTTTAGAGAAGCAACCGAAGACCTTAGGATTGTCTATTCCCAATTGCGAGATAATGCAGTAGCAATGGGCGCTGCAAGTTTAGTGACACAGAGGGTGTTTGCCAAGTTATTATAATAGGGGAAAAAAGAGATGCGAGAAAAAATAAGACTTATTATAATGATAGCTCTTGCGGTTATGTTAGCGGTAAGTCTCTTTATCGGCCAGCAAATTTACAGTTCAAAAAAAGCAATAGAACTGGAGAGAAACGCCTTAAGAAATGACAACGAAGCGTTATCCAGAAAGATTGAAGAAATCGTACAAGAAAGAAAACAGCTTCAGGGAAAGATTAATGCATTAAGTAGTGATTTAGAGAAGGCTTCTCGAGAAAAACAGGATATCCAGAAGCAATATGAATCGTTAGTCAGAGAGAGAAATGATTTAGTTGGGAAAATAGAGACCTTGCAGAGAAATAATGAGCAGCTGCGTGGCGATTTAAGCAATCTTACACGTGAAAAACAGCAGTTAGGACAAAGGCTGAAAGATGATTTAGCACCTTTAATAGACCAGAATGCACAGTTAAAAGAGCAATTAGATAATTTAAACAGTCTTAAAAGTAAGTTGGAAGTTGAACTCGGGCAACTCAAAGGAGATAAATCAGATTTGGAACGAAAGCTCAATGAGATAGATTCATTTTTAGAACAGAGTTTAACCGAGCCAAAATACAGCGGCCTTAAAGAGCAACTGGATATTATTCGAAGCGGCGGCACGCTAGAAACGCAGACGGCACAACCCGAAAAGGAATCTGTTGTAGAATTACCGCTCATAGTTGTCAAGCCTCAAATTCAAGCTCAAGCAGAAACGCCTACGCAGTCAAAGAAGAGCATACCTGTTGAGCCAAAGGGCAGAGTATTAGAGATAAATAAAGAGAGTGGGTTTGTGGTTATTGATTTGGGTCAAGATTCGGGTATAAAACTAGGCGATACCTTTAAGGTGTATAGAGAAGATAAGACTGTTGCTACTCTTGAAGTTATTCAGGTTCGCCAGAGTATCTCTGCCTGTGATATAAAGGAAGAAATTAGGCCCATAGAAGTAGGCGATATCGTTAGATAAAACTCTAAATCCCATATAGATGGTACGCATTAAAAAAGGTTCCTCCGGAAATGTTTCCATAAATGATGTTGCCCGCCTGGCAGGCGTCTCCATCACTACGGTTTCGCGCGTAATAAACAAAATCCCTACAGTTAAAGAAAGAAACCGCATTTTAGTGTTGGAGGCAGTCAAACAGCTTAAATTTCAACCTTCTATTTTTGCGCAGCGGCTCGCCACCGGCAAGAGCAATGTGGTGGCATTGGTTATACCGCGTTACGAAGGAATATTTTATTCTTTTTATGCATTAGAGTTGATCCGAGGCATAGGCACGCTTTGCGAAGCATTAAAATTAGATTTATTACTACACCTTACCGACAGTAAGACCTCACTTAATTTAAAAGGTATCGGAGGAATAATTTTTGCGGACATAATCGGTAATCGGGTTCAGCTCGAAGATGCTTTAGCCGGCGGTATCCCCTCTATAGTGATTAATAATTATGTCGGGGATTTAGAAGTCAGCTGTATTGCTATAGATAATATAAGAGGCGCGCAAGATGCAGTGAATTATTTAATCGATTTAGGCCACAGAAAAATAGGACACATAACGGGCGATTTAGTCACTCAGGCAGCAGCTTGGCGTTTCGAAGGCTATAAACGGGCACTGAGAAAGAATAATATTGAGTTTCGCCAAGATTATGTATTTAAGACGGATTATTCGCGGGGACAGGCGCGGCAGGCCGCGGAAAAAATAATCAAGATGCCACAGCCACCCACTGCTGTATTTGTTGCCTCTGACTCTATGGCGCTTGAGGTAATGACAGTAGCGAGGGAATTAGGCCGCAAGATTCCGGGCGATTTGTCTATCGTGGGTTTCGACGATAACCCCTCAGGGCTTTATGGGCCCGTATCTTTAACCACCGTAAGGCAACCTTTAATTAGGATGGCAGAAGAAAGCGTAAAAGAGCTGAATCTTTTGATATCTTGCAAGGACAAAGGTATAAAGGTAAAAAAAATCCTGCTTCCGACAGAGTTAGTAATTAGAGAATCCTGTCAACCCCCACACCAATTGGGTATTTAGCTTTGGCTATACTGCAATTGGTGTGGGGGTCAACCCGCCGATTCTGGTAAGGCATAACCCGCCGTTGCATCGAAGGGAAGGAATAATTAGTTCTGCTTTTTCGACACAAAATATTGTATATAAAAATTATTATAATACTACATATTGTATTTTTCCCTTGACAGAGGAATTCTAGGGTGTTATACTTTAAATGAGGGTACAACCTATAATTCGTCGCTTAAGCGACGTAAATTATCTACTCATTGGAGGAAAAAATGGCACTGAAACTTTCCGAGAATGCTCTTAAGGTATTAGAGAAAAGGTATCTGAGCAAGGATGAGACGGGCCGGGTTATCGAGACGCCGGAAGGCATGTTTCGTCGTGTAGCCAAGGCGATTGCCAGCACAGATAAACTTTACGGTAAAACAGAAGAAGAGCTCGCCAATTTGGAAGAGGCCTTTTATCACATTATGACAGAGTTGGAGTTTATGCCTAATTCGCCTGCATTGATTAATGCAGGAAAAGAACTCGGGCAGCTCAGTGCGTGCTTTGTAATCCCCATTGAGGATTCCATGGTTTCTATATTTGAGTCGGTAAAGTCATGTGCGCTTATTCATCGCACCGGTGGTGGGACAGGGATGAGTTTTTCGCGTTTAAGACCAAAAGATAGCATTGTTAAGACTACGGGAGGACTGGCCTCTGGCCCGGTTTCTTTTATGAAGGTTTTTGATGCTGCAACCCATGCTGTACGTCAAGGCGGAGTAAGGAGAGGTGCCAACATGGGAATTTTGCGCGTAGACCATCCGGATATCTTAGAGTTTATCACCTGCAAGGACAAGCACGGAGAGATTAGTAATTTTAACATCTCAGTTGCCATCACTGATGATTTTATGAAAAAATTGGAGAAAGGCGAGGACTATGATTTAATAGCCCCCCATACACACCAGCCAGTTAAACAACTCAATACGAAACAGGTATTTGATTTGATTATAAAGCAGGCGCATAAGAACGGTGAACCGGGGATTATTTTTATTGACTGGATGAATGAGTCTAATCCCACGCCGAAATTGGGAAAATATGAATCAACAAATCCATGTGGAGAACAAATACTTTTGCCTTATGAGAGTTGCGACTTAGGTTCCATAAATTTAGCCCGGATGTACAAAGAAACAGGAGTGAGCCGTTATGAAATTGACTGGGATAAATTAAGGACCGTAACGCATTTATCCGTACATTTCTTAGATAATCTTATCGATGTAAATAAGTTCCCCTTGCCTGCCATAGAAAAAGCTACAAAATTAACGCGCAAGATTGGCCTGGGCGTGATGGGCTGGGCGAGTTTACTTATACGCCTGGGTATACCTTATAATAGTGATGAGGCAGTTGCTCTGGCCGAGAAGGTGATGTCTTTTATATTAAATGAGGCAACCAAGAAATCGCAGGAATTAGGCAAAGCTAAAGGATTATTCCCTGCCTTTAAAGGCAGTATTTATGATAAAAAGGAAGGTGGGCTTAAATTACGCAATGCCACTTTAACGACAATTGCGCCTACCGGCACAATCAGCATTATTGCCGGTCCTTGCTCTTCGGGAATTGAGCCTTTGTTTGCGATTGTCTATTATCGCAATGTCATGGATAATGATAAATTAGTGGAAGTTGATCCTTTATTTGAGGAGATTGCCCGGCAACGTGGATTTTACAGCCGGGAACTAATGGAAAAGATTGCTGAAACTACTTCTATCCAGAATATCGAAGGTGTCCCTGAAGATGTAAAGAGGATATTTGTTATGGCTCATGATATCTCGCCTGAGTGGCACGTGCGGATGCAGGCAGCCTTTCAACGCTTCGTCCACAATGCCACATCAAAGACGGTAAATTTTCCTTATGAGGCAACTGTTGAGGATGTAAGAAAGTCTTATCTTTTAGCTTATAAATTAGGTTGTAAAGGTATCACTATTTATCGTGACCGAAGCCGCGAAGAGCAGGTTCTAAATGTGGGACGTAAAGAGTCGAAACAAGAGCAGGTAATTCAAGATGCAGGTAAGATTATCCCTCGACCACGTCCAGAAGTAATTACCGGCACAACTACAAAGGTTGCCACAGGCTGCGGTAATCTGTATGTAACAATTAACAGCGACGAAACAGGTGCGCCTTTTGAGCTTTTTACCCAGATGGGTAAAGCCGGTGGTTGCGCTGCCTCTCAGCTGGAAGCCATTGGACGGTTGGTTTCTTTGGCTTTCCGCTCAGGCATTGAGGTAAAATCCATTATTGAACAATTGCGCAATATCCGTTGCCCCAGCCCTTCCTGGGAAAAGGGGCAGCGTATATTTTCTTGCGCCGACGCCATTGCCCGCGTGATTGAAAAGAGGCTGGTGAATGGTGCGGCCGCCCCGGTTTCTCTGGAATCACCAGCAAGCGTAGCTATGAAACACTCCCATAGCGATGAGCCTGTGATTTCTAATTTTGATGTGCATGGGGAGATTGTGGGCGTTTGCCCGGATTGCGGAGGAGCGCTGCATCACGAAGAAGGTTGCATTAAGTGTCATGCCTGCGGATTTTCGAAATGTTAAATAATCTCTGATGAAAAAAATACTCTATATTGTTCTCGATGGTTTAGGTGACCTACCTATTAAAGAATTAAACAATAAGACTCCGCTTGAGGCAGCTTTAACACCTAATCTTGACCGGCTCGCCCAAAGAGGTAAAACCGGCGTTGTTTATCCTGTCGCCAAAGGCGTGGCGCCGGAGTCAGATATTGCAGTAATCAGCCTTCTGGGTTATGACGCCCACAAGTATTATACAGGAAGAGGTCCGTTAGAAGCTTTTGCTGAAGGGTTTGCGATAGCCGACGGTAATTTGGCGCTGCGCGTCAATTTTGCTACTGTTCAAGACGACGCAAGGACCATAAAAGACCGCAGGGTAGGCAGAAACCTGACTACTGAAGAAGCAACTTCTTTGGCCAAAGAAATAAATTCGAAAGTTACCCTATCTAATGCCACATTTGAGTTTAAGAATACCATAGGCCATCGCGGAGTTTTAGTAATAAGAGGTATGCGTTCCAAGTTATCCGGATGGATAACCAATACTGACCCTGCTTATGAGCGGGAAGGGGCCTTTAGTATAGCCAAGGAGAAATTTGAGAATTTTGTAGCAGAGTCGTACCCTATGCCGGGTTATGAAAATTCAAGCGAAGCAAAAGAAGCAGCCCTTCTCTTAAACGAATTTACACAAAAATCGCATAAGGTTCTTCATGAATCAGCAGTGAATAAGAAAAGGGCCGCTGGGAATAAGCTTGCGGCAAATATAATATTATCCCGTGATGCCGGCGACCACCTTCCAAAATTTCCCAAGATAGACAGCCTCTACGATATAAGATTCGGCTCATTTGTGCAAATGCCTGTAGAAAAGGGCATTGCCCTTTTAACGGGAATGGAGGTAATCGATGTGCCTTCATCGAGCGGCCATCTGGATGTGGATTATGCTATTTGGGCAAAGGTAGCCCTAGACTCTATCAAAAAATACGACGGTATTTATATCCATATAAAAGGTCCTGATGAACCCGCCCATGACGGAGATTTTCATAAGAAGAAAGAGATTATTGAGGCAATTGATAAATTCTTCTTTGCCGACCTATTGTCCAAACTGGATATTAATAACACGATTGTTGCCGTGACCGCTGATCACTCTACTGTCTGCGCTATCAAAGCGCATTCCAGCGATCCTGTCCCGTTATTAGTTTCGGGTGGCAACATTAAACCCGATGGCTCGCTTAGTTTTTCTGAAAAGGCAGCAAGGCTCGGTTCAATAGGCGAACTTTGCGGCCGGGATATCATGCCTCTCCTTGTAAAATCCGCTCAAGAATAGTATAATAAATCAAAAATTAGCATATAGAGTAGAGCGTATAGCGGATAGTTCTTCTATACGCTATACGCTATCCGCTAAACGCTAAAATGAATAGTTGTGATATTATAGTGATCGGAGCAGGGCACGCGGGTATTGAAGCTGCTTTAGCTTCTAGCCGGATGGGTTGTAAGAGTTTACTTTTAACATTAAGCCGCGATACCATAGGCCTGATGAGTTGTAATCCGGCAGTTGGCGGTGTAGGTAAGGGCCAACTGGTAAAAGAAATAGACGCGCTGGGAGGCCAAATGGCCAAGGCAACTGATGCCTGCGGTATTCAATTTAGAATACTGAATGCCTCAAAAGGCCCGGCAGTGCAATCTTCGCGTGCACAGGTGGATAGGAACAAATATAAACAGTATATGCAAAAGATACTTAAGGAACAAGATAATCTTTTTATAAAGGAAGCCGAGGTAAAAAAGTTAGTAGTCAGAGATAATCAAGTAAGAGGGGTCTTAACCAGCAAAAATGAAGAGATTAGTTCTTCTTGCGTAGTTATCTGCCCGGGAACTTTTTTAGATGGGCTCATACACATAGGCCTGAATCATTTTAGCGCAGGCCGGATTAATGAACCCGCAGCAGCGGATTTAGCCGGAAACTTAAAAGAATTAGGATTTAATCTGTTAAGATTTAAAACCGGTACCTGCCCGCGCCTGGATAAAGACTCCATAAATTTCTCTAAACTAATTATCCAAGAAGGAGACAGCTTGCCCCGGGCCTTTTCATTTTCTACAAAAGAAATAATCCAAAAACAGATTCCCTGCCATATAACTTATACCAATAAAAATACTCACCAGATTATCAGGGATAATCTGGATAAATCTCCTTTATATACTGGAATAATTAAAGCCACAGGCGTCAGATACTGTCCGTCTATTGAAGATAAAGTCGTTAAATTTGCTGAAAGAGTGCGGCATCAGATATTTTTAGAGCCGGAAGGTTATGATACCAATGAGATTTACCCTAATGGTTTGGCTACGAGCCTGCCCGAAGAGGTGCAACTTGAGATACTACATTCTATTGAGGGCTTAGAAGATGTTAAGGTAATTCGTTTTGGTTATGGCATAGAGTATACTGTAGTAGAGCCCACGCAACTTTATCCTACTTTAGAGACAAAATTGATTAAGAATTTATATCTTGCCGGCCAGATAAATGGTACCACCGGTTATGAAGAAGCCGCAGCTCAAGGGTTAGTGGCGGGTATAAACGCTGCTTTAAGGGTTACGAATAAAGAGCCGCTTATTTTAGACCGCGCCTCAAGCTATATCGGGGTATTGATTGATGACCTTACCACCAAAGGGACAAATGAACCTTACCGGATGTTTACTTCGCGCGTGGAGTACCGGCTGATTTTGCGTGAAGACAATGCGGATTTACGCCTTAAGAAAACAGGTTATGATTTAGGTTTGGTGACTAAAGAGGATTACCAAAATTTGCAGAAAAAAACAGAAGCAATTAAACAGGGCATCAATTTTTTAAGAACCACTCGCCTGAAGCCTACATTGCAAGTCAACAACCGTCTCATTAGCTTAGAGACATCGCCTATAAAAAAGGCCGTGACTTTGGAAGAAATTTTAAAGAGGCCGCAGATAAATTTAGAAGACATAAAAAGTCTGGACCAGGTTAATTTAGATATCCCTGAATTTGCTTCCCGTCAGGTAGAAATTGAGGTAAAATATGCGGGGTTTATTCAGAGGCAGCTTAAAGAAGTAGAAAGATTTGATAATTTAGAAAAAATAAGACTGCCGCAAGGTTTAAATTACGCTGATATTTCCGGCCTATCCCGAGAGATAAGAGAAAAACTGAATAAATTTAAACCCCTTAACTTAGGCCAGGCATCACGCATTTCCGGAGTTACTCCCGCGGCTATTTCTATTTTAATGATCTATTTAAAAAAGAGGGACACCCTTGAAACCAATCGGAAGGGTGTCCCCAAATGGGGACACCCTTAGCTTTGGCTGGAAGGGTGTCCCTAATGAAATGGATAAGAATAAAAATTATTTAAGCCTTAAGCGATTCTGTCAGGATTTAGGCATAGGTTTATTTGGAGTAGCTAACATTAATGAGATAAAAAAAGATTTTGCAGTATCAGAGAGCTTGTTAGAAAGATTTGATAAAGCAGTGTGCCTGGGATTAGGTTTATCTAAAAGCATCTTGGCAGAAATTGAATCTGCTCCTACTCGGCTGTATTTCCATCACTATCGAATAGCAAACGCTTTATTAGACCAGATTGCTTTTAAGGTAAGCAATTATATACAGAAAAAAGGTTTTTTTGCCCTACCCATTCCCGCTTCACAGATTATAGACTGGCAGAACCAAAAGGCGCATCTTTCACATAAGAAAATAGGCTATTTAGCGGGATTAGGCTGGATAGGCAGGAATAATTTATTGGTCAACAAAACCGTGGGCAGTCAATTCCGCATAGTTTCCATTCTTACTGATATGCCGTTGAAGACAGATAAGCCCACAAAGGAGGCCTGCGCAGATTGCAGGCTGTGTATTGATGCCTGTCCTGTAAATGCAATAAGAGAGAATCCCGCGGATTTCGATCATTTAAGATGTTTTGAAAAATTAAAAGAATTCCAGAAACAGCGTTTGGTTGACCAGTATATCTGCGGGATATGCGTTAAGGTCTGCAAAGGGGGAAGGCATTCCTAAAGTAAAGATTTTAGTTTTCAGCTTAGTATTAATCACTGTAACTTCGGTATACGCCTACGATGATGGCGATTTTCAAGTTTGGAATACAGACGTAGAGGAATTCAAAATTGACAAGAATTCAAAAATAGCATTAGAGGAAGAATTTCGTTGGGGTGATAATGCCAACGATTTTTACTACCATCACTACGATGCAGCCATTATTTATGGGGTAAATAAATATTTTGATGTGGGTCTGGGTTACCGCCAGGTGTATGAAAAGAAAAGCGGCGATTTCAAAGAAGAAAACCAGCCGAATTTAAATGCTGCGGTAAAATGGGAATTCTTAGGATATAAGCTTGAAGACCGCTCGCGTCTTGAATACCGGCATTTCGATTATCAAACTGACTCCTGGCAATATCGCAACAAATTTACAATGAAGTTACCCTGGAAATTTACCAGAATAGAGATTCAGCCGTATCTGGCAGATGAGGTTTTTTTGAATTTTGACGGAACCGCATTTACCAAAAATAGATTTTTTTCCGGCTTGGGATTAAATTTAACCAAGAATTTAAAAGCAGAAATTTATTATCTGCTTCAAAGCAGCAAAAGTGCTCATAAATGGACGGATGCAAATGTTCTGGGGACAAAGATAAAATTGTTATTTTAAAAATTTAAAAAGATTGTTAGTAAAGATAGGGATGGTATAATATTATAGAATTTTAGATAATTTTATTATTAAGGAGAGCAAAACATGCTTAAAGAACTTATCTTTGGTATTGTAGGGGGCCTGGGTCTATTTATCTATGGTATTTGGGAGATGAGTGAGGGGTTGCATAAGGCTAGCGGTGAAAGGATGAGGAGAATCCTGCATAATTTTACCGGCAGCCCCTTAAAAGGCGTTTTGGTGGGTACAGGCATAACCAGTTTAATTCAGTCTTCTTCCGCCACAACGGTTATGGTTGTAGGATTTGTAAATGTCGGGCTGATGACGCTTGTCCAGGCATTAGGTGTTATATTTGGGGCTAATATTGGTACTACAGTTACTGCCCAGTTAATTGCCTTTAAGCTTACGGAATATGCCCTTCCGATTATTGGCATAGGAATGCTTACGATATTACTTGCCAAAAAGAAAACCCATAAATACATTGGCGAATTTCTGTTGGGTTTCGGTATTCTCTTTTTAGGTTTAAATATATTAACCAGCGTAGTTAAGCCTTTAGGGCAGTATCCTTTGTTTAATAATGTATTAGTAAGTTTTAGCAGGAATCCTCTTTTAGGCATATTAGCTGGTGCAGTTATTACCGCGATATTGCAGAGTAGTTCAGTTACTACAGGTATGGTTTTGGGTTTAGCCATGGTAAACTTAGTGGATTTAAAAGCGGCCATACCTTTGCTTTTAGGGTGCAATATCGGAACCTGCGTTACAGCCTTAATTGCTTCGATTGGGACCAATATCTCGGCAAAGAGGGCAGCGGTAGCCCATATTATGTTTAATGTGATAGGGGTGGTCTATTTCATACCTTTTTTGGGCCCTTTTCAAAATCTGGTGGCGCATACTTCCGGTGAACTTACCCGGCAGATTGCCAATGCCCACACTTTATTCAATGTGATAAATACGATTGTTTTCGTTCCTTTTATTCCTTTATACGCCAATTTGCTGACTAAGATAGTCAAGGGTAAAGAAGAGGAAGAAATAGAATATTTACCCAAGTATTTGGAAAAACATTTGTTAAATACGCCACCCATAGCTATAGAAGCAGCAATCAAAGAGACCATCCGGACTTTAGGTCTAACCCAAAGAATGGTAAGTCTTGCCATGAGTAGTTTTTTTAATAATGATGCAAAGTCTTTAGAAAAAATAACCCATGGTGAAGAAGCAGTCGACTCTTTAAGAGAGGCAATTACTAACTATCTGGTGGAATTAATGCAACGGGAATTAAGCATCGGGGAATCAAGAAAGATTCCACCACTGATACACGCCATTAATGACGTGGAGAGAATCGGTGACCATGCGGAAAATTTAAGGGACCTCGTTCAGCAAAAGATAGACAACCGTATGCCTTTTTCCAATACGGCTATGGAAGAACTAAAGAAGATGTCAGAAGATATAAACCGGATGGTTAGCTGTTCCATTAATGCCTTAAAACTCAACAATGTCGATGAGGCAAAACTGGTGTTAGAACAAGAGTGCCAAATCAATACCGTAAGGGATAGACTAAAAGGTAATCACGTAAGACGCCTTGAACAGGGAGACTGTAATGTTCTCTCGGGGGTGGTTTTTCTAGATATGATAAGTAACCTGGAGAAGATAGGCGACCATCTTACCAATGTGGCCCAGGCAGTAATAGAGGGCTTGCAGTGGGATGGAAAATAGAAAGTCATCAATATTATATTCCTTGACCTTGTAGTTTTAGTGTTATATAATCTCTCCATTAGTATAGATACACTCCATCTCTAAGAATTTCACAAAATATTTAGGAGAGGAAGCTGGCTACATGAAAGAACGCAGAGTGTTTGAGCGATTCAGTGTAGAATTTCCAGTAAAATTCCTCGAGTTAAATACAAATAGAGAAGGAACGGGTAAGATAATAAATATCAGTGCAAGCGGAGCCGGGATGATAGTAACAAAAGAATGCCTGTCACCTTCCATGCTCTTAGAAATGCAGTTCTGCATATCTGATGACAAAGATCCTATCCATGCCAGCGGAAAAGTAATCTGGTCAAATATGATTGAACCCTATGTATATATGGTAGGGGTTCAGTTCGATAAAGTGGATTTTATGGGCATCGCGCGGGCTTTAAGGTTACGTAACTAGATAGACCCACAGATTATTAGCCGCAATCTCCCCTGCCGCAATCTCCCCTTGACCCACCATTCTTTAAATGATATAATTCAAACAAATATGAAAAAGAAGATTATTTTTTGGATGAGAAAACAACTAAAAGATTCAGGTACAAAAGGTATGGTTTTGGGCCTTTCCGGAGGAATGGATTCAGCGGTTGTAGCAGCGCTGGCAAAAGAGGCTCTTGGAAGGGAGAGAGTTTTAGCCTTAATTTTACCCTGTCATAGCCAAGTTCAGGAATTGAAAGACGTACTGCTCGTAGCCCGGCAACTCGGCATAGAAACCAAGACATTGGATTTATCGGGTATATATAATAGTCTCTTAAGGATTCTACCCCAAGCTAATAGGCGGGCTTTGGCAAATTTAAAACCGCGCTTAAGGATGTCAATTCTTTATTACTTTGCCAACAAACTTAATTATTTAGTCTGCGGCACAGGCAATAAATCAGAAATTAAAGTTGGTTACTTTACAAAATTTGGCGATGGAGCGACCGATATCTTACCCATAGGCGATTTGTTAAAGAAAGAAGTAAGAAAGCTAGCCAGAGAATTGAGGATTTCCGAGCAGGTCATTACCAAACCGCCTAGCGCAGGCCTTTGGCCGGGCCAGACTGATGAAGGCGAGATGGGTATAACCTATTCTGAATTGGATGATATATTAGAGCGACTGGAAAACAAGAGAAGGCAGGTTCTTCCTAAGAAAAAGGTAGATAAAGTAAGAGGAATGATTAAGCGCTCTGAACATAAAAGACAAGGGCCCCGTATATGCTATGTTTAGAGAAATCAGTTATTAGTTATAGGTTATGAGTTATGGGTTGTGAGAAGATAACTTATAACTCATCACTAATAACTCATAACTCCGACGACAAAGGAGGAGGAATGGATGAAATATTAGAGATATTAGAAAAGGACGCACGCACAACATCAGACGATATTGCCAGGATGTTGAAGAAAAAACCTCAAAATATAAAAGAGGCAATAAAGAAATACGAAAAGGAAGGAGTAATCTTAAAATATAAGGCAGTGATCAACAGGGATTTAATTAAGGATACAGATTCAAGTGTCCGGGCCTTGATAGAGGTGAACATTACTCCGCAGAAGGACGTGGGTTTTGACAAGGTTGCTGAACGCATATATTCATTTCCGGAGGTTTCCAGTTGCTATCTTATCTCCGGCACTTATGATTTATTATTGATTGTGGAAGGCAAGGACTTACATACTGTTTCCAGGTTTGTGGCTGAGAAACTTGCGCCTTTGGAAAACATCAAAGGAACAATCACGCATTTTTTGTTAAAGAAATATAAAGAAGACGGAGTAATTTTAAAACAGAGAGAAGAGAATAAGAGGATAGCAATATCGTATTAGTAGGTAGTAGTTAGTATGTAGTAGGTAGGGGTTAGAATGCAGATTTCTAAAAAAGTTCAAGATATGCAGCCTTCGGGTATCCGGGCATTCTTTGATTTAGTCCTGGGGATGAAAGACGTTATCTCGCTGGGCGTGGGAGAGCCGGATTTTGTTACTCCCTGGCAGATACGCGAGGCAGGTATATATTCTTTAGAGGAAGGTTTCACATCCTATACCTCAAATAAAGGGCTCTATAAATTAAGATTGAGTATCAGCCGCTATTTGAAAAATAGATACGGCTTAGAATATTGCCCTGATGAAGAAATCCTGATTACCGTAGGGGTGAGCGAAGGTTTTGATTTAAGCTTGCGGGCGATTATAAATCCGGGTGATAAAATTTTAATACCCAGCCCGAGTTACGTCTCTTACGGCCCGCTTACAGAATTAGCCGGCGGTATACCTATATATATAGATACCAAGGATGAAGGGTTTAAACTTACGCCCAGGATATTAGAAAAACACATTGATAAAAAGACCAAAGCCGTAATTTTGAATTATCCCACAAATCCCACGGGCATTTCTTATACCAGGAAGGAATTAAATGAAATAAATAAGGTTATATTAAAACATAAGCTACTGTGCATATCTGATGAGATTTATGGAGACCTCACTTATGACTTTGAACATACGCCCTTTGCTACTCTTTCGGGTGCAAAAGAGAACACAATTTATCTTAATGGGTTCTCTAAAAGTTATGCTATGACCGGATGGCGGGTGGGTTTTGCCTGCGGGCCAAAAGAGATAATTGCTGCGATGACCAAGGTTCATCAATATACAATTATGTGCGTTCCGATAACCAGCCAGATGGCTGCATGTGAGGCACTACAGACAGGCAGGAAGTCAGTTGAGGAAATGAAGCGTGAGTATCAAAGGCGCAGAGAGATAATAATTGATGGATTGAATAAGTTAGGCTTAGGATGCATAAAACCCGATGGCGCGTTTTACGTATTTGCCTCCATCAAAAAAATAGGTCTGGATTGCCTGGATTTTGCGCAGAGGTTACTTAGGGAACAAAAAGTGGCGGTTGTCCCTGGGACCGCTTTTGGCCGCGGATTTGATGATTATATCAGGATATCTTATGCTTCTAGCCTGGATAATTTAAAAGAGGCGCTGATAAGAATAGAAAATTTTTTAAAAAATATAAGGAGATGAACGGATGAAACCCAAGACAAAATCGGAGGTAATGAAATTAGTAAAAGAATATAAAGTAAGATATATAAGATTATGGTTTACTGATGTATTAGGATTTTTAAAGGGCTTTACCATCACTATTGATGAGTTACCGCGCGCCTTAGGAGATGGTATGGGTTTTGACGGTTCCTCCATTGAGGGATTTGCGCGAATTGAGGAATCCGATATGATTGCCCGGCCCGACCCTACTACATTTGCTATATTGCCTTGGGAATCTAAGGAGCAGCCAGTGGCGCGGATGTTTTGCGATATCTATAAACCCGACGGCAAACCTTTTGCGGCTGACCCCCGATACGTATTAAAAAAGAATTTAGCCCGCGCTAAAAAAATGGGATTAACTTATTGTGTAGGACCTGAACTAGAATATTTTTATTTTAATAATCCTAAGAATGCAATTGTCTTGGATAGGGGCGGATATTTTGATTTAACGCCTTTAGATGTTGCCCAGAGCGTAAGAAACGAAACAGTAAGCGCCTTAGAAGATTTAGGCATTATTGTAGAATATAGCCACCACGAAGTAGCTTCTAGCCAGCATGAAATTGACTTAAGATACACAGATGCCCTTTCCATGGCAGATAATGTGATGACTTATAGATTGGTAGCTAAGGAGATTGCCCAGGCAAAAGGCCTACACGCCAGTTTTATGCCCAAGCCTGTTTTTGGTATCAATGGTTCAGGCATGCATACGCACCAATCATTATTTAAGGGCTCTACTAATGCCTTTTTTGACAAAAAAGATAAGTACCATCTTTCTAAAATTGCTAAACAATTTATTGCCGGTTTATTAAAATATGCCCCTGAGATTACCTCTGTAACTAACCAATGGGTTAATTCTTATAAACGGCTTGTGCCAGGCTACGAAGCGCCGGTTTATATCTGCTGGGCGCAGATGAACCGTTCCGCCCTGATCAGAGTTCCGATGTATAAACCCGGAAAAGAAAAATCCACGCGTATTGAATACCGTTCACCTGACCCGGCCTGTAACCCCTATCTGGCTTTTTCAGTAATGCTGGCAGCAGGCTTAGAAGGCGTTGAAAAGGGCTATGCAATACCTGAGGCGGCGAATGATAATATATATAATATGACCGAAGAGCAAAGGGAGCGCGCCAAAATTAAATCTTTACCCGAAGATCTCCTCGAGGCAATCAAAATAACCGAGAAGTCAGAACTTGTAAAGAGAGCCTTAGGCGATGAATTGTTCCATTTCTTTATCCGCAACAAAAAGATAGAGTGGGATGAATATAAAGCCCAAGTTACGCAATATGAGATAAATAAGTATTTACCTATATTATAAGGTGCCAAAGACAAAAAAGAAAAAAGGTTCAATGACATGGTATAAAATCCCATCCTTAATTTCAAATCTAGTTACCTTTCCTTAAAAAACAGAATATGCCTGAAGAAAGTTTAAAAGAATACCTGCTTAAAACCCCTTCCCAAGATAAATGGAAAAGAATAGGTACACAAAAAAGGGCAGGGGTGTTGGTCCCTTTATTTTCCATTTATTCTCAAAAGAGCGTAGGTATAGGTAAGTTTGGGGATTTAAAGCTATTAATAGATTGGGCTAAATTAAGCGGCAATTCTATAATTCAACTCCTACCTTTGAATGAACTCGGCTCCCTTTTTTGTCCTTATGACTCCATAAGTTCTTTTAGCCTTGAGCCGGCATACATCTCTTTAGAGGCCATCCCCGGCGCAAATAAAAGTCCTATTAAGACAAGGATCAATCAGCTTAAGAAAGAATTTCCCACAGGTAAATCGCATATAGATTACCGGATAAAGAAAGCAAAACTTGATGTGCTATGGAATATATTTATTGAAAAAGGTCAATCTACCTCCCAAGAGTTTAAAAAATTTGTAGAAAACAACAGTTATTGGCTTAATGACTTTGCACTATTTAAGGTTCTCAGGGATTGTCACCAAGGAGCGCCCTGGTATGAATGGGAAGATAGATATAAAAACCGTAATGTATCAGAACTGGAGATATTTCGTAAACAACACGAAGAAGAAACCTTCTTTCAAATCTGGGTTCAGTGGCAACTCTATAAACAGTTTAAGGAAGTTAAAAAATACGCGCAAGTAAGAAAGGTTTTACTTAAAGGCGACCTACCCCTTCTCGTTTCCAGAGATAGCGCAGATGTCTGGCAGCATCCGGAATTTTTTAAATTAGATTTTGCCGCAGGCGCGCCTCCTGATATGTATTGCGCCAAAGGGCAGCGTTGGGGTATGCCTACCTATAATTGGGAGAGAGTATCCGGAGATGATTATAGATATTTAAAAGAGAAACTTAAGTACGCCCAGGAATTCTACGACATTTTGAGGATAGACCATGTAGTGGGTTTGTTCCGTATATGGAGTATTCCTTATAATGAGCCCCTGGAAAATCAGGGCCTGCACGGATTTTTTGACCCTCAAGATGAAAATAAATGGGAAAAGCAGGGCAGAACTATATTGTCGGTTATGCTCAGTAATACCAGGATGCTTTTGTGCGCTGAGGATTTGGGCATAATACCTAAGATATGTCCTCAGGTATTGAAGGAGTTCGGTATCCCGGGTAATGATGTCCAGCGCTGGATGAAGGATTGGAAGGTAAAACATGACTTTCTGCATCTAGACGATTACCGCGCTCTTTCTGTGGCCATGTTATCCACTCACGATACGACGAATTGGGCTGCCTGGTGGGAAAATGAAGCAGGGACAATTGATGAAGAGCTCTTTAAAAGAAAGTGCACTCAAGCGCAGATAGATTATGAGTCTGTAAAGGAAAAGCTATTTGATTTAGGTTGCTCAAGACATGGTAGATTACGTTGGTTAAAGAGCGTTATCTCAAGTGATACCTTAGCAGCTATTTTAGATAAGAGAAAAGAAGAGATAGCGGATTTTATCGAGATGTATGAAAATACTTACCAGGAAAAAGAGAAACTCTTCAGACGCCTAAAGGTGCCCGGGCCGATGCAGGAGACTGTCAGTAAGGGCGTTGTTAGTGCGGTATTAAAAATGACACTGGAATCTAAAGCTATATTTTGCATTCAACTGATAATAGATTGGTTATATTTAGCTGATATATTTAAAGGCGACCCTTACGATTACAGGATAAATACGCCTGGAACAATCAGTGAAAAGAATTGGTCTTTAGTTATTCCGATTTCGCTCGATGAATTACTCAAACATAAGATTACAAAAGAGATTAAGAATATGGTTGTTTCCTCCGGCAGGAGATGAAAATTCAGGAGATGAAAATTCTTGACAAATTATTTTTTATATGTTATTTTTTATTGACAATTAGGTAACAGACAAAGGCGTCTGCCAGGAAAGGCAGTCGCCTTTTTTTTAAAAAATTTCATAGCTAAACTTAGGAAATAAATATATAATTATTCTCAGGTAGTCTGAAAATGAATCTAAAGTATACTTTTAAAGGGAAAGGGAGGAAGTAATGTCTAAGAAGATTGAAGAATTTATGGCAAAAGTCATTAAAAAGAATCCTGGTGAGTTAGAGTTTCATCAGGCAGTGCGGGAAGTGGTAGAATCGGTAATGCCGTTTATTGAGAAAAATCCCAAATATCAAGAAGCTAAAATTCTGGAAAGAATGGTGGAACCCGAGAGAGTAATAATGTTTCGTGTCCCTTGGCTGGATGATAAGGGAGAAATCCAGATAAACAGGGGATATCGTATAGAAATGAATAGTGCTATTGGTCCTTACAAAGGCGGAATTCGTTTTCACCCCAGTGTTAACTTAAGTATTCTGAAATTCTTAGCGTTTGAGCAGGTATTTAAAAATAGTTTAACTACCCTGCCTATGGGCGGCGGAAAAGGTGGTTCTGATTTCGATCCCAAAGGGAAATCAGATATTGAGGTAATGAGGTTCTGTCAAAGCTTTATGACAGAATTATACAGACACATCGGTTCCGATACAGATGTGCCTGCCGGGGATATAGGTGTAGGTGCGCGAGAAATAGGGTATATGTTTGGCCAGTACAAAAGGTTGCGTAACGAATTTACCGGTGTTTTTACTGGTAAGGGTTTAAACTGGGGCGGAAGTTTAATCAGACCAGAAGCCACAGGTTATGGTTGTGTCTATTTTGTAGAGGAGATGTTAAAAACAAGAGGAGAGTCTTTAAAGGGGAAGGTCTGTCTGGTATCTGGTTCTGGCAATGTTGCGCAGTACACCGTAGAAAAATTAATTCAATTAGGAGCAAAAGTGGTGACATTGTCAGATTCCAATGGGTTTATTTATGATGAGGCAGGTATCGATAAGAAAGAATTAAAGTGCATGATGGAACTGAAGAATGTACGCCACGGCCGTATAAAGGAATGCGCAAAAGAATTTAATTGCAAATATTTTGAAAACAAAAAACCCTGGGGGATGAAATGCGATATTGCCTTTCCTTGCGCTACCCAGAATGAAATTAATGAAGATGACGCCAAGGCTTTGGTCAAAAACGGATGTGCTACTGTCGGTGAAGGAGCGAATATGCCAACTACTCCTGGGGGCGTTGAAGTATTTCAGAAGGCAAAGATTCTATATGCGCCTGGCAAGGCAGCTAACGCTGGCGGAGTTGCTACTTCCGGCCTGGAAATGACCCAGAACAGTATGAGGTTGTCATGGTCGCGTGAGGAGGTAGATAAGAAATTACATGAGATTATGATAGCTATTCATGAGCAATGTGTCAGATACGGTAAAGAGGGCAATTATATAAATTATGTAACTGGCGCAAATACTGCTGGATTTGTAAAAGTGGCTGATGCCATGATCGATCAAGGCTTAGTCTAGAATTATCAGGTACCCCTTAGCTCTAGGCAGAATTCCAGGCTCACCCCCCCAGTATTATTCTACTACGAGGAGATAAGATAATGAAAATTGAGGAGATAAAAATAGAGGAGTTAAATACCCAGGAATTTATCGCGGAAAAAATAAAAGAGATTTCCTCTCTGGTCGGCGAGGGCCTGGCAATTAATGCTTTGTCCGGCGGGGTTGATTCTTCCTGCGTTACAATGTTGGGCCACAAAGCATTAGGCGAAAGATTAAAGACATATTTCATTGATAATGGTCTGATGCGTCAGGGAGAACCTGAAAAGATTGTTTCGTTGTTTAAAGGTTTGGGCGTATCGGTAGAATTAGTAGATGCGCAAAAACAATTCTTTGCTGCATTAAAAGGTATAACCGATCCTGAAGAAAAAAGAGAAGCCATTACTCAGACTTTTTATAAGAATGTTTTTGGCAACCTGGTAAGAAAAAGCAAGGTGAAATATCTCTTACAAGGAACGATTTTAACGGATGTTGATGAAACTGTTGCCGGAATCAAAAGACAGCACAATGTTTTTGAGCAATTAGGTATTAATCCGCAAGAGACCTTTGGATATAGCATTATTGAGCCTTTGGTGCAGTTACGCAAAGACGGGGTACGAAAGGTAGCCGAGGCATTAGGCTTGCCTGAATCAGTATATAAGCGTATGCCCTTTCCCGGGCCGGCCTTGTCAGCAAGGATAATCGCAGAAGTAACCCCTGAAAAAATAAAAATAGTTCGGCTTGCCACCAGCATTACTGAGGAAGAATTAGCCTCAACAGGCGCGTTTCAATATATGGCAATTTTACATCAGGATAGAGTTACGGGTATGCGTAACGGGAAAAGAGATTTTGGGTTGCAGATTGAAATCAGGTGCTGGGATAGTATTGATGCAAGATGCGCAAAGCCTACAAGATTGCCCTACGATACTTTAGATAGATTAGCCAATCGAATTGTAACTGAAGTTCCCGGTGTAGTTAGTGTCACTTATAATATCACTCCTAAGCCGCCTTCGACCATGGAAGCTGTTTAAAAGACTAACTCGAACCCGTTCCAAACCCGCATTGGAATTAGGTTTTAATATTTACAAATTTTATATGTTATAATATAATACTTACTGATAATTAGGCAAAAGACGATGAATCCCGTTAGAAATACAGATTTCTAGTGGGATTCACCCCGTTAGATAAACATATCTAACGGGGAAGCAATTATCTAACGAGGTTCATTTCTAACGGGATGAAGAAAATAGGTTTTGATAATGAAAAATATCTCAAAGAACAGACCGCAGCGATTTTAGACAGAGTTAAGAAATTCGGTAATAAGCTTTATCTTGAATTCGGCGGGAAGCTCTGTTTTGATTATCATGCAGCCAGAGTCCTGCCGGGTTATGACCCTAATGTTAAGATAAGACTGTTACAGTTATTAAAGGACAAGATAGATATTGTCCTATGTATTTATGCCGGCGATATTGAAAAAGGCAGAGTGAGGGGCGACTTTGGGATAACTTATGATGCCGCGACCTTAAAGTTAATCGACGATTTAAGAAAATGGGGCCTGGATATATTGTCTGTGGTAATTACACGTTTTGCTCATCAACCTACAGCAACCATCTTTAAGAATAAATTAGAGCGAAGAGGCGTTAAAGTCTATTTACATTATCCTATAGAAGGCTATCCTGCTAATATAGATTCGGTGGTCAGCGACGAAGGCTTTGGTAAAAATGAACATATAGAAACCAGGAATCCTATTGTGATAGTTACCGGCCCCGGGCCGGGCAGCGGAAAACTGGCTACCTGTTTTTCGCAGTTATATCAGGAACACAAACGCGGGATAAATGCCGGATACGCCAAATTTGAAACCTTTCCCATCTGGAATTTGCCGCTTAAGCACCCTGTAAACATTGCCTATGAAGCAGCCACTGCTGATATTCAGGATTTTAACCTAGTTGACCCCTTTCACCTCAATACCTATAATGAGACAGCTATAAATTATAACCGCGATGTAGAGAGCTTCCCCATATTAAAATTGATATTAAGCAAGATATTCGATAAGGGAGCGGAATTGCCTATGTATAATTCGCCTACAGATATGGGAGTTAACCGGGCAGGTTTTGGCATTGTTGAGGATAAGATAGTGCAAGAGGCAGCTCGCCAAGAATTAATCAGAAGGTATTTTAGGTACAACACAGAGTACGTCCTGGGGATAGAAAAGAAGGAGACAGTAGAGAGGGTTGTGCTTTTAATGGAAGAATTGGGTGTAAAGATTACGGATAGAGCTGTAGTCGAAGTAGCAAGAATTGCTGCTGAGGAGGCAGAGGCAAAAGCTAAAGGTAACGCCGGTATATATTGCGGTGCAGCTATAGAACTGGCAGACGGACGAACTATAACCGGAAAGAATTCCCAGCTTATGCATGCAGCCTCAAGCCTCATACTAAATGCCGTAAAGGTTCTGGCTAATATTCCCGACGAGATCTACCTACTCTCGCCGCATATAATAAATCAGATATCAAAATTAAAAGAAGTGATTCTGGATGCAGAATCTGAGAGTTTAGATTTAGAGGAGACTTTGATTGCCCTTTCCATAAGCGCAACTACTAATCACACGGCAGAATTAGCGATGAAAAAACTGATAGATTTAAAAGGCTGTGAAGTGCATATGACTCACATTCCTACTCCCGGAGACGAAGTCGGCCTGAAAAGATTAGGGGTAAACCTTACTACCGACGGAAAATTCTCTTCACGCAATCTCTTCGTAACCTAAAGTGAATAGGGACGGTTCTCAACTCAAAGCAAAACTGTCCCCTTTTAAGGGACACTTCTCGATTGACTTGAGAACCGTCCCCTTTTTGTATAACGGATTTATTAATGGAAGCCGCAAGATATAAAAATAAGATTAAGTTTCTGGTTTTAATTATCTGCCTGATTTTGCTTTGGTATGCGGGAAGGCTCTTACGTATAGATACCGAGGCCCTGGGAAAATCTCTTAATAGATTTCCGGTCTTATACAGTGGAATAATCTATGTTGTTCTCTATGTAATAGTAACTTTTTTTATTTTCTTTTCTAAAGATATATTCTGGATTGAGGGAGCGCTTGTATTTGGACCATATTTAAGTACTTTATTGGTTATCATTGCTGAGGTTATTAATGCATTTATATTCTTTCATCTTGCCCGCTACTTGGGGAGGAATTTTGTGGAACATTATCTGAAGAAAAAATCAGAAACCCTGGACGATAGACTAGCAAATATTAATTTCTTCTGGCTTTTTATTATGCGACTTGTGCCCCTGATACCTTACCGCTTTCTGGATCTAGGAGTGGGTTTAACCAAGATACACTTTAGAAGATATTTTTTGGCAGTATTGCTTGCTACACCTATAAGGGTGTTCTGGGTTCAATATATCTTAGCCGCCGTAGGAAAAAACATTTTTAATAAACCCGAACTCCTTATAGACTATCTTTTGCAGAATAAGGCATTATTTGTTTTTAGTTTTATTTATCTGGTCCTGGTTATTCTGGCTGCATTTAAACTAAAACACAAAGATTAATTTTTATGTCTGTAAAAATAAAATTCTTGGGGGGAGTAGGAACAGTTACAGGCTCAAGCCACCTCGTTTTGACTGATAAATCGCAAGTCCTGCTTGATGCCGGCCTATTCCACGGCCACCGCGATGAATTCTATGAGGTAAATACTGCCTTCCATTATAATCCCCATAAACTCGATGCCCTTATTTTATCACACGCACATATTGACCACTGCGGCAATATACCCACCTTAATCAAAAAAGGTATGCGCTGCAGGATTTATACGACTTCTGCTACAAGGGATTTAGCTAAACTTATGCTTGAGGATTCGGGCAAGATCCAGGAAGAAGATATAAAATATGTCAACAAAATTAATAAACGGCTGGGCCTGCCTTTGAGGGAACCGCTCTATACAAGGAAAGAGGCACTAAAAGTCGCAGCCCGGTTTCGCGCAATTCCTTACGGCCAGCGGTTCTGCGTGGCGAAAGATATATTCCTCACATTTTACGACGCCGGCCATATCCTGGGTTCCAGTATTATCGTATTGGATATAAAGGATGGCCAGCAAAATACAAGATTAGGTTATGCTGTTGATTTGGGCAGAAAGAACCTGCCTTTACTTAACGACCCGGTTGTGCCCAAAGGCCTTGATTATTTAATATTGGAGAGCACATACGGCGGCAGGCTTCACGCGCCCATTGAGGAGGCCAGAGCGAAATTAAAAGATGCAATCAACCGCACAGTAGAGCATAAGGGCAAGATTCTCATTCCTTCATTCACCTTGGAACGCACCCAGGAATTACTCTTTTTCCTGAATGAACTCTTGAAAGAAAAGGCCATACCTTCCATACCTATATATGTAGACAGTCCGCTGGCTATAGATATAACCGACTTATTTAAATACCACCTTGATTATCTGGATGAGGAGACTCGCCAGGCTATACGCCGTCAGGAGGGGCCATTTGAATTCTTAAATCTTAAGTTTATCCGCAGCCAGGAGGAATCTAAGAGCTTAAATAACGATAAGCGTCCGATGATTATTATTGCCGGTTCAGGTATGTGCGAATCAGGCAGAATTTTACACCACCTTAAAAACAATATAGAGGAGTCAAGGAATACGATTTTGGTTGTAGGTTATATGGCAGCCGATACATTGGGTAAAAAGATTGTAGAGCGGGTCCGCTTTGTGCGTATATTCGGGGTGGAATACGAACTAAATGCCGAAGTTATAGTAATAAATGCCTTCTCAGGGCATGCGGATAAGAATGAGCTTTGTGATTTTGCTTTGGCGTGTCAGCCTTTAAAACGCATTTTTTTAGTCCACGCAGACCCGGACCAATCCCAGGCATTATTTCAGATGCTCATGCAAAAGAATCTTAATGCCTATATTCCCACAAAAGACGAAGAACTCTTGCTTAATTAGAAATTGTATGGTATTATTTTCGCTAAAATAACAATTCGAAGGAGGTAATGAAGATGACAGGCGGCAAATCAACACCTAAGAAAGATAAAGCACTGAAAGTATCTAACGGCCAGACCGTCAAAACAGGCCAGATTTTATCAAAGGGAATAGATACTTATAAAGTAGGCCATAATGTCAAAGGATTGGGTACGCTATTCGCACTTTGTCCCGGCAAAGTTTATTTTACGCGAAAGAAGACTAGCCACGGTAAAGTAAGGACGCTTATCAATATTGAAGCAATCGCGGAGAAATCAGCTAAATAAATATGGCTGAATCAGACAGGGCTATCCTATCAAATAAAGCCAATGGTTCGACTCCGCTCACCATTGGCACTGAGCGAAGTCGAAGTGCCAAGAAATATTCCTGCCTTAAATATACCTTATCCATTCTGGACACAGCCTATCTTCTGGCGTTACTCTTAATATTTACGGGTTTTGGGCTTTCAAAAATTCTTGCGCAGCGGCTGCTAAATCTTACTACAAATTACTATATTATCGTACCGCTCTATCTTCTTATCGTTTCAGTCTTTTATTACGCGGTTAGCTTCCCTTTGAATTTCTATTCCTCCTATATATTAGAGCACAAATTTTGCCTCTCTAACCAAAAAATAGGGGATTGGCTGAAAGACCAGATTAAGGCAGGCACAATATTTTATATCATCTCAATTATTCTCATCACTACATTCTATTATATATTAAAACATTTTAAATATAGCTGGTGGTGGGTTGTTTCCATAGCCTGGATATTTTTCAGTTTAATCTTGGCCAGAATCGCACCCATAGTTATCATACCTTTATTTTTTAAATATAAAAAGCTTTCCAACGATGCCTTGAGGGAAAGGATTATGAATCTGGCAAATAAAATGCGGGTAAAAATACTGGACGTCTTTGAGATAGATTTGAGCTCGAAGACCCTCAAGGCCAATGCTGCATTTGTCGGTATAGGCAAAACAAAGCGCGTAATCCTGGCAGATACGTTAAAAGATAAATACAGTGACGATGAAATTGAGGTTATTCTGGCACATGAGTTCGCCCATTATAAGTTAAAGCACCTCTTAAAACTTATTTTGATAAATTCTCTGGCCACGATACTGGCATTTTATTTTATATTTAAGACTAGCGATTATGTCTTAAGCCTGTTTGGCTTATCTTCGTTGCTGGATATCGCAGCGCTCCCCGTTATTATAATGTATTTAGTCGTGTTTGGGATAGTTACGCAGCCATTCCAGAATTATATCAGCCGCCATTTAGAAAAAAATGCAGATAAAATGGCACTTTCAGCCACGGGCTTAAAAGGGGCTTTTGTCTCTATGATGGATAAGCTCAGTAACCAGAATCTCGCTGACCGCAGTCCCCACCCCATAATTAAATTCTTCTTTTTTGACCACCCGCCTGTTGATGAACGCATTGAAATGGCAAAAACACTTTGAAATAACGATTATTTAGTTAATGTTGAAAAGCCTTTTTGCACGAATAAACACGAATTTTATTCGTGAGGATTCGTATTAAAAAAATACTTTTTTAGTGATAACTACTTAAAAAATCAAGGATAACTTGGGCGGCGCGAAGACTTGCGCCTTTTTCGCCGAGTAATGATTTGACGAGGGCGAGGTCATTTTTCATTTGTTCAAGCTGGCCGGGATTTTTGAGGATTTTTAAAACTTGTTCTGATATCTTCTTAGGGCGAGCCTTAAACTGGATAAATTCAGGAACTATTTTTCTGCCCGCCACTATATTTACCATACCTATATAAGGGACCCTTACCTGAGGGCGGTAGAGAAGGTAATTCAGTAGGTCCATCTTATAAATTACTACAAAAGGCCTTTGCATTATTGCTGTCTCAAGCGTTGCCGTGCCTGAGGCAACCAGGCAAAAATCCGCAATATTCAGGCAATCATAGGTTTTCCCCTCGATAATTTTTAAGTCTATATTGGCCCTGCTGATTATACGATTATAAATATCCAAGTCTAGCTGAGGGGACTTTGCGAGCACAAACTGGGCATTTGCCATATTTTTGTTAATAAGAATGGAAGCCCCCAACATTACTGGCAAAATATTTTTTATTTCCTCTTTTCGTGAGCCGGGCAGGAGGGTGATGGTGGTTTTAGATTCTAAAAGGCCGAATTTATTTAAGAATTCTTTTTTATCCATTGTGGGCCCGACAATATCAAGGAGCGGATGGCCGACAAATGTAGCATCTATCCCGTATCTTTTATAAAATTCCTCTTCAAATTTAAAGAGCACAATCATTTTACGGATATAACTTTTTATGGTCTTAACCCGGCCTGGCCTTGATGCCCAAACCTGGGGGCTGATGTAATATATCGTAGGAATAGTTTTTTTGATGGTTCGACTTGGCTCACCATCAATCCTGAGCGGAGTCGAAGGATTGATTTCTTTGGCGAGTCTCAAATTGAACCCGGAGAAGTCAACCAGGATTATTGCATCCGGCTTTTCTTCTTTTAAATTTTGTAGGATTAATTTCTTTAAGGCAAAAAATTTAGGCAGTTTCTTTAATACGTCGAAGAAACCGATTACGGCAAGGTCTTTGATATCGCAGTAAATGCTCGCGCCTGACTTACGCATAAATGTTCCGCCGATGCCGGAAATTCTTATATCGGGGTTTATCTCTAATATTCTTTTGGCAAGCTCCCCTGCATGGAGGTCACCGGATGCCTCCCCGCAAATAATAAAGATATGTTTTATTTCTGCCATATCTGATTTTGGATTTCCAAGGCTACTTTAAGTGCTTCCCTGGCGATTCTTCCTGAGACCAGGGGTTCTTTGTGTTCAAGAACACAGGCGAGGAAGGATTCTAACTCTTTTTTTAGAGGTTGTTCTTTTTCAATGGGCAGGTCTTCTTTGGTTATCGTAAGGCCACTCTTTTTGTATATGCATGCCTTAGCTTCCTTATAATCCAGAGAGATATAAGTATCTTCCTGGAAAATCCTGATTTTACGCATTATTTCATCTGAGACGCGGCTGGCAGTGAGGTTTGCCACACAGCCATTCTTGAAGGTAATACGGCTATTGGCGATATCCTCGAATTGGGTGAGGACATTTACGCCTACAGACTCAATTTTTTTTATTTTAGAATTGACTAACCCCAGGATTATATCTATATCATGAATCATAATATCTAGCACCACACCCACATCCAGGGAGCGATGAGGGAAAGGACTGAGCCTGTGGCATTCGATAAACTTAGGGTTCTTGATGATTGCAAGGGTAGCGGCAAATGCCGAATTGAACCTTTCGATATGGCCGACCTGCAGGATAAGCTTGAGTTTTTCGGCCAACCTGATTAAGGAATCAGCTTCTTTTAGATTAGGGGTAAAGGGCTTCTCTACCAGTGCGTGTACATTATGTTTTAGGAAGTCATAAGCTATTTTGTAATGCAATCCGGTGGGTACAGCAACACTTACAGCATCAACTTGGCCGAAGAGCTCTTCATAATTAGTATACCCTCTAACATTTAGAGATTGAGAGGCCTCATCGAGGCGGGTTTTATCTATATCGCAGACTGCTACCAGAGAACAGTTTTCAAGCTCCCGGTATATCTTGGCATGCAAACTGCCCAGATGCCCGACTCCCACTACAGCTACCTTTATCTTGTGCATGTCTGAATTTGTCCCCGCACCTTTTTAGTATTCAAGTATTTTTATTTTTAAAACTGAATAGATAAAAGGTGCGGGGATCAATTCGTCCTTCGCTTCGCTCTAGGACTCGATTGGACGATCCTGAAACGAAGTGAAGGATCTCGCACTTATCCTTGACATCTTCGATGTCGAGGATGTGCTCATTGAAATAATACCAAATCACTCGACAAAAGTCAAATGCTATGATATATTAAGTGAGCACATAAGTTATGGAGTTTGCTGTTAAGTAGCTTTAGCGACATAACTTATATGTGCGAACTTACCCCGCCGCATTCTTGCATTCTGCAAGAATGCAAGAGGCGGGGTTAATTCGTCCTTCGCTTCGCTCTAGGACTCGATTGGACGATCCTGAAACGAAGTGAAGGATCTCGCAGGCGGCCTTATGGCCTATGATACTTGACATTTTCAATGTCAAGTATCGTCTGCTCATTAAAAATGCAGAATTATCGCAGGTTATTCAGGTTTGCCAAGCCTTATTACAGGGAGCTTATCTTATCCGGCGTTTTCATGGGTATTGTTACTTTGCTTGATATCTTCCGCTTAAGCGCAATTGTGCCGATAGTGGACAGGGTATTTACCAACAAGCCCATAATGTTTACCCATGGTAAATTGCCGGGATTCGTAGAGAGTATTTTAAACCAGCTGAATGTTCTTACGCCTTTAAAGGTTCTGTATCTTCTCTTAATTATAGTGCCAATTGCCCTTGTGATAAGGGCAATTTTCGAGTTTTTGCAATCGTATATTATGTCTGATGTAGGGCAGAAAGTGATTAGAGACGTAAGAAATTTAATTTACGATAAACTCCAGAGTTTATCGTTAGATTATTTTACCCAGAAAAGAAGCGGCGAATTAATCTCCCGTATCACTAATGATGTAAAACTGATAGAAAATGCCGTCTCTTACGCACTTACTGATTTGGTCTACGAGTCTTTTCAGGTCATCTCCTTTGCGCTGTTGACTTTCCTGATTAATTGGAGGATGGCATTGATTTCTATAGTCGTCTTACCGCTGGTTACGATTCCCATGATAGTAGTGGGCAGGATATTACGTAAACTGAGCAAGAGATCACAAGAGAAGATGGCGGATATAAATTCTCTTTTAGTGGAAACATTTATCGGCGTAAGGATTGTGCGGGCATTCTGTGCTGAGGCAAGGGAGATGGAGAGATTCAAAAAACAAAATCATGATTACTACAGGATTGCCATGAAATCCATAAAAAGGATGCTTGTTTTAGGTATTGTTACAGAGTTGGTTGGGGTGGCCATGGCACTCTTTATTATATTCTACAGCGGTAAACAGGTTATGGAGGGAAACCTTTCGTTTGGTGCGTTCGCTTTGTTTATGGCAGCCTTGCTTTCCCTTATCCGGCCTTTTAAAAAATTAAGCCAGGTTAATTCCATAATGCAGCAAGCAGTAGCAGCGAGTAGCCGTATTTACGAAGTATTGGATACATCGCCCAGCATTAAAGAAAAATCGCAAGCGCAGCAACTTACCGGTTTTAAAAACAATATCGCTTTCGAAGGTGTTTGGTTTAGCTATGCAGACCAGGATATATTAAAAGGCATAAACCTAGAGGTTCAAAAAGGCCAAATGTTGGCAATTGTAGGCCCCAGCGGCGTAGGCAAGACTACGCTTGTAGATTTAATTCCGCGTTTCTACGACCCTAAAAAGGGGAGGATTTTAATCGATGGCATAGATATACGGGAGATAACCCTTAAATCTCTGCGCCAACAGATCGGTATTGTGACGCAGGAGACCATACTCTTTAATGATACGATAAGAGCCAACATCCTGTATGGTAAGCCGGATGCTTCCTGGCAAGAAATAGAAGAGGCAGCAAAACAGGCTTATGCCCATGATTTTATCGAATATTTACCTTTAGGCTACGATACGATTATTGGCGATAGAGGGATGAAACTTTCAGGAGGAGAGCGCCAGAGGATTGCGATTGCCCGCGCTTTGCTGAAAAATCCCCCTATCTTAATCTTAGATGAAGCGACATCCCAGCTGGATACGGAATCAGAACGCATTGTTCAGGAGGCCTTGAATAGGCTAATCTTCGGCCGTACCGTATTTGTGATTGCGCACAGGCTTTCTACGGTAAAAGGCGCTCATCTTATTGTTGTCCTGGATAGGGGGAGGATTGTTGGACAGGGGAGCCATCAGGAACTCCTGACCGGAAACGGCTTGTATCAAAGGCTTTACCAGATGCAGGAGTTAGAAAAATAAGTGAGCACATAAGTTATGGAGCTTGCTATTGATTAGTTTAGCGACGTAACTTATGTGTGCGAACTTACCCTTGACAATTTTTGGGTTAAGGGTAAGTTTCGAAATCAACCCACATTTCAAAAATTGTCGAGGGTTTAATTCGCCCCAACAACTTACGTTCACTAACGTTCCGTAAGTTGTGGGCTCATTAAAATAGTTGCATCAGGTAAAAATTATGTTATACTAAAAATTTACTTTCGGTGAGGAAAGGCCGATTTAATCAACAGCCCTTTAGACTAATTTCGTGAAAGGCTGTAATTAAAGGAGGAAAATAGTTTGGCTACAGAATTGATCAAGCAGTTATTAGAGGCAGGAGTGCATTTTGGCCATAAGACTTCGCGTTGGAATCCAAAAATGAAGAAATTTATCTTTGGCGAAAGAAGCGGTATTTATATTATCGATTTAGAAAAGACCGAAGAATGTTTAAATAAAGCCAGGGATTTTTTACTGGACATAACTTCAAAAGGCGAGGTTGTGCTGTTTGTGGGAACAAAACGGCAAGCGCAGGAAGCTGTCTTGCAGGAGGCAATACGCTGCGGTATGTACTATGTAACTGAGCGTTGGCCCGGCGGCATGCTCACGAACTATGCCACCATAAAAAAGAGCATAGACCGCTTAAAAGATATAGAAAAGATGAGAGAGAACGGTATTTTTGACAAACTAACCAAGAAAGAAGTAGCGCACCTTGAGAAGGAATTAAGTAAACTAAAGAAAAATTTCTCCGGCATAGTTGCGATGGAACGCATGCCTAAAGCGATTTTTGTTGTGGATACAAAAAAAGAAGAAACTGCGGTTAGGGAAGCTAATAGATTATCCATACCCGTAATAGGCCTTATTGATACTAACTCTAATCCGGATCTGGTTGGTTATCCTATTCCGGGCAATGATGACGCTACTAAATCAATACATACGATTGTCAGACTTCTTGCTGATAGCATAATTGAAGGACGTAAAAGATTTCTATCGTATCTTTCTCAGGAAGGCGTGGTTATTGAGCCGGAGAAAAAAGAGGAGTTGCCGGCGGTACTCCCTGAAGAAGAGATGAAGATAAAAGAGATCGAGGAGATTGTGGAAACAACTGCGGCTCCTGAGGAGGGCATAAAACCTATCCGCAAAGTTCGTGCTAGGCCCGCTACCGAGGGAAGAGGCAGGCCTAAAAAATGACCCTTCAAGCACTTGGGGTCTAAAAATTCATTGTTTAAATAAAAAGGTGTGGGGTATGAATAAAGGAGAAGGTGCGGGGTGAAAATATCTTTGGAATCAATTAAGGAATTAAGAGAGATGACCTATGCCAGTATTATAGAATGCAAGAAGGCACTCCAGGAAGTTAATGGAGATATTCAGAAGGCGGCAAAGTTGTTGCGCAAACGCGGCCTTGAGATTGCTACAGGAAAACAAGGCAGGCGAGCCTTAGAAGGCAGGATTGAGGCGTATGTGCATCATGGCAATAAAATTGGCGTGTTATTAGAAGTCGATTGTGAAACTGATTTTGTAGCACGCAATAGCGACTTTTGCCAGTTTACCAAAGATGTAGCCATGCAGATAGCTGCACATAGCCCGAAATATTTAAGAAGAGAAGACGTGCCCCAAGATGTTATTGAACCAGAGAAAGATAAAGAGCTCTTTTTTAAAGATAACTGTTTATTGGAGCAGGTTTTTATTAAAGACCCCAACCTTACTATAAAAGACTATTTGAGTAGTTTAATTGCTAAAATTGGCGAAAATATCGTTATCCGTCGGTTTGTGCGCTATAAAATTGGCGAATAATGGCTAAGCCCCTCTATAAAAGGATAGTTCTGAAATTAAGCGGCGAAGCACTCCAGGGTAAGAAGCTCCATGGCATTGACCATTCTGTTTTAGTCTCTATTGCCCGTCAGATAAAAGAAATAAGAGATTTACATGTTGATGTAGCAGTGGTTCTGGGCGGCGGTAATATTTTCCGGGGCCAGGAGAATACTGCTTCCCGCGGATTAGGTATGGACAGGTCTGTAGCTGACTATATGGGGATGCTGGCTACGGTCATAGACGGCTTGGCACTACAGGACGTTCTGGAAAAGATGGATATGCCCACCCGGGTAATGACTGCCATAGAAATGCAGAGAATAGCAGAACCTTATATTAGAAGAAGGGCAATAAGGCACTTGGAAAAAGGCCGGATAGTAATATTTGTTGCCGGAACAGGCAACCCCTATTTTACTACTGATACTGCGGCAGCCCTTCGGGCAATGGAGATAAGTGCTGATGCAATATTAAAGGCGACTAAGGTAGACGGTGTTTACTCTGCTGATCCCCTGAAAGTAAAAAATGCGAAAAAATTTGATAGCTTAAAATATATCGACGTATTAAAGAAGGGCCTTAAGGTTATGGATGCAACTGCCGTGAGTTTGTGTATGGACAATAAGTTACCTATCGTGGTATTTAATCTCAATAAAGAAGGTAACATCCGGCGCGTCATATCGGGTGAAAAGATAGGCACTGTTGTTAAATGAAGACGCAATTTACGGAACAGAGTGAATGTAAATTGCTGTCTGAATTTAACCCCCACACCAATTACAAAAATAGCATAGGCTAATATGTAATTGGTGTGGGGGTTAATTCGCAGACGGCTTTCAGCCTATCCTTGACATCTACGATGTCAAGGATCGCTTATTAAAATAAGGGGGTAGTTATGACTACCAGGGAAATTTTGCATAATACTGAAGAAAAAATGAAGAAGGCACTTGATTCCATGATGCGGGAATTCTCCGAGATAAGGACAGGCAGGGCAAGCCCCGGACTTGTAGAAGGTTTACACATTGATTACTATGGAACGCCTACCTTGCTTAAGCAATTGGCTTCTATTTCTGCGCCTGATGCACACTTAATTGTGATACAGCCCTGGGATGTTACGGCAATTGCAGAGATTGAGAAGGCGATAATGAAATCTAATTTGGGTATTAACCCATCTAACGACGGTAAGTTGATTAAATTGTCTATACCGCCTCTATCCCAGGAGAGGCGCCAGGAGCTGGTTAAGGTTGTGCGCAAAATGACAGAAGAAGGCCGGGTGTCTTTGCGCACTATTAGGCGAGAGGGTAAAGAGGCCTTAGAAAAGTTAGAAAAAGATAAGGTTATACCCGAAGATGACAAATTTAGAGGTATTGACGAATTGCAGAAACTGGTCGATAAATACATTGCGAAAATAGACGAGCTGTTGAAGAATAAAGAAAAAGAGATTCTTGAATTTTAAGTGAAGCCACAACTTACGGAGCATAAGCGAACGTAAGTTGTTTGGCTGAACTTATCCCCGCAGCTTCGCTTTGCGAAGCAAAGCGGCGGGGATTAATTCGCAGACGCTTCGCTATAACTTATGTCGTTTTTGAACTCCATAAGTTATCTGCTCATTAAATTTGGGCCTCTAGCTTATCCCCTGCGAAGATTTCGCTAGAGGGCGATATATAAAAAATTGGGCCTCTAGCTCATTTGGTAGAGCACCATCCTTTTAAGATGGCCGTGCCGCGTTCGAATCGCGGGAGGCTCACTATATTTATAGCGAAGTGACGCGGACGTGGCGGAACTGGCAGACGCGTATGGCTTAGGACCATATGGGGTAACCCTTGGGGGTTCAACTCCCTCCGTCCGCACTTTTATAGTGCGGAGAAAGATGATTGAGGTTCTCCCGCCAAGCTAGTTGAATAGCAGGCGGGATCCCGCCTGCAGCAATTAAGATGATACAGCGGGAAAATCCTCTTCCGCCCATTTTAAAGGAACAAGAAGATGATAGACAAAGTTTCAATAATGAATAAGGCAAGGAAAGAATATAGCCAACAACATGAAATTACAGTTCGAGAAGAAGCAAAAAGAACGTTTAATCAATACAAGGATACCCCACTTTTTGTAGCAGGTATTATGTTATATTGGGCAGAAGGTATGATGAGTAATGCGGCAAGGGGTAGTCGGTATACATTAGCATTAAGTAATAGTAAGTATGAACTTTTGAAGATATATTGCAGTTTTATTAGACGTTTCTTGAATTTACCTGATAAGAAATTACGTGCTTGTCTTTTTCTTTATCCGGATCTAAAAGAAAGTAAAATAAAGAGATTTTGGTCTAAAAAACTATGTGTTCCTATTTCTCAGTTTAATAAGTCTATCATTTTAAATAGTCGTGCCCGTATAACAAAAAACAGATTATTATATGGCACCTGTAAAATATTAGCAAATAGTAGAGATGCACGAATCATAATGGAAACATGGATAGATTGTTTCTACAAACACAACTTAAGTAAAAGCGATAAAATGCGGGAGTAACTCAGCTGGTAGAGTGCAACGTTGCCAACGTTGTTGTCGCGGGTTCGAACCCCGTCTCCCGCTTACTGTTGCGACAATAGGAGCAAAAGTATCCCGCCTTTGGCGGGACCTTAATATAAGAAAATCTTAAAGAGGAGATGACTATGAAGATTATAGACTTTTTATCAAAGAAGGCAATATTGACTGATATCAAATCCGCAAAAAAGGAAGAAGTGATTAAAGAACTCGTAGATGCTTTGGTCACTACCGGTGAGATTGAAAAGCGTTACCGTAACAAACTTATTGATGCCTTAATGACAAGGGAATCTTTAGGTTCAACTGCTATTGGCCAGGGGATAGCTATACCGCATGCAAAATCAGATTGCGTAGATAAGCTCATCGCGGCCTTTGGCCTTTCCAGAAAAGGCGTTGATTTTGATTCTTTAGACGGAGAACTGGCCTATATATTCTTTTTGTTAGTAGCGCCGCAGGGTTCTGCCGGGCCCCACTTAAAGGCGCTTGCGCGTATTTCGCGCTTGCTTAAAGATAAATATTTCCGCGATAGCCTGCGTGCCTGTACAGATGATAAATCAATCGTAAAGATAATCGCTGGAGAAGATGAGAAAAAACTTTAATCTGAAAAATATAAAATTAACTAAAGTCAAAGGTATGTTTAGGTGGTTATACCCGGGTATAGGTATAAAACGCTGGATGGCCTTAAGTACGTTCGGCGTTCTCCTGGTAATTGTCGGTTCAATCAGTTTACGGACCGAAGAATATTGGTTTGTTCAGATATTGGATGCGATTGTGGTTGTGTCAGGTATTATAATTTTGATATTAGGTATTAAGCGGATGGTGCATTCTTTCATCATGGCGGTTATACCTTCGTCAAAAGGTACAGAACTCATCAATATTTTATATCAAAAAAAGCAACTCGGCCGCGGTCCAAAGATTGTTACAGTGGGCGGCGGCACAGGTTTATCTGTGCTTTTGAGCGGCCTTAAGGAATACACCTCCAATATCACAGCTATAGTTACAGTTGCCGATGATGGTGGTTCTTCAGGAAGGCTTAGACGGCAGTTTGATATATTACCCCCGGGTGATATACGTAACTGCCTGGTTGCTTTAGCTGATGCCCCAACTTTGATGCGCGATCTATTCCAATTCCGTTTTGACCAGAGCTCAGAGCTTTCCGGCCATAGTTTTGGAAATCTTTTTATTACGGTGATGACTAGATTAACCGGAGATTTTGAAAAAGCGATTAAGGAAACAAGCAAGGTTCTGGCTCTTAGGGGCCAGGTTATACCATCAACTTTGAATAATGTTGCTCTTGTGGCACAACACAAGGACGGCACAATTACTGAAGGAGAGGATAGAATTCCCAAGGCCCATTTACCGATAGATAAAGTTTATCTTAGGCCAGGTTCGTCTGTGGCAACTCCCGAAGCAATAAAGGCCATTGAGGAGGCACAAATTATTATTTTAGGCCCTGGCTCACTCTATACGAGCATTATACCTAATCTCCTGATAAAAGAAATCACCGATAGCATTGTTGCTTCGGGGGCAATTAAAATATATGTCTGCAATGCAATGACCCAGCTCGGCGAAACAGATGGCTATAGCGCATCCGACCATATAAAAGCGCTAATCCGGCACAGTCACGCGCGTATTTTTGATTACTGCATTTTAAATACAGAAGAAATTTCCAAGGATGCGTTCAAGCGTTATGCGCAAGAGGATTCATATCCGGTGGTAAATGATACAAAAAAAATAGAGAGTATGGGTTACCGTATAATTGAAGATGATATTATTATTGCTAAAGAGGTCGTAAGGCATGACCCTTTAAAATTAGCCAAAGTAATTATAAGTTTTATTGAAGAAGTTTAAGTGAGGACATAAGTTATGGAGCATTATATTAATAGGAATAATGTAAGCGACATAACTTATTCGTCCGAACTTATCCCCACACCAATTATGTATTAGCCTACGCTATTTATGTAATTGGTATGGGGATTAATTCGTCCTTCGCTTCGCTCTAGGACTCGATTGGACGATCCTGAAACGAAGTGAAGGATCTCTCTCGCACAAATAACTCATGTCGGAGCAAATTAAAATAGCTGCTCCATAAGTTATGTGCTCATTTACCGTGGCTTTAATCAAAAAGAAGTTAATTGTAAAGAATAAACAGGGCTTACATGCCCGGCCCGCTGCATTATTTGTGCAAATTGCCAATAAATTTAATGCGCGTATAACAGTCAGGCGTGATAAAGAAAGAGTGAACGGTAAATCTATTATGGGTATTCTTATGTTAGGCGTTGAAGAGGGCAGCGAGATAACGATTGAAGCCGAAGGCGATGACGCCAATCTGGCCATATTAGAACTGAAAAAAATAGTTAATAACGAAGGCTAAGTTATGATACGACTTAAAGGTATAGCTGCGGCTGGGGGGATAAGTGTCGGGCCTGCATATAAAATAGGCAAAGAAGAATTCGCTGTCCCTAAACAATCAATAAAACCGGAAGAAATTCCTCTTCAGATTCAGCTCTTTGAAGAGGCGCTTATCAAAACCCGCAAGGAAATCGTAGAATTGCAGAAGAGGATTGCCGTTGATATGGGGCAAGAACAAGCTGAGATTTTCGATGCCCACCTGTTGGTTCTCGAAGACCGCATGCTTATCGAAGAGGTAATCTTACGCCTTAAGCAGGAATGCGTAAATGTGGCTTATATATTCTCCGAGGTTTTAAAGAAATACATTAATGTCTTTTCTAAAATTGAAGATGAGTATTTAAAAGAACGCGTCGCAGATGTGAATGATGTAGGCAGGAGGATATTGCATAATCTTTTGGGTAAGGAACGCAGGGGATTTGAGGGTTTAAAAGAAAAAGTAGTGGTAGTGGCGCATGACCTTTCTCCGTCCGACACCGCAGCAATGCATAAACAGAAAGTCTGCGCATTTATTACGGATATCGGAGGCAAAACTTCTCACACAGCAATTATGGCTAAGTCCTTGGAAATACCCGCAGTTGTCGGTGTGGAGGAGGCAACCCTAAAGATTAAGGCAGGCGATATTCTGATAGTTGACGGCGGCACGGGCACAGTAATTATAGACCCTGATGAAGAAACCCTGCAAGCGTATCAGCGAGAGGATCTGAAACTCAAAGGAATAACGGAAGGCTTTTTATCAGTAAAGGACCTTCCGGCAGTTACTCTTGACGGTAAATTAGTAGATATAGTCGCCAATATAGAGTTACCCGAGGAAGTCCCTTCCGTAAAACTTCATGGCGCGCAGGGCATCGGACTTTACCGCACAGAGTTCTTCTATATGAACAGAAGAGACTTACCGTCGGAAGAAGAGCACTACCAGGCTTACAAGTACGTTGCCGAAGAGATGAATCCGCTTCCGGTAATTATTCGCACGCTGGATTTGGGCGGAGATAAATTCTTGTCCCAATTTGAAATACCGAAAGATATGGAACCTTTCTTAGGCTGGCGGGCGATTAGGTTTTGCCTTGCCCGGCCCGATATATTTAAAGTGCAGCTGAGGGCAATACTACGCGCATCAGTACATGGAAAGTTAAAACTTATGTATCCCATGATCTCTGGTATCGAAGAATTGCAACAGGCAAAAAAGATACTGGATGAGGCAAAAAAAGAATTGAAGGATAGAGGTATACCTTTTAATAATGATATTGAGGTAGGCGCAATGATTGAAGTTCCTTCTGCAGCCATGACCGCAGATCTCTTGGCCACCGAAGTAGATTTTTTTAGTATAGGTACTAATGATCTTATCCAGTATTCTCTGGCAGTTGACCGTACCAATGAAAAGGTAGCTTATCTGTATGAGCCTATGCATCCCGCAGTCTTGCGGTTGATTAAGAATATAATTGAGGCAGCGCATAATGCAGGAATTCGGGTCGGGATGTGCGGAGAAATGGCCGGGGAACCCGCTTTTGTATTGGTACTTTTAGGTTTAGGATTGGATGAATTCAGTATACCGCCTCTTGTTATTCCTGAAGTAAAGTATATAATACGTTCGATTAAGCTAAGCGATGCACAGGCTATTGTTAAAGAAGCATTGAAATTATCTACGGGAAAAGAAGTAGAGGAGTTCAGCCAAGCACGGTTAAGAAAGATTTTAGGATGAATCCTGCACCTTTGTTAAATTCATTTTTTATGGGTTCTGAATATGTCCAAAGGTGCGGGATGAACCCCGCACCTTCTTTATATTCAATATATTTTAATTTAAAAGAAGGACGGGGAGCAGAAGATAATAAATAGGTAGGAATAAAGGAGAAGGTGCGGGGTGAAAAGACCTCCGAGTTTAGCAAATATAAAAAAGCTCGATAAATCTGGCATGTTAAATCTGTTGCTGGATTTTCCTTTACAATGCAAACAGGCTTATGATATTGCCAAAGTTAACCAGTTACTGTTTGAAAAGAAGGATTTTACAAAAATAGTTTTTGCGGGGTTAGGCGGTTCTGCTATTGGCGGAGACTTAGTGAGGTCGTATCTATATTTTCAAAGCAAAATCCCTATTAGCGTCTGCCGGGAGTATGAATTACCAGTTTATGTGGATAATTCTACGCTTGTATTTATCTTGAGCTACTCCGGCAATACCGAAGAGACATTAAGCGCCTATCAACAGGCAAAGGAAAAAGGCGCCTCTTTAATCCTTATTTCATCAGACGGCGCATTAAAAGAATATGCCACCAAAGATAAACTCACATTTATCGAGATACCCAGAGGTTTACCGCCAAGGTGTGCCTTAGGATATTTGAGCATTATACCCCTGGCTTTATTAAATAAGTTAGGTGTGGTGCAAGACATAGCTCCATCTATTAGTGAGGTGGTTGAGGTTTTAGAGGAGCTAAAGAATAAAAATCTTAATCCCCGCATAGGCCAAAAGGACAATATTGCTAAATATATCGCCGATAAGTTATTTAATAAACTTCCGGTTATTTATTCTAGTTCCGTACATTTCGATGCAGCGGTAACGCGCCTGAGAAGCCAACTTAACGAGAATTCTAAAAGCCTAGCCTCAACTCACGTCTTTCCCGAGATGAACCATAACGAGATTGTAGGCTGGCAGAACCCCAAGAAATTATTTAAGAATTTTGTAGTGTTAATGCTTAGAGATAAGGATATGCATCGGCGCGTAGCCACAAGGATGGATATAACAAGCGATATTCTTAAGGATGGAAGTATTTGCGTTTTAGAAATCTGGTCGCGGGGCCAAAATCTATTAAGCAGAATTTTTTCTTTAATATATATAGGTGATTTTATCTCATTTTATCTGGCGATACTTTATGGAATTGATCCTACGCCCGTGGATAGGGTCACTTATCTAAAGAAGAGATTAGCAGAGAGCAAATGAACCCCGCACCTTCTAAAATGTTCAAAAGATTAAAAACGAATAAGAAAGAAGGTGCGGGGTGAAAGCGCTGATTTTAGCAGCAGGCTATGCCACGAGATTATATCCTTTAACCAAAGAATACCCCAAGCCGCTTCTTGAGGTAGGGCATAAGCCAATAATCAATTATATTATAGATAAGTTTGAGGTTTTAGATGATATAGATGAAATTCTTGTAGTGACAAACAGCAAATTTATGCCCCAGTTTAAGAAATGGCGAAGCCACCTGAAAAATAGAAAACACATCAGTTTAGTAGATGATTTGACAAAAAGCCATAGTGACAGACGCGGTGCAATCGGCGATATAAATTTCGTGATTAATAAGAAACACCTCAAAGACGACCTTCTGGTCATGGGGGGAGATAACCTGTTCAACGGTGATTTAAAGGAATTTTTGTCTTTTGTTAAGGGCAATCCCAGTCCCGTAGTAGGCGCTTATAATATAAAGGATATACGCCAGGCAAAAAAATACGGCGTAATTAAACTGGGCGCAAAAAATAAACTCATTGATTTTAAGGAAAAACCTGAAAATCCCGAATCGACCTTAATTGCGATGTGCCTTTATTATTTTCCCAAAGAGAAGCTAAGATTAATTAAAGAATATTTAAATAGTAAGACAGACAAACCCCGCCCTTTCTACTACACAGAGTCGCTTCGGAGTAAGAAAGAGCGGGGCAAACACGACGCTACGGGTTTCTACATAGATTGGTTAAGAAAGAGAGTTCCGGTTTATGGATTTACGTTTGACGGTTTCTGGTATGATATCGGAGATCATAAGTTTTACCGGGAAGCAAAACAGAGATTCCTGCAAAGGAGGAATTATGGCAGCGCGTAAGCATTTTTTTACTTCTGAGTCAGTAGGAGAGGGGCATCCGGATAAGGTATGCGACCAGATATCCGATGCTATACTGGATGATGTACTCAGGCAGGACCTGTATGGCCGGGTTGCCTGTGAAACATATGTGACCATGGGGCTTTTGGTTGTCGGCGGCGAGATTACCACTACCGGTTTTGTTGATGTGCATAATCTTACCCGCAATGTGCTAAAAGAGATAGGCTATACCCATCCTAAATACGGGTTTGATTATCATACCTGTGCAGTAATAAATACCATACACAGCCAATCTCCGGATATTGCTCAAGGAGTGGATAAAGGCGGTGCCGGAGATCAGGGGTTTATGGTAGGTTTTGCCTGCCGCGAGACAGAAGAGTTGATGCCTTTACCTATAATGCTTTCTCATAAATTAGTGCGGCGCATAGCGGATGTAAGGAGGCAGGGTATATTAAAATATCTTGGCCCTGATTGTAAATCCCAGGTAACCGTAGAATATCATGATGGCCATCCCAAAAGAGTGGATTCTTGCGTTTTAGCCTGTCAGCATACCGAAGAGATACTAGATACTACAAAAGAAAGAATTACCAAAAAAGCGCGCCAGGAGTTAATTGACGTAATTGCCAAGCCTATATTAAAAGAATACATTGACAAAGATACGAAATATTATGTTAACGAGACAGGTAAATTTGTTATCGGCGGCCCGCAATCTGATACGGGTATGACAGGAAGAAAGATTGTCGTGGATACCTATGGCGGAGTAGTTTCTCCGGGAGGGGGATCGTTTTCAGGTAAAGATCCTACAAAAGTAGACCGCTCTGCAGCCTATATGGCAAGATACATTGCCAAAAATATTGTGGCAGCAGGATTAGCAGATAAATGCCTGATACATATTGCCTATGTAATTGGCCGGGCAGAGCCTTTGGCAATAATGGTGGATACCTACACAACAGGCAAACTATCTGAAAGTGCATTTATAAAATTAATCAGGGATAATTTTGAACTGACGCCTCAGGGCATGATTAAAGAGTTAGACCTTTTACGGCCAATATATAGGAAAACTGCCTGTTACGGACATTTTGGCAGGACAGAACCCGAATTTAGCTGGGAGAGTACAGATAAAGCAACAGCCTTAAAGAGACAGGCAGCAAGGTTATAAATGCAAAAATCAAAATTACAATGCAAAATCTAAAAATTTTGAATTTTGATATGTCATTTTGATATTTGATTTGATATTTGAATTAACAAGGAGACTACATGCATTATGATATCAAGGATATAAATTTAGCAAAAAAAGGTTCCTTGCGGATTGAATGGGCAGGCAATAATATGCCGGTTCTCGGGTTAATCACTAAAAGATTCAGCAAAGAAAAGCCATTGAAAGGGTTAAAAATTGCTGCCTGCCTGCATGTTACTACTGAGACAGCAGTTCTTATGGAGACATTGAAGTTAGGAGGTGCAAGCTTAGCCCTTTGCGCATCCAATCCTCTATCTACCCAGGATGATGTGGCAGCGTCTTTAGTCAAGAATCTTAAAATTGCAGTATTCGCGATTAAAGGTGAAAATACCAAGACCTATTATCAGCATATTAATTCCGTATTAGCGAGTAAGCCTGAAATTACCATGGATGACGGTGCTGATTTGGTATCCACAATTCACCTAAAACCTAAAACCTATCACCTAAAACCTATTATGGGTGGGACTGAAGAGACAACCACCGGCGTAATTAGATTAAGGGCTTTGGCTAACCAGGGAAAATTGCGTTATCCTATAATTGCGGTAAACGATGCGCAGACTAAACACCTATTCGATAACCGCTATGGCACAGGCCAGTCAACTATAGACGGAATAATACGTGCTACTAATAAATTATTAGCAGGGTGTAACTTTGTAGTTTGCGGATATGGCTACTGCGGTAAGGGAGTAGCAATGCGGGCAAAAGGAATGGCGGCAAAAGTTATTGTGGTCGAGGTTGATCCCCTGCGTGCTTTGGAGGCAACTATGGATGGTTATGAGGTAATGCCGATAAAAGATGCCAGCCGAATTGGTGATGTATTCGTAACCACTACCGGAGACACCAGCGTAATCCGCCGCGAGCATTTCTTATTCATGAAGAACGGCGCAATCCTGGCTAATTCCGGACATTTTAATGTAGAGATAGATATACCGGCATTAGAAAAATTAGCTAAAGCGAAAAAGTCCATCCGCGAATTTGTAGATGAATACGTCTTAAGAGACGGCCGTAAAATTTATGTATTAGGCCAGGGCCGCCTGATAAATCTGGTAGCGGCAGAAGGCCATCCTGCGCAGGTAATGGATATGTCTTTTGCAAATCAGGCATTAAGCGCGGAATATATTACCAAACACCACAAAGAATTAAAAAACCATGTTTACGCGGTTCCTGAAGCGATAGATAAAAATATCTCTAGACTCAAATTGAAATCTATGGGTATAAGAATAGACACATTAACTTGCGAACAAGAGAAGTATCTTTCCAGTTGGGAATTGGGAACGTAATTAGGTTAAGGCTAAGGTTCAGGTTTAGAACAGCCCCTCAACCTCAACCTCAACCTCAACCTCAACCTTGATATTGCATTATTCAAAGATGTCAATTAAAAGAATTGGAGTATTGACTACCGGCGGCGACGCCCCAGGCATGAATGCGGCAATACGCGCTGTGGTGCGTTGTGCTATAAATAAGAAATTAGAAGTTATGGGTGTATTTCGCGGCTGGTGGGGTTTAATTAATGAAGAGATGAAGCTATTGAACCATCGGTCCGTTTCGGGAATTATTAATCAAGGCGGCACGATTCTTAAAACTGCTCGCTGTCCAGAGTTTGAAACTGAAGAAGGGCAGAAGAGGGCATTTAATACAGTAAAAAAGAACGCCATAGATGGTCTAATTGTGGTTGGCGGGAATGGTAGTTTTAAAGCCGCACATATATTTGGCAGGAAATATAATGTGCCTTGTATTGGTATACCCGCTTCCATTGATAATGATATTAATGGCGTAGATGTAACTATCGGTTCGGATACCGCTATAAATACAGCACTCGCTGCTATTGATAATATTCGCGATACGGCAACTTCTATGGAGAGAATCTTTGTAGTTGAGGTTATGGGCAGGGAATCCGGCTATATCGCTTTAGAGGTTGCTTTGGCGGGCGGCTGTGAAGATGTAATAATCCCGGAGAAAAGATTTAATTTAGAAAATATCTGTCACGATATTGTGGAAGGAAATTTAAGAGGTAAGATAAGTTGGATTATTATTGTGGCTGAAGGCGCAGGGAGTGCCTTTGATATTGCCAAAAAGATAACCGAGATGACCGGCCTTGAGACGCGGCCAGTTGTTTTGGGCCATATTCAAAGAGGAGGCCGTCCCACAGCCGCAAGCCGTGATTTAGCTCTGCATCTTGGCCAAGAAGCAGTTGATTGTTTATTAAGAGGAGAAAAAGACTTGGCTGTGGGTTTCTGTTGCAGTAAGATAACTACTGTGGATTTCGAAGTTGCTATACAGAAGAAAGAATTAAAATTTGATACCTGGTATAATTTAATTAAGGTATTAACATAGGGAGAAGGTATTATGGGAAGAAAGCCACAGGATGTCGACAAAATTGCTATGGATTTAATCACAAGTGAAGATGTTCTGGCAAAAAGGAAACTTGCCAAAAAGATATTTGACATCGCCTATAAAAAAGGGATTTATCCTTCCAGTATTCATCAGTTTTATATGGCACGAGGAAGAAATGAATTCAATGGTTTTACTGTTCCCGCCATAAATTTAAGGAGTATGACCTATGATTTAGCAAAGGCAATATTTAGAGTGGCAAAAAAAAATAATTCAGGAACGTTTATCTTTGAAATTGCCAAATCCGAAATGGGTTATACCAGTCAGCCGCCAATAGAATATGCCAGTGTGGTTTTGGCTGCTGCGATAAAAGAGGGATACGCCGGCCCTGTATTTATTCAGGGTGACCATTTTCAGGTGAATGCAAAGAAATTCCAAGATAGTCCTGATAAAGAACTGGATGGCCTTCGAGCCTTAATCAGTGAATCTATCGAAGCAGGATTTTATAATATTGACATTGACTCATCTACCTTAGTAGATTTATCAAAAACTGCTGTAAAAAAACAGCAGTTTTTGAATTACGAAGTCTGTGCAAAGCTCACGCAGTTTATCCGTCAAATTCAACCAAGAGGCTTAGAGATTTCTGTGGGCGGTGAAATCGGCGAGGTGGGTGGTAAAAATTCTTCGCCCGAAGATTTACAGGCATTTATGCAGGGTTACCGGGAAAGGTTGCGCAAAGGTCGAACAGGTATCAGTAAGATAAGCATTCAAACAGGCACCTCTCACGGAGGGGTAGTTTTACCCGACGGAACAGTGGCCCAGGTTAAATTAGATTTTGATACGCTCAAGACGCTCTCAGCAATAGCAAGGAGCGAATATGGTTTAGCCGGTGCTGTGCAACACGGAGCATCAACCTTGCCTGTCGAGGCATTTCATAAATTTGCGGAATGCGAAACTGCGGAGGTACATTTAGCCACCGAATTTCAGAATATGATTTATGAAAGCAAACATTTTCCGCAAGAACTAAAAACAAAAATTTATGATTGGCTGAAAATCAACGCAGCGCAGGAGTTAAAAACGGATGAAACAGAGGAGCAGTTCTTCTATAAGACACGCAAAAAGGCATTAGGACCTTTTAAGAAAGAGATTATGTCATTATCCGTCCAGGTACGCGATGCTATTGCCGGTGAAATTGAAGAGAAATTTGATTTTTTATTTAAACAACTAAATTCAGTGAATAATAAAGAACTAGTAGATAAGCATGCCACTTTAAAGCGGGTAATCATCCGTAAACGCAAAGAAAAAGAGGCTGTGGTGCATGACAAAGAGGGCGCCGATTAAGGTGGAAATTGGAGAAGGTAGGTAGTATTTAGTAGGTAGTATGCAGGTAGACCTATATACTAACTACTACATACTATCTACTCTTGTTAACGGAGGTTCAAAATGCGTTCTGATAAAATCAAAAAAGGTTTAGAACGAGTTCCGCACCGGGCGCTTTTACATGCCACTGGATTAAGCAGAAAAGATTTAGAAAAGCCTTTTATCGGTGTGGCTACTTCTTTTACCGATTTAATTCCCGGCCATATCGGTATGCGGGACTTAGAACGTTTTATTGAACGGGGAATCTGTTACGGAGGCGCTGTGCCGTTTTTCTTCGGTGTGCCCGGTATCTGCGACGGAATTGCTATGGGCCATCTGGGTATGTGTTATCCTCTGGCTTTAAGAGAAATAGTCGCTGATACTATTGAGATAGTCTGTAATGCCCATCAATTAGACGGAATTATTTGTTTAACTAATTGCGATAAGATTACACCGGGCATGCTTATGGGTGTGGCGCGCTTAAATATTCCGGCAATTATTGTTACTGCCGGGCCTATGCTCTCCGGCCGCTATAAACAGAAGAAACTCGCTTTTGTCCATGACACCTATGAGGCATTGGCAAGAGCAAAAAAAGGCGATATATCTGCCGAAGAGTTAATTTGTTTAGAGATAGAGGCTTGTCCCGGCGCTGGTTCCTGTCAGGGGCTATACACTGCGAATACCATGGCTTGTATTACAGAGACAATGGGGATGTCTTTACCGGGAACTGCTACAGCATTGGCAGTGTCGGCAAAGAAACGCCGCATTGCACAGGCGAGCGGCGAACGCATTGTGGAATTAGTAAAAAAGAATATCACTCCTTTAAATATTATCAATAAAAAATCCTTAAGAAACGCTATTATCGTTGATATGGCTTTAGGCGGTTCGAGCAATACAGTGTTACATTTAATGGCCATTGCTCACGAAGCAGGGATAAATTTGGGTCTTGAGACTTTTAATAAGATTAGTAAAGTCACAGCGCATATTACAAATTTAGAACCTGCAGGTACCCATTTTATGGAGGACTTAGAATATGCAGGCGGAATTCCTGCGGTGCTAAAGAGATTGAAAAGTAAGTTAAATAACACGGTAACAGTGAGTGGAAGAAGAGTATTTGATATTGCCAATGGTGCTGAAATTTTTGATGAGGAAGTAATCCGGCCGCTTAACCGTGCTTATCATAAACAGGGCGGTATTGCTGTTTTGTACGGAAATCTTGCTCCCGACGGAGCAGTGGTAAAGCAGTCAGCAGTGAGCCCTAAGATGATGAAATTCACAGGGAAAGCACGTGTCTTTAATCGGGAAGAAGAGGCAATGCAGGCAATCTTAGGCCGTAAAATAAAAAAAGGAGATTGCATTGTTATCCGCTACGAAGGCCCTTCTGGCGGACCGGGTATGCGCGAGATGCTTGCTCCTACTTCGGCGATTGTGGGTATGGGATTAGCTGAATCTGTTGCCCTGATTACCGACGGAAGATTCTCGGGTGGTACAAAAGGACCCTGTATAGGACATATTTCTCCCGAGGCAGCAAGCGGCGGTCCGATTGCGATTTTAAAAGACGGTGATATAATTAATATTGATATACCCAACAGGAAATTAGAAGTTAAGCTGAGTGAGGCAGAAATAGAAAAAAGATTTAAAATATGGAGACCTATTCCGCCAAAAATTAAAACCGGTTATCTTGCCCGCTATTCCAAACTGGTTAGCTCAGCAGATAAAGGAGCTATATTACGTTAATTCCCGCTAACTATCCGCGTAAATTAGTGTAATCGCTGATTCCCGCTAATAAAAATTAGCGGACATTAGCGTATGAGGAGCGAAGCGACGAATGACTGGCGCAGAAATATTAATTGAGTGCCTGAAACGCGAAGGCGTGGAAGTAATGTTCGGTTATCCGGGCGGTGCGGTTTTACCTATATTTGATAAACTTTACGATGCTGATATAAGGTTTATTCTGACGCGCCATGAGCAAGGTGCAGCGCACGCTGCTGATGGCTATGCCCGTGCAACCGGAAAGGTTGGAGTATGTTTGGCAACGAGCGGCCCTGGAGCAACTAATTTAACTACCGGTATTGCCAATGCCTATATGGATTCTATCCCTATTGTTGCCCTTACAGGCCAGGTAAAAACTTTCTTAATTGGTAATGATGCTTTTCAGGAAGCAGATGTTACCGGCATTACCCGGCCGATAACCAAACATAATTATCTGGTAAAAGATGCAAAAGATTTAGCGCGAATTATAAGAGAGGCATTTCATATTGCTTCAACTGGTCGTCCGGGTCCGGTCTTAATTGATATTCCGGTTGATGTCCAGCAGAAGGATATAGAATTTATCTGGCCAGAAGAAGTAAAAATCCGAGGATATAATCCAACCTACTTTGGTCATCCCGGCCAAATTAAAAAAGCAGTTAAACTTATCGCTCAATCTAAAAAGCCAATTATTTATGCTGGTGGTGGGGTTATTACTTCTGGCGCAGATCATGAATTAAAGGAATTGGCGCAGAAGATTCAGGCGCCAGTAACGATGACCTTGATGGGTTTAGGCGGATTTCCTGGTACACACGAACTTTCTTTGGGGATGCTCGGGATGCACGGAACGGCCTTTGCAAATCATGCGATTATGGAGTCGGATTTGATTATTGCTGTTGGCGCGCGTTTTGATGACCGGGTTACCGGCAGGCTTGATGCCTTTGCATCGTATGCCAAGATTATACACATTGATATTGACCCCTCCTCCATCAGTAAGAATGTTAAAGTTGAGATTCCTATAGTTGGCGACGCCAAGAACATTTTAGGAGAACTTTTAGAAGCGATAAAAAAGGTTCCGGATACCTCTGAATGGCTTAAGACAGTTGAATCGTGGAAGAAAAAGTACCCCTTGATTTATAAAGAGGAAGGCAAAATAAAACCCCAGTATGTTATTGAGCAGATTTATGAGGCTACAAAGGGTGAAGCTATTATTGCTACGGAAGTCGGTCAGAACCAGATGTGGGCATGCCAATGGTATAAATATATTCATCCGCGCACATTTATATCAAGCGGCGGACTAGGCACGATGGGTTTTGGTTTTCCTGCCGCAATGGGCGCTAAAATGGGTTGCCCTGAAAAAATAGTTTTTGATATCGCAGGCGACGGTTCAATCCAGATGAATATACAGGAACTGGCTACCTGCATCTCGAACAGAATAAATGTAAAGGTCGCTATATTAAATAACGGTTATTTAGGAATGGTGAGGCAGTGGCAGGAATTATTTTACAAGAAGCGATATTCTTATACCCGTATAACCGGTCCGGATTTTGTGAAATTAGCACAGAGTTACGGTGCGCTAGGTTTACGGGCTACTAAAAAGGAAGAAGTGCGGCCGGCAATTGAGAAAGCCCTCTCTGTAGATAACACTGTATTTATCGATTTCCATATCGAACCGGAAGAAAATGTTTTTCCGATGGTTCCGGCAGGCGAAGCCATTAATAGGATGATTGGCGGGATGGCATAGTAAACGCTAATTACCGCTAATTAAATTAGCGAAAATTAGCGAAGCCGCTAATTAGCGCGAATAAAAAATTAGCGTACATTAGCGTATGAGGAGCGATAGCGACGAATGAGACATACAATTTCGGTCTTAGTTGAAAATAAGTTCGGGGTTTTGGCGCGCGTAGCGGGGTTATTCAGCGCGCGCGGCTATAACATTGCATCGCTGGCGGTTTCCGAGACGCTGGACCCCACTGTTTCTTATATGACCATTGTTGTAGAAGTAGAGGATGAGAAGATATTGGAGCAGATTAAAAAGCAATTAAATAAACTTATAGATGTGATCACGGTTACAGACTTTACTAAGAAAGAGCACATCGACAGGGAACTTATTTTAGTAAAGGTTGAATATTCGGCAAAGGAAAAAACTAAATTAGAAGGTATTTTAAATAAATATATAGCTAAAATAATTCAACGTGAGGGTGATGTTACGATTATTGAAGCGGTGGATGAACAGGAAAAGATAAAGCAATTGCTTCAGGACCTGGGCCGATTTGGGATTAAAGAGTTAGTCAGGACAGGTAGAGTTGCAATGGCGTACTAAATGAAGCCATAACGTATGGAGCGCAAAGCGCGACATAAGTTATCTGGCTGAATTTACCCCCACACCAATTGGAAAAAATAGGCTTCGCTATAGACCAATTGGTGTGGGGGTTCAATTCGCACTTATAACTTACTCACACTGCGTGTTCGTAAGTTATGTGCTCATTAAAGGAGGAAATAATGGCGAAGATTTATTATGATCAGGACGCAGATTTAAGTCTTTTAAAAGATAAGACAATCGCGATTATTGGTTATGGTATTCAGGGCCGCGGCCAGGCATTGTGCCTGCGTGATTCAGGTTGTAAAGCAGTTATTTCAGAACTCGAGGGTACCCCAAATTACGAGCAGGCAAAAAAAGACGGATTTACTCCTATTCCAGCAGCTGAGGCAGCTAAAGCCGCTGATATTATTCAGATTTTAACCCAGGACCATGTCCAGGCAAAAGTATATAAAGAAGCCATTAAGCCGAATTTAACAAAAGGAAAGGCATTGTGTTTTTCTCACGGTTTCAACATCCATTTTAAACAGATAAAACCGCCTAAAAAAGTAGATGTATTTATGGTCGCCCCTAAGGGCCCCGGTGCTTTAGTCAGGAAGATGTACGAAGAAGGTAAAGGCGTCCCTTCTTTAGTAGCAGTATTCCAGGATGCCACAGGAGAGGCCTTAAAATTGGCTTTAGCTTATGCCAAGGCATTAGGCGCAACTAAGGCAGGAGTTATTGAAACAACCTTTAAAGAGGAAACAGAAACAGATCTCTTTGGCGAACAGACGGTTCTCTGCGGCGGAGTAACTGAATTAATCAAAGCCGGCTTTGATACCTTAATTGAAGCAGGGTATCAACCTGAGATTGCCTATTTTGAGGTATTGCATGAGCTGAAGCTCATTACCGACCTTATACAAGAGACAGGGATATCGGGCATGCGCCGCAGGGTCTCTAACACTGCCTGTTACGGGGATTTAACCAGAGGCAAAAGAATAATTACAGAGAGAACCAGAAAAGAAATGCGCAAAATCTTGAAAGAAATCCAGAAAGGTAAATTCGCCAGAGAGTGGATTAGAGAAAATGAAGCAGGCAGGCCGAATTTTAATAGATTGTTAAAAGAAGGAGACGAGCATCCCATAGAAAAAGTTGGGCAACAGTTAAGAGAAATGATGCCGTGGATGCGTAAGTGAAAGGCTGAGGCTTAGGTTGAGGGGAAAAAGATAATATTTATTTAACCTTAACCTTAACCTTAACCTTAACCTTTTCGACAACATATGGATAAAATTATAATTTTTGATACTACTTTGCGCGACGGAGAGCAGGCACCCGGAGCTTCCTTAAACCAGAGGGAAAAATTAGAAGTTGCCGGTGCACTCACTCACTTAGGCGTAGATATAATTGAGGCAGGTTTCCCCATCTCTTCAAAGGGAGATTTTGAGGCAGTCAAAGCAATTGCCAAGTCCATTAAAGGCCCGGTTATCTGCGGTTTGGCCAGAGCAATCAAGAAGGATATCGATGCTGCTTATCAGGCAGTAAAATTTTCCAAGGGTCCGCGCATTCATGTATTCTTGGCAACTTCTAAGATACATATGAAATATAAATTAAAGAAAGCAGAGGACGAAATCCTGCGCTTGGCAGTTGAGGCGGTAAAATACGCTAAAAAATATTGTTCAGACATAGAATTTTCTCCTGAAGATGCCTCCCGTAGTGAAAGAGAATTTCTATTTAAAGTGGTTGAAGCAGTGATTAATGCTGGCGTAACTACAGTGAATATTCCCGATACCGTAGGTTATGCTGAACCGGAAGAATTCGGCAGTTTAATTAGGGGTATAAAAGAGAATGTCCCTAATATTTATAAGACAGTAATATCTGTCCACTGTCATAACGATTTGGGCTTGGCAGTAGCAAATTCTTTAGAGGCGATAAAGAACGGCGCCCGACAGGTTGAATGCACTATTAATGGTATAGGTGAACGTGCAGGCAATGCTTCTTTAGAAGAAATCGTCATGGCTCTGGACACAAGAGGCGATATCTTTGGTAATCTAAAAATAGATATAAAGAAAAATCAGATTTATAAGATTTCGCGTTTAGTAAGTAAACTTACCGGATTCGTCATCGCCCCCAATAAGGCAATTGTCGGCACAAATGCATTCAGGCACGAAGCAGGGATACATCAAGACGGTATTTTAAAAGAGCGCTCTACTTATGAAATTATCAAACCGCAGGATGTGGGTTTTTACGGCGTAGGCCTCGTTTTAGGCAAACATTCAGGCCGGCACGCATTTAGCGAGCGGTTAAAAACATTGGGCTTCCATTTAACCGCGCAGCAATTCAATAAAGCCTTTGTGCGTTTTAAACAGCTTGCCGATAAAAAGAAGAATATCTTTGATGACGACCTTATGGCCATAGTCGAGGATGAGATAAGAGCGATTAAGCCTCTGTGGCAATTAGATAGTTTTGTGGTTAACTCGGGCACGCAGATTACACCTACAGCAACCGTAAGATTAAAAAAGAAAAGTAAGATTCTTGCTGCGTCTTGCGCAGGGGACGGTCCGGTTGACGCCTGTTTTAAAGCCATAGATAAAATTACAAATATAAAGGTCAAACTTCAAGATTACCGTTTAGAAGCAGTTACCTCAGGTAAAGATGCGCTGGGTGAAGTTAGCCTGAAATTAAAAGCCAAAGCCAAAGTAGTGACAGCCCGCGGTTCCAGCACCGATATCATTGAAGCGTCGGTCAGGGCTTATATTAATGCTCTCAATAAAATAGAAAGTCTTTAGTTTTCGCCTTCAATGGATAATGGCTAAAGATCCCTCTGAGAAAAGAATCTACGGTTTAATCGGCTATCCTGTTAAACACAGCCTCTCACCTTATATGCACAATGCTGCATTCCAGGCGTGCAATATTAATGCAGAATACAGATTATTTGAAGTGCGGCCCGAAGAATTGCAGGATTTCTTGCTGAATAATACCCCGGCCAAAGACGTTGACGGTAATCTTATCGGCAAAGAAGAGATTCTCGGTTTTAATATTACTATCCCCCATAAGGTAAAAGCTAGGGAAATATTGGAAAAGGAATTCCCTTTAGATCAAAATATGCCACAGATGTTAGAAAATTTATATTATGTGAAATTGTCGGGCGCTATAAATACAGTAAAAAGGGGAAAAGGAAAACCAAAGTATTTTAATACCGATGCTACGGGTTTCTTTAAGTCTTTGACAAAGAAAGAGCCTTTGTGCCTGGATTTTGAGCCTAAAGAAAAGAACGTGCTTATTATTGGATGCGGCGGTGCAGGAAGGGCTATTATAGCAAGCTTAAGCTGGAAAAATGTCGGTGCTAAAAAGATATATATAAGCGATATTAATGACGAAGCTATAAATTCTACGAAGAAATATTTTCAACAGTTACCCCAGTATTCGCACCTGGAGAAAACCTTGAGCTTCATTTCAACTGAAGATATACCCAGGGTTATTAAGGATTGCCATTTATTGATTAATGCCTCGCCCGTAGGCATGAAAGAGGGGGATAGTTCAGCAGTAGATAAAAAATTACTGGAGCAAAATAAAAACCTGTATGTATTTGATGCGGTATATAACAGGCAAACGCAGCTAGTCAAGGACGCCAGGTCTCTTAGCTTACTGGCGGTGAACGGCCTGGGTATGCTTTTGTATCAGGGCGCTGATGCCTTTGAATTATGGACAGGACAGAAAGCGCCTGTTGAAGTAATGCGTAAGGCTTTAAGAGAGGCTACGAGTAAATGATAGGAAAAATATTAGTATTTATCTTTGGTTCTGTCGTCGGTAGTTTCTTAAATGTCTGTATCCACAGAATGCCGCTGGGTGAATCTGTTGTTTGGCCGCACTCCCATTGCCCTAAATGCAAAAAGAAAATCCCTACTTATGACAATATACCATTTTTAAGCTATATTATCTTAAAGGGAAGATGTCGTTTTTGTCACGAGAAAATATCATTGAGGTATCCTTTGGTCGAATTAGTGACGGCGCTTGTGTTCTTAGCGGTTTTTAACCGCTATAGACTAAGTTACGATTTTTTTGTTTTTTGTCTTTTTATTTGCGGTTTAATCATTGCCACATTTGTAGATATCCAGCACCGTATTATCCCCGATGAAATTTCTGTCGGCGGTATTATCTTTGGATTCATATTAACCGCGATTAAAGGTTTTAACTTAAGGCCCGTAAGCTACGACACAAGACCCATGTTTGACTCTTTACTTGGTATCATCGTCGGCGGCGGGATTATCTATTTAACCAGTAAGCTCTTTGATTTGGTTTACTTTAAGATACTTAAACGGCCTCCTATCCAGGGAGAAACCGAATCTATGGGCGGCGGCGATGTAAAACTATTGGCGATGATTGGAGCATTCTTGGGTTGGCAGAAAGTAATATTTGTCTTTTTCCTTGCTCCTTTCTTCGGAGCGGTTGTCGGCACAATAAATCTTCTGGCAAAAAAAGACCACACCATACCTTACGGCCCATTCTTATCTTTCGCAGCTATTTTTTCCATATTCTGGATGGATAAAATAATCCGTCTCATTTTCCCCTATTAGATGAGTGTAATCAGCCTGATTACTGATTTTGGCCAAAATGATAATTTTGTAGGTGTAATGAAAGGCGTAATCTTAAGCATTAATCCTCATGCTAAAATTGTGGATATCTGTCATGAGGTTAAGCCGCACGACATATTGACAGGTGCCTTTTTATTAAAAAGTTCATTTAAATATTTTCCGAAAGGTTCCCTGCATTTGGCAGTGGTCGATCCTGGCGTGGGTAGCGAAAGAAAGAAACTTCTGGTTAAAACAAGAGATTACTTTTTCATTGCTCCGGATAACGGCGTACTTTCGCCTGCCCTAAAAGACCAGGCCTCTTTAAAGATTATTGAGATAACTAATAAAAATTATTTCTTAAAACCCACATCCGATACATTCCATGGCAGGGATATATTTGCGCCAACTGCTGCATATCTATCCAAGGGAGAAGATTTCAGCAAATTCGGCAAGAGAATAAAATCTATAAAAGGATTAAGGCTGCCCCAGGTCAAAATTACCTCCAAAAGTCTTATCGGAGAGATTATCTATATTGATCGCTTTGGAAACTTAGTCTCCAATATCGATAAAGAAATGCTCGATAACTTTATTAAGGATAAGAAGTTCAGAATTTACATAAAAGATAAAACCATAGAGAAACTCTTTCGTAGTTATGCCGAAGGCGTATATTTAAAACTTTTAGCTTTAATTGACAGTTTCAATTATTTAGAGATAGCCCTAAATCGTGGACCAGCCTGCGATTATCTGAAGGCAAAAAAAGGCACTAAGATTACAGTAAATAGGGACACTTTTTGAGCCAAAGCAAGAAGTGTCCCCTAAACCAGAATTCCACCGCCAAGGTAGAATTGAATAGAAGATAGATGGCAGTTTTACAGGGCGTAGAATTTTATATCTCAAAAAGAGTAGGCAAAGCAATCGTTGATTATAATATGCTATCTGATGGGGATAAAATTGCCGTGGCAGTATCTGGCGGCAAGGATAGTCTTACGCTCCTGCGCATCTTGGCTGACCGCAGGAAATTTGTTCCCATAAAATACGAACTTTTAGCTGTGCATATTGATTTAGGTTACCCTTGTCAGCACCCTAAGATTTTAGCGGAATATTTTAAAAACCTCGGGATTAACTACCATATCGAAAAAGTAGATATCTTGCAGGGTAAAACACGCAAAGATATTACTTGCTTTTGGTGTTCATGGAATAGAAGAAAGGCGCTGTTTGAGGCAGCCAACCGGTTCGGCTGCAGTAAGGTTGCCTTGGGCCATCACAAAGACGATGTTGTAGAAACTATTTTATTAAACTTATTTTTCCACGGAGAGATTTCAGCAATGTCTCCTAAACAGGAACTCTTTGACGGAAAGATTATCATTATCAGGCCTCTTGTATATGTAGAAGAAGAGATGATTGTGCGTTTTGCTAAGGCCGCAGGTTTTCCCCATCAGAAGTGCGTCTGCCCTAACTCGCTTACCTCTAATCGCACAAAGATTACCGATATTCTCAAGGAACTGAAAAAAGTCTGCCCGGATGTAAAGACAAATATATTTAGAAGCATAAAGAGGATAAAAACGGATTATTTACTTTAAGAAAAAACAGAAAGTGCTATAATAAACAAAAAAGGGCTCAAGGCAGCTATAAGTCGTAAACCATAAGTTTTAAGTAAGAGAAAGCAATGATCTGGGTAACAGGGATATTATTTCTATTTTTGTCCATAATTATTATTACTATCGTTTTGAAGATTTCTGCTCAGGTTAACGAGCGGTTGAATCAGATGAATCAAACCCTATTAGAGGCCAATAAAATCATCGGGCAAAATTTAGGCTCTGCTACCACTGTATTCGGCAATGTAAGAGAACAATTGGGAAAATTAGAAAAGACAAATCAACAGATTGTTGAGATTAGCAAGGATATTTCGAGCCTCCAGGAACTTTTGCGTGCACCAAAATTTAGAGGCTCAATGGGTGAAACACTTCTGGAAAATTTATTATCGCAGGTTTTGCCTAAGAAACATTACCAGATGCAGTACCGTTTTAAGTCAACCGATGCTGTAGACGCTGTAATTCGCATAGGCGAACGCCTGGTTCCTGTTGACGCAAAGTTTAGTTTAGAGAATTTCCAGAGGATGTTAGATACTCAGGACGAGCAGCTGAAGAACGCCCACCGTAAGAAATTTATCCAGGATGTAAAGAACAGAGTCGATGAAATTACCGCAAAGTATATCTTGCCGCAGGAGAATACCTATGATTTTGCGCTGATGTATATCCCTGCTGAGAATGTATATTATGAGATAATTATTAAAGAAGACCTTTTTTCTTACAGTATGTCAAAGAAGGTTATCCCTGTTTCGCCGAACACGTTTTATGCCTACTTACAGGTAATTTGCTTAGGCTTGAAGGGCTTAAAAATAGAAGAGAATGCGGAAAACATATTAAAAAATTTAAGTACGCTTACAGTTGAAATCAACAAGTTCAAGGAGGATTTTGATATTTTAGGTAAGCATCTAAGTGGCGCCAGCGCTAAATTTGAAGATAGCCAAAAGAGGCTGGATAGATTTTCCGAGCGTCTGACAAATATCCAGGATACCAAACAAATAGAAACCAAGTAAGTGTTTGAGTGATGACTGAAGAAGTAAGAAATCCGGGTGTGGCAGCGGTTCTTTCTTTTGTTTTTAGTGGCTTAGGCCAGCTCTACAACGGCCAGATTATTAAAGGATTAGTAATTGTCTTTATTTCTACATTAAACATACTTATTTTTATGGCAGGCAGCATACTCATTGGTTTCTGGGTTTTAAACAAAGTTGTATTCGCAGGGCAGTTAGTATGGGGCGTTGTGTTATTTTGTATAGGATTAGTTCTTATTTGTATATTAGGAATATATAGCATCTTGGATGCCTATCGAGTTGCCAAAAAGTTGTGATTTTAAATATTCGCGTCATACCAAAAGCCAGTAGAAACCTCATTAAAAAAGAGAACGATTCCTTAAAAGCCTACCTTACTCAACCTGCACATCACGGTCTTGCCAATAAACAATTAATAGAGTTATTAGCCAGACACCTTAAAGTAAAAAAATATCAAATTAAGATTATAAAGGGGGAGAAATCAAGAAACAAGGTGATAGAAATCGATGCTACAGCCGACGCCGGTAAAATATAAACAATATTACCTATTCGAAAATTTTCCTGATTTAAATTTGCTTTGCGCATTCACTACGCGCATTTCAGGGAATATGTCTTTATCTTACGGCGATACGGCTAATACATTAGAGAACCGTAAAAATTTTTTGGTAAGCTTGGGAATAGATTACCAAAATTTAGTATGCGCAAAACAGGTTCATGGGAGCCTGGCCAGATACATCCAAGAGATTGACAAAGGCCAAGGAGCCTTATCTTATGATAACGCTATCTCTGATACAGACGCCCTTATAACAGATAAGAAAAATGTGCCTTTGTCTATATTTACTGCCGATTGTCTATCAGTATTTTTGTATGATCCTAAAACTCCCGGTATAGGATTAGTCCATGCAGGTTGGCGTAGCAGCAAAGAAAACGCCGCGGCCAAGGCCGTCCAATTGATGCAGGAGAAGTTTAATGCCAAAGCAGAGGATTTATATGCAGGTTTTGGCCCGGCAATAAGAGATTGTTGCTTTGAGGCGGAAGGAGAATTTGCTGATTTTTTTGCTCTTGAATACTTAATTAAGAGAGACGGCCGTTATTATTTGGATTTAGCCGGGATTAATAAAAAACAACTTTTAGCTCAAGGTGTTAAAGATAAAAATATCTTTGACTCTAAGATTTGCACCGCCTGTCGTAATGAAGAATTTTTTTCTTATCGTAAAGAAGGGATTGGCTGCGGCAGGATGATGTCAATAATGATGTTAAGGTGATCCCTAAAGAAGCAAGAAATTATATAAAGAATAACTTTAAAGAAGGCAGCGTAGCTTGTCTAACCGGCGCAGGTATCTCTGCCGAGAGCGGTATCCCTACGTTTAGAGGTAAGGGTGGATTATGGGAGAAATACGACCCCAAGATATACGCTAACACTTCAGGTTTAATTTCGACCTTGAGAACACACCCGCAAGATTTAGTAAATTTCATTGTAGATTTTTATTCTGTGCTTCTTAAGGCTCTTCCCAATCCTGCGCATCGCGCCCTTGCGGTCCTGGAAAAAGAAAATATATTAATGAGCACGATTACTCAGAATATAGATGGTTTACATAGGCAGGCAGGAAGCCAAAATATTATTGAACTGCACGGTAATGCTTTCAGAATAAAGTGTATACAATGTTCTAAAACAATCGTCTTTGAAAAGGATAAATTAAGAGAGATGATAGAGTTATTTAAGATAAATAAGGATTCATATATTAAAATATTAAAGGTTTTAAGCCGTTATTTCCCTCGCTGCGCAACCTGCGGCTCCCGATATCGTATTGATATTGTCTTATTCGGTGAAATATTACCTCAGGATGAATTATCCCGCGCCTATAAACAGCTAAATAATTGTGACGTGCTTTTGCTTATAGGTAGCTCTTTGCTTGTGTATCCAGCGGCAGGCCTGCCTTTATACGCGAAAGAAAGAGGCGCAAGATTAATTGAGATAAATAATGAGCCTTCTGCATTATCAGGTTTATGCGATTATAGAATTACCGGCCGGGCAAGCGAGATTTTACCTGAAATTTTAGGTGTGTTAGGATATGCGTAAATATTGTTTAGAATTTATTTTAAATATGCAGACTGTATCACCGGAAACCCTGAGGGATTCTATATTAGAGTTCGGAGAGGATTTAGAGATTTTTCAACTGCCGCAGGATAACAATGCTAAGGCTAGGGATTTTAGAATACGCATATATACCGAAGACCCTACAATTATATTTGATACCTGCGCCCAATTTGGACGGTTAAAATCAATAAAAATAAACGAGACGCCCAGTCAATATTAATAGCATGCGCTATGATTTACGTCGCTCTCGCTCCGTAAATCATCTGCTCATTGAGGAGGCAAATATGGCAAAGGCATTAGTTATCTATTATTCTCGAACGGGTAATACCAAAAAGATGGCAGAGTCTGTTGCTGAAGGTATAAAAAATGAGGGGATGGAAGCAGTTATAAAAGAGGTCAAAGATGTGGATGCCGGTGAACTATTAAAATATGATGCGATAGCTATCGGCTCACCTACTTATTACGGATCCGTGGCTTCCGAGATAAAAAAACTATTGGATGAGTCAGTGAAATTTCACGGTAAACTTGACGGTAGGGTTGGCGCTGCCTTCGCCTCTTCAGCTAATGTGGGCGGCGGTAATGAGACAACGATTTTGGATATCTTGAATGCCATGCTCATTCATGGTATGATTATTCAGGGTGACCCGCAGGGAGACCATTATGGTGCAGTAGCCATTGGCGCACCTGATTCCCGGGCAACCAAGCAATGCGTAAGATTAGGTAGCAGGATCGTCAAACTGGTTAAAAGGCTCTCCGCTTAATTAAGGACCGTTTCTTAGCCCAAAGCAAGAAGTGTCCCCTGAGGGGACACTTCTCCGATTGGCTGAGGACCTGGTCCTAAAATATGATTAAATGAATGTAGTAATTTTTGTGACTGCGGCAAATAAAAAAGAAGCAGAGAAGATTGCTTCTTTCTTAATCAAAGAGAAATTAGCTGCTTGCGTGAATATTATTGAAAATGTCAATTCATTATTCTGGTGGCAGGGTAAAGTCGATATGGCTTGCGAAACGCTTTTGATAGTTAAGACCAGAAAGACGCTTATGAATAAATTGATAAGAAAGGTAAAATCACTGCACAGTTATGAAGTGCCGGAGATCATTGCCCTGCCGATTATTTGCGGTGATAAGAAATATTTGCAATGGATAAATGAATCTACAAGGTAATCCCTTAAATTTTATAGGCGCATTTTTAGGCGGCGTATTGGTGAGTTTTTCTCCCTGTGTATATCCGCTAGTTCCTATAATCTTAGGGTTCATCGGTGTTAAGGCAGGCACCTCGCGTCTGAGGGGCTTAGTCTTAAGCTTAATTTACGTATCGGGTCTTGCGGTTACTTATTCTATATTAGGGCTTATTGCTTCGCTTACGGGTAGATTATTCGGACAGATTTCCGCGCATCCTATTTCTTTCCTAGTCATAGGCAATGCCTGTATTATTGCCGGATTATCTTTCTTTGATATCATTAATATAAGTTTTAAAGGGCTACGCCTGCAGAGTAAGATTAAAATGAGAGGTGATATTCTTTCGGCATTTCTGCTGGGTTTGGCTTCGGGATTGATAGCCGGGCCGTGCACCGCACCTGCCTTAGGCACAATATTACTTTATGTAGCTACTAAACAAAATATATTTTATGGCGCAAGTTTATTATTTGTTTTTGCTTATGGAATGGGTTTTTTATTAATCTTAGTAGGAACTTTTAGCGCTGTTTTTGTAAATCTATCCCGGTCTGGAATTTGGCTTACGCGCTTAAAGAAATTGTCTGGTTTTATTTTGTTAGGAATAGGCGAATTTTTCTTGATTAAGGCAGGGAGTTTAATGTGAAAAAAGTATTTTTAATCGCCTTGTCTTTAGTGTTAATGCAAAATTTTTTATTTGCCACGCAACCCCTGCGAAACGAAACCCCTGAAAGGACATCTAACTTTACCCTTTTAGATTTAAAGAACAAACAATTTTCTCTGTCTGACTTTAAAGGCAAACCCATAATATTGTTTTTCTGGACGACATGGTGCCCTTACTGTCGCAAAGAACTAAAGCAGCTGAATACTATGCATGCACAGTTTTTACGAGATGGCGTGGAACTGGTGGCGATAAATGTAGAGGAGCCTGTTGATAAAGTGCAAAAGTTCATTGGAAGTTATCCTTTCTCCTTTAGAGTTCTTCTAGATACAGATGCTGAAGTTGCGCAAGCCTATGGAATATTAGGCGTGCCTACCTATATCTTTATTAATAAAGAAGGCCGCATTGTTTTTAATAACAACTATTTCCCACAAAAAGAATATAAGGATCTACTTTTAAATTCGCCCGGTAAACTTACGTTCACTAACGTTCCATAAGCTATGGGCTCATTTAAGATGAATACCGCTTTATTGCTGGATTTATATGAGTTAACTATGGCGGAAAGTTACTTGAGCTATAAAAGAAATGCTTTTGCTACCTTTGATTTATTTGTCAGGGAGCTTCCTGAAAATCGAACATATCTGGTTGCCTGTGGGTTAGGGGATGTCTTAAATTACATAAAAGATTTAAGGTTTAATAAAGGAGATCTGGAATATTTAAGGAGGCAGAAAGTCTTCTCTGCTGATTTTCTCAATTATTTAATGAGATTTAGATTCAGGGGTAATATCTGGGCAATGCCCGAAGGCACTGTATTTTTTGCCAATGAGCCGATTATACGCGTTACAGCATCGATTATTGAAGCCCAGCTCATTGAAAGTTTTCTCCTCAATACCATAAATTTACAGAGCATGATTGCCAGCAAAGCCTCGCGCGTGGTTTTAGCTGCAAAGGGTAGAGGCGTATATGATTTCTCTTTAAGGAGGACGCACGGCTCTGATGCCGGGATAAAAGTAGCACGCGCCTCATTTTTAGCAGGATGCAGCGGGACATCTTGCGTATTAGCAGGGAAATTATATAAAATACCTATTACGGGGACTATGGCGCATTCGTATGTGATGTCCTTTAAGCATGAGCTGGATAGTTTTCTTGCTTACAGTAATACTTTTCCTGAGCGCACAACCCTGCTTGTGGATACCTACGATACGAAAAAAGGCATTGAAAACGCAATACGGATAGGCTTATACCTTAAAGCCACAAAACACCGGCTACGGGGTATCCGATTAGACAGCGGCGATATTGTTGCCCTATCTAAATTAGCCCGAAGGATGCTGGATAAAGCAGGCCTAAATTATGTGAAGATTTTTGCCAGCGGCAATTTAGATGAATTCAGGATAAAAGAATTACTCGCTAAGGGCGCTCAAGTTGACAATTTCGGCGTAGGGACAAATATGGGAACAAGCATCGATGCACCCTCATTAGATGTTATCTATAAGATAAGCGAAGTTACTGACGAAAATGGCAATTTCTTACCCACGATGAAATTAAGCAAAGGCAAGGTAACCTACCCCGGCAGAAAGCAGGTATTTAGAATTCAGGATAGAAAGTCAAGATTTATAAAAGATATTTTAGGGCTTCAGAAAGAAAAAATTAATGGCAAGCCCCTATTAATAAAAGTAGTGGAAAGGGGGAGAATAATTTACAGGTTGCCCTCGCCGGATAAGATAAGAATATCGGTTAAAAATAATCTTTCGAAATTTCCCGAAGCTATGAAAGATGTATATTCCCGTTATGCATATCCGGTTATAATCAGCCCCCAATTAAAGAAACTAAGGCGGACTTTAGCTTCTCAATTAGAAAAAAGACAATAAGTAAGGACATAAGTTATGGAGCTATATATTAAAAATAATCGCAGCGACATAACTTATCAGTCCGAACTTACCCCCACACCAATTGGAAGAATAAGCTTCGCTATAGCCCAATTGGTGTGGGGGTTAATTCGCAGACGGCTTCGCCTACGACTTACGTCACTGTCGTTCCGTAAGTCGTCTGCTCATTTAAAATGGATAAGCGGATAGATAATCTTGTCCAAAATTGGCAGAAAAGAAATATCTCGGGATTTTATTGCGAAAATAAAGAGCAGGCAGTAGATAAAATTCTGGGAGTTATCCCTGTATCTAGCAGCATTGGTATTTCAGGTTCAGTGACTCTGGACCAATTAGGGGTAGTCAGGAGGTTAGAATCGCGCGGTAATAAATTATTTAATCAATATAAAAGTGGCATAAGCCGGGATGAGAGTTTGGAATTAAGAAGACAGGGCTCTCAGGCGGATTATTTTTTAACCAGTGCCAATGCCATATCAGAAAAAGGAGAGCTGGTATTTTTTAGCGGTTATGGTAATCGCACGGCAGGGATTTCTTACGCCAAGAATGTCATTGTTGTCGCAGGCATAAATAAGATTACACCTAATATTCAGAGTGCGATTGAGCGCTCCAGAGAATATGCAACGCCCCTTAATTGTAAACGTCTTAACTGGAACACGCCTTGCCTTAAAGATGGTATCTGCCGTCAAGAAATCTGTCTTTTTCCGGAATATAAAAGAATGTGCTGTCAGATTCTGATTATCGAGGCAGAGGTTACGCCCGATAGGTTGAAGGTAATTTTAGTTGGAGAAAATTTAGGGTTTTAATTTAATATTTTGCTGCGAGATATTGTTCGCGTGCTGAAAATTTTTGCTGTACCAAATGAATCTGTCGATTTTCTCGCTCGTTGAAAATGCCGGGTTTACGGGTACCGAGGCATGTTCTCGCAGCACCGCTCCATTTTCCCCAGCGAGGAAAATGTCGCTTCGAGAAACTTCTCGCTCTGCCTGGCTTCGTAATTAGCGGGGCAACCCTGCCCGCTCGAACTTTCTAGATGCTGCTCTGAACACGCCTCGTCACCCGCAAAACTCAAGACCGTTTCCGAACGAGCGTAAGGAGCGAGAGGTGCACTCTTATGAGGCGAGACTTATCCGTGCTTGGCATCTTTAGAGTAACCTCCGCCTCATTTTAGATATCAGTGGGGGATGAGGGGCTTACAGGAGAAGTCAAGCCGAATGCGACGAGCACCGATAGCGAGAGAGGAAATGGGATTGAGTTTAAGGCAAGCCAAGACAGGATCCGCTAAAGACCATAGGTAGAGACTATACACTATTTACGAAAATGCTTAAATAAAAGAGTGATAGATATCAATAGGGCTTTTACGCTACTTGAATTAATCATAGTAATTATTATCATAGGCGTCCTTGCTACCTTAGGTTATACTCAATATACTCGGACAGTAGAAAGAGGAAGGAGCGCAGAGGCCAAGTTAATCCTTGGTGAACTGCGCACTGCTGAGATAGCTTATAAGTTAGAATATGGCTCCTATACTAGTTTAGGAAATTTGCCTGTAACTGCACCCACTTCTTGCACAACTACCCATTACTATAAATACGGAATCAATCTTGCTGAGCCGGCCTATGTCTGGTGCGACAGGTGTACCTCGGAAGGTAAACCACCTAATTCAGCGGGGTCATACACATTGCGTCTTGGTTTGACATCAGGATCGTGGGCAGATAGTGATCCGGGGTACTGGTAGCTTTAGAAACTCTGGGTGAGAGGGCACTTAGATGGCCCTTTGAGTCGTCTATTTGCTCTTTGGACTTTAGTCCTTCGGCTTCGCTCAGGACTAATGGTGAGCGTAGTCGAACCATTAGCTCTTTGAAATTTCTCGCAGTGTGCTACAAGGTTATTTTAGGGTTTTGTGCTCCGGCGCTGAAGTTTTTCGCCGCACAATGAATTTTATAGCTTCGTTCTCGCGCTGAACATTTTTGCCGTCTGCTACGATTTACTCCTCGTTTTCGGTTAGACTTACGTAGGGAATTGCCCTTCACTCCTCGTAAATCCTTGCAGACAAATGCCAAAAATGTTCTAATGCGCTTCGCCCGAACCATAAAATTCTTGGCGCAGTAAAACCTCCATTCGCTCGAAAATTCGCCAGATTCATTTTAGCGGGTGGCTTGGGTTCGTTCGTATAAAACTCAAGCCCGTTTCCGAACGAGCGTAAGGAGCGAGAGGTGTACTCTTATGAGGATTGGCTTCTCCGTGCTTAGCATCTATGAGTAACCTCCGCCTCGCCTTTTAATATCAGTGGGGGATGGGGGGCTTACAGGAGAAGTCAAGCCGAATGCGCGAGCACCGATAGCGAGAGAGGAAATGGGGTTGAGTTTAGGGTAAGACAGGACCCGCTAAAAGTAGGTTATATTTATAAGAAAGGAATAAGTATGTTCGATAAGATGAAGGCGCTGGTGGATATGCAGAAGAAGATCGAGGTGATGAAACGCGAACTGGAAAATACCGATTTTCAAATCCAAAGTCCTGATGGATTGGTTAAGATTACGATGAACGGCTCGCAGGAAGTAAAAGGAATAAGCATTCAAGGCGAGCTTAAAGAGATAGAGAAAGCCAATCTCGAAAGGGCAATCAAGGATGCATCTAATACGGCAATCAAGCGTTCGCACGATATTGCAGCAGAGAAGATGAAAGATATCACCGGTTTAAACTTGCCGGGGTTAATATGAAAAATTTAAAAGGTTTAGCCACAGGCATAGGGAGCCTGCCGCATAAGGATGTAGAGGCTGCTTTGGATTTAATCTTTAAATACACGCCCTCTATTCCTTTCTGGCCCCAATTACCCAGGCGGGATATCCGCGAAGGGATGATTGCGCAATTCAGCGAGAACCTCCCCTGTTTAAAAGTAGCGCGCGAGGGACTCTTTTTTGATGGAAACTGTCAGGACAAAACGCTAGAGACTTTCTACGAGCGCATAATTTCCAGCGACACAGATTATTTTAAAATAAGCCAGGATTTCGCCCTGGGTTTACATAAATTTTATCAAAGATTAAAGGATTCCTCCTTAAGCGATATAGAATTTATCAAATGCCAGATTACCGGGCCGTTTACTTTTTCCGCGAGCGTCAAGGATGAATTGGGGAATGCGCTTTTACATAACCCGGTGTTTATGCAGGCAATCTTAAAGGGGCTTATTATGAAGGCGCTTTGGCAGATAGAATTTTTCAAGGAGTTTAATAAAAAAATAATTATGTTTGTGGATGAACCTTACCTCGGTTGTTTTGGTTCTGCTTACACCCCTATAAATAGGAAAGATGTGGTTAAGGGTTTAAGAGAACTTACGGAGGGCATAAAATCCAAAGATCTTTTATTAGGGGTGCATTGTTGCGGTAATACTGACTGGTCGATATTTACAGAGATTGACACCATAGATATTATTAACTTCGATGCTTTTGGTTTTTTGGACAGATTGGTGCTCTACGCGGATAATCTCCAAGGGTTTCTTAAAAGAGGAGGCGTTCTTTGCTGGGGTATAGTACCAACACAAGATTTTACCGGTAAAGAGACTGCAGATTTATTGGTAAGAGATATTAAAGATGGCATAGGTTCTTTAACAAAGAAAGGATTGGATCAAGATTTATTATTAGAGAATCTACTGGTAAGTCCAAGTTGTGGCTTGGGCACACTTGATATCGAGAAATCAGCGAAAATATTTAAACTGCTTTCAGAAGTATCCTTATCCATAAGAAAAACCCTATAAAACCTAAAATCTCCATTCCTGCCTGCCGGCAGGCAGGCAGGCGCTCTTTAAAATTCAAAATACGACATTTCTATTTTGGCTTGACATATAGCAAATTTTATTTGATTTTTTCTAAAGAAGTATTAAAATAAGTAAGGACATAAATTATGTTGCCTTATATTAAGGTAATGTAAGCAACATAATTTATAAGTCCGAACTTACCCCCACACCAATTACGTATTAGCCTACGCTATTTATGTAATTGGTGTGGGGGTTAAATTCGTCCTTCGCTTCGCTCTAGGACTCGATTGGACGATCCTGAAACGAAGTGAAGGATCTCGCACAGATAACTTATGTCGAAGTAGATTAAAATAACTGCTCCATAAGTTATGTGCTCATTAAAGGAGGTGAAAAGATAGTTATGAAGAAATTTATATTTATTATTCTTGCGTTAGTATCAGTTGTTTATCTGGCTGGTTGTGGGAAAAAGCAGCAGCCTATTTCAGAAATACAGGAACCAATTTCAATAGAAGAATTAAGCAAGTTTAGTATCTCAACCCAAACAGTTCCTGAAGTGGCGACTAAGACCGCACCGACAGTAACGGTGACACCGAGTTCGGCAGTCCCACTAGCCCAGACCAAAGCGGCTGAGATCGAATTAGAACAATTGCCGCCATCCGGGCCGTATAAACCAACAGTTCGTCAGATTCAGACTGCTCTAAAGAACGCCGGTTTTTATACGGGGATGGTTGATGGCAAAAAAGGCCCTCTGACTAAAAAAGCAATTGAGGATTTTCAGAGAGCAAATAATTTAGAAGTTGATGGTAAGGTAGGGTCTAAGGCCTGGGCTGTATTGAGCCCGTATCTTAATCCTGCACCCGTTCCTTCTAAACCCAGCAAAAAGAGATAATCGGCTTTAAAAGAGGCTTATTATTAAACCTCCCGCGTTAGTAGAGTGTCTATCTTGAAAAAGAGGTAATTTTGTTGTATACTTTGTTGTAGCCGATAAAGGTAAACCCATCGAAAGGTGGGGACGCAAAGCCACAGACCTAAATCCGCTCCTTGTATTTTCGCGGATATGGTGGCTGGGTTGCCAAGAGATAGAGGTGATGAAGTAAGCACCTTTATCGGCTGTTTTATTTTTCCCGCTCAGTAATTTAAGTAAAGGCGGGATCCCGCTAAAAGCGGGAAAGATCCCAACATTCTCCTTCGCTGAAGCTTCGGAGAATAGTTCTTCGAAGCCTTGGCGAAGAAGAACATTTTGTTGGGATTTTTTATTTTAAGGTGTTATAATAAGTGAGTGCACAATTTATGGAACGATAGTGAACATAAATTGTATGCAGGAACTTATCCCCCCTTCTTGCTTTCGCAAGAAAGCAGGGGGGGATTAACTCGTCCTTCGCTTCGCTCTAGGACTCGATTGGACGATCCTGAAACGAAGTGAAGGATCTCGCGCAGATAACTTATGTCGCAGCAAATTGAGATAATTGCTCCATAAGTTATGTGCTCATTTAATGCTTGAATTTCCTAAAGATTTTCTCTGGGGTGCAGCTACTTCTGCCTATCAGGTGGAAGGAAGCAATATAAATACTGATTGGTGGGAGTGGGAGAAAAAGGTTGGTTTAAAGGAGACTTCGGGGCTCGCCTGCCGGCATTACGAGCTTTACAAGTGCGATTTTGATTTAGCCAAACTTCTTAATCACAATGCCCATCGTTTATCCGTTGAGTGGAGCCGCATAGAACCTCAAGAAGGTAAATTCTCAGAGCCTGAATTAGAACACTATAAAGATGTTATCATTTCTTTGAAACAGCGTAACCTAGAACCCATAGTTACTTTGCACCATTTTACCAATCCTTTATGGTTTGCGAAAAAAGGAGGTTGGCAGAATAAGAAGGCTTGTGATTATTTCTTACGCTATGTAGAAAAGATTGTTGGGGCTCTATGTGAAAATGTAAAATTCTGGGTGACTATAAATGAGCCAATGGTCTATGTGTATCATGCCTATATCTTGGGTTTTTGGCCGCCTCAGGAAAAATCCTTTTTGAAAGCTAAGAAGACAGGAGAAAACCTAATCCTCTCCCACATAAAAAGCTATAAACTCATCCATAAAATTTATAGAAAAGAGAATTTGCATCCTCCCTTAATAAGTATCGCCAAAAATATGCAGGCATTCCTACCCTGTGCCGTTACCTTAAGAAACAGGGTTGCTACTTATTTAAGGGATAAGTATTTTAATTTTGAATTTATTGAAAGGTTAATACGTGCTAAAACCCTTGATTTTATAGGCATAAATTACTATACTCGAGGCTTAGTGGAGACGCAAGGTTGGGGCTTTAAGAATTTGATGCTGGATGTCTGTAATAAAAATCACAGCAAGCTCAATAAAAATTCTTTAGGCTGGGATATATACCCTGAGGGTTTATATAGCTTACTCTTGAAACTGAAGAAATACGGCCTACCCATATTTATTTTAGAAAATGGCATATGCACACAGGATGATAACTTAAGATGGGATTTTATCCGTGGGCATTTAAAGAATATTCACCTGGCAATGAACCAAGGCGTAAAACTTTTAGGTTATATTTATTGGTCGCTAATAGATAATTATGAATGGGATAAGGGTTTCAGTCCGCGTTTTGGCCTCATTGAAGTAGATTATAATACTTATCAGCGGACTGTTCGAGAAAGCGCGAGAAAATATTCTTTGGTTTGTAAAACCGGGAAACTAGAGTAATGGAATTGATAAAGAAAGAACAAATATTACAAGAGGTACCTTTGTTTGCTGGTTTATCTGGCGATGAACGCAATCTTATTCAAGAACGGATTAGTTTTAAGGAGTATAGGAAGGAAGAAATTATTTATCAGGAAGGCGCACCCGCCGATGCGTTTTATGTTGTTGTGTTAGGAAGAGTTGTAATCTATACACAGGACCAACAGGGAAATGAGACTTTATTAGAATATCTGCATCGGGGGAAATACTTCGGAATTATTTCGCTCCTTACGGGCGAGCCTCATTCTGTAACTGCCAGAGCAATAAATGATTGCCTCCTCTTAATTATTAAAAAAGATGATTTTGGTTTTATATTAAAGAAAATTCCCCAGTTAGCCATTGATTTAAGCCAAACCTTATCGCGCAGATTAAAACGCAAAGATATTCATCAAAAGACTATTTTTGAAAGTATGGCTATTTCCATATTTAGTTCTTACTCTCAGGCAGGCAAGACCGTTTATGCTTTGAATCTGGCGTTAAGCCTTGTCAGAGAAACGCATAAATCAGTAATTATATTAGATATTGCCCCTGTTGATAGAATTCACAGTCTACCCCGGAGATTAGAAATTGAAGGTGCTTATCGAGTCTTTGACCTGTCTTCTGGCGATATGGATACGCCAAGACTAATAAAAGATTTTATTTTAAAAGATAGATTTGGCATAGACTTAATCACCCTTTGCTATAAGCCGGAAGATGAGTCGTGTGTGAAGAGATTAGCGGATGTCTTAAGCCTCTTGGTTAATGATTATCACTATATAATTTTAGACCTGCCCAGTGAAATGGACAGGAGTATCTTCGATATACTGAATCAATCTGACCTAATCCATATATTGACGAGCCCGGAACCTGTAGATTTAAAAAGGACATCCAATTTAATCCGCAGGCTCACAACCGATTTTAATTTTCATGAAGATAAGATAAAGGTTATTATTAATGAATATAAAGCATCAAGGCTTACATATGAAGAGCAAATAGGATTATTAAATCACCCCATATTTGCTACTTTATCCAGGATAGAATTTAAGGCATCGGATAAAATGGTTTTAGATGAGCCCGATTCTGAATATGCCAAGGCGATAAAGAGGATTGCGCGTAGGCTAGGTGATTGTTTAGTAGGCTTGGTATTGGGAGTGGGGGTGGCCTATGGGTTTTGCCATATCGGCGTATTAAAGGTAATCGAAGAAGAAAAAATCACCATTGATGTTATCTCCGGTTCAAGCGTAGGAGCGCTCATTGCCAGCCTCTGGGTAACCGGCAGGACAAGCAGTGAAATACTTGAGATTATAACTCAAGTATTCAAAGAGCCAAAATATATCTGGGGGCTTGTGGATTTAACGTTTCCCTTTTTCGGCTTTATTAAAGGTAACAAGCTCTATAAGTTTTTAAAAAAATATTTAGGCAACAAGACTTTTTATGATGTGAAACTCCCCCTCAAGGTTATCGCCAGTGATGTCAAGAGGAAAGAGCCGATAATTTTAGAGAAAGGCCTGCTGGCAGATGCAATTATGGCCAGCTGCACTATGCCGGGAGTATTTATGCCTTTTAAATTTAAACAAAGTTTACTATTTGACGGAGGAATAATTAACCCTTTACCTACCGAACCTTTATTTAAGATGGGTGTCAAGAAGATTATCGCGGTTAATGTCACTCCTTCCAGGGAAGATGTCCTTAAGCAATATGAAAAGATAAAAAATGTTGAGACTTCTGCCGGGCAATATTATCAAAAGAAACTCAAGACTAATATATTAGATATTATATTTAGCAGCATTGAGGTAATGCAATCAGAGGTAGCAGGGAAAGAGGCGCAATTGGCAGACATTGTTTTGCACCCGGATACGTCAGGGATGAATTGGTTAGAACTCCATCGTGCGGAAGAGTTTGCCAAGAGAGGCGAGGATGAGGCACGCAAGAATCTGGATAAAATTTGGCAGGTCATAAATGAATAAAAGGAGAGACGGAATGGAAAAATCGAAAATCAAAAATCAAAAATCAAAAATACATATCAAAATTCAAAATGTTTTAAAAAACTTTGCATTTTGCATTGTCATTTTGATATTTGCATTTTGCATTTTGAATTTTATGGGGTGCGCCTTGCTTTGGGAGGGAGCCAAAGGTTTTGCAGGTGTCTCAGCTAAAGCCTTAGAAGACAACCGCAAGACTGCTATAACTAAAACCTTTAATTATGATTACTTTACCTGTTATACGAAGACACTGGATATCTTAAAGAGTATGCAGGCGTATATCTATATGCAGGGCATAAAAAAACATATGATTGCCATCTATGTCTCTGAGGAAGATACCACGCCGGTTGGCTTGTTCTTTAAAGAGATAGATGCAACTAACACGCAAGTTGAAGTATCTTCTTTGAGCACTTATGCTAAAGAATTTATTTCGGGAAAGGTATTCTCTGTTCTGGATAAAAAAATTACCTTAGAAGAATTGGAGGCACAAATCAATGCGAAAAAAGAAACGGGAAATAAGTAAGCTTATTGAGGAATGCCATCGTATCGCAAAAGAAAAGGGTTGGTGGGAGAGCGAGCGCAATGACGGCGAACTCATTGCGCTTATGCATTCGGAATTATCCGAAGCTTTAGAGGCAATGCGTAACCACGGCACAAAAGATAATATTGCGGAGGAACTAGCGGATTGCTGTATTCGTATCTTTGATTACTGCGGCGCAAAAGATATTGATTTAGAAAAGACCCTTCTTAAGAAAATAGGATACAATAAAACCCGTCCTTATCGCCATGGCAAGAAATTTTAAGAGATCTCCTAAAAAAGGCTTGACAGATTCAATATTCTATCGTATACTCTACTAATACGATAGAGATAATAGAGAAATGAGGATAACTTATAAAGGAGATTACGCTTTAAAGACAATATTAAGCCTTACCTTGCATTTTGGCAGAGGCCCTTTGACTATTCATGATATAGGTAAACGCGCGGATATACCGGTTAAATTTCTTGAACAAATACTCCTTGATTTAAAAAGGGCGGGTTTTGTAGAGAGCAAGCGGGGTAAAGTGGGAGGGTATCTTTTAGCCAAACCTCCATCGCAGATAAAATTGGGAGAGATTATCAGGTTCATTGATGGTCCAATTGAGCCCATTGCATGTATAGAAGATAGGTATGCAGGCTGCAATGACATATATAAATGCATCTTTAGAAAGGTATGGCAGGAAGTAGCCAATGCCACTTCTAAAATAATCGATAATATTACTTTTGAAGATTTGATTAAAAAGATTAAAGTTTCAGAGAGCCGGTTTATGTATCAGATTTAATTTCTAAGTAAAGAGTATGGTTAAAATTGCCCGGGATATTACAGAGTTGATTGGCAATACGCCCTTAGTGCAGCTGAACAAGATAACTAAAGGTTGCGTCGCTACCGTAGTCGTAAAATTAGAGTGCTATAATCCCTGCTCTTCGGTTAAAGATAGGATTGGTTTTAGTATGATTGAGCGGGCTGAGAAGGAAGGCAGGATTAATAAAGATACGATAATCCTGGAGCCGACTTCAGGAAATACCGGGATTGCTTTGGCTTTTGTTTGTGCGGTTAAAGGATATAAATTGGTTTTGACTATGCCTGAAACAATGAGTAGGGAACGTCGGCAGCTTTTGTCTGCTTTCGGGGCTGAAATTATTTTAACACCCGGCACTGAAGGCATGTCCGGTGCAGTCAGAAGAGCAGAAGAGTTGGCCAAAAGTGATAAACGTTACTTTATGCCGCAGCAGTTTAAGAATCCGGCTAATCCTGAAATTCATCGTAAGACCACAGCACTTGAAATTTGGAATGACACAGATGGCAAGGTTGATATCCTGGTAAGCGGAGTAGGCACTGGCGGTACAATTACTGGCGTGGCTGAGGTAATCAAAAAGAAAAAACCTGCATTTCGTGCCATAGCAGTTGAACCAAAGGATTCACCGGTATTGTCAGGCGGTAAACCCGGCTCACATAAGATTCAAGGTATCGGAGCTGGCTTTGTGCCGGAAGTCCTAAATAGCAAGATTATCGATGAGATAATCCAGGTTTCTAATGAGGAAGCAAGTGAAACAGCCAGAAGATTAGCCAAGGAAGAAGGCATTTTAGCCGGCATTTCTTCAGGTGCAGCAGCCTTTGCTGCAATCAGAGTAGCTAAACGCCAGGAAAATAAAGATAAACTTATTGTAGCAATACTTCCTGATACAGGCGAAAGATATCTTACTACAGAATTATTTAGACAGTAAGCTGTTAAGGAACCCTCAAAGAAGATGGAATCGACGGTAGACAAAAAAGAATGGCAGGATTATTCCGGAGTCTTAAAAGAACTCCTGAATTTAGAATATAGCCCAGTGGCAGTGAGTTGCGCGAAGGAGTTCCTTTTAGAATCATCCGAGAAGAAAATCCGTATCTGCCGGGCAATCTTAGATGCGGGTAAGGGAGAGACTCTACAGCTGGATAAACAAAATAATGCTTGTTTCGGAGCAAGTTGGCATTTGGGTTTTCATAAGCTTCGTGACCCGCAAATTATAAATATGATAAAGAAGTTTGTGGTCGAAGGAGAAAAACTCTTTTGTTCTTATGGGGCATTGGATAAATTAATGTCGCAGATGGAAGAGGTGCCAGATAATTCAGGCAATTGTTTTGTGCTTGCGCCATTGGAAAAAGCAGAATTAATGCCGGAACTGGTAATTTTTATCTGTAATGCCGAGGTTGCTTGTCGGCTTCTTACTCTAGTGACCTTTATAGACGGAGTTATGCCCAAGATTAAAATCGGCGGCCCTACTTGCCGGATGAGTATAATTTATCCTTTATTAACCGGTGAGTTAAATTTATCCTTTTATGATTATACGGCAAGAAAGATGTGCAATGTAGAAAAAGATAAATTGTTGATTAGCATTCCTTATAAAAAAATACCTGAAATTATAAAGAATATAGATAAATGTTCGGCAGGAAGGGCGAAGATAGAGTTTCCTGTCCAGTTTCGCCAGTTTCTCCAGAGCAGGCTAGCCCCCAAACAAGCACAATAGAAGATTTGCTTTTTTAGCCTGGCGTAGGTATAATATAAGTAAGGACATAAGTTATGGAGCTTCTTATTAATAATATAAGCGACATAACTTATTCGTCCGAACTTATCCCCACACCAATTACATAAATAGCGTAGGCTAATACGTAATTGGTGTGGGGATTAATTCGCATAAATAACTTATGTCGGAGCTAATTAAGATAATCGCTCCATAAGTTATGCGCTCATTTAAAAAGGAGTAGAGGATGAAAGAAAAAGTAGAAGAGGCCTTAAATAAAATCCGGCCTATGCTTATGGCTGATGGCGGGAATGTAGATTTGGTAGAGGTTACTGATGACGGTATAGTAAAATTAAAACTTACCGGTACCTGCGGTTGCTGTCCGATGAGCCAGATAACCTTAAAAATGGGGATTGAGAAATTATTAAAACAAGAGGTGCCACAGATAAAAGAAATAATTGCTATTTAGACACGGATTAACACGGATAAAAATTAATCTGCGTCTATCCGTAAAGAATCCGCGTATAACCGTGTTAAAAATATTTAAATAGGAGCTTTAAAGATATGAAGACAATAAAAGAGATAAATGCAAAGATTAAAAAAGGCGAGGTAGTAGTAGTTAGCGCGGAAGAAATAATTGATTTGGTCAAGAAAAAAGGCGCCAAGAAGGCAGCGCAGGAAGTGGATGTGGTCACTACTGGTACTTTTGGCCCGATGTGCTCAAGCGGCGCTTATTTTAATATCGGGCATTCCAAACCCAGAATTAAGTTAGGCGGCGGCAGCTGTAAGCTTAACGACGTTCCTGCTTACTGCGGTTTTGCGGCAGTGGATATTTACCTGGGCGTAGCTGCTATACCCGACGATGACCCGCGCAATAAAGTTTTCCCCGGTGAATTTAAATACGGCGGAGGCCATGTGATTCAAGAGATAGTAGCAGGCCGCGATGTAAAATTAGAAGCCGCTGCCTATGGCACAGATTGCTATCCCCGTAAGAAACTAGAAACCCTCATTAATATTAAAGACCTGAACGAAGCAGTATTGTTCAATATCCGTAACTGCTATCAGAATTACAATGTGGCAGTGAACTTATCGGATAAGATAATCTATACCTATATGGGGGAGTTAAAGTCAAAATTAGGTAATGCCAATTATTGCTCTGCGGGCCAGCTTTCACCGCTTTTAAAAGACCCTTATTATAAGACAATAGGTATTGGCACAAAAATATTCTTAGGTGGAGGGATTGGCTATGTTGCTTGGCAGGGCACACAGCATAACCCAGGAGTAAAAAGAAAAGATAACGGCATACCCCAGGCACCCGCAGGCACACTTGCAGTAATTGGTGATTTAAAACAGATGAAACCAGAGTGGCTGGTTGGAACAAGCATGCTTGGTTATGGCGCGACTTTGAGTGTAGGCATAGGCGTTCCTATCCCTATATTAGATGAAGAGATAGTAAGATACGCTGCAATTCGCGATGAGGAAATCTATACCCAGGTTATGGATTATAGTCAGGCCTATCCGCAGATGATCCCCGGAAGCTTGGGCGAGGTAAATTATGCCCAGTTAAAATCCGGTAAGATTACTGTGCAGGGAAAAGAAGTCTCCACAGGTAATTTATCCAGTTATTCTAAGGCGCGCGAGATTGCCGAGGAATTAAAATCCTGGATTAAAAAAGGTGATTTTCTTCTGACTGAGCCCGTTGCGCCTTTGCCCGGCGCAGAATCCGGTTATGCCTTTAAACCTTTGAATGAGAGGTTGACATAATGAGTAAGACAGATAAAACGATTTCAAAGAGAATTGTATTGCATTTTCCGTACCGGTTGGTTGACCAGCCTATTGTTTACAAATTGGTTAAGGACTACGACCTTCAATTTAATATTCTGAAGGCTTATGTTACGCCGCAAGAAGAAGGCCTTATGGTTTTAGAATTAACCGGCAAAGAAGAAAATTTTAATAAAGGCATTGAATACCTGCAGTCCTGCGGTGTGAAAATTCAGCCCCTAAGCCAAGACGTTATCCGCAATGAAACTAAATGTACCGATTGCGGAGTATGCGTTCCCATATGTCCTACCGGCGCATTAGTAGTTGACCCCCACACGCGTAAAGTCCATTTTTATGACAATAAATGTATTGCCTGTGAGCTCTGCGTTAAGATATGTCCTACCCGTGCCATGGAAGTGCACTTTTAAGTGAGTCCCGACGTTGCGTCGGGACTTCCGTAAGTTATGCGCTCATTAAAAATGAATTTAGAGAAGAAATTAAATCGCCTGAAAAAGATAATCTCTGATATGGATTCTGCCTTGATTGCTTTTTCCGGCGGCGTGGATAGCGCTCTTCTGCTTAAAGTTGCCTCAACGGTATTACCGAAGGCAAAAATTCTTGCGGTTACAGCTTATTCAGCGACGTATCCTAAAGAGGAATTGCTATTCTCTAAAGATATTGCCCGCGCCTTTGGCGTAAGGCATAAGATAATCAAGACCCATGAATTAGAAGATAAAAAATTTACGGCAAATCCGGTTAATCGTTGCTATTTCTGCAAAAAAGAACTTTTTAGCAGATTAAAGGATATGGCAAAAAAATTTAAGTTAGATTTTGTGGCGGATGCAAGTAACATATCAGATAAAAAGGATTTTAGGCCGGGGAATAAAGCCAAGGAAAAACTTAAGATACGTTCGCCACTTCAGGAAGCAGGTTTTAGCAAAGAGGATACCAGGCTGTTAAGTAAGAAATTGGGGCTTAGCACCTGGAATAAGCCGGCTATGGCCTGCCTTGCTTCCAGGATCCCTTACGGCAGAAAGATTACATCCCGTATTTTAGCACGGATTAACAAAGCTGAAGTATTTTTAAGGCAATTGGGTTTTTTAGAGGTGAGATTAAGGCACTATAACGGCCTTTGCCGCATAGAGGTATTTAAGGGCGATATTCCTAAGCTTATAAACCGGCATGATTTGATAGTAGAAAAATTAAAGAGATTAGGTTATAATTATGTAACTGTGGACTTAGAAGGCTATCGCACAGGCAGTTTAAATGAGGTGATTAAGCAATGAAAAGGATATATTTAGATTACGCCGCTACCACACCCTCCGACCCAGAAGTTATAAAGGCAATGGAGCCGTATTTCTTTGAGAAATTCGGTAATCCATCCAGTATCCATTCTTTTGGACAAGAGGCAAAAGGGGCAATTGAAGAGGCGCGCGAAAAACTCGCCTCATTTTTAGGGGCAAAGGCCGAGGAAATTATCTTTACTTCAGGCGGAACAGAATCAAATAATTTTGCAGTTCAAGGCACAGCTTACGCCCAGGCAAAGAAAGGCAACCACATTATTACCACTGCTATCGAGCATCATGCCATAATCGAACCCTGTAAGTTTCTGGAGAAGAGAGGTTTTAAGGTCACTTATGTCGGAGTAGATAAAAACGGTTTAGTTTCGCCCGATGATATCAAAAAAGCAATTACGGATAAAACCGTTCTTATTTCTGTAATGCATGCTAATAATGAGATTGGCACAATACAACCTATTGTCCAGATCGGTAAGATTGCCCGGGAATCAGGGATATCTTTTCATACGGACGCAGTCCAGACAGTGGGCCATATCCCCGTAAATGTGGATGATTTAAATGTCGACCTTTTATCATTATCGGCGCATAAATTCTATGGACCAAAAGGAGTGGGTGCTCTGTATGTCAGAAAAGGAACGCGCATAGAAAGATTCCTACACGGCGGAGACCAGGAGAAAGGCAGGCGCGCATCTACGCATAATACACCGGGTATCGTAGGCTTAGGCAAGGCAATAGAATTGTGCCTTGACAAGATGAAAGACGAGGCAAAATTCGAGATGGCCTTGCGCGATAGGCTTATTAAAGAGATCAAAGAAAAAATCTCAGATGTTTATCTCAACGGCCATCCGCAGCAAAGGCTTCCTAACAACGTTAATTTTTCTATCAAATATATTGAAGGCGAGTCTATCCTGCTTAACTTAGATATGCTGGGTATTGCCGCCTCAACGGGCTCTGCCTGCACTTCCACATCTTTAGAGCCTTCCCGTGTATTATTAGCTATCGGCCTGCCGCATGAAATTGCCCACGGTTCCTTAAGGATTACCCTGGGCAGATGGACAAAAGAAGATGATGTAGACTATTTCTTAGAACACCTTCCTGGAATTGTGGCAAAACTGCGGTCAATGTCTCCCCTTTACCCCGTTAGAGATAAACCATATAAGGACTAATTTACAGTCGCTTCAATGCAAGCCATCTCTAACGGGGTTTATGAAAAAAAATAATTATGCAAGAAAAGATTCTTGATTTCTTAAAAAGAAAACCGGACTATGTCTCAGGTGACCAGATCAGCCACCGTTTAGGGATCACGCGACAGGCATTATGGAAGCATATCCAGATACTTAAGGATTCGGGTTATGATATTGTGGCTGTGCCGCATTTAGGTTATAAGCTTATCTCCTGTCCGGACAGACTCTTTGCCTCTGAGGTAGCCAGGCAGCTGAATACAAGATTTATCGGGAAAAAAATTTATTATTTTGATACAGTTTCCTCTACGATGGATAGCGCCTTACAATTAGCTATGAAAGGTTCCCCCGAAGGCACTATTGTAATAGCTGAGTCCCAGACCAAAGGCAGGGGCAGATTAGGCAGAAATTGGTTTTCGCCTAAATATAAAGGTATATATTTATCCTTGATTTTAAGGCCTAAGATTTCACCTAACCAGGCGCCTCTGCTTACCTTGATGAGTGCGGTCAGTATCTGTGAAGCGGTAAAAGAAAAGACGGATTTGGCCTGCCAGATAAAGTGGCCGAATGATATATTAATTCACCATAAGAAATTAGGCGGTATACTGACTGAGTTGAATGCCGAGATGGATATTACGCGCTTTGTGGTTATTGGTATTGGTTTAAATGTGAACAACGATAAGAAGACAATTCCTCACCAAGCCACATCATTGAAGGAACAAAAGAAACAAGACATAAATCGCCCGGAATTATTACAAGAGATATTGCGTAAGATAGAAGAAAATTACCTGAGTTTTCAAAAGAACGGCGGCCGATCTATTATCGATAAATGGCGCGACTGGAGCATTAGTCTGGGCAGAAGAGTAAGAGTAGTCTTCCAAAATGAACATATTGAAGGCCAGGCCATAGATATAGATATTGACGGAGGCCTGTTGATTAGGAAAGACTGCGGCCTTACCCAGAAGGTGATGGCTGGCGATGTGATTCATTGTAAGTGAGTGCACAATTTACGTAACGAAGTGAACGTAAATTGTAAGCACGAACTTACCCCCACACCAATTGCAATATAGCTAAGGCTAAATACGCAATTGGTGTGGGGGTTCAATTTGCCCAAACAACTTACGTTCATTTCATTCCGTAAGTTATGGGCTCATTGAAAATGTAAACCATTAAATATAATTTAGTTGACAGTTGCCCGCACCTATTTTATAATAAATTTATGCGCAAAGGGTGCGGTTTATCCCGTATCAAGATTTTGGTGCGGGATTTATTTTTTATTCTGGTATCTTTGAGTTATTTTAATCTTGCATTTTGCGATGTCGGCTTAGAGCCCATCGTTATTATCAAACAAAGAGCCCACCTTCTATCTTCCTATTCCTTAGAGTCCGATGACTTAGAGAACTTTCCTTCCGATTCTAGCCTTGAGACATTAAGTTACCTACCTTTAGATTTACAGAGCCGTTCCTTAAAAGGCGGTATCCAGGCCGATTTTTCTTTACGGGGTTCAACTTTTCAGGGTGTTTTAATGCTTATTGACGGCCAACGTATTAACGATCCCCAGACAGCTCACCATAACTCTGATATTCCATTAACTGAGGAAGATATTAAAAGGATTGAAGTGATCCCGGGCGTAAGCTCTTCGCTATTTGGTCCGGATGCCATAGGCGGTGCAATAAATATTATTTTAAAGAAGCCTCAAGAAAAAAAGAGAGTTTTAGAATTAAAGGGAGGTCAATACCAGACAAAATCCGAACTGTTTAGCATAAGTGATAAAATAGATACGCTGGGAGTAAGGTTTTCTCAGGAGTATCAAGAATCCGCAGGTTTTCATGAAGATACCGATTTTAAGAAGTTTACTACTGCTGTAGCTACTTCTTTAGATTTTCCCGACGGAAACTTTCAGCTCAATGGGGGGTATCTCGAAAAGGAATTCGGTGCCTATGATTTTTATACTCCTGGAAGCGGTTATCTTTCTAAGGAATGGACTAAGACCTATCTTATAAATACAGGCTTTAATTTAGATAAAGAGGGGTTCATTATAAAACCTAATTTCTTATGGCGCAGGCACTATGATAAATTTATGCTGGATAAGACTAGTGACTATCTTAATCATCATCGCAGTGATGTATATACTCCCAGTATTTATCTGGAAAAACAATTCGGCATTTTTGGTAGGCTGGGTTTAGGTTTAGAATATGGAGAAGAACGAATTAACTCTACAAATTTAGGTAAGCACAATCGTAGGCATGAAAGTATCTTTATGGATGAGAGCAAAGATTTAAATGATAAATTATCTTTGGGGTTATCTTTCAGGACAGATGATTTTGATAGCTTCGGTCAGGTATATACTGGCTCAGCTAACTTTCGATATAAATTTTCTCAAGAAAATTCCGTCCACTTTGGCTTATCCAGAAGCATACGCATTCCCTCCTTTACTGAACTTTATTACAGTGACCGTAAGACGCTGGGTAATGCGAGTCTTTCCGCGGAGAAGGCACTAAATTATCAAACCGGTTATGATTATAAAAAAGATAATTTCTCTTTTGGCACTGTCTTTTTCTTGAGGGAGGAGAAAGATTTTATGGATTGGATAAAACGCACTTCTACCCAAGATAAGTGGCAGGTAGAGAATATTAGTGAAGCCGAAGTATTTGGTATAGAAAATTATTTAAAATGGAAAATAAATGATTATATAACTCTAAATTCTAATTATTCCTATATTAATAAACGCCCAGATGACCACGGATATCTTTATAAATATGGCCCAAATTATATCCGCCATTTAATCAATGCGGTATTCAGTTTTGATTTACCTTTTGGAACACAGACTCTTGGTTTAACCTATAAGAAGAAACCCAGTCGCGATGGCTGGTTACTTTTAAATACCCGCCTTGCTTACAACCTTCCTAAAAACTCCCAGATTTTTTTAGAAATTACTAATCTCCTTAATGTGGAATACCAAGAGATAGAAGGCATACCCCAGCCAGGACGTTGGACCGAGGCAGGCATGAGATTTGAGTGGTAGGGACGGTTCTGAATTCAATTTTAAGGTGTCCCTCGATGAGGGACAGTTTTGCTTTGCGTTAAGAACCGTCCCTGATATAATATAAAGACTATGAGAAATCGCGTAGTGGTGGCTATGAGCGGCGGTGTAGATTCTTCCGTAGCTGCGGCATTATTAAAGAACCAAGGTTATGAGGTTATTGGCATAACTATGTGTTTTTCCGCCTACGGCGGATCCGCCTTTGGCGGAAATTTGCCGGCCTCCACCACCAAAAGGCCTACTTGTTGCGGCATGAAGGCAATAGAAGATGCAAGAAGAGTGGCGCATAAATTAGGGATTAAACATTATGTTTTGAATTTTAACAAGGTTTTACAGGAGAAGGTAATCAAAGACTTCTGCCGGGAATATTTAAAAGGCAGGACTCCTAACCCCTGCGTAAGATGCAACCAGTATATAAAGTTTGGTGCATTATTAAAAAAGGCTTTTTCTTTAGACGCAAAGTATCTGGCTACCGGCCACTATGCCCGTGTTAAAAGAGTACAGAGCACAGAGCACAGAGTACAGAAATATCTACTTAAAAAGGCAGTGGATTTAAAAAAGGACCAATCCTACTTTTTATACCGTCTCGGCCAAAATCAACTTAAGGCAATACTTTTTCCTCTGGGCGAATTTACAAAGGACGAAGTAAGGAAGATAGCCAGAGAATTTGCGCTGCCGGTGGCGGATAAATTAGCCAGCCAGGAGATATGTTTCCTGCCGGATGCGGATTACCGCAGATTTTTGAAACACAGATTGCACAGATTAAAAGACACAGATTACACAAATTTAAGACCGGGCCTGATTATAGATAAACAGGGCAATATATTAGGTCAACACCAAGGCATTGCATTTTATACCATTGGACAGCGCGAGGGTTTAGGTATTGCCAGAGGTTACCCTCTATACGTGATAAAAATAAACCCTAAAAATAACTGCATAACAGTGGGTAAAAAAGAGGAAGTCTATGCAGATGAGTTTCTCATTAAAGATGCCCATTTTATTTTAAAGCCCAGAAAAAAGAAGGTTGCCCTAAGGGTGAGGATAAGGTATAATCACCCAGAAGCACCTGCGAGAGTTATGTTTTTCCAAGATAAGATAAAAATTAAGTTCGAGAAACCGCAATTTGCCATAACGCCAGGCCAATCCGCGGTATTTTATGATAAGGATATAGTTTTGGGCGGTGGCATTATTGACAAAGTTATAAGATGATAAAAAAAGAATATACAGATGGTCTAGAAAAAAAGATTAACGGGCTGAAGAAAAAGCGTAATGCCGTAATCTTAGCGCATAACTATCAGCTCTCTGAGGTTCAGGATGTGGCTGACTTTCACGGTGATTCTTTAGAGTTAAGCCGCATGGCAGCCAAAACCGATGCTAAGGTAATTGTTTTCTGCGGCGTGCATTTTATGGCTGAAACCGCATCAATTCTGTGCCCGCAAAAGTTAGTGATTATGCCGGATTTATTCGCCGGCTGTCCTATGGCAAATATGATCACTGCAGACCAGCTAAAGAAATTAAAGAAAGAGCATCCCAAGGCAGTGGTTGTAGGCTATGTGAATACTTCTGCCGAGGTAAAAGCAGAATTAGATATATGTTGTACCTCAACTAATGCAGTGGCAGTGGTCGAGGCTATAATAAAAGATTCCGCCGCAGGCGGAAGAGAAGAGATTATCTTTGTGCCTGATAAATATCTGGCAGATTATGTTTCAAAACAAACCGGAAGAAAACTTATCTCCTGGAATGGATTTTGTCCTAGTCATGTAAGGATACTGCCTGAGGATATTAAACGTGAAAAGAAATTCCACCCGAAGGCAAAGGTTATGGTGCATCCGGAGTGCCTGCCGCAGGTTGTAGTTATGGCGGATGCTGTACTTTCTACAAGCAAGATGTGTAAGTTTGCAAAGGAAACCGAAGCAAAAGAATTCATCGTCGGCACAGAAGTCGGCCTTATACACCGCCTTAAACAGGATAATCCCGCAAAAGAATTTTATCCTGCTTCGGAACGGGCAGTATGTCCGAATATGAAACGCACTACTCAGGAAAAAATCCTTTGGGCATTAGAGGAACTTAAGGAAGAAGTGAGAGTTCCTGATGAAATTCGTAGCCGCGCGAGAATTGCAATAGATAAGATGCTTGAGATAATATAAGTATGCTCAAACTTTCTCCTACCAGCCTTAATCTTTTCTTACCATACCTTCACCACAGAAGGATTGCGAATTCTGTAAATGGACAGCCACTTTGAATATAAAATAAGCAATATTGCTGTTGTCTATGAGGATGAATGGCTTTTAGTTATGGATAAGCCTGCGGGATTGCTTACCATACCTACGCCCAAAAAAGAATTACGCACTTTGACCCGTATTCTCAATGAGCATTTAAAGAATAGAGGCCTATCTTACCGTTTGTATCCCTGCCACCGCCTGGATAGAGAAACATCGGGTTTAATCATCTTTGCTAAAGGAAAATCCGTGCAGAGAAAGATGATGGAAGAATTTTGGCAGAGAAGAATAAAAAAGACATATACCGCCTTTGTGCAGGGAAGATTACCCAAAGACGAAGGTAAAATACGTTATCCCATTGAAGGAAGAAGCGCCATTACCGAATATAGAATTGTGGAAAAAAGAAAGGATTTCAGCATTGTAGAGATTATGCCTTTAACCGGCAGAACCAATCAAATCAGGATACACTTTAAGCAAGTTGGGCATCCGTTGGTAGGAGAGACAAAGTTTGCTTTTCGCCGGGATTTTAAGCTTAAGGCAAAACGGTTATGCCTGCATGCTAAAATGCTAGAGTTCGTTCACCCCCTAACCAAAAAGGTTATATCGTTGGTTGCACCGTTGCCGCCCGACATGGAAGATTTTTTATGGTATAGGAAAGTATAAAACACTTTCCTATCCACTGAAAATAACCTAAATAGTCATCACATAAGGAAATTTTCTTGAGAAAGCATAAGTGAAGCCACAACTTATGGAAGTTCGTAAGAACGACATAAGTTGTCTGGCTGAACTTACCCTCGACATTTTTTGAAATATGGGTTGATTTCGAAAATTACCCTTAACTCAAAAAATGTCAAGGGTTAAATTCGTCCTTCGCTTTGCTCAGGACTCGATGGACGATTCTGAACAAAGTGAAGAATCTCGCGCAAATAACTTACGTCGCACTGAAGTGCTTCCGTAAGTTATGCGCTCATTTAAAATGAAATTTAACCCCGCAAATACAAAGAACGGTTTTTTAATTTTATCCTGGGCATTATATGATCTGGCCAATCAGTTTTTTGCTTTAAATATAATATCCCTGTATTTTGTGCGCTGGCTGACTTTGGAAAGGGGGGCTGCGGAAATCCTTTATAGCATAGCTTTTGGTATCTCCACATTTTTCGTCGCTGTCTTGGCGCCTGTTCTCGGCGCAATCTCCGACATAACGGGAAGGCGCAGGATTTTTTTAATCTACCTTACATTACTCTCCATTATATTCACTATGATTTTAGGCGTATATAAAAGTATATTTTTAGGGCTATTGTTTTTTGTGATAGCAAATTTTGGTTGTCAGACAGCTACAGTTTTTTATAATGCTCTCATTGTAAATATTACACCTAAACAGAGAATCGGTTTAGTCTCTGGATTCGGAAAGATGATGGGTTATACCGGAGCTATTGTAGCATTATATCTCATAAAGCCCGTTGTTTTAAAAAGCGGCTATCAGGCAACTTTTTTACCTACCGGATTTTTGTTCCTGATTTTTTCTTTACCCTGCATGCTTTTTATAAAGGATAAACAGCCCGTAAAAGAATTTTACTTGAGTTATTTCTTAAAAAAAGATAAATTATCCGAAATCTTTAAAACATTAAAAACAACTGCCTTTGATACTTACAAATTTCCCGGCTTATTGAATTTTTTAAAATCCTCATTCTTTGGTTTATGCGCCGTTAATGCAATAATCCTTTTTATGTCGGTTTATGCCACGCGCGCCTTTGGGTTAAATGAAAGCGAAGTAATTAATCTTGTTACCTTCTCAACCTTTTTTGCCATAGCGGGTAGTTTATTTTCCGGCTTTATCAGTGATTATATCGGGCATAAGCGCTGCCTGTCCGGGATATTTCTCTTATGGGGAATCTGTTTTATAGCCGGGGCATTTGTAAGGAGTATTCATTGGTATTGGCTTATCGGTGCATTGGCAGGGATAGCCTTGGGCTCAACCTGGGTAGTTTCGCGGGCTATGGCTGTAAGTATTGTACCAGCTGAAAGAGTAGGCGAGGTATTCGGCTTATTCAATCTTGTAGGGTATCTTTCGGCTATAATAGGAGCTCTTTTTTGGGGAGGGATGCTTTTGCTTCTTTCCCATTTAGGCGAATGGGGATACCGCATCACGCTTGTTAGTTTGACTTTATTTATTGTCTTGGGTTTTGTTTTTCTCTTACGCATCCCCGATGTATCATTGAGAAATAAAAATAAAGTTATTTTATGGTACAGGAAAGTATAAAACACTTTCCTATACCACTGCGAAAATCGCTTAAAGTTATCGCCGAAGGCGATTTTCTTGAAATAACATTTTTAGATGAAAGAAGAAAATTTAGTTATTCCTGAGTTGTTCAGCAAGGCCGTTTCTGAATTTCCCGATAAGGTAGCCTTACAGGTTAAACGCAATAATCATTGGCTTAAGATTACATATAAAGAATTAGAAGAATATGCGCTAAAAGTAGCTACATTTTTAATTAAAGAAGGGCTGAAAAAAAACGATACTGTTGCCATTATTTTAGAAAACCGTCCTGAATGGGCAATTATTTATTTAGGCATAATGAATGCAGGGCTGACCTGCGTTCCTTTAGACCCGCAACTAAATCAACAAGAAGTAAGTAATTTTATTATTGACAGTAATGTAAAAATCATATTTTGTTCTTACGATATCTTTGTCAAGAAAATTAAAGAGAATATAAAGAATGGCTTAACCAAAATTGTTGTTCTGGATATACCGGAATCGGATAGTAAAACCCTGATTAGTTTTTCTGATATAGAACGTATCTTACCGGATGCTAACGTAATGCCGAATATCCTAGCGCAAGATATTGCCTCGCTGATTTATACCTCAGGGACCACTGCCCAGCCCAAAGGCGTTTTATTGAGCCATGCAAATATCTGTTCTAATTCCAGGAGCATCAGGAAACTTAATATCTGCTCATCTATGGATAATACGCTGTCTATCTTACCCTTACATCATACCTATGCTTTTATGGTAACTTTAATCGTGCCTCTTTTTTTGGGGGCAACAGTTACTTATTGTTTAAGCCTTAAACCCCAGGACTTAAGCCGGATAATTAAAGAGAACGGGGTTACTGTTCTGGTAGGCGTGCCGCAACTCTTCTCAATGTTGCACAAAACAATATTCGAGCGTATAAAAAAAATTTATCTTTTATTTTTGCCTTTTGCGTTATTATTGATGAGAATTAAGGTTCGCCGTCAGTGGGGGAGGAAATTAAGACTCTTGGTCAGCGGCGGAGCGCGCCTTGACCCGTGGGTTGCACGGGATTTATCGCGATTATTGGGTTTAAAAATAATCGAAGGTTACGGTTTAACTGAGACTTCGCCGGTGGTAACTTTAAATCCGCCCGAAAAGATAAAATTTGGCTCGGTAGGCAGGCCCATACCGGATGTCCAGATAAAGATTCTTAATCCGGATAAATCAGGCAAAGGCGCAGTTTTGATTAAAGGTCCAAATGTGATGCAGGGATATTTTAGGCATCCGCAATGGTCAGAAGCCGTTATAAAAGACGGTTGGTTTTATTCCGGAGACCTGGGTTATATAGATAGCGAAGGTTATCTTTTTCTCATCGGCAGAGAGGATGATATTATTGTATTAAGTTCGGGCAAGAATATTTATCCTGAGGAACTCGAAGAATATTATAGCAGGAGCCTTTATATAAAAGAAATTTGTATTATGGCTCAACGGGAAGAAAAATTTGGCCGGTCTATAGAGTCACTCCACGCTATAGTCGTGCCAAATTTAGAATATTTTCAGCAAAGAAACGAGACAAATATTCGTGGAAAGATTCGCTGGGAACTGGAGAATTTGGGTAAAAACCTCACCAACTATAAACACATTATGGGCTTTACAGTTACCAAAGAAGAATTGCCCCGTACTGCTTTAAAAAAGATTAAAAGGTATCAAGTAAGAGAAGAATATTTAGAGGAAAGAGTAAGATATGATATTAAAGAGACCGGTTTTTCTGAAGAAGACCTAAAGATTTTAAGTAAAGATATTGCCAAAAAGATAATTCATTATCTTCAGAGTCAACTTAAAAAACCCGTATATTTGGATAGTCATTTGGAAATAGATTTAGGAATTGATTCTTTGAGCAGGGTAGAGTTGGGTTTAGGCCTCGAGTCGCTATTATCAGTAAATATTCCAGATAAAGTTCTTTACACTGTATCAACAGTAAAAGATGTGATAATGAAGATATCAGAGATAATTGAGAAGGCAAAGCAACCAGAAATTTATGAAACTAAAGTAACGCAGAAGACTTGGAGTCAGATTCTGAGAGAACCACCAAAAGAAGAGATTCTTAAAAAGATTAGAATAGAAGTACGTCTTTTGGATTTGCTACTTACCTGGCTATTTAAGAATTTATTTTCATTTATTTTTAGAATATGCTGGCTTCTGAAGACAAGGGGAAAGGAGCACCTGCCCAAAAAAGGTCCTTTTATAATTTGCCCAAACCATGCCAGTTATTTGGATGGATTTATAGTTTTTTGTGGTCTTCCTTTAAAATTAGCGCTAAATTCCTACTTTTTAGGTTACAGTGCTATCTTTGAACATCCTTTGATTAGATGGGCAATAAAATTAGCCCGGCTAATTCCTATAGACCCAAATGTAGACCTGACTGATGCTATGCAAATAGTATCTTCTGTCATTTCCCAGAAAAAGATAGTCTGTATATTTCCTGAAGGACACCGTTCTATAGATGAAAATATGGGTGAATTTAAAAAGGGCGTGGGCATCTTAATTAAGGAGTTAGATATTCCGGTTGTTCCTGTATATATTAAAGGTTCACATCAATCCTGGCCGAGAGGTAATCGTCTACCTCGTTTTTATCCCTTAAGAGTTATTTTTGGCCGGCCATTACTTGCGAAAGAATTGTTAGAGAGAAAAGATTATAGGGGAGATGATTATGAGACTATTGCGAGAAACTTAAGAGAGGAGGTCGCCAGACTCGCATGTTAAAATATATAATATTAGGTATAGTGCAGGGTATAACTGAATTTCTTCCGGTAAGCAGTTCAGGCCATCTTGTAATCATGCAAAAACTCATCGGCGCAACTGAACAAGCAGTAGCAGTATCTATAGTTTTGCATTTAGGTACAAGCCTTGCTTTGATTATTTTCTTTTTTAATGATATATTAAATTTATTGCGCAATATGAGGTTATTATCATATATAATAATTGTAACGCTAGTTACAGGAATCATTGGTATATCAGGAAAGGGATTTTTTGAAAAATTATTCAATTCACCGAGATTAGTTGCCGTAGCCTTAATTTTTACGGGGACGATACTTATTCTTACTAAGAAATTTATAGAGGCAAAGAGAAGTGTTTTAAATATAAAAGATGCTTTTATTTTAGGTCTCACGCAAGGTTTGGCAATTATACCCGGTGTTTCCCGTTCAGGCATTACTATCTCTACGCTCTTGTTTAGAGGAATAGATAGGCAAACTTCTTTTCGCTTTGCCTTTCTAGCTTCGATACCAGCAGTTTTTGGTGCAGCAATATTAGAGGCAAAGGATATTAGTCTTGCCTTTATGGACTTTAAGCCGCTTATTATTGGCTTTATATTTAGTCTATTAGCGGGAATTTTATCGCTTAAGATTTTAAAGATAATTTTAAAACACGCCAAATTGTATTATTTCGGGTATTACTGTATAATTATTGCTGTAATTACATTATTATTGATAAGATGAGCATTATTGTTTTAGGAACAGTAGCGTTGGATACAGTAAAGACGCCTTTCGGCAGTAGAAAACATATGTTAGGCGGCTCAGCCGCACATTTTGCCATGTCTTGCCGCCTGTTTACCAATGTAAATTTAGTAGCTATTGTCGGAAGCGATTTCCCTTCCAAATATATCGATTTTCTCCGCAAGAAAGGCGTAATCCTGACATCGCTCATTAAAGAAAGAGGCAGGACCTTTAAATGGGAAGGCGAATATAAGGGAGACCTCAATGCCGCCCTTACCTTAAATACTGAGTTGGGTGTGCTTTCGGCATTTAGGCCCCGCGTTTCTGAAGTGCAAAGAAAGATAAAATATATATTCCTAGCTAATGTTGATCCGGATATACAGAGGCAGCTCCTTTCGAGCATGCATTCACCTACCCTTGTAGGTTTGGACAGTATGAATTATTGGATACGCCATAAGCGGGCAGCGCTTTTATGGCTGCTGAAGAGAGTCAATATTTATGTGGCTAATGATCAGGAAGCCAGGGCATTGTCAGGCGAGACTAATTTAATCAAAGCAGCCAAGTGTTTATATTCTTTAGGGCCTAGAATGATTCTGATTAAAAAAGGTGAGCACGGCGTCATTTTTTATAGCGATAAATTTATCTTTTCTATCCCGGCATATCCGACGGATAAAGTAATTGATCCGACGGGCGCAGGGGATACCTTTGCCGGCGGGTTTATGGGTTATCTAACGCGGGCAAAGAAGATAAATGCAGCAACCCTTAAGAAGGCAATTGCCATAGGCAGCGTTGCCGCATCTTTTAATGTAGAGGATTTTGGGCTAAACAGGACAGCTCAGCTTTCGTTAAAAGATTTAGAACATAGGCTTACCAGATTTAGGAAATTCATTTTATTTTAGGTTGAGCAAGGAGAATGCTATGTTAGAGGAGAAAATTTTTAACGACTATAAAGAGGCAATGAAAAATAGGGATACATTAAAGAGCTCGGTATTAAGTTTTTTGCGCGCGGCAATGATGAACGCAGCAATTGAGAAGAAAAAGAAGAATCTCGACGACAATGATGTCATCGCGGTGATAAAAAAACAGGTAAAACAGCGCCGGGACTCTATCGAACAGTTTCAAAAAGGCAACCGCCAGGATTTAGCGGATAAAGAAACAAAGGAGTTAGAGATCCTAAAGTCATATTTACCCCCAGAACTTCCGGTTGAAGAGATAAAGAAAATCATTGAAGAAGCTATCGCTTTAACCGGTGCCCAAGATATGAAAGATACGGGTAAGGTGATGAAAGAGGTAACCGCTAAGATTGCAGGCAGGGCGGATTCTAAATTAGTCAGCGATTTAGTAAGAGAGAGGCTGTCTAAAGCCGCTCCTTAATTTTGAAAATGGGGTCCCTCCAAACCACCTGAGAATTCTGCCAACACGTGTTAATTAAAACCCTGATTAAAAACCTGCGTAAATATAGTTGATTTAATTGAAATTTATGCTAAAATTATAAGTTCGTATGATAAATATAAATAAAGTAAAGACATATTCCATAAAAAATAGGCGAAGTAAGGTTGAGCTTGTATATTTTGCAAAGCCTCCTGCGCACAGGAGGAGTTTTCTGGGTTTCTATGACTCTTTGCCTAATATATTAAAAGCAAAAGAGATACGCGCTGTAGTTAATGCCGTGGTGGGAGCTTACAAGAGAAAGAAAGCAGTTATTTTTATGGCAGGTGCGCATGTGATAAAATGCGGGCTCAGTCCTGTAGTGATTGAGTTGATAAAGAAAAGAGTAATTACTTGTATTGCCTTAAATGGCGCAGGTATAATCCATGATTTTGAAATTGCTTTTGGTGGGAAGACTTCCGAAGATGTAGGAGAGGGTTTAAAAACCGGTGAGTTTGGGATGGCCCGGGAAACCGCTGATTTCCTCAATAGCGCTGTAAATGAAGGCGTATCTTCGGGTTTGGGCTTGGGTTATGCTGTGGCAGAAAAAATAAATAACTCAAGACTGCGCTATAAGAATTTAAGTATTCTCTATAATGCCTATAAAAATAAGATTCCTGTCTGTGTTTATGTAGCTATCGGGGCAGATATTATACATCAGCATCCCTCTTTTGATGCTAGCCTCTGTGGCGAAGGAAGCTTCAGGGATTTCCATTTACTCGTAGAAAATATTTGGCGGCTCAATGACGGCGGAGTAGTTTTAAATTTTGGCTCTGCAGTAATATTGCCGGAGGTATTTTTAAAGGCATTGAATTTAGCGAGGAATTTAGGTAATAAAGTAAAGAATTTTACTACTGCCAATTTCGATATGATTTATCATTACCGGCCTTTACAAAATGTGGTATCCAGGCCCGTTGAGGCAGGCAGAAGCGGAAGCGGCTATTATATTATCGGCCATCACGAGATAATGCTTCCATTATTAGCACAGGCAATAATAGAAAGAATATGAACCCCGCACCTTCTTTATATTCAATGTTTTTTAATTTAAAAGAAGGATGGGGGGCAGAAGATTATACAATAAACAGGAATAAAGGAGAAGGTGCGGGGTGAAGAATCTCGAGAAGATAATCAATAAATTCAATAAAGCTAAAATATTGATATTGGGAGATGTAATCTTAGATGAATACATCGCAGGTTGCGTGGATAGAATCTCTCCTGAAGCGCCGGTGCCGGTGGTCTGGGCAAATAAGCATACATTTGCTCCGGGAGGCGCAGCGAATGTAGCCAGTAATATCCGCTCGCTGAACGGCGGCATATGTTTGGTAGGCGTTATCGGTAGAGATAATAATGCAAATATTTTATTATCGGAATTAAAGAAAAGAAAAATAACTACCGAAGGTATTTTTGCCGACCCTCGAAGACACACTACGATGAAGACCCGTATTGTTGCGGGACACCAACAGGTAGTCAGGGTAGATTGGGAACATACGAATTCCCTGCCGCAAAAACTAAACCGGAGAATCATTAAATTCATAAAAACAAATATTGATGATTTCGATGCTATTATTATTGAGGATTATGGCAAGGGCGTGATAAATATGCAATTACTCCAAGACCTCATTGCGCTTTCGCGCGCGCATAAAAAAATAATCGCTGTCGACCCTAAGGAGGAACACTTTCAGTACTATCAGGGAGTTACCTCTATTACCCCTAACCGCAAAGAATTAGAAAATGCCATAAGAAATTTGCGGATTAAAGATACTTCGAATAGGTTTAAATTTAATAGGGATAGATTATTTACGGATAAAGATATAGATTCGGCAGCGGGAGAGATTTTAAAATATTTAGACTTGCAGTCCCTTCTGGTTACTTTAGGCGAGCAGGGTATGCGGTTATTTGAGAAAAACGGCCGTATTACGCATATACCTACGGTAGCTCAGGAGGTCTTTGATGTCTCAGGCGCAGGGGATACGGTGATAGCTACTTTTACCCTGGCACTTTCTTGCGGTGCCTCTAAACTGGAGGCAGCGCATATCGCTAACTTCGCTGCAGGTATTGTAGTTGGTAAATTAGGCACAGCTGTTACTACGCGAAAGGAATTATTAGAAAAATTAAAAATTATTTAAACTTTAATTGTTATATTGTTATACTGCCATACTGTTGAGTTTGTAAGTAAGAATTCAAGAGATGAATTTCAATATAGCAATATGACAATATAACAGTATAACAATATAGACAGATGGACGTTATCGGAATAATTCCCGCAAGGTACTCCTCAACCAGATTCCAGGGCAAGGTCTTAGCAGATATATTAGGTAAGCCCATGATTCAGCATGTTTGGGAACGGGCAAAACAGGCCGTAGTCTTGGATGATTTAATTATCGCCTGCGACGATGAGAGGGTAGCTCGTGTAGCAGAAGAATTCGGTGCCAAGGTATCCTTCACTGCTAAAGGTCATGCCTCAGGCACAGATAGAATCTGTGAAGTAATAAACCCTTTAGATGTAAAAATAGTTATAAATATTCAAGGCGATGAGCCGTTAATCCATCCTACTATGATAGACGCTGTTGCCCAGGCATTATTAGACGATAGTTCTATATCTATGGCCACTGTTATGAAAAAGATAGAAGACGAGCGGGTCATCAATGACCCCAATGTAGTTAAGGTTGTGATTGATAAGAATAACTTTGCCCTCTATTTTTCACGTTCACCCATTCCCTTTCATGCCCAGAATTCAGAAATAAAGCTGCCGATTTATTTTAAACACATAGGCTTATACGGTTATACTAAGGATTTCCTTTTTATTTATAAAAATTTACCAGTTTCTTATTTAGAGAGAGTGGAGTGCTTAGAGCAGCTGCGGGTCTTGGAAGAAGGTTTGCGTATAAAAGTTATTGAGACGAAATATGACACCATAGGCGTAGATACTCCCGAGGATTTAGAAAAGGTAAAACAATACCTGCAAAAGGAAAAATAGAATGCGCCAGATTAAGGTGCTCAAGATTAAGATAGGCGATAAGAACCCCTTGGTCTTAATTGCCGGTCCGTGCGTGATTGAGTCAGAAAAACATTGTTTAGATACAGCCAAACAAATAAAAGATATTGCTCAAGAATCAGGTATTCCTTTTATATTTAAATCTAGTTTTGATAAGGCAAATAGGCTATCCTTAGACTCTTATCGTGGGCCGGGGCTAAAAAAAGGCTTGGAGATTCTGTATAAAATAAAACAACGATTGCATATCCCCGTATTAAGCGACATCCATTGCTCAAAAGATATTGCCGAGGCATCCCAGGTCTTAGATATAATTCAAATCCCGGCCTTTTTATGTCGTCAGACAGATATTGTGGTAGCTGCAGCTAAAACAGGTAAAGTAATAAATATTAAGAAAGGCCAATTCTTAGCGCCTTGGGATATTTTACCTATAATTAAAAAGATCGAATCTACGGGAAACAAATCTATTTTGATTACCGAGCGCGGCGCCTGTTTTGGTTATAATAACCTGGTCTCTGATCTGAGAAGCCTGGCTATTCTGCGCCAATTCGATTATCCGGTTATTTATGATGCCACGCATAGTGTTCAGCTGCCAGGCGGCAAGGGCGGCTGTTCGGGCGGACAAAGGGAATTTGTTGTTGGCCTTTCCCGCGCTGCAGTTGCCTTTGGCTGTGATGGCTTGTTTTTAGAAGTGCATCCTCGGCCGGATAAGGCTCCTTGCGACGGGCCGAATATGATTGATTTAAAAGAATTACAAAAGCTCCTCAGACAGATTAAAAAAATAAATGAAGCCATAACTTATGGAGCTCGGAGAGCGACATAAGTTATCTGGCTGAATTTACCCTTGACATTTTAAAGCAATTACTTAAGAAGCAAAATGTCAAGGGTTTAATTCGCAGACGGCTTTCGCCTATCCTTGACATCTACGATGTCAAGGATCGCTCATTAAAATAGAGGCGGCATTATGAGCCCCGCACCTTCTTTTATGGTAATTCACGTTTTTTCTAAGTAGAGAGCGGGAATGTCAGGATATTATAGTGAGTAAATTAATGAGTAATTAATGAATAAAAATAAAAGGAGAAGGTGCGGGGTAAGAATAAATATCCTTAAACGCGCCAGAGAAGTTTTAGATATTGAAGCAGAAGCAATCAGAACCCTGAAGTCTCACCTGGGCAATAGTTTTAAGGAAGCTGTGAATTTGATATTAAAAACCAAAGGTAGGGTAGTAGTCAGCGGTATGGGTAAAACCGGTATCATCGCGCAAAAACTCTCTGCCACCTTATCTTCTACCGGCACACCCAGTTTATTTTTACATTTATCTGAGGCAGCGCACGGAGATTTGGGAAGAGTCACCTCTGATGATACGGTAATTATCATTTCTAATAGCGGTTCAACCGAAGAAATAAAACAGTTGTTGCCTTTCTTAAAAAAGATCGGGGCAAAGATTATTGCTTTAACCGGCAAAGCCAAATCTATTTTGGCGAAATATAGCGATGTGGTCCTGGATGTTTCCGTAAAAAAAGAGGCTTGTCCTTTGGGGTTGGCTCCCACTGCTTCGACGACCGCGACTCTGGCGATGGCAGATGCCTTAGCAGTCTGCCTTCTTGAACTAAAGGGTTTCAAAGAGAAAGATTTCGCCTTTTATCATCCGGGTGGGATGTTGGGCAAACAACTGCTTTTGAAAGTAAAGGATATTATGCGCACAGGCAAAGCCAACCCCGTGGTCGGCGAAGAAAAAACTGTATCCAGTGTTTTGCTTAAGATTACCCAGGCGCGTGCAGGTGCCGCTTCCGTTGTAGATAAAAAAGGTAAATTAGCGGGGATCTTTACCGACGGAGATTTGCGCCGGCATTTAGGGACGGATAAAAATTTGCCTAAATTAAAAATTAAAGAAGTAATGACCAGAAATCCCTTAGCGATTACTGAAGGTAAATTAGCCGCAGAGGCCATGCGCATCCTGCAGGAAAAAAAGATTGATGAGATGCCGGTGGTGGATAAGAATCGCCGGCCAGTCGGGCTTTTGGATGTGCAGGATCTTCTAAAAGCTGGGCTCGTTTAAGATAAGTGAAAGATTTGTGAGCAGCACGCGAGCAAACTTTTCACTTCAAAGAATAATAATGGATATCAAAGAAGAATTGATAGAGAAAGCCAAGAAGATTAAGATATTGCTCCTTGATGTGGACGGTGTTTTGACGGACGGAAGGATAATTTATGATTCTTCCGGGCGCGATATGAAGTTTTTTGACGTGCACGACGGTTTAGGAGTCTATTGTTTAAAGAAAGCAGGCATAAAAACCATACTGATTACTGCCAAGGGCTCCTGGGCAATAAAGCCGCGTGCCCGCGATATGCAGGTTGAGGCAGTCTTCGAAAACATTTCACCTAAAACAACCGTCTTAGAAAAAATCTTAAAGAAATACAAGGTCAATACTGAAGAAATATGTTTTGTGGGTGATGATTTAGTGGATTTAGGCCTGATGAAGAGAGTAGGCTTTCCCATTACAGTATTTAATGCCGCACCGGAAATAAAACAGGTAGCCTCATACATTACCATAAAAGCCGGCGGTCGCGGTGCAGTGCGCGAGGTAACAGAGTTAATCCTTAAGGCGCAAGGTAAATGGGAAGGAATTGTAGGGCTTTATGATACCTAAAAGAAAAGTTTACAGTTTACAGTTTACAGTTTACAGTTTATTATTTTTCCTGACGCTATACGCTATACGCTATACGCTATACGCTGTGTGTTATGCTCAGGACCAGAAGCCGCAGGAGTCGGACCAGCAGATTATGGATTTCTCCTTAGCCAGCTTTGGCGAGAAAGGCAAGAAAAGCTGGGACCTCTCGGGAAAATCCGCAGATATATTCCAAGATCTGGTGAAACTTAAAGATGTAATCGGCAATCTCTATGGCAAAGAAGAGGATATTAAGCTTACTGCTGACAAGGGAAATTTTGATAAGACGCAGGGCAAGATACACCTCCAGGACAATGTGGTAATTACTACTTCCTCAGGCTCCAAGTTAACCACGGACTCTTTGGATTGGGATAGAAAAAATCAGCTTGTTACTACGAAGGATCCGGTTAATATAGAAAGAGGAAATATGGTTACTACGGCAAGCGGCGTGCGGGGAGAGCCCAATTTGAAAAAAGTCAGCCTTGAGAAAGACGTCACAGTGAATATTAATCCTGATACCGAAGAAAAAAGTAACGAGCAAAATGTTAAGAAAAAGATTGTGATTACCTGCGATGGCCCGCTGCAAATAGATTATGATAAAGATATTGCTACCTTTAATAATAATGTCAAAGTGGATACCCAGGATGTCTTAATTCAGAGCGATATAATGGATGTTTATTTTGGGGGCACAGGTAAAGACACTTCCGAATCAAAAAAGGAAGCCCCGGGTTTAGGCAGCACTATGGGCAGTAAAATAGATAAGATTGTTGCACGGGGTAATGTTAAAATTACGCGAGGCGAGAATATCTCTTACAGCGACGAGGCAACTTACAATGCTTTGGATAAAAAGATTATCCTTTCGGGTAAGCCCAAATTGATTATATATTCCGGGGAGGACATGAATGCATCTTTTGGAAATTAAAGGTTTATCCAAATCTTACGATGGCAGAGAAGTGGTAAAGGGCGTGAACCTCTCTGTTAAGCGCGGTGAGATAGTAGGACTCCTGGGCCCGAATGGCGCGGGTAAAACCACCACATTTTATATGGTTGTGGGTGTAATTGCGCCTAACTCCGGCTCTATTATATTCGATAATTATGATATAACTTTCCTGCCCATCCATGCACGCGCACGTTTTGGCATAGGTTATCTTTCTCAGGAGCCGTCTATTTTCAGGAAACTGACCGTTGAAGAAAATATTACGGCTATCTTAGAGACGTTACCTATAAATAGAGCGGAAAGAAAACGCAGATTAGAGAGTTTGCTTGAGGAATTGAATATCGCCCGCCTTGCCAAAAGCAGGGCCTATACCTTATCGGGCGGGGAAAGAAGGCGCTTGGAGATTACCCGCGCATTAGTCACCAACCCTTCTTTTATACTTTTAGACGAACCCTTTTCCGGTATTGACCCTATTGTAGTAAATGAGGCACAGGAAATTATTAAAGAATTAAGGGATAGAGGCCTGGGTATTTTACTTACTGACCACAATGTCAGAGAGACGCTTTCCATAACAGATAGGGCTTATTTAATCGCTGACGGGAGAATCCTTATTTCGGGAACAGCTGAAGATCTCATTAATAATCCCCAGGCGCGAGAAATATATTTGGGTGAAAAGTTCAGGATGTAATATTTGGTTAATTGGTGAGTAGTGAGTGGTTAATTAACCAATTAACAAATTAACTAATTAACCAACATGAAGACTGAAACCAAAAAACTCGATAGCACTAAAAGAGAAATTAGCATTGAAGTAAGCGGCGATATCGTCAAAAATAAATTTGAAGATGTCTTTAATCAAATTTCAAAAGAAGCGAAGATACCGGGTTTCAGGCCGGGACATGCGCCTCGCGATATTTTGGAAAAAAAATATTCCTCTCATGCGCATGAACTTGTAATTAAGGAGTTAATACCACAGTTATATAATCAGGCAATTGATAAAGAAGGGCTTGAGGTTTTAGAATTGCCCAATATATCTGATGTGAAATTAGACAGGATAACCCTTTCATTCAAGGCTCAAGTAGAGGTGAGCCCTGAAATTCAGGTTAAGAATTATAAAGGTATTAAGGTGACTTATAAAAAGATTGAAGTTGGCCTTGACGCGATAAAACGCAATATCGATTCCCTAAAAGAAGCGAGAAAAATAGATGTTATAGACGATAATTTTACCAGGAGTTTAGGCTATCCGAATCTTGCGGAACTTGAGAAAACAATGGAAAAACAGATTTACATTCAGGAAGAAAACCTGCAAAGGCAAAAAATAGAGAAGGAAATCATAGAGAGTATTACCGCAGGCCTGGATTTTAAATTGCCGCAATCCGTGGTTAACCGGCAATTACAGGATTTGGTAAGGCAGGCTAAATTAGACCTGGCATTAAAAGGCCTGCCCCGCGAAAAAATCGAAGAACAACAGAATTCAATAACTGGGCAGTTAGAGCCCGAAGCCAAAAGGCAGGTTAAGGTTTATTTGGTTTTGACTGCGATTGCTAAAAGAGAGAATATTCCCATAGACGACCATATGCCTCGTAAGGTGATGGAGTTTTTGTTGAAAGAAGCAGATTGGAAAGAAAGTAACGAGTAGAGAGTAGCGAGTAGCAAGGAAAATCTCGCTACTCGTTAACTCGTTACTCGCTACTTTTAGGAGACGGAGGTGAATATGAGTATAAAAAATCAGACATTAATACCTATGGTTATTGAACAGACATCGCGCGGTTATGAGCGGGCCTATGATATCTATTCGCGTTTATTAAAAGACCGCATTGTTTTTATCGGTACTCCCATTGATGATAATGTAGCAAACTTGCTCATTGCTCAGATGTTATTTTTACAGATGGAGGACATGAATAAAGACATAAATATTTATATCAATTCGCCGGGCGGTTCGGTAACTGCGGGTCTGGCAATATACGATACCTTGCAGTTTGTCAAGCCCGATGTAGCTACTTATTGCGTGGGCCAGGCAACCAGTATGGGAGCGCTGATTTTGTCTGCGGGTACAAAGGGTAAGCGCTTTGCCTTGCCAAATTCACGGATTATGATTCATCAGCCCTGGGGAGGAATCCAGGGAGCAGCCGAAGATATTTCTCGCCATGCCAAAGAAATTTTAAATTTGCGTGACCGGATAAATGAAATTCTTTCTCTGCATACGAAGCAGCCATTGGAGAAGATTCAAAAGGATACAGACCGCGATTACTTTATGTCCGCCGAAGAAGCCAAGGAATACGGGCTTGTGGATGAAGTGATCGTGACTAAGAAAAAATAATAATTTTATTGCTAAATTGTCAAATTGCTAAATTGTTTTTAACAATATATAACAGTTTAACAGTATAACAATTTAACAGTAGGAGAGGAATCTATGAGGAAAAATTATTTATTGACTCCTGGGCCAACGCCTCTGCCACCGCAGGTTTGCGAGGCCATGGCTCGGCCAATCATTCATCATCGCACACCTCAGTTTCAAGCAGTATTAAAAGAAGCGACCGTTGGCCTAAAATATGTCTACCAAACTAAAGGCGATGTCTTTATATTAGCCTCTTCCGGCACAGGTGTAATGGAGGCCGCTGTAGTGAATTTATTATCAGGCGGCGATACAGCCATAACTATTCAGGGTGGTAAATTTGGCGAGAGATGGACAGAGATTTGTAAAAGTTACAGCATAAACCTCGAGGTTATTGATGTGGAATGGGGTGAGGCAGTCCAGCCTCATGAAATAGAAAAAAGACTTAAAATAAACCCCAAGATAAAAGCAGTGTTTACGACGTTGTGTGAGACTTCTACCGGCGTAGCCAATGATATTGCGGCCATTGGCAAAGCAGTAAAAGATACAAATGCGGTATTAGTGGTAGATGCCATAAGCGGCTTAGGAGCAATTGATTTGCAAACCGATGCCTGGTTTTGCGATGTAGTGGTTTCTGGTTCGCAAAAAGGCCTGATGTTACCTCCGGGACTAGGTTTTATTTCTGTGAGCCCAAAAGCCTGGAAGTTAGTAGAAGATTCCCGTTGCCCTAAATATTATTTTGATTTAAAAGCGGCAAAAAAGGCGCTTGACAAAACCGATACGCCATTTACACCCGCAATAACTTTGATTATTGCTCTCTGTGAATCTCTGAAAATGATAAAGCAGGACGGCTTGGAGGATGTTTTCTTGCGTCATAAAAAGATGGCGGATGCTACCCGAGCAGCAATGAAGGCATTAGGGTTAGAATTATTTGCACCAACTGCCGCCTCTGATGTTGTAACCGCCGTAAAAGTACCGCAAGGCATAGATGGCGAAAAAATGGTTAAGGCCATGCGCGATACTTACGGTGTAACTATTGCCGGAGGCCAGGCAGAATTAAAAGGCAAAGTATTTCGAATTGCCCATATGGGTTTTATTGAAGAGTTCGATATTATTGCAGGTATTTCCTGTTTAGAAAAAGTATTGCACCAGATGGGTTATAAATTTGAGCTGGGCGCAGGTGTTAAAGCAGCAGAAGAAGTATTTCTAAAATAAGTAAGGCCACAACTTATGGAATGGAGTGAACATAAGTTGCAAGGCCGAACTTACCCCCACACCAATTACATAAATAGCGTAGGCTAATACGTAATTGGTGTAGGGGTTCAATTCGCACACATAACTTACGTCGCTTCTGTTAAGAAATTAATGCTCCGTAAGTTATGTGCTCATTGAAGGAGATAATCAGATGATTAAGATATTAGTCAGTGATTCGTTATCCGAAGAAGGCCTGAAGATACTTAAAGATGTCAAGGAATTCCAAGTCGAGGTCAAGACCGAATTAAAACCAGAGGCGCTAAAAGAGATAATCAAAGACTACGATGCATTGATTGTAAGAAGCGCAACCAAAGTAAACAAAGATATAATTGATGCCTCTTACAAATTAAAGGTGATTGGCCGGGCAGGAGTAGGGTTAGATAATGTAGACTTAGAGGCAGCCACACAAAAAGGCATAATTGTGATGAATACGCCTCAAGGTAATACCATTTCTACTGCGGAACACACTATGAGTATGATTTTGGCGCTCTCCAGAAACATTCCACAGGCCAATGCCTCGGTAAAATTAGGGGAATGGAAGCGTTCTAAATTTATGGGTGTTGAACTCTATAATAAGACATTGGGTATTGTAGGATTAGGCAGAATAGGTACAGAGGTAGCTAAACGGGCTTTATCTTTTGGGATGAAGGTCAAGGCATATGACCCATTTTTATCGCGCGAAGTTGCGGAGAGCCTGGGCGTAGAAATAACAGAATTAAAAGACTTACTTAGGCGCTGCGATTATATTAGTGTACATACGCCGCTTACCGAAGAAACAAAACATATAATCTCCGCTAAAGAATTTGGCCTAATGAAGACGGGTGTGCGGATAATTAATTGTGCCCGCGGCGGTATAATTGATGAGGCAGCATTATTAAATGCGATGAAAGAAGGTAAAGTTGCCGCAGCTGCTCTAGATGTTTTTGAAAAAGAGCCGCTGTCGCCTGATAGCGAACTGCTCAAATTAGATAATCTTATCACAACTCCACACTTAGGTGCATCTACGGAGGAAGCGCAGGTTAATGTTGCCATTGAAGTCGCAGAAATTGTGCGCGATGCACTCTTAGGTAAAGGTATACGCAATGCTGCAAACTACCCCTGTATAGAAGCAGAGGTTTGCAAATTTTTAGAGCCGTATATAAATTTAACCGAGAAATTAGGAGTGTTTTCCAGCCAGTTAGTCGAAGGAAGATTCCAGGAACTCAATATAAGTTATAGCGGCGAAATTATACAATACGATTTAACTCCGCTTACCATGTCTTTGGTTAAAGGGATACTTTCACCTATATTAAAAGAGACTGTAAATTTTATTAATGCTGTGAGCCTTGCCAAAGAAAGAGGCATAAAGATTAAAGAGGCAAAAACTTCTAAAGAGGAAGAATTTGTTAACTTGATTCAATTAGAGATAAAGACAGATAAAGAGACAAGAAGGATCGGCGGCACCCTCTCTGCCAATAAACAGCCGCGCATTGTGAAGATTGACGACTATTATGTGGAAGTTTCGCCATCGGGGGAGATGATAATGATACAAAACTGGGATAGGCCGGGTATTATCGGTAATCTGGGCACACTCCTGGGTAAACACAATATCAATATCGCTGCCATGACCTTTGGCCGTGAAAAAGCCGGCGGAAAAGCTATTACTATATTGAATGTAGATAGCGCCGTATCAGCTGAAATCCTGGATAAGATAAAGAAAACCGAGAATATTTTAGCAGTAAAAGTTATAAGGCTATGAAACAAAATCAAAAATCAAAAATCAAAAATCAAAATTACATATCAAAATTTAAAAATTTTGGATTTTGGATTGTCATTTTGATATTTGATATTTGCATTTTAAATTTCATGCTTTGTCATTTCGTATATGCTAAGGAAATCACTATACTATACACCGGTGAGACGCACGCCATGCTTTATCCTTGTAATTGCCCTAAAGAGCCGGACGGAGGCATTGCTCGTCGAGCCACTTTGATTAAACAGTTAAGACAAGATAACCATAATACGTTGGTTTTGGATTCAGGCGGGTTTTTCTCCGGCGGCCTTCAGGATGAATATACCCAGAATATTACGTTGGACATGCAGCGTGTCCAGGTAAATCTTAAGGCAATGGAATTAATGAAGTACGACGCCGCGGCAGTCGGAGACGATGAGTTTAATTTCGGCAGGGAATTCCTCCAAGATAATATTATGAAGACAAACCTGGTTTTTCTCTCTTGTAATATCTCTGACACAGGCAGAAAGCCGGCATTGTTTAAGCCTTATATTATAAAAGAAATTGCAGGTAAAAAAATCGGCATAATTGGAGTGACTACTCTTTTAGCCATGCAAAAGGCAAGCGCAAGCGGACTTAAATTTATAGAGCCCAAGATTGCCGTTAAGCAGGCAGTGTCAGAATTAAAAAAAAATAAGACAGATATTATTATACTTTTAAGCCATTTGGGCGAAAGCGAAGATTTAAATTTAATAAAGGACGTCGAAGGCATAGATATCCTTATCGTCGGTCACAGCCGGACAAAAGAAGACCTTTCCACTAAGATAAATCACACTTTAATCTTAAGGCCTTCCTGGCAAGGCCGCAGGCTCGGGACGCTAACTATAACTATAAAAGCTCACAAAATAACAAATTATAAAATAAGAGAATTGCGTCTTTCAGATAAGATAACCAATGACCTTGATATACTTTCTATTTTACCGCGCTGTTTTTCCGATAATAATTGTAAACAGGAAGGCCTGATAGGCATATGTCAGGACCCCGGCACACCAAAATCTAAATGTATATTTACCGAGGCAAATAAGGTTCCTCTTTTGATTATTACCACGAAACTCTGTGATGTCTGCAATACTGAAGGCAAGTTGAGGGATTTAAAGACGTTCTTTCCCGGCATAGTCGTCTCTTACTTATATTATCCTGAAGCCAAAGCCGATAAGCTAATCAGTGATTTCGGGATTAGGGCTTTACCGGTTTATCTTTTAGGAAAAGAAGCAGAGCGAGAGAAGGGTTTTGATAAGTTAAAAGAGAATCTAGAAATAAAAGGCGATTTTTATATGCTAAAAGCCCAATTTAGCGGCATTGCTTATTATCTGGAGAGAAAAAGTATTAAAGGAAGATTAGATTTATTTATAAGTTTATACGATAAGAATGCCTCTGCCTTATTGGATATGATAAAAGAATTTAATCCTATAGTACATTTTTTAGCCGTCGAGAAGACCAAGGGCAACTTCGAAGCGAAGGACGGGAACCTTGAGGTTGAAGAATACCTGCGCAGCATCTGTATCCAGAAATATTATCCTGCAAATTTCTGGGATTATATCAGCTGCCGGGGGAAATTTATCAATACTTCGTGGTGGCAGGATTGCTTAGATAAATTGGATACAGACAAAATAATGGTGTGCGCCCAGGGTGAGGAGGGCAAAGAACTCTTAAGCGAAAACATAAGCCTGAATAAAGAGTTACAGATTATATTCGGGCCTGCTTATCTTTTGGATAATCAGGAGATATTCGGTTCGCAAGGTGTGCCGGCAAAGGAAGAATTTAAGAAGATAATAAAGAGGTAAGTTCAGCCAGACTCTTGACACTTTGTGTCAAGAGTCAAATTCGCCCCGCCAACGGCGGGGCTCATTTGAGGTGACAGAATGACTCATAAACCCAAAATATACATTATTGATGTAACTAACCGCGATGGGGTTCAGACTTCCAGGATTTGCCTTTCTAAATTAGAGAAGACAATGATAAATTTGTATTTAAATGAAATGGGCGTATTCCAGTCAGAATTTGGTTTTCCCGTTACGCATCATGAGACAAATTACTTAAATGCTAATTTAGAGTTAGCAAAAAAAGGAGTCTTTTCTCCTATCCGGTTAGGAGGATGGCTAAGAGCAACTAAGGATGATGTGAAGAATGCCTTTAAACTTGTGCCGGGAATAAAACATGTGAATTTATCTATTTCGACTTCTGACCAAATGATTCTACATAAATTTAAAGGAAAACTCGATCATGGTTCGGTGATAAAAGAGATGGTCGAGGCAGTGAAAGAAGCGCGCAAATCAGGAGCTGAATCCATAGGCGTAAATGCAGAGGATGCATCGCGCACTAGGACGGATTATCTTATCGAATTTTCCCGCGCAGCTAAAGAGACAGGCGCAGACAGGATCCGTTATTGCGATACATTAGGATGCGATACGCCCTTTACGATTTATGAGCGCATAAGACTTCTTGCCGAGGAAGTCAGGATTCCCATTGAGATTCACTGCCATAATGATTTGGGATTGGTTGTAGCAAACTCTATTGCCGGAGCAAAAGCAGTCTGCGACAGCGGTCTGGATGCTTACATCAATACCTGCGTTAATGGTATGGGTGAGCGGGCGGGTAATGCGGATTTGGTTTCCGTAATCTTGGCCATAAAATATGGTAGTGGTATGCAGGGTTATCCTCTTGATGAGCGGATAAATCTAAAGATGGCCTGGAAGATTTGTAAATATGCCTCTTACGCCTTTGGTGTGCCTATACCTATAAATCAACCCGGTGTGGGCGCAAACGCCTTTGCCCATGAGTCAGGTATCCATGCGGACGGCGCTTTAAAGGACAGGCGTAATTACGAACTCTATGATTTTGAGGAATTAGGCCGGGGAGAGCCTGAGATAATTGAAACCGGACGTAAGATTACTGCGGGTGAATATTCAGGAATTAAGGGTTTTAGAAACGTCTATGAAAAATTAGAGGTTGTTTTTCGCGATGACGCGGAGGCGACTCAGGTTCTGGAATTGGTGCGTTATGCCAATGTGCATAATCAAAAGCCGTTGGTGGATGATGAATTGAAATTCATCGCTAAGCATCCGGAGATTGCCCGAAAAATATTTACCATGAGCCTATAAATCATATTGCTATATTGTTCTATTGCTATATTGTCATATTGTTTTTAAGCAGTAGAGCAATATAACAGTATAACAATTTAACGGTGAATACTGTAATCGTTGGTACACAGTGGGGAGATGAAGGCAAAGGTAAGATTATTGATATCTTATCTAAAGAAGTAGATTATATCGTACGTTATCAAGGCGGTAGTAATGCGGGGCACACCGTTGTCGCGGATGGCAAAGAATACATCTTTCATCTCATGCCCTCGGGTATTTTACATAAACATAAAATTTGCTGTATCGGTAACGGCGTAGTAGTTGACCCACAAGCATTAATAAAGGAAATTAAAGATTTATCATCAGCCGGTATCCATATTGACCGACGATTAAAGATTTCACCTCTTGTCCATGTAATCCTACCTTATCATAAGGTCCTGGACCAATTACGAGAAACAAGAAGGACTAATAAAATAGGAACAACCGGAAGAGGTATCGGGCCTTGCTATGCGGATAAAATCAATCGCTGCGGCATAAGGATGGTTGATCTTTTAAGCCCGGGTATTTTTAAAGAAAAATTAAAGGATAATTTAAAGGAAAAGAACGAAATTTTTAAGAAAGTTTATGGACATGCGGGATTCAGCTTTAGTTCAATCTACAAAGATTATTTAAATTACGGCAAGTTCCTTTCTAAATACATATGTAATATCGCTTCATTATTAAATAAGGCAACACAAGATAAAAAAGACATTCTTTTTGAAGGTGCGCAGGGAACGTTCTTGGATATTGATTTTGGGTCCTATCCGTTTGTTACTTCTTCTTCGGCAACCGCAGGCGGAGCCTGCGTTGGCACGGGTTTGTCTCCGGTAAAAATAGATAAGGTAGTGGGCGTAGCAAAGGCTTATACCACAAGAGTAGGAGAAGGGCCTTTCCCCGCCGAATTCCCGGTTGCTTTCGCAAAATTCATTCGGAAAAAAGGAAACGAATTTGGCGCCACTACTGGCAGGCCGCGCAGGTGCGGTTGGTTTGACAGCGTAATGGTAAGAGAAGCAATTCTCTTAAATGGTATATCAGAGTTAGCAATAATGAAGTTAGACGTCTTGGATGGCCTTAAGACTATAGAAATATGTATCGCCTACAAATATAAAGGAAAATTATTCAAAGAGTTTCCCGATGATTTAGAGGCGGCAAAGTTTGCAAAACCCGTATACGAAGAAATGCCCGGCTGGGAGAGGACAGTAAATAAGATAAGGCACTATCAGGATTTGCCTTTGAATGCAAGAAGATATATATCGAGACTGCAGGATATTCTGAATACCAAAATTTCCATGATTTCGGTGGGTTCATCCCGGGAAGACACAATTTTTCTTTGATACTATAGGAAATTATATCAGATTTGGACTGCACCCCCTAAAACTGTAATTTTGTATTGCAGACAGAGGGGTTCAGTCCAATTCTTCGGCACATTGCCTTTAGAATCTTAGATTCTTCGG
>Ga0315279_10000253_pt1 | contig 115735 bp, 83 predicted proteins | sample YL17G06_20_MG_FD_203694 | JGI IMG/M metagenome (GOLD analysis project Ga0315279, IMG submission 203694) | Sediment microbial communities from Yellowstone Lake, YNP, Wyoming, USA - YL17G06_20 | ecosystem: Environmental > Aquatic > Freshwater > Lake > Sediment | place: USA: Wyoming | collected... | reverse complement strand
CCTCCCGGACCGCAGACGATGTTGCGTGGTCTGAGACGATTTCACGACATAGGGCTGGGGATGACGCTGTCTGAAGCGGAACCCGACGATGCTATTGTTATAAACAAACTTGTGGGACATGCGCAGGCCTAGCTGGGAGTGATGGATGCGCATTGCTGTCGTGACGGGAACGCCTGGCCAGATAAGGTCTGGGTGAACGGCACGCTTGTGTGGAACAGCGCAACACCGGCGCGCGTCCCGTCCGTGTGCTGCCGAAGTAAGCTGTGGTTTGCAAGAGGGCAGTATCGCAAATCCAGGAGGGGCTTCATGAGACTCCCAATTCATTTTTCCTATTCTGTGGTCGCGCTTGGTCTGCTCGTTTCATTGGGGCTATCCAACGCGGCTCCGAGATCGGCTCAATCCCTGAACGAAGAGGCGGTAGTTCTCACACCCAAGCCGTCTCGCAAGCCGCGCATCAACGGGGCGAGGATATTTGGCGTGAGGACCGGTTCACCGTTTTTCTTCACGATTCCGGCCACGGGCGATCGGCCGATGACCTTTGCCGCTGGAAGCCTGCCCAAGGGTCTCAAGCTCGATCCGAGGACGGGCCAGATTACTGGCGTAATTTTAAAAAAGGGCGATTACCTTGTCGCCCTTAAGGCCTCCAACGCCCTCGGCACGGCCCGCCGCAATCTGAAGATCGTCTGCGGTGAAACCCTGGCGCTCACTCCCCACATGGGATGGAACAGCTGGTACGTGTGGGAGAACCACGTCACCGATAAAATCATGCGGGACGCAGCCGACGCTATGGTCAGCAGCGGCATGGTCAACCACGGTTACATGTATGTGAACATTGATGACTGCTGGGCGGTAAAGCCCGGATCCAAAGATCCGACCTTGAGCGGCGAGCCCCGGGATGCGCAGGACAGGGTCAATCCCAACAAGCGCTTTCCCGACATGAAGGCGCTCACGGACTACATCCACTCGAAGGGACTCAAAGCCGGGATCTACACTTCGCCTGGCCCAACCACCTGTGCGGGGCACGTCGGCGCCTATCAGCACGAACAGCTCGACGTTCAGCGCTTCGTCAGCGGTAAAAAAACAACACCTTAGGAACAGCCGTTCCATCTTGCCATTTAAGGAGGTCTTTCGATACCACAAGGTAATCGGCACGCGCTTGCCACACGACGGAACAAATCTCGGCGGGGTCTCCCTTCTGGTGATAGCTGGAGATCGCCAGGCGCGGTTGAAACCGCATAAGCACCTTTCGGGCTCCTCGCAGCGCTTTTGGCTCGGCGCCCTCGATGTCCATCTTGATGAAATCCACGCGCGCCAGCTTCAGGCTTTCCAGTAGAGCATCGAGCGTCGTCACTTCAACCGTTTCGTCTTTGCCGGCGTTCTGGGGAATGACCATGCTGTGCGAGTCTCCGACGGTGGAAAGGTGAAGCGAAAGTTTCCCGGTTGTATCCCAGACACCTTTTGGGACCAGCTTAACCTTGCCTGCCTTTATCTCCTGCGCAAAGTTCTTCTGGAAAGCCAGCAGGTTCGCTTGTTCCGGTTCGATGGCGACTACCATGCGCGCGCCTGCGTTCAGCGCGACACGCGTGAACGCGCCGATATGCGCGCCGCAATCGATCACCACGTCTCCCGGACGCACACGGACAAGTGGATGGTGATATACCTTCTGCACCACCTGTTCCCACTGAAGATGCTTGATGACATCCTGTCCGGGGCTGGGTATCCATAAACGTCCGAGCGAGGTTTGCCACAGCTCCAGCCCTGTCTTGGTGTCTTCCTCGATCCGTACAACTGGTTTCTCACCTGGCGAGGCCGGGGGAGTCACTTCTTGAGAATTGACATTCAACCAGGCCGAGGCCAGAAAAACGCACGAAACTAAGAAAATAACAATTCTCATGTGGCACATTATGCTGGATTCCTCGCGTTAAATTGGGGAAAAACGCAGCTCGTTCCAACGTCCTGCCGCCAGTTCCTGATGTTGATGGGTCATGCAATTACAATGCTCCCAACGATCGCCAGGATTCGTTCGCGGATTGCCGGGCCTTCAACTCCGCGAGTCTGGTTCTCTCGTGATGGACGCAAGTTGATCATGGAATCGAATTCTACAGCCGTCAGTCTCAGTTCCGCCAGTGTAATGGGGTTGCCGCCTTCAAGCTCGAAGGGCGCTCTGCCCACTCGTTTCATTTCGTTTCAGCTCCAATTTTGACCCCGACTGGCTGGCTGCCGTGCTGTGCATCGCGCTGGGCATCGGCGCCAACGCGGCCGCGGATTTCTGCCCGAAGAGGACCGGACGCAAGGAACGCACCCAAGGCATTCATGTACCTGCCCATGCGCCAGAACTACACGGGCAACTTGGTTTTTCACGTGCGGCGACTCGCCTCATGAGCGGCTTCCTTTACGGCATCAGCGCGGCCGACCCCATCTCATACCTTGCGGCGCTTTTGGTCTTGGGGGTGGTTTGCTCTGCCGCGGCGTTGCTGCCCGCCCGAAGGGATACTCGGATCGACCCGGTCATCGCATTGCGCGAGTCATAAAAATACGGTGACAGGCTTCGCTGTCCCAAGCTATGAAGAATCCTCAACTGACTGTGCGTTCCAGAGCGCGTGGACAGCGCTGCCTGCTTTGAAAATAGACGGTGCAGCGGACGGGCTAAAGCCCGTCCCCACTATATGTTACCCTCAGAGATCTCAAGTGGGCACGGGCTTCAGCCCGTGCGCTTTTTCATGCACTTGGGTGCGCGAATCGCGCATGAGATACTGTCACCGTATTTTCGGTTACTTGACACTGATGGACTGCACTTTGGCAAGGAGATCGTTCATCGAGTCCATGAAAGTCTGCTTCCATTTGAGTTCAATCGACGACTCTCTGATCAATCCGATCATGTGTTGGATGAGTCCTGCGGAAGAGTCTCGGTAGCCGATGAGTTTCATTTCCATCCTCAACTGGAGAGCTTGTTTCTCGCTCGGTTCGATATCGAGACGCGATAGAGAGCGGATTCTGGCTTGGTAGCTGCTGAGGCTGGTCTCAAGGCAGCTGCTGGAAGACAGAAACATAGCGGCTGTGGTGGGCCCTCCTTGTTTCAGGTCGATCATGCCGAGGTAGTAATATGCATAGCAGTTCTTCCCTGACCGGAGAACTTTCTGAAAGTCCGCTTTGGCTGCAACAAGCTGGCCTGCGTTGAAGTAGAGGAGACCCGACAGGTAGTTGATCTCCCCTTCTAGAGGCAATTCGTGCTTGGCCAAATCGATCAATTCCCGCGCCCGCGCAGGATCCTTCATTGAGTCGTAATTGTAGGCTTTGTAGTAATAAGCTTCGCCCCGATAGTATTGGATGCTGTTGGCGCCGACCCGCCCGTTGCGGCTGAGGTCGCTGGCGAGCATTAAGTCCAGTGCTTTGTTGGAGTCCTGGTATCGATCGAGGTTGTGCAGAGCCGCTCCCTGGCCGAACAGAGCCGCGGTGTTTTGCGGGTCCCATTGGAGTGCGGCCTCATAGGTCTTGAGCGCGCTCTCGTAATCCTCGAGGGTGAAGAAATAAATATTCGCCAGGCCGTTAATCGCCCGCGTATAGTCCGGGATCAAGGACAGCGCCTTGGAAAAACCTGTTCTGGCCGGTTTGACGAGGTTCCTTTGAAAATCACTCTCAGCAGAAAACTCAAACGCCTCGGCAAAGTCGGGGGACTGCTCGATGATGCGCGCCAACGGGGCTTTAGGGCTACCGAAGTTCAGATATGCGAAAAGCGGAGTGTCCTTGTACTTTTCAGGCAGCCGCTTCTTGAGGTCGTCATTCTTGGGATCGGAGCCGAACGTCCTTGCATAGAGCATAAAGAAATAAGCGTCCAACGGCGACGTGTCCACTTGAAGGACCGAGGGATCAACTCGTTTCATTTGCTCTGCCGCGGCCGCCGGCGTCATGCCGTACGCCGTGGCCAGATCGCAGAGAGCCTGCCCGCGAGCGTCGGCCGTATCCTGGCAGATGAAGGCGATGTCCTCTCGCATGGTCGGACATGCGATGTCTTCGTCAATCTCCCGGGTCATGCGCAGGAGTTTGATGAGCGCGAGCTTGTCGCGGATTTCTTTCCGTGCGGCCAGATGAAGGGCTTGCGTGTAAGCCGCTTCCGCGCGGCGCCAGGCATAGAGATGCATTGCTTGGGATGACTCGTCGCCCTGAGAAACGTATTCCTGGATCAACTCTTCGGGAATGGCAGGGCCGACAGGCCCGATGACTGGTTGCGGTTTGGCGCGACAGGCCAACGCCAGCGAAGCAAGAAAAAATGCGATCGCGGAAAGCAGGATCCGATTGGCAATGCACCTCATATCTCTCCGGATCTCTTTCAGCGGCACCATATGCTAACTATCTAGTACTAGTAGTTCTGCCAAGTCAAGCGGAAATGAAATCGCCACAACGATTCAGGCACTGCATGGCAATCATCCAAATGCCCTTGGAACCTCAAAGACCTCCAAGACCACAAAGATTCTCTGATTACACAGGACTGCGATGGATGGTACGTCGGAAACAGGCTTTGGCTGCCACTCCTGGCACGGGCACAGGGGACAAGCGTGCAGAAGAGGCTATCCTAGAGCCTGGAGCGTACGGTGAGAGCACCGGGCTTCCCTGTCGCACCCATCCCCCATGCGCCTGTCCCCGATGCCCGTGCCAGGAGTGGATTCCACAGCGTAGCGGCGGAATCGCCTCCGGCGCAGCCAAAGCCCCCTTAGCTCTTGGTTCTTTGAGGTCTTCGGGGTCTTTGAGGTTCGTTTTTGATATGCGACGGCATCGCTCCAAGCGGCGCGCACCACTGTCCGAATTGCTAGAAATCGCCAGGAAATGCAGGTCACGCCGCTTTCACGAAACAGGCTAGCACCGGTCAAGCCTGTGAGTAATCAAAAATATTGGCGGAATCAATGAAATCTGTGGCAAGTTCTTTCCTTGGGACTATTCTGATCGCATCCGATTGCAAGGTGGCACGCGGATCAGAAATGAGAGGATTTGATGTTCGGATTCAGGGAGTGGCGCCGGCGGCAGCTGATGAAGAAGCCGCTGCCCCGGGAGTGGCTGGTGATTGTAGAGCGAAACGTGCCCTACTATCACCTGCTTCCGTCGGAGCAGCGACGCAGGCTTCAGCGGCTCGTTCAGGTTTTTCTCTCCGAGAAGCGTTTCGAGGGCTGTGGCGGTCTCGAGCTCACCGATGAGATCAGGGTGACGATCGCCGCGCAAGGCTGCATCCTCCTCCTCGCCCGCAAGACCGACATCTATCCCAGACTTCGCTCCGTACTTGTCTATCCCCACGCCTATATCGCCAACGTGACTGACACGCAACCGGACGGGACTGTGGTCGAGGGTTGGCAGGGGCGTCTGGGTGAATCCTGGATGCAAGGTTATGTGGTGCTGTCGTGGGGCGATGTCCTGCGCGATGCCTCCGACATCCATGACGGCTTCAATGTCGTATTTCACGAGTTCGCACATCAACTGGACAACGAGTCGGGCGCTCCCGAGGGAGCGCCGCTGCTGCCGGAGAGTTCGATGTACGACGACTGGGATCGCGTTTTCGGCGCCGAATACCAGGCGCTCTGTGACGGCGTGGAGCGCGATGAGCCGACTCTGCTGGACGCATACGGCGCCGTCAGCCCGGCCGAGTTTTTCGCCGTAGCCACGGAATTCTTCTTTGAGCGGCCGATCGAGCTCGAAGCGCGCCACCCGGAACTGTATGGGCAGCTAAAGCTGTTTTACCGGCAGGACCCGGCTCTTCTGATGCGAAGAGCCTAATTGCACTTGGCAAGCCCATGGTTGGGGCGGGGAGCTCATAGAGTTCGACATTTTCGGGAGTCACATCAACTTCACGGATTTTTCCTGGTACAATTCTGCTTCCGGCCGCGTCGTGGAAGCCGTGCCAGCGAATTTACGCTGACATTCTCCCAGCCTCCATCGGTTGCCAAAGACGCTTTCGAAAAACAGGTTGGCCTTGCCGACAAGGAACTCGCGAAGCTCAAGCAATTGATGGAATCGTAGCTTGGCGGGCAGCGTGTCTTGCGTTCCGGACACGCGCATTTCCACAGCGGTTGGACCTCAGACGGCCTTCTCTGCGCAGGGTCGTGACAGGAACTATTATGGCCGAGTTGCCTTCGGCACGAGAGATCGAGTCACAGGCAGTGACCGAGCGGCCGCCCAGGCGCCGCGTGATCCCGGCTCCGCCTGGCGAAGTGCCTGCAATGCTCAGGCGTCGTGGGTTCCATCCTCTGGAGACCCGACCTGACTTGCCATTTTCCCCGGATCTTGCCGGCGAGACCGCCGATCAACTGGCCGATCTGCTCGGCCACTATGCCTTCCGCCTCTTCTTGCGCGGTGCGATCCAGAGGGCCGAAGGGTTTGCGCCAGGAACGACCACGCGCTATCTAAAACCCTCGCAGGCGCGAGCCTATGCCGACGCACTCGTCAGCATGGGTCTGGCCGAGTGCCTGGCGCGCGGGCGCTATCGTTTGTTATGGCCTGCCCGGAGTTTCGGCGGGATTCTGGAGTGGTATGTCGCGCGCGAGCTGCGGCAGAGGTTGGCTTACGATGTGGCATCGGGAGTCAAGCTTCAGACTCGAGGTGTCGGCGGCGATTTCGACATCATCGCGGCCGGGGAAGGCAAGCTCATCTATATCGAGCTGAAATCCTCTCCGCCGAAAAACCTGTCTGCCGCCGAAGTCAACGCATTCGCGGATCGCCTGCAGCTGTTGCGGCCCGACATCGGATTGTTCGTTGTCGATACGGCGCTGCGTCTTTCGGACAAGATCGTGCCTATGCTGCTTGCGGAGATCGGACGGCGGCGGACTGAGCCGCTCGGTCCGCCGCGGAGGGTCAAGCAGGAACTTTGGGTGCTGACGCCTCACCTGTATGCAGTAAACGGACGGCGCGATCTCATGGCCAACATTGGATGCGCTATTGCCGAGGGGCTGCGCGCGCTTGCCCCGGCGCCTTTCTAAGAATCGAAGTGCACGTCATCTTTGCCGCCCAGGCGCAAGGATGGGAAGACGCTAACAAACACCGCATTTTTCGGAGCCTCTGCGCCCTGGCGTTTAGGAAAGACAGATGCCAATGACGGCTGCACCACCGGCGATATCGATCCAAGGACTGACCAAGCGGTACGGACGGCTGACTGCCGTTAAGGATCTTGTACTTGAAGTACATCAGGGTGAAATTTTCGGCTTTCTTGGGCTCAATGGCGCCGGCAAGACCACCACTATCCGCATGCTTCTGGATCTGCTGCGACCGAACTCGGGCATTGCTACGGTCCTCGGGTACGACTGCCAGCGTGACGGGCTGGAAGTGCGAGCCCTGGTCGGCTATCTGCCAGGCGAAGTGGACTTCTATGGCGACATGACGGGCCGCGACGTGCTCGAATTGCTTGGCCGCCTGCAGCGCCGGCCGGTTTCTCGTGAATATCGGCGTGAACTGCAGGAACGGTTGGACCTTCCTGACGCCGATTTGTGCCGCAAGCTGCGGGAATATAGCACCGGCATGAAGCGGAAGCTTTGCCTGCTGCAGGCATTGCAGAGGGACCCGCCGCTTCTCATTCTCGACGAGCCGACCGAGGGGCTGGATCCTCTGATGCAGGAGTCGCTCTACGACTTGCTGTTCCAGCTGAAACGCAAAGGATGCACGGTGTTCATGTCCTCGCATGTTCTTTCGGAGGTGGAACGGGTTTGCGAGCGCATCGGCTTGATACGCAGGGGAGAGCTCGCCCTGCTCGCATCGGTCGAAGATCTGCATAAGATGGCGCGGCGCAAGGTGCGCATCACTTTCAGCACCGACGTTGCGACGCAACCCCATGGGCTTCCACCGGAGTTCGAAATCCTCGAAGTGAAGCCGCGCGCCTGGCATCTCCAGGTGCAGGGAACGCTGGGGCCGCTGGTTGCGTGCCTTGCTGGCCTGCCGGTACTCGATGTCGATGTCGCCGAGCCGCGCTTGGAGGAGGTGCTCATCCGTTACTACCGTGAGGAGAATGCATGAAAGCGGGGCTGGCTCTCTTCCTTCACTCGGCACGGCGTGCGCGCGCGCTGGTTCTGGCCGTGGCCGCTTTGCTCGCCGGCTTTCAAATCCTGCTCGCATTTGCGGCCAGGTCGCTGGAGGAATTGAACACTTTTGGCCGGCTCGCGGCACTGGTTCCTGATTTTCTCCGACAACTCCTGGGCCCTTCTCTCTTGACGCTGTTGTCTTTCCGGGGGATTGCGTGCCTGGGCTACTTCCATCTAGCCATCATGGCGGTTCTGGTTGGACTGGCGATTGCGCTCGCGACCGAACCCGCAGGCGAGACCGAGTCCCGATTCCTCGATCTGGTACTCTCGTACCCACTCGCCAGGCACTGGGTAATAACTCGGACCATAGCGCTGCTGGCGGCATGCATTATCTTTCTATTGGGCGCGATGTTTCTGGGAACGCGAATCGGGATTTACTGGCTGGTTCCCAGAGATCTTGCGCGCGCAACCTTCCAGGTTGTTCCGGAACTGACCTTGAATCTCGGGGCCCTGCTTTTGTGCTGGGGCGGAATTGCCCTCGCCGTGGCGTCGGCTGCGCGTCGTCGGAGCGTGGCCGGCGCGATCACAGCCTTGGCGGCAATGGCATGTTACATGACGGACCTGATCGCACAGGTTTGGCAGCCTCTTAGACCAGTGGCGGAGTATTCTCCCTTTCACTATTACAGCTCATTGAATCTGATCACAGGGTCCTCCGATGCCACGCGGCATGCTTTGATCCTGGTGTGCATCGCAGCGGCCGGCTTTGCCCTGGCATACCTGAATTTTCGCCGCCGCGACCTCTGACTGCGGAGCGGGTTTTTGGTGGCGTTCCCTGGCCTCAGCGCGTATCATCGGTCAAAACTGCCATGACTTTTTTCGTCGGCTGCCGGGCAACCGGTGAGCTGAAGATATCTCGGAGGATTGCCATGAAGAGTCATCGATTCGCGATGGCCGGGCTTGCCGTCGTCGTTGTCGTGTTGCTCAGTGCCTCTTTTGCTTCTGCGCAAGAATCATTCACCATCGAGCAAATCTTGAGTTACGCCTTTCCGTCCGAGCTGGTATCGGCAAAGAAGGCTGACCGCATCGCCTGGTTTGAAGCGGAGCGGGGCTTGCGCAACGTCTACACGGCGGCGGCTCCCAACTTCAAGCCGGTGTGTGTTACCGACTTTAAGCAGGACGATGGCAAGGAGCTGACGGGGCTCAGGATTTCCGATGATGGGTCCGTAATTGTTTTCGTGCGCGGGCAGGGGACGAACCGCGAAGGTTGGATTGCAAATCCGTCGAGCGAGCCGTCGGGCGGCCACCAGGAAATCTGGGCAGTCGGCACGCGCAGAGGCAAACCAACGAAGCTTGCGGACGGGACCGGCCCGGCGCTTTCGCCAAACGGCAAGTGGGTGCTTTTTGTTCGCGACGGCCAGATCTACGAAGCGCCGGTGAATCTTACGGGAAAGCCCGGCGGGGCAGCCAGCGATGAGCCGTTGATCAAAGCCTGGGGTAGAAACGGAGGTCCCAGGTGGTCGACGGACAGCAGGAAAGTCGCCTTTGTAAGCAATCGGCAGGATCACAGCCTGATTGCAGTCTATGATCACGAGAAGAGGCAGCTTACCTACCTCTCGCCCTCCACCGACAGGGACACAAGTCCAACCTGGTCGCCGGATGGGAAACAGATCGCGTTCATTCGCAGGCCGGGCGCAACGTTCGCCCAGGCCGTTGCCACAGCCCAACAGCAGGCAGCGTTGCAGGGACGAGGCGTAGGCGTGGGCAGGGGCGGCACACAGCCGGCGCCGGGAAGACAGGGCCAGGCAGCTCAGGGAGGACAGAAGATGGCGTCCGGAGCAGGCTTTCAGCAGGCGACCTTTCCGGGCGGCCATACTCTTGAAATCTGGGTCGCCGACGTCGAGACGGGTCAGGCGCACGAAGTCTGGCGCCATCTGCTGAATGATCCTACCTTTGGCCCAAACAACAGCATCGACTGGCAGGGGAAGAGCCTGCTGTTTCAACTCGAGCGCAACAACTGGCGGCATTACTACTCGCTCCCTGCTGTCGGCGGCGAGAATGTGACTCCCGTCAATCTCACGCCCGGCGAAGGCGAGGCCGAATTTATCGGCCTGTCCAGTGATGGTGCCTATCTCTATTACAGCACCAACGTCGGCGACATTGACCGGCGCCATCTGTGGAAGACCCCCACGAGCGGCGGCACGCCCGTCCAACTTACGCAGGGGTCCGGGATCGAGACCACGCCCGCGGTGCTGGCTTCGGGCGACAAAGTGGCATGCTTTTATGCCGATGCGAAGCAACCCATGTCCGTTGCCGTGGTACCCGCCAACGGTGGCAAGGCGAACATCATTTCGCGCAAGCTACCTGCCGAGTTTCCGTTCGACGCGCAGGTCGTTCCCGAGCAAGTCATTCTTACTGCCGAAGATGGATTGAAATTCCACAACCAGTTGTTTGTGCCGAAGGACATCAAGCCCGGCGAGCGCCGCCCGGCAATCATCTTCACGCATGGCGGACCGGGACGCCAAATGCTGCTCGGTTACCAGTACATGTACTTCTACCACATGGCCTACGCGATGAACCAATACTTCGCCAACAAGGGGTACGTGGTGATGTCCGTGAACTACCGATCCGGAATCGGCTACGGCCGGGAATTCAGAATGGCGCCGAACAGCGGGCGCAGTGGCTCGGCGGAGTATCAGGATCTTGCTGCTGCGGGCCGATATCTGCAATCACGTCCCGACGTCGATCCCAAGCGCATCGGATTGTACGGCCTTTCCTACGGCGGGCTCATGACCGCGATGGGCCTTTCCAGAAACTCCGACATGTTTGCAGCCGGAGTCGACATCGCAGGCGTGCACCTGTGGGGCAATTCTCTTGATCTCGAAAACACTGCCTTCAAGGCGTCCTCAATCTCAACGATCGACAAGTGGACGTCCCCGGTCTTGCTGGTCCAGGGCGACGACGACCGCAACGTCGATTTCTGGCAAACCGTCGGCCTCGTCAACTTGCTGCGGGTACGCAATGTGCATTACGAGCTGATGGTCTTCCCGGATGAGGTGCACGACTTCCTTGTGTTCCAGAGATGGCTGAAGACGTTCAATGCTGCGGATGACTTTTTTGCCCGCTTCTTGAAGAAGTAAGGTCGACAGCGGCGTCGAATCCCCTGACCGACTCTGAGTGATCGCCCCGGATGGCACGAAGTTAAGGTCGAATCCGTCTGCCGCCCTTCCAGGGCTTGCGATTGCATTTCGATAAACCCCGGGCTGCGCTTCGCTGGCCCGGGGCTACTCTCTTCCGCGCCTCCGGCGCGAGTTTTCTATGGACGGCGCTTAGCATTCACTTGAGCTCTCGCCCCGAAGGGGCGGCCAGAGAATAGCCGGGGGCAAGCGAAGCGCAGCCCCCGGTTAGCCGATGGGAGACGAGGAGCCCTGGCGGGGCGACAGACGGTCATACGCCTAGCCTGGTTCCGTTCGTCTCCGCCCCTCAATTTCCAAAGGAAGACCAGCGCTTTTGACCGGCAATGTAATGGGTCGTTACCAGGTCCCAGTAGCTCGGGTACAGGTACGTGTCCTGATCACGCAGGAAGACGGAGATCTTCTGCAAGAGCGTCGTGGTTCGGTGCCCCGGCTGGTGAGCCGGGTGTTCCGTCTGCCTCATTCGGCTGACGGCCCGGATAAGGACGCTCTTGTCGTCGATCGGCAGCTTGCGGACGTTCGCCACGAAATTGCCGAAGACTCCGTTTTGGAACAGGAACTGCTCCACGTTCGACGTATAGAACGCGCTGACAGTATAGCCCTTCTCCTTAAGGTATGCGCCCACGGAAGCGAGCGCCTTCGGCCCTGCAAAATCACCGGTGACGGGAATGATCCGGTTCAACTCGTGCAGGCGGCGCACGAAGCGGTAGTCATCGTCGCTGGCGAGGAAGTTTCCGGGCCGGCCCTGCAGATCGGTCTCAAGCACAAGATCGCCCAGCGTCGGGAACCCGCCATAACCGGACCTGCCGAAGCTGCTCGACTGAAATGATATGCCGAGGCCGTTGTCGCGGAAGGCCCTATAGACGTACTCCAGGCGCGCCCGATCGCGATCGTTCAGAGGGACGCGGAAATCTTCCTGGATAGTTTTTTTCACGCGTGCAAGGTTTCGGACGAAGGCATCGTTCGACGCGGGTACGTGCGAGAAATAGTCCACCAGCTCGGAAATGGAAGCGGTGCGCGTCGACTGCTTATCCCCTGCAAGCGGCCGGCACAGGAGGTCGGCCAGGAACTGGGCGCGTGTTTCAGCCTGGTGGAAAATCGCTTTATAAAGCAGGTGCTGAATTGCCGCCTGCCGGCGGATGTCGACGATAAAGGCGATCCGCGGCCGGATCTTGGCTATATACGTGAAATTCTGCTCCGGTCCAACGCCTACGTATGCGCCGCCGCTGACTTCGAGCTCATGGAGCTTGTCGATCACATGCAGGTAGGACGTTTCATTCGACGTGAAGTTGTCCGAGCGGAAGTAGCCCTCTGCCTCGGAGAGCTCCTGAATCAGGCGCGCGAACTCGGAAGCCGGCAAGGCATCCGATTCTTTTTGAGCATTCTGCTCGTACCAACCGGCGCGGCGGGGCGCCGCGGCGGTAAGGGCGGCGAGGAACAAGAGAAAGAGCAAGTGTCGAAAGCGGCGAGAGGTGAGGAAGGGAGATTTCTCCACGATGTGCCCCTAATCAGAAAGTCCCGCCTGCGACAGCGGAGCTAACGAAAATGTATCATGCCCCGGGGGCTCGGGCTATCCCGCAAGATGTCAAATCAGGAACTTGAACGGCGTATCTGCAGCCGAGTTTCCCGGCCATGGCTCGCCGAGCTGGCGCGTCGCAGATATCGTGATTGGTGTCATAGCTGCCGCGATGGCAGCTATCCTTCTGGCGTGCAACGCCAACGACTTCGCGGGCGTGCCGCACTTTCACGTAGAGCATGTCGGCGAGTAGGCCGGCGCCTCTGCAGCGTTGCGGTCCGGTAAAGTGTCGTTGTTCAAGTTAGAACGATTATGTGACCCCGCCGATGATGGAGCCCACGACCGACATCCCGGCCGCAACCGCCAAGCGAAAGCCGGATCCTCTCCATCCAGCTACACTACTTCTCAGCTCGACGATATTGCTGGTACCCAAAGCAAGTCATTGCCAGCGACAATACCCACAGCATCGTAACGGGGGTTTTTGAGATGTGTGGGGCACAGAGATAGGCACAGTTTTGGGATCTTGCGAAAACTGAGTTTTTGGGGGGGTTGTCAACGATTGATTTGATTGGCTCCTCAGGTAGGACTCGAACCTACAACCCTTCGGTTAACAGCCGAATGCTCTACCATTGAGCTACTGAGGAGCAATGGCACGAAAACTCTGCCGAACTTGAAACCTGGAACCGCCCTTAACGCTAGCAAATATCCGCGCGAGAGTCAATGTAGCAAACGCCCGGCGAATCCTCAAAAATCAGCCGCCGCTTGCATTGTTTCCGCAGAACTGCTCAGATCGCAGCCGTGAAACCGGTGAAGTCATTGCCGGCAGGCAATTCGCCTATTTCTGGTGCTTCGGGCTGAATTTTGTCAGCTCGTCCGTGAAGAGCATCGCGTCCTTGGGCGCACCCGCTATGCGATGGAACAGGACCTCCCTAGGCGTCATCTGCTTCTTATACAAGACAAAGTTCGCATCCTTGTCCGGTCGAACCACCTCGCCGTTCAGGGTCAAGCCTGCGAACACGCCCTTGGAGCGCGAGTAAGCCAAAATCTTGGCATTCATCAACGCATCGGTCTTTGCTGACGCATTCCTGCCTACAGGGCCGGCGGCTACGGAAGCGTCCCCCCCCAGCGTGAACTTGCTGTCGAGGAGGCTCTCGATGCCGCTCAGATTCATGACTACCAGGACCAGGTCGGTCGCCTGCACCCCGATCTGGAGCCCGAAGCTTCCGCCGCTCATCATCAGCATCGAGGGCGCGCTCCAGGGGCCGTTCCCGTTGTCAGTCCGGCACGAAATGACTCCTTTGCCATAGCTGCCGCCAAAAATGAAGCCCGCCTTTTTCATCGAAGGAATCACGGCAACGCATTGGCATCTGTCGAGCAGGTCCTGCGGAATGGACTTGTCCGGCGTGTCCATGATCTCCTTCAAGACGACTGCGGCGTCAACCACCCGATCTGCGACCTCGCTCTTGCCGCTTTGGGGAGGCGAAGGACTCTGGGTATTCTTGGAATCCTGGGGGTTCGGGAGTCCATAAGACCATGCAATCATCAGAACCAGGACGAGAATCAGGACTTGCTTCATCAGGCTCCTCCTAGCAAGATGTTCATATATGCTTGCAGCCATTCTTAGAAAAGGTACCATAGGCATTGCGATTTCAGCAGGGGGTAAAGAATATTTTCTCGCCGGCGTCTGCTGACGCAGAAAATGTACAGCGAAGATGCTCGCCATGCATGCGTTGTTTTCAAGTGTCAGTATCTCATGCGCCGGGGCGCACCCAAGCTCATGAAAATCGTCGGAATCGGCATCGGGATCGCTGTCGGAATTCGGGTAAAGAGGCCGACAGCGATTGCGAAAGCGATCCCGATTCCGATACCGAATCTCGGTGTTTTTTGTTCTACTTTCAAAGCAGGAGGAGGTAAGAGGAATGAAGCAAAATCCGACGGCGACAATTCAGGAGTCTGACCCGGCACAGTTCTCGATTACGATGGACCAAATCCAGGACTACCAGTTCCGCGTCAAGTTCGACAAGGAGCAGCTTCCGGATCTGATGACGGACGAAGCGCCGCCGGTGGGCCACGACACGGCTCCCAACCCTTCACGCCTGCTCGCGGCCGCGGTCGGCAACTGCCTGTGTGCAAGCTTTCTCTTCAGCACCCGCAAAGTGCGCGCAAACATCCAGGGCCTTCATGCAACGGTTAAAGTCTGGCATGCGCGCAACGAGCAGGGGAGATTGCGCATCGGCAGGATCAAGGTTGAGATCGAACCGAAGTTTGATGCCGCCGACGCTCCCAAGATAGAGCGCTGCCTTGGCCTGTTTGAGGACTATTGCGTTGTAACCCAGAGCGTCCGCAATGGCATCGACGTATCGGTTACCGTAAAATCATAGTAGATTTGGCTTGCATCACGGCGGGCGAGCGTCACATATCTTGCGGGTCGGCATCCGGCCGCCTTTGGCGCAAGAGGAGAACTGCGGATGACGAAAGCAGTCATGCCTGACGGCAATTCAGCGCAGGCAGAAGACCGCCGGCAGAGCGCGGTCTACGGCGCAGTGCGCGCCTGGCGGGAACGCTTGCGCGAACTGGTTGCCAGTGTGCCCGGTTTCGGCTGGCGCGGCGCGATGAGCATGGCGCTGGATGGAGACCCGGACATGAAGTTCCAATTGCCACCGAGCGTATACCCCCGCCGTGGCGATCCTTCTGTGCTGTCCCCAGCCATTCCGTCGTTGTTCCTCGATCAAGTCGAGTCCGCGGTCGCGAGAGGCGGCAAGTGGCTCAAGGATCGCCAACATCCCGAGGGATATTGGGTGGCCGAACTGGAAGCCGATACAACGCTGGAGAGTTACTTCATTCTCTTCAGGACTTTCTTCGGCAAGCGGGAGGATCCGCGCGTGCCGAAGTACGCCAAAGTGATCCGCGAGGCGATGCTCCCAGAGGGCGGATGGTCCATTTACGCCCACGGGCCGATGGAGCTCTCGGTCTCGGTCCTGAGTTATTTCGCGCTGAAGGTGGCCGGAGTGTCGGCCGACGAGCCGGACATGAAGCGGTCGTGCGATGCGATCCTGGTGCGCGGCGGCGCGACCAAGGTGAACACATACACCAAGTTTCATCTGGCCTGGTTCGATCAGTACGATTGGGAACACGTGCCGGCAATCCCGCCCGAGATGATGTTTATTCCCGCCATCGCGCCGATCAACATCTATGAAATGTCCTCCTGGTCGCGGGCGATCTTCGTGCCGCTGTCGGTGATTTATGTCCTCAAGCCCGTTTGCCCTTTGCCGCCCGAATGCCACGTAGACGAGCTCTTCGTGGGTGGCCGAGCGCACGCCGACCTGAGCATGCCGCGCACGAAGGAGGCTTTTTCCTGGACCAATTTCTTTCTTCTGACCAACAAGGCGCTCAAGATCGCCGAGAAGTTCCCAATCCAGGCGCCGCGCCGCGCCGCCTTGAAGAAGGCGGAAAAGTGGATGATCGAGCGCTTCGAAGCTTCGGGCGGCCTGGGCGCAATCCTGCCGGCAATGATGAGCAGTGTCATAGCTCTCAAGGTTCTCGGCTATCCGGACGATCATCCGCTGATGGCCGAGGGATTGCGCCAGCTGGATGCGCTCGAGATTTACGACCCTGGCGACGATTCCATCCGCATACAACCCTGCCATTCGCCTATCTGGGACACCAGCCTCTCGGCCTACGCGCTGCTTCAGTGCGATGAGGATCCGCAGGGTGAGCCGATCCACAAGGCCGTCAACTGGCTGCTTTCGAAGGAGGTCAAGCGTCCCGGCGACTGGCAGATCAAGAACCCGGCTCCACCCGGCGGCTGGTATTTCGAGTTTGCCAACGAGTTTTACCCGGACGTGGATGATACCATCGTAGTGATGATGGCACTCCGCTTGGCTGTGCCTCCGGGCGAACGCCAGGCAGTCGATGAAGCCATTGCGCGCGGGCTGATCTGGGTCCGAGGGATGCAGAATGTTGACGGCGGCTGGGCCAGCTTCGACCGGGACAACGACAAGGCGTTTCTCACCAAGGTGCCTTTCGCGGATCACAACGCGATGATCGATCCCACAACGGCCGACATCACTTCGCGCACCCTCGAAATGCTCGCCATCATCGCCCCGGCGACTTACAACTTGCAACACCCGGTCGTCAAGCGCGCCATCAACTTCCTGAAGAAGGACCAGTGCAGGGACGGCAGCTGGTTCGGGCGCTGGGGAGTCAACTACCTGTACGGTACGCCCCAGGTGCTGAGGGGACTCGGCCTCATTGGCGAAGATATGGCGCAGCCGTATGTAAGAAAGGCCGTCGACTGGCTCATGTCGGTGCAGCTGCCCGACGGCGGCTGGGGGGAACGTTGCGACACCTACGACAATCCCTCGCGAAAAGGCCTGGGACCTTCGACCGCCTCGCAAACGGCCTGGGCGCTGATCGGCTTGCTGGCGGCAGGGGAGGGAAATAGCCTCTGTGTGCGCCGCGGCATGGAATATCTCATCGAACGCCAGACGCCGGATGGCACTTGGGAAGAGGACGAGTGGACCGGGACCGGCTTCCCGCGCGTCTTTTATCTCAAGTACCACTACTACCGGCACTATTGGCCCCTGATGGCGCTGGGACAGTACCGCCGCTTCCTGCTCGGCTACCGTTCCTAGAAGTGCCAACGCAGGGGATGCGGGGATTGCAGAGGGAGAGTATCTTCTCTGCGTCCTGTGCATTCGGGTTTTTGTTGGGAGCCATGTTGCAGCATGGGAGCATGGCGCCGCCGTCGCGGTTTACGCCGGCGGAGTCCTGGTGGTTTTCGCCTGTGAACTATTCCCCTTTCGGTCCACCGGCGGAACGGCGGCGGGCAGAACGTTGCTTGGCCTCGCAATGCTCTTTCAGGTCGCGCAAGACGCCGATCCAGCCCTGATCCAGCAGCTCGAAAGTCTCTTCATCGGCGAGCGGCGGACCTTCATCACGCACGCTGACCTCGCTGGTGCCCCTCTTGAGACGGATCGTGTAACGGATCGTGTGGCGCACCGCGCCGTCGGCTTCACCGTCGCCTTCGTCCACCCACTGAAGTTGGACCTCCGATTCCGGTACGAGCGTGGTAAAGACGGCGCGGCCGCGCTGGATCTGGCCGCCGCTTCCCATCCTCCAGAATGCCTTGAGCTCACCGCCAACCCTGGGGTCGGAGGTCACGCGATCGCAGAACCACTGCGCAATGTCCTTGGCTTCCGTCAGCGCCCGAAAGATCACAGCCGGTGAAGCCTGGATCAGGACTTTCTTTTCAATGATCCCCGTGCTCCGATTTGCGTTCATGGCTCTCAACGATACCACAGACCGGCAGTTATCGTTTCCTCCCACTGCAAGTCTTTGCGAGCAGTTATTTCCATAAGTATCAACGTAGAGCAAAGGCGTCTTCCTGGCCGCGATCTCTGCGTTGACATCTTGGGGAACGCGACGAATCGGGATATAATGCGCCATCCATAAACGAAAGAGGGCAAAATGCGAAAACTGGTTACCTGGGTCATTATCCTGCTGGCAGTGTTCCTGCTGGCCGGCGGGTTGTCGTTCGCGCTCAACCTGTACTTTGACTGGCTTTGGTTCGGAGAGCTGGCCAAAACCGTTCTTTTCACCACCGCCCTATATGCCAAGGGCTCCATTTTCACTGCGATGCTGCTATTGGCTTTTATATTTCTGTATGGGAATTTATGGTTTGCCAATCGAGGTCCCGGAACCATCGAAATTGGCATCCCGACGCCGGATGGGCGCATTACGGCCTATACCTTCGCGGCTGCGACGGTGCAACGCGTACTCGGGTTAGTGTCGCTGTTCGCCGCGTTTTTGTTCGCTCTCCAGGGCGCCGGGGAGTGGGAGACGATCTGGCGCTGGCTTTACCGAGTCGATTTCGGCGCACGGGATCCGATCTTCGCCCGCGACATTTCTTTCTACTTCTTTACATTGCCGCTGCTCGAAGATGCGGTCCGAGTCGGGCTGGTGCTCTGTTTTCTCGCGGCTGTGGGCGTCCTTCTCCTGTACTACTTCAAGAAGGCGTTTTCCCTGCGCATCGTGCGCCTGTCCAGGCGCGGGCGCGCCGTCAGTCACTTGTCGTTGCTGGCCGGATTGTTCTTCCTGCTCCTGGCTGCCAACGCCTACCTGGACCGGTTTGAAGTTCTCTTTTCCGACCACCAGCTGATGTCCGGCGCGAGCTACGCGGATCTGTATGCGCGCCTGCCGGTACTGAGCATTCTGGTGGTGACTGCGCTCGTGGGTGCGGCGCTCTGGTTTTTCAACGCATTCGCCTCCAAGTACATTGCCGCCATTCTGGCTGCAGGCCTCTATTTGGTCGTGTTCCTCGGCGGGAACCTCTACCCTGCAATGCTGCAGAAATTCGTAGTGGCTCCGAACGAGCTGATTAAGGAAACCCCGCAGATCGCGCACAACATCCGGGCTACGCTCCACGCTTACGACCTTGACGGCGTCAGGGAGCGGAATCTGTCCGGAGACAGAGCGCTCACGCCGCAGGATATCGAGGCTAACGCTCCGACCATTCAGAGCATCCGCCTGTGGGATCATGAGCCTCTGCTCGACGCCTTCTCCCAGATTCAGGAGATCCGAACGTACTACGATTTTGTTTCGGTCGACAATGATCGCTATCGAATGAATGGGGCTCCGCAGCAGATGATGCTGTCCCCCCGCGAGCTGGAATCGAGCAACCTCCCCGAACGCAACTGGATCAACGAGCATCTCAGCTACACTCACGGGTACGGGCTGACGCTGGGTCCCGTCAACCGCGTGACCAATGAAGGCCTGCCGGTGCTTGAGATCAAGGATATCCCGCCACGCACGACGGAGTCCGCGTTCAAAATCACGCGACCCGAGATCTACTACGGCGAGCTTACCAAGGAATACGTAGTGGTGCGGTCGGGTGCGAAAGAATTCGATTACCCTGCCGGTGAAGAGAACGTCTATACGACTTATCAGGGCACGGGCGGCGTCCCGATACAATCGTTCTTCAGAAAACTTCTCTTTGCCTTCTATTTCCGGGATCCGAACATCGTTCTTTCGCCGTTGCTGAAATCCGACAGCCGGTTTCTCTATTACCGCGACCTGAAGAGCCGCTTCAGCCGCCTGGTGCCGTTCCTGCTTCTGGATCAGGACCCCTATATGGTGATATCCGGGGGGAGATTGTTCTGGATTCAGGACGCCTACACCCGAAGCGACCGGTATCCGTACTCGATGCAGACCGGTGATTTCGGCAACTACGTGCGGAATTCGGTGAAGTTGGTGCTGGATTCTTACAACGGCACCGTGGACATGTACGTGGCTGACCCGGACGACCCGCTCATTCAGGTATACCAACGCATATTCCCCGGGGTTTTTCAGCCTCTGGCGGCGATGCCGGCGGATCTGCGTGCGCACATCCGCTATCCCGAGGACATCTTCAGGATCCAGACATACGTGTATTCCGTGTATCACATGAACAATCCGCAGATCTTTTACAACAAAGAAGATCTATGGGAGATTCCGGTGCTGGCATCGGCAAGCGGCCAACAGGCGATGTCCCCGTATTACACCATCATGCGGCTGCCACAGGAAAAGCAGGAAAAGCAGGAAGAATTCATCCTGATGCTGCCGTTCACGCCCAAAGGCAAGGACAACCTTTCGGCCTGGATGGTCGCTCGCAGCGATGGCGACCACTACGGCCAGCTTGCTGTGTACCGCTTTCCCAAGCAAAAGCTGGTCTACGGGCCGAAACAGATCGTGGCACGGATCAACCAGGACGCGGACATCTCCAGGCAGCTCTCCTTGTGGGATCAGCGCGGGTCGCAGGTCATCCAGGGAACGCTGCTCGTGATCCCGATAGAAGAGGCTTTGCTCTACGTCCGCCCGTTGTATCTCCGGGGGGAGAGCGCAAAGATCCCCGAGCTGAAACGAGTCATTGTCGCCTATGAGAACAAGATCGCGATGGAGGTGACCCTGGAGGCCTCGATCGCGCGCATTTTCCAAGGTGAGGGAGTGCCTCTGGAGGTTGCCGCGCCGGCAGTGCCGGTTCCCTCTACGGGTGAAACGTCCGGCCTGATTCGGCAGGCGGTCGAGGCCTATGACCGTGCCGTGCAGGCGCAGCGCCAGGGCGACTGGGCCGCTTATGGCGAGGAGCTGAAGAAGCTCGGCGCTCTGCTGCAGGAGATGCAGAAGGGCAAGAAGTAACAAGTGACGAATGACGAGTGACGAATGACGAATGAAAAACTCGTCACTTGTCACTTGTCACTCGTCACTGGGAAAGGGGGATGGAATGGCCGGGCCGCAGTCCTTTGACATAACCACCGGATGCGATCTGCAGGAAGTGGACAATGCCGTGAATCAGGCGATGAAGGAGGTCAGGCAGCGCTACGATTTCAAGGGGCAGAAAGTGGATATTGAATTCCGGCGCGCCGAAGATAAGCTGATCCTCTATGCGCCCGACGAGTTCAAGCTGGCGGCCCTGTGGGAGGTGGTTCAGCAAAAGATGGTGCGGCGCAAGGTTCCCGTCCGCAACCTCCGCCCCGGTAAAGTGGCGCCTGCCGGTGGAGGCACGGTAACCCAGGAAGTAAGCCTGCAGCAGGGGCTGCCCGCCGAGACTGCGCGGGCCATCGTCAAGTTCATCAAGGAGCAGAAAATCAAGAAGGTTCAGTCTGAGATTCAGGGAGATCAGGTGCGCATCTCGTCTCCATCCCGCGACGACCTGCAACGGGTGATCGCCCTGCTGCGCGAGCAGGACTACGGAGTCGAACTGAACTTCGGCAACTACCGCAGCATGTAACCAACATCTCGGAAGTTACACAGGTATTTGAAAAAGAGAGATTCCAGACGCTTTCGTGCGATTGGGTTAAACCGTCAGGGGCAAAGGAGTCAAGGGACAGAGGGGCGCGAGGAATGGGTTGCACCCCTTTGCCCCTTTGTTCCTCTGCCCCTCTGCCTCTATAGTTGGCGAGCGAAGCCAGCTAGGTTCAGTCAGTGAAGCGATTCCATGATTTCCTGCAAAGCCGCGCGAGAAGGACGAACCTCTTCTGGGGCCAGACGAGCCAGCGGTTCCTCAGGCAGGTTCAGGAGCTCGGTGAAATCCGGCTTCTTCGGGTCCACGTAGAGCAAGCCGGTAAGAAACTCCCTCCTCTCGGTCGATTCCAGGATCACGTGCAGTGATTGGAGTTTGTTGCGCGGATCGAAGTCGCGCTCGAGCTTTCTCAGGGTGATGTGCGAGCCGTCATGCAGCTCTATGACTTTGGTGACTCCTTCGTCATAGTCGACGGTGATCGGCTCGTAGAACGGAATGAAGCTCACCTCGTGCAGCAATTCTTCCGTCTCTTTCGCGTACTTGTAGCTCTTGGTCGAACCTTCATGGTTGTTGAAGGTAACGCAGGGTGAGATGACGTCGAGAAAGGCCGTCCCGCAATGAGCCAGCGCTCCCTCGAGCAAGGCGACGAGCTGCTTCGGGTCGCCGGCGAACGAGCGCGCGACGTAGCCGCAGCCTAGCTCGATGGCCAGCGCGCAGCAGTCAATGGGGGGAAGATCGTTGACCACGCCGGATTTGAGCGTCGAGCCGGGGTCAGCCGTGGCGGAGAATTGACCTTTAGTCAGCCCATAAACTCCGTTGTTTTCCATGATGTAAATCATCGGGATGTTGCGGCGCAGCATGTGCACGAACTGGCCCGTCCCGATCGAAGCAGTGTCGCCGTCGCCGCTGACCCCGATCGCAATCAGCGTGCGGTTTGCCAGCACGGCGCCGGTCCCAACGGCCGGCATGCGACCGTGGACCGCGTTGAAGCCGTGCGCGCGATCCAGGAAGTAGGCGGGCGTCTTCGAAGAACAGCCGATGCCCGACAGCTTGATCACGCGATGCGGCTCGACACCGTACAGAAAGAACGAGCGGATAATCTGGCTTGTGATGGCGTCGTGCCCGCATCCTGCGCACAGGGTGGATTCCTTGCCTTTGTAGTCCTGCATCAGCAGCCCGACCCGATTGGTGTTGGCTTTAGGTTTTTGGGGTTCCTGCACGGTTGACATACTCAATCGGTCTCTTTCTCCTGCATGAGGATGGCGTTGGTAACGTAGCGCGCGTCAACTGGAATGCCGTTGTAATGAAGCACCGAGCGCAGCTTCGTGGCCTGCTTCGGGAAATCTAGGGACAGCAGGCTGCGCATCTGCCCATCCCGGTTTTGCTCTACGACGTAAACCCGATCGTGCTGCGCCAGGAAGGATCCGATCTCCAGGTTGAACGGCAGGCCGCGAATGCGCAGATAATCCGTAGCAAGGTCGTTCTCTGCGAGTAATTGGTCGCGGCATTCGCCGATCGCGTGATGTGTGGTTCCGTAAGCGATGATGCCGATCTTGGCGCCGGCGCCGTTGTCGATCACTGGCGCAGGCACGAAGCTGCGGGCGCCGTCGATCTTGCGTGCCAGGCGATCCATCAGACTCACGTAGTCCTCCGGGCGCTCACTGTATTCGGCGTGCTCGTCATGCCCGCTGCCGCGAGCAAAGTAGCCGGCCGCCGGATGCCTGGTTCCCGGGAGAGTGCGATAGGGGATGCCGTCGCCGTCCACGTCCAGGTAGCGGGAAAAACCTCCCAGGCGTTCGAGGTCCTCCTCCGAGAGCACCTTGCCGCGCTCAATCGGGATGTCGTCGGGATACTGGAATGCATTCGACATCCAGTTGTTCATCCCGAGATCAAGATCGCTCATGCAAAAAACGGTCGTCTGAAACCGCTCGGCCAGGTTGAAGGCTTCCTGCGCAAAACGGAAGCACTCCTCGACCGTGGCGGGGATGAGCATGATGTGCTTGGTGTCACCATGGCTCAATACGTAGGCCGAGAGGATGTCCCCCTGGCTGGTCCGCGTTGGCAGGCCGGTGGAGGGCCCGATGCGTTGAACGTCCCAGATTACTGCCGGAACTTCGGCGAAATACGACAGGCCGACGAACTCGGACATCAGGGAGATCCCGGGACCCGAAGTCGACGTCATCGCGCGTGCGCCTGCCCAACCGGCGCCGATGACCATGCCGACGGCTGCCAGCTCGTCCTCGGCTTGCACGATGGCAAAGGTCGGCTTCCCGGTTTTCGGATCCATGCGGTATTGCTTCATGTACGCGATCATCTGCTCCACAAGCGAGGTCGACGGTGTGATGGGATACCAGGCAGCCACCGTGCATCCGCCGAAGATCGCGCCCAGCGCGGCAGCCGTGTTGCCGTCGACGATGATCATGCCCCGGGTCTTGTCCATCCTCTCGATCCGGAAAGGGTCGCGCTTAGGCAGGTTGGCTCTGGCATAATCGAAGCCCATTTGCGCGGCCTTGATGTTGATCTCGGCCGCTTTCAGTTTCGATGCGAACTGCGTGCGGATCGCTTTCTCGACCTCGGCAGGCTCGATCCCCAGAAGCTCGGCCATCGCACCCACATAAATCATGTTCGAGAGGAGCTTGCGCAGCCGCACCTCGGCGCTGACCTGCGCGGCCAGGCTCAAAAAGGGCGCTTCATAGTAAGTGATGTCGCTGCGCAGCCCTTTCAGGCCCAGAGACGCTTCCGCCAGCAGCGCTCCGCCCTTTACCACTGATAGCGCGTCCTCGCGCGCCGTCTGGGGATTCACGGTGACGGCGAAGTCGATCTCGGCCTTGCGTGCGATGTAGCCGTTCTTATTGGCGCGGATTGTGAACCAGGTAGGAAGCCCGGCTATGTTGGAGGGGAACAGGTTCTTGCCGGTAACGGGCACGCCCATCTGAAAAATGGAGCGCATCAGTACGCTGTTCGCTGACTGGCTCCCTGAGCCGTTCACGGTGGCTACCTGGATGCTGAAGTCGTTGATCACAGAGCCTTGCGCGTCGCTGCGGCCTTTACGTTCTGTCATAATCGAGATGTGTGTGTTATCCAAGATCACCCCTTTGCCCCGATTGCCGAAAGGAAATTTTATCACCGGCTCCATTTCCTACCAAGTTTCTCATACCACGAACAGGATTCAGACACTGCATGCCAATCATCCGAATGCCTTTGGAACCTTAGAGACCTCCAATACCACAAGGATCCTGGATTCGGCAACGCAACTGCGGGTTCGCCTCCGGTGCAGCCAAAACCCCCTTAGCTCTTGGTTCTTCGAGGTCTTAGAGGTCTTCGTGGTTCGTTTTTGGGATGCGACGGCATCGCTCCAAGGGGCGCGTACCACTGTCTGAATTGCCATCGAGGTCTTATGCCGGTTTCGGCTTCGTGATAAAATGCGCGGACTTATGATCGACGCAGAAGGACTGACAAAAACCTACGGATCGCTTGCCGCCGTGAGCGACCTCTCTTTCCGGGTCGAAGGCGGAGAAGTCTTGGGACTGGTCGGCCCGAACGGGGCGGGAAAGACTACGACACTGCGCTGCTTGGTGGGCATCATCCCGCCGACGCAGGGTGAGATCAGGATCTGCGGTTACTCGCTCGGCCGCGAACCGCTGGCAGCCAAACGAAACATCGCCTTTCTGCCGGATGAGCCCAGGCTTTTCGAATATCTTACCGTGAAGGAGCATTTGCAGTTCACAGCCCGAATCTATGGCGTGCCCGACTTCCAGGTGCTCGCAGACGTGCTGCTGGAAGAAATGGAGTTGAGGGAAAAGGCTGATGCTCTCCCTGCGGAACTGAGCCGAGGCATGAAACAGAAGCTGGTGATCGCCTGCGGTCTGCTGCATTCCCCTAAGGTTCTTCTTTTTGACGAGCCCTTGACGGGTCTTGACCCGATCGGCATCCGGCGCATGAAGTCCACCATCCTGAAGCGCGCCCGCGAGGGGGCAGCGATCATCATCAGCTCGCACCTGTTGCACTTGGTCGAGGAACTCTGCGACCGCGTCTTGATTCTGAATCATGGTCGCAAGATCATTCACGGTTCGCTTGAGGAGATCCAAAGGAGTCTCCCCGAGCTGCGCGGCGACACCAGTCTGGAAGAGATGTTCCTGCGTATTACAGGTCATGCTGAAGATGGTACCGTGATGAAATGATCGGGACATTTTTCTACTACCTGGTCTGTACTCTCAAGAATCGCGCCGTTTCAGCGTTCAAGAGGTTGCGGCGGCCGAAGTATCTGATCTCTGCCCTCGTCGGCTTTGGCTATTTGTATCTCGTCTTTTTCAGGCAGTTTTTTTCTCGGCCCAGGCTGGCGAGGGGAGTGCCGGTTTCTCTGGATCTCGACGTGCTTCCGCTCATGGAGACCGGGCTTGCGCTTGTGCTTCTCGGATTCGTCCTGCTCCCCTGGATCTGGCCGGGGAGGGGCCGCGAAGGCCTCAGGTTTACCGAGGCCGAGATCCAGTTTTTGTTTCCTGCGCCAATCCTGCGTCGAACGCTGATCCATTTCCGCCTGATCAAGATGCAGCTCGGTGTTCTGTTCGGCGTCGTCGTCTTGTTTCTCGTTTTTGGACGCGGCAGATTCATCGAGCACCCGATCTATGCGATGGTCGCACTCTGGGTCGTCTATTCCTTCCTGGCCCTTTATTACATGGGAACCAATCTGACCCAGATGAGCCTGGCTGAGCACGGCGCGTCCGGCTTCAAACGGCAGTTCTGGACGCTTACTTTGCTGGCCGCCGTTGTTGTTTCCATTGTCGCTTGGGCGAAATGGTTCATCCCTCCGCTTCCTGCGGCAGAAACTGCAGGGATCTCGGATTTTTCTGCCTGGTTCATAAGGGCGACGGAGTCTGGGCCGGCGCATTACTTGCTGCTTCCTTTCCAGGTTCTTGTCCGTCCTGCTTTCTCGCCCGATCCTGTCACGTTCCTGCTGCGCCTTGTTCCTGCCGTGGGAATTATCGGTCTCGCCTATCTCTGGGTGATACGCACGGACGTAGGCTTCGAGGAGGCTTCGTTGGAAAGGGCAAGAAAGATGGCGAGCTGGCTGGAAGCTGCCAGGAGCGGAAACCGGAGGAGTCCCAGGCGCGCTGCGCGCGGGGTGCGACGGCCGGTGTTCAAGCTCGCGCCCATCGGTTTTGCGCACACCGCCATCTTCTGGAAAAACCTCATCTCGGCAGGAAGACTCGGCATGCTGCGGATTCTGCCGGCGATTGTAGTGCTGGGCATCGGATTATCGGTTGTTTTTTCGAGTCAAGGAGGTCGCCACGAGCTCCTGTCAACGGTCATCGGGACTGTGGCCGTTGTGATGGCGGGATTCCTGACACTGCTTGGGCCCATGATGCTTCGCGATGATTTGCGCAGCGATCTGCTTCAGGTCGATCTGCTTAAGACTTACCCGATTCCGGGATGGGGAGTGGTGCTGGGCGAGGTGCTCGCGCCGGCGGTGATTCTGGCCGTCGTAGAGTGGCTCTTGGTCCTGATTGCCGCATTGGTTTTGCCAAGCCTGGGCAAGATACACCCTACAGCTTTCCAGCGACTGTTGGTAGGCCTGAGCGCTGCGTTTTTGCTTCCTTGTTTCAGCCTGATCGGAGTGCTGCTTCAGAACGCGACTGCCCTGCTCTGGCCAGGATGGGTTGAACTTGGCAGGACCCGTCGCCAGGGCATCGAGGCGATGGGACAGCGGGTCATCACCATGGTGGCGACCATCCTTGCTTTCGTTTTGGTTGAGATTCCTGCGGGATTGATCTTTGCCGTGATCTTCTTTCCTGGATTCTGGCTGCTCGGACTGACAATCCTCCCGGTAGCGGCGCTGATTGCTGCGTTGGTCTTGCTTGGGGAGGCCGGCCTGGCCATTTTCTGGCTCGGGCGTCTGTACGACAAGTTCGATGTATCCCTCGAGGGTCCGGGCCGCTAGCGCAGGGTAGGGAAAACGAACAAAATATCGACGCAGAGGGCGCAGAGATTGCAGAGACAAGAATTCCTTTTGTTTCGCTGCGATCCCCGCGATCCTTTTGATGTTTTGGTGGAGATCATCTGAGTCACGAACCTGCCTATTTGAGTCTGTTACGCTCGGGTGAACTCAGGAAGCGCGCTCAAGATGCCTGGGCGGGACTCGAGGATTGCAACCTCTGTGCTCGCTATTGCCATGTCAATCGCCGCCTTTCGATCGAAGGCGTCGTCTGCCGGACCGGCGAGCGCGCCGTCGTCCACAGCTTCGGGCCTCACCACGGGGAAGAAGACCCGCTGAGGGGCTGGCGCGGTTCGGGCACGATCTTCTTTTCATGGTGCCCTCTTCGTTGTTCTTACTGTCAAAACTGGGAGATCAGCCAGAAAGGCGTGGGGCAGGAGGTGACGCCGGAAGAGATCGCTTCCATGATGTTGGAACTGCAGGCGCGGGGATGTCACAACATCAATCTGGTGACTCCGAGCCACGTGGTGGCGCAGATCCTCGCTGCCTTGGTCAAGGCGGCCGAGGACGGATTGCGCTTGCCTCTGGTTTACAACACGGGCGGGTATGATAGCCTCGAAGCGCTCGCGCTGCTTGATGGCGTCGTCGATGTTTACATGCCCGACATGAAGTACGGCGATGCGGAAGTCGCGTTCAAATACTCCAGGGTGAGAAAGTACGTGGATGTAAACCGGGCTGCTGTGCGTGAGATGCATCGCCAGGTGGGAGACCTGGTTCTTGATGAGCACGGAATCGCCGTGCGCGGACTGCTTATACGCCACCTGGTACTCCCCGGAGGAATGGCCGGCACCGAGCAGGTTCTTTCTTTCATCGCACGCGAAATCTCGACCGACACATACATCAATCTGATGGACCAGTATCGTCCCTGTTACCGCGCCGACGAGAACCCGCCCCTGTCTTCCTCCTTGACAGAGGAGGAGTACCGGATGGCGCTGGGGCTCTGTGGCAGATACGATCTGTGGCGTCTCGACCAACACACAAGAGCCCCGCGCTGAGGTTGTTTTGTTGTCTAATTCCTGCAGCGTTACAAGTTAGCTCGCTGCGCTCGCCAACTCAGGGCCTAGGGGGCAAGGGCTGAAGGGGCAAAGGGAGGAGAATCCATTTTGGACCCTTTATCCCTTGAATCCTTGGCCCCTTGAAACAACGACAGACGACGTGGCGCGAACCATTTTGGTCTCAATTGGTTGTGTAATTTCCGAGGCGTTTGACTAGCAGCCGCATTTGGCCAACACTATTAGGCATGGTGACCGAGGAAAAAGCCGGCGCCTATCAGAAGGCGCGCCAGATCAATCTTGATGCCGCCCGACACGGCACCTTCGCTGAAATCGGAGCAGGGCAGGAGGTCGCACGCTGGTTCTTCCGGGTAGGCGGGGCTGCGGCGACGGTCGCCAAGACCATTTCTGCCTACGATATGGCTATCAGCGACGCCATCTATGGCTCCTGCGAGCGCTACGTCAGCCGGCAGCGGCTGCAGGCAATACTCGAGTACGAGTACGACCTCCTCTTGCAGCGGCTCGACGAAAACCGAGGCGCCACAACCACGTTCTTCGTTTTTGCCGAAACTGCCGCAATGGGCAGCTTCACGCGCAATCAGCCTGGACACGCGTGGATAGGCATGCGTTTTCAGCATCAGCCCGAAGCCCAGCCGTCGGACATCATCATCCATGTGCGCATGTTCGAGAGCGACAATGTGCGCAAGCAGGAAGCCCTGGGCATCCTGGGAGTCAACTTGATCTACGGTGGGTTTTATCACTACCAGGAACCAACGGTTCTCATCAGCTCGCTGAAAGACGACCTGGTGCGGGAACGCTTCGAAGTAGACATGATCCGTTTCTCTGGCCCGTGTTTTGACGGCGTCGATAACCGGCTCATGAGCCTGCAACTGGTCGAGCAGGGATTTACGCATGCCGCGATGTTCGATGCCAGCGGGGATGTGGTTCAGCCGTCCGAAGTCCTGTTCGAAAAACCGATCGTGATCGAACGCGGCAGCTTCCGGCCGGTCACCCGGCCATCTCTGGACCTGCTTGAGCGGGCCGCCGCCCAGTTCGCAGCCGAACCAGGCAAAAGCATCGAGGAGCCGGTCGTGGTCATGGAAATGTCCCTGCGCAATCTCCTCTCCGGCGACCGCATCAACCATGCCGATTTTCTCGCCCGAGTCGACATCCTCAGCGCTCTGGGCAAAATGGTGATTATTTCCAGCTACAGTTATTACTACGGTCTTGCCGAGTACCTGCGCGATTACACCAGCCGGCGCATCGTTTTCGCTCTCGGCGTGCCGAGCCTCAGGAGACTTCTCGACGAGAGTTACTACGTGGAGCTTGACGGCGGAATACTGGAATCCTTCGGTCGCCTTTTCAAATCGGACATCCAGCTCTACGTCTATCCCTGTAGAGATCCGGAGACCGGCCGGCTCGTCACGGCAGGAACTCTCGAGGTGGCGTCCAACCTGCGCCACCTCTATGCCCATCTCATGGAGAATGGGATGATCGTCGCCATCAAGGACGTGAATGAGAAAAACCTGCACATTTTCCCGAAGGAAGTTCTTGGGATGATTCAGTCCGGCGACCCTGCTTGGGAAGGCATGGTGCCCCTGCCGGGAGTCAAGCTCATCAAAGAGCGCGGAGTCTTTGGCTACCGTGCCAGGACGTAACCTCCAAGGTGCAGAGAATCGCGAAAGGATCGCGGCATCGGTCTGGGTTTGAAAACAGACGCTGCGAAGCCACGGGGGGATTTGTTCCATCATGTTCCAGAGTATCGACCTGGAGCATTTCGGATTGCGGCGATGTTTTCCTTGAGGTCCAATGCGATTTGATTGCGGGGCGTAATAAGGTCCAGGTCAAGATAATACTCACATCTATCGATTACTTCTCCCACGACTACCGCGGGCAGCACCCAACCGGGATAGACATGCCATAACGCCAGAGGGGCGACAAATCCCAATCCCAATCTTAGCACCGAAGCGAACAGTCGCCCGGAGCTTCCAGACCATGGCTGCCTGTCCGCATAGAGCACAAGCTTGGTCAGTCCCGCCAGCCCCGCAAGCGGCGCACTGCCCGCAAGGATGCCGGACAGAAACAGTCCGGTGAGCACTGCCCCGGCACTGTGAAATCTTACTGAGCTCCGGGTCGCGACGGAGTCGTAGACACGGTCGACGCAGAACAGAGCGGCAAAGCCGGAGAGGATGCCCGCCCAGCCTAGGGTTTTGCCCGCGGACGGTAGAAACAATCCTGTCGCCGTCAGAGCCACGAAAATAGCATAGAAAAAGATTTCCCGGCTCAGCCACGAGTGACGGAGGTTGAGGACTGCGCGCCAGGCACGCAGCCTTCTGCCCAAGTGCAGAGTGCCCACTCCAATGGTGCCCAACGCTGCGATCAGGAAATCGTAACCGTCTATCCGCAATGGCCGAAGAAGCGCCGCACCGGCGATCGCCACAAGCAACGCGGCTGCCAGAGTGAACCCGATGAGAGACCACTCCGATTCCACGCTCACCTTCGGCGTCGAGGCTGGGTCCGGTGTTTGGAGACCGGCGGCCACGGGGGCTTGGCACAGTTCGGGACTCACTTCCGGCCCGCTCGCCGATCGTAGCGGCACGAACCGGATTGCGGGGCCGATGCCCGTCACGGGAAATCCGGGGACTGCCTCAGTTCCAGGTGGCGGCAGCAGTTCGACAAATTGCAGCGCTCCAGTCGGGCAGAGAGATACGCAGGCTGGGTTTCCACCCTCGATCAGGCGGTGGTTGCAGAGCGTGCATTTTGAGATCGTCCTCGTGCTACGGTTGTATCTTGGCGCATCGAAAGGGCACACCCAATTGCAGTATTTGCAACCGATGCAAAGCCGAGTATCGATCAACATGGCGCCGGTAGACGGGTCCCGCGCATAGGCCAGCGCCGGGCAGCTCCTCATGCAGGCGGGATCCGCGCAGTGGAGGCACCCAAGGGACAGGTGGAAGCTTGCCATGCTCGGGCGCCGTTGCAGGTTGAAGGTGTACACCTCTCTCCAGCTTTTTTCCTGCCCCAGCTCGTTTTCGATAGTGCAGGCAAGCATGCAAGCGTGGCAGCCGGTGCAGCGATTCAAATCCAGCAGGAAGCCTTTCATCGAAGAACCTTCTCGACCTCGACGAGGTCATCGTGAAAGGCGGCGCCGTGCCCCATATCAGTCTCGCGGCCGAGAGAACAGAAGTTCACGGTCCCGCCTTCGCTGATCCATGTCCCGTTGGTCATCGACACGCATCCGGGTTTGAGGCTGAAATCAATGCGGGCAGCAGCATGCAGGCTGCCGCGTGCGTTGAAGATGCGCACGAAGTCACCGTCGCTGATGCCGCGCTTGACGGCATCGACAGGGCTGATCATTACAGACAACCGCTCGCTCACCGCGCGAATCATCTTCAGATTGCCGAACTGCGAGTGGATGCGATTCTTCATGTTCGGTGTCAGGAAAAACAGCGGGTATGGGCACGATCCCAGGGACTCTTCCGGCGCGCCGTAGATCGGCAGCGGATCGACACCCCAGCGTTGCGCAGCCTCCTGCGAAAGCAGCTCGATCTTGCCCGACGGAGTCGGAAAGACATGATCGGCAAACGCAATTTCCTGACATCCCGGTGCCAGCACCGGCCCGGTGCGCAAGCGCGTCAGGGTCAGGCCGGGGAAGGGTGCGAGCCTGCGCTCGAGCCAGGCCTCGACCTCTGCGTCTGAAGGGCCGGGGATCTGTTCCGCGACATCCTCCTGAGGCAACCCCAGGCGCCGGGCCAGCAAGCCGTAGACTTCATTCTCCGTTTTGACCTCGCCGGGAGGTTCAAGCACTTTCTGCCTTAGCTGGATGTATGAATGCCAGTAAGCGCCGATCACGTCCGACTGCTCAAAAAGCGTTTTTGCCGGGAGTACGATGTCAGCCTCCCGTGCGGTGTCGGTAAGCAACTGATCCACGACCACGCGAAATTCCAAGGTGCGAAACGCTTTCAACACCGTGTGAGTTTCAGGATTCTGCGTTACCGGGTTGCCGCGTTCCACCCAGATCATCTTCAATTCAGGCTCGCGAGCTGCAAGCATGTCCTGCCCGAGCCGGGCCGACGAGATGCCGGCGCGGACGATGCCGTCTGGAGTGGTGGGCGGATAGAATGCCAGGGGATCGCGCACGCTGTCGAAGACGGCGCTCTGCAGATCTGCGAACTGCCAGCCTGCCCCCGGAGTCCCGATGTTGCCCGTGATGGCAAGCAGCGCGATCATGGCCCTCATCGTTTGGCCGCTGTTGGTGTAGCGTTGCATGCCAAACCCCGCGCAGATGGTTGCGGGCTTGATGTCGGCGAGGTAGCCGGCCAGCCGCTCGACATAGGCGATAGGAACATCCGTGAGCTCAGCAACCCTCTCCGGTGTGAAATCGGCGGCCATGCGGCTGAAGTCGGAAAACCCGTGCACGTGGCGCTCGACAAAAGCGTGGTCGATCCGATCGTGCTTCAAGAGCAGATGTGCGATGCCGAGTGCGAGCGCACCGTCTGATCCAGGCCGAGGCTGGACCAGGAGTTCTGCGCGCTCTGCCGACTCGGTGCGCCGAGGATCGATCGCGACGAGCTTTGCGCCTTTCTCGAGCGCCCTGTCGATGAATGGCATCTGGTGGATATTGGTCTCAGCCGGGTTCTTCCCCCACAGGATAATGAGCCTGGCATTGGCGAGGTCCCAGGGCGCGTTGTGCTTGTTTTCTCCCAGAGTCAAGCGAGTTGCTTCCAGCCCTGCGGGCCAGCACAGGTCGCCATACGTAGTTGTGCAGCCGCCGAAGAGCCGCCAGAAATTCATGCCCACCGAGTTGAGCAGTCCCTTCGTACCGCTCCCCGCATAGTAGAGTATGCTCTGGGGTCCCCAGCGTTCTTTGATTTGATTCAGTTTTTCGGCAATTCGTTCCAGGGCTTCGTTCCAGGAGATACGCTGAAAGCTTGTAGTTCCGGACGTTCGCGCCATGGGGAAGAGAAGCCTGTCAGGCGATGTGACCCTTTCTATGTAACTAAGGCCCTTCAGGCAGAGTCCTCCCGGAGTGGCAAGGTTGTTCGGGTGCGGTTCGAGGCGCCGGATGCGTCCGTCCTCCACTTCCACCAGCATGGAGCACGTGCTGTAGCAGTTGCACGGGCAAGCGGTTGTATATGTGGGCATTAGGGAGTCCCTAGAAAAACAAAGCCGCTGCCAAGATGATAAGAATCGAAGACGCCCGGAATCTCATGGTTCCTGGTCATGGGATTGCTTCGGGTCTTGGCGTCTCAGCGTTTCAGTCTGCTGATCCGTCGCGCTAGCGGGGACCAATCGCCTCCGCAACTTCCAGCGCCGCCTGATAGCGGCCGAAGGGTGCGCTCAGTTGCACCCCCTGAACCATAGGGCGCACGCGCTCGACCATCTCGCGCGCAATCGCCAGTCCTTCTTTGCCGGCGGCCTCCGTGGTCTGTGCCCGACGCATACGTTCCATGACATCCACGGGAACCGGCACCCGAAGCTCGTTTGCCATGAACTCGGCATTCCGATAGCTTGTGAGCGGCCATATGCCGGCAATGACGGGGATGCGGGCATGCGCGATGCGCTTGAGGAAACGTTCGAGCAATTCGAGGTCGAAAACGGGCTGAGTGACCGCATACTCAGCTCCCGCCTGGACTTTCCAGTCGAAGCGTTGCAGCTCTTCCTCGAGGTTCAGTGCCCCCGGATTTGCTCCCACGCCGATCAAGAACGCCGTCTGGGAGCCCATCGAGTTGCCCCCGATATCGAGCCCGCGGTTCAGGTTGTTCACGATGTTCACCAACCCGATCGAGTCGACGTCGAAGACCGCCGTGGCGCCCGGATAGCCACCCATGCGCGGCGGATCTCCGGTGATGCAGATCAGGTTGCGGATGCCGACGGCGTGCGCACCGAGAAGCTCGGACTGTATGCCGAGAATGTTCCGATCCCGGCAGCAGAAATGCAGCACCGCCTCGATGCCGGCTTGCTGCTGGATAAGCTGGCACGTCACTTGTGCGCTCATGCGCGCACTTGCCCGCGGCCCGTCCGGTACGTTGATGCAGTCGATGCCGTGCTTCGCACAGAGCTGCGCGGCAGCAATCTCGGCCGAGTACGCGACACCGCGAGTCGGGAGGATCTCGACAAAAGCGACAAAGTGTCCCGCGGCAAGCTTGGCGCCGAGCCGTGATTTTTGCGCCGGCGGCACCGGAGGCAGCGCCTGCGATGCAACGGCCGGTTCCTCAACCGCCACTGCGCGGTGATGCTGTCCGGGTTGCAGCGAACGCGCCTCCGCGCGCACCAGCCTGATGTGCTCCGGCGTGATGCCGCAACATCCACCCACAATCCTCACGCCCGCCGACAACATCCGCCGGGCGTACTGGGCCATGTATTCCGGCGAGCAGAGATAAAGCTTGCGGCCGTCCACGAGTGCAGGATGCCCGGCGTTGGGCATGGCGCTGACGGGCTTCTTGCAATACTGCATCATTTTTTCAACGGTTTCGAACGTCACCTTCGGCCCTGCCGAGCAGTTGCACCCGATGACGTCGGCAGGCCACCGATCCATCTGAAGAGTGAAAGTCCGAGTATCGGTGCCGTCACGCAGATTGCCGTAGTCGTCGATGGTGACCTGGGCGACAACCACCAGGTCGTCCCCTGCGACTCCGCGCGCGGCCAGCACCGCTTCGCGCAACTCATCCAAGTTGGTGAAGGTTTCCAGGATTAGTAAATCTGCGCCCGCTTCCAGGAGGGTCTCGATCTGCTCGGTGAAAATCGCCCGAGCCTCAGCAAAGGACGTCGGCCCCAGAGGCTCGATGTGCACCCCGAGGGGACCGACGGATCCGGCCACGAAGGCATCATCACCCGCCGCCTCCCTGGCAATGCGCACGCCGGCGAGATTGATGGCGCGCAGTTTCTCCGCAATGCCAAAGCCTGCCAGGCGCATCCTGTTGGCGCCGAATGTGTTGGTCTCAAGAATTTCTGCGCCGGCCTTTACGTATTCGAGGTGGACCCCCTTCACGAGGTCTGGGGATGAAAGGTTCAGCTCGTCATAGCAGCGGTTGATAAAGACGCCCTTGGAGTACAGCATCGTCCCCATGGCACCATCGGCCACCATTGCGCGGGATTCAAGCTGCCGGCGAAATTCCTTCGCCCTGGACTTGGTTGCCATCGAACGTTTGTCTCGCTTGTTGGAAATGATGCAGTCGCCACACCCATGCCATTGTACCCTATCGGGCAAGCGAAAGCTGGGGCGAAAAGCTCATTCTCATGCGCGAATCGCGCATGAGATCCTGTCACCAGTTTCGCCGGTGGTGGTTTCCCTTGACAAAGAGTTTACGCCTACAGTTGACGTCTTCGAGAGAAGGGTCGCAGCTCTCGAAGGAGGCACGGGTGCGCTGGCCTTGGCTTCAGGGCAGGCCGCATCAGCCTACGCCTTGTTGGCCATCACAAGGTTGGGAGAGGAAATTGTTGCAGCCAACAACCATTACGGTGGAACCCATCAACTTTTACATTACACATTTGCCAAGCTGGGAAGGGAAGCTAAATTCGTCGATTCGACCGACCCGGGCGCATTCGAGAGAGCGATTTCCGGCCGAACCAGAGCGATCTATGCTGAAACGGTTGGAAACCCGAAACTCGATGTCCCTGACTTCGAGGCAATCAGCAGGATTGCGCACGATGGTGGACGACAGCGCATGCGGATCGGCTGAGAAGCGCGATCATCATCGCCAGATCTGCCATGCATTCCCCGCAACAAATCGCCTTCAACGAAGTCGGCCGCCAGGCGATCATGGCCGATCCCCAGTGGAAGGATCAACGCAGAGCATGCGGAGACAAGGTACAGGTGACGAATGACAAGCTATTGAGAGAATTCGTCACTCTTGCTTTAGACTGTTCGGGTCGAGTCCGAAGTATCGAGACCACTCTTCGAGGTCGACCTTCTCTTCCTTGGGAACGGCCTTTCTATGCCCTCGCGATGAGCTTGCACTCATCTTTTCCGTGAACTGGCGCCAATCCATGGTTTTGACGCTCCCGCAGCGGCAGCGAGCAGTCAACTCGCGATCATTCGTCACAACGATGATTTCCGCGGGCGCCTGCGCACCTTCCACTTGGCAGAGGATCGCATCGTCGGTGGAAAGCGGAGCGCAATAACGCACGCGCACGCCGCGGGGCGGGATGGCACGGTCGGGGTCGTCTCCGTCGAAGAAGACGACGAAGCGCCCGCCGCGCGAGGTTGCATAGCTGCTGAGGAGTGCGAGGAAAGACCTTCGCGTTTTGGGATCCTGCCGGGCGATGGCGGCAGATTGGCCGATTAAGTTGTTTCCGTCAAACCAGTACGGCATATCCGTTAAGTCAGCTCACGTGAACACGGAGAGAATTCCCCATAGAGCCGTGCAGGAATAACGGAGTCGATGCGCAAAGCGTGACCACCGATTGTGAGGGCAAAAAAAGGGCCGCTGCGATTCCGTTGCCTTGACCCGACCCTTTCGGTATCCTCTCTCCCGTTGCCCGGGATCGAGTTTCGGTCAGTGGTTGCTACCCGTTATCGAAGCTTTCCTTCGACAACGCCAGCCCACGATTGGTTTCGCGTTCTGGCTCCGACCTCCTAGAACAACGAATAAACTTTTTAGGCTCGTCCGTCGCTCATCTGCCGGTGTTCAAGGTCTTGCAAATCACAGCGGCTAAATGACACTCTAAGAAACACTCAAGATGTTGTCAAGCATTTTTATTCAATGAGCGAGTAAGCTATTGCGCGATAAAAAGATAGAGTTTTGCATTTTCGTGCAGGCAAAAATAGCTGCGGCACAGGTTTTTGTAAGGCCATACAACTGTTTATTTTTCAATCATTAAGAGATACAAAATTGCATGCGTCCCATTTCTCTGAATTGAGCGCTGGGGCCTGCGGGCGCTTGACGCACTGAAAGAAGCATGGCGACGACTCGGCGATTTGCGGGCAGAAAACACGCTGATGATTACTGAGCTTCCGGATCAGGATGGGTTGGCGCTCGAGCTGCGGCATGGATCGAAACGCAAATAGAGTACTGGCGCCAGCCGGGACATTCCGGTAGAATCAAGTCGTTTGATACAGGTTGCGCTTGCCGCCAGAAATGCGCTATCCTACACACCCCTGTGACCCAGCGGGGTCGTAGTTCAGTTGGCTAGAACGCCGGCCTGTCACGCCGGAGGTCGCGAGTTCGAGTCTCGTCGGCCCCGCCATTCACCAAAGATTAACAATTATCTACGGCTGGAGAGAAAAGCACCCGGGAACCTTGAAGGTACCCGGGCGCGCTTGGGGCGCAGATTGCGCAGACACAGAATCACGCATCAGCAACTGATGATGGCTTCGCGTTAGAGTTTTTTTAGCGCATCCATGGCCTCATCTAGCGACTTGTTTTCGGGAGATGCGAAACGACTGACCACAACCGCGTAAAGTCTCTTTACCTTCTCCTCGTCGAAATCAGGCCTGGGAACCAGAGAAAAGAAAACCACGCTCGGCAAATCTGGAATGTTCAGATCCAAGCAGATCTCTCCGGAGAAGCGTTTCATGGTCAATCGGTACTGGGGCTCTGCGATAGCTAGGATCCCCATGGGTCCGCTCTGTTGAGGGCCTGAGATAGTTAGACTGAATTTGCCACCAATAGAAGCGCTGAACTGGCCTTCTCTTGCACTCTTTTCCCAGGGGAGAAGCCCGAGTTCCGTCTTCTTGATTACTTCCTCCAAAAACGCGTCAAGCTTGGACCCTTCCATTGTTCCCCCGCAAAATCCGATGCCATTACTGCTGCTCCGTACTCCTTACTGAAAACCTCACTCGCACGCACGGAGGACTTTATCAACTCAGGTCTGTTTTGTGCAGAAATAGCATTGCTCGAATTCGAAACAAGCACTTCATGAACCGAAACTAACTGTTCCCTCGCGGTCATCAAACTATCCTTAGATTCCTTGCTGAGCAACTTCACCCAACGAGCGCAGAGATACTGGAGCTGACTAATCAATTCACGTGTGCGCTCACATGCGCGTTCGCCCCGCCCACCGTCAATATCGCTTACGAGGTCCCGGGCGATGCGATCTAAATTATTCATGTCTTGAGCAAGGGAACGCGATTGGGCAAGATCGCGTGCTTGCCGGGCCGCTTTCGAAGCTCCCTTTGAGAATAAGAATGCCAGAAAACTGAAAACCAAGCCAAGCACGCTGGCGAGACTTCCCCAGTTATTGAGGATAAAATCTTTCATCGGCGGCATCCATTTGGGCAAGCAAGATCGATGAACGTCGGCTATCATCGCCCCATCCCCCTTCAGTGTCAAGATCAGCCGACATAGGAGGGCATAAAGTAAACATCGCTCGAAGGTAGCCGGTTAATGGCTTGGCGATTCGCAGCTGGTCCATGTAGACTCTAACACTTGGAGGAATTTCCTACACGGACAGAGGCAATCCATAGAGAGATGGAGCTGAAGGCCAGGCATTCCCGTGAGTACCTGGAAAAAGTGATCGCCGCACGTAGTAGTTTGGCTAGTTAGAACGTCCCGCGCGCAGCGCGGGAAGGTCGCGAGTTCGAGTCTCGTCGGCCCCGCCATTAGAATCAACCACTCAGAGGAACGATCCCACTCCCCGCTTTATCTCGTAAGTCAATTGTAAGTAAAAGGGCTCCAAGTAAGCCATGCTCCGGAGCGTAACCAAAACGCGAAGGAGCGCAGGCGGCGTTCCGAAACGGGCCGCCTCAGCCCACCATCTTCCGGGGAGTTCTGCACCCACTTGTAAGGTAAGGCGGGCGGTCGCGATGATCACGTAATGCAGCCATGTGAAGGTTTGCTATAATGAGCCCGTGAAATTCACCCGATACTTTGAGACCGTGCGGCAGCGGTCAGATCGCTCAGTCATCAAGCTGTAGTGGATTGAACGAGTGATCAGGAATCCAGAAAAGGAAATCCTCCAGCGAGATGGACGCGTCCGTTAATCCCAACATTTCCAGGTGAATAATAGAAACCAACAGCAAGCTCGATGCTTTTCAAAGGAGAATTCTGGTGACATTCATGGAAGTTCCCAAGAGGATGCATCGAACATTCGCTGTTGTGTTCGGTTCACTTATGGCTGCCATGATTCTTCATGCGCAGGCCCAGAAACCTCCAGCTGGGCAGAACCCGCCGCAAACCGGAACCATACGAGTCAGTGTCGGACTCGTTCAGACAGACGTCATGGTTTTTGATAAGCAGGGACACTTCATTCCCAGTCTGAAAATGGACCAGTTTGAATTGCGTGTGGACGGCAAAGTGCAACCGATCGAATTCTTCGAGATGGTTTCGGCCGGAAGCCGGCACGACGAAGAGATATGGGCAAAAGCTGACAACAAGCCTGTTCCGGCCACGGAGCAGCCCATTACAAAAAGTGCAAATCCCGGACGTACGTTACTATTTTTTGTGGACGACTGGCACTTATCCGCGGACAGCGTCATGCGCTCTCGGATTGCGCTCTCGAACCTGATCAACACCTCGGTTGGCCCCAATGATAAAGTTGGCATCTTCGCGGCATCGGGACAGCTCGGGTCAGCGCAGACGCTCACGAGCGATAAGCCAGCTTTGCTGAGCATTCTGGAAAAATTCAATTTTGTAAGCGCAGGTGTGGAAGATCTTGAATATCCACCCATGAACGAGACGCAGGCAGCGATGATCGAACAGAATGATCCTGACGTAATCCTTTATTTTGCGCGAGCAATTGCCGGGACGAATAGGGATATCCTTGCTGGTGCACTCATGAATGAAAATACTGAAAAAGCGAAAGAGGTCGTCCGCAAAAGGGCCGCCGCTCTTGCTGCAACATCTGCAGGCATCGCGGAGCGGTTCCTGTCGTCGCTTCGCAGTCTCCTGCGTTCGGCAGAGGATCTGCCGGGTCGAAAGATAGTCTTCCTGTTATCGGACGGTTTTGTCCTCCAAACGCAGCGCAGCGACGTTGTCTCTCGTTTAGGGGAGGTGACGACCGCGGCGGCACGCGCCGGAATCCTCATTTACACCCTGGATGCGCGCGGCCTGGTTGTCGGCCTGCCGGATGCCAAAACGAAGATGGCGCCGGATACAACGGGAGCTTTGGCTCACAGCGGATACAATGAAGTACTTTCAAAACAGGACGCGCTCAACGCACTCGCGGCAGATACGGGTGGGCGTTTTCTAAAGAATACGAATGCCCTGGACACAGCTCTGATCACAACATTAAGTGAGATTTCCCGTTATTACCTATTGGCTTGGTCCATCGATCCTGAAAAGCTGAAGCCCGGCAAATACAGCACAATCAAAGCTTCGATCAAGGGGAGATCCGATCTCAGCGTGCGCGTGCGGCAGGGCTCACTCGATCTCTCCCAGCTTGTATCCCGGGAGAAAAAGTAGAAGCGGTTCCACGCGGGCAGGAAGTGCACATTCCGGACAAATGACTCATTCGGGCAAAAATTATCGATTCTTCGATCGAACGGACCCTTCCTACCACCTATAATCCGCTCTTCCCTGTTGAATCAGACCGGCTATCGCGCTACGTCAAGAACGGCGCGGGGATTTTTTGCAGCAATTTGCAAGAGCGTTCGGGCAGCGCCCGATGGGGCACGGCGCCCCTGTTCCCACTCCTGCAACGTCCGTACCGAGACACCTAGCAGCTGGGCGAACTGTTTTTGAGAGAGGCCCGTCTTTTCGCGAATTGCCGACACCGAGGGCACATTGATGACACGACCGTGTTCTCCCCGCTTTATCTCACGGATCCCTTCGAGGATTTCCAGTCCAATCTCGCGCTTAGGTCTAGGCATCGATTTCTTCCTTTATCTTTTTCAGAATATGAGCCGGGATGTTTTCGGAGACGTTCTTCGCATAGAGAGTGAGCATCCAGATCTGGCCTTGCCGACTCCTGGCGTAATAGATGACACGCACGCCACCGCGTTTTCCACGGTCCGAACCCTTCCATCGAAGCTTTCTGATTCCGCCGGAGCCAGGAATCAAGTCCCCTGCCTCAGGCTTCTCGATCAGCATCTGCTGAAGCTTCGAGTATTCTTCATCGGACAGATACTCCGCAACCAGTTGCGAAAACAGTTTCGTCTCGATAAAACTGTACATAAGAAAAGTATACGGCACTGACGTATAGCGTCAAGTTGTTTTTAAGTAGAGGACCGTACCGCGGGCGAGTAGTGGGCCATACGGGCAAAATCCCGCCTACCGCATCCAAAATCTGCGCGAGCTGTACGCACGCGAAGGCCTTCATCGCGATGGCTACCCGGGCGGGAAAAGCAAGGCGGACGGCCTCGCCGGCAGCCCGCAGGACATGTTTTCCGTGCACCGATGCGAACCAGCGATTGACTGAAGACCCAAGCACTGGTATCTGATGGGAGTCAGATCAGGAATCGGATTCGCCAGGTTAGGGAGATGGGTACCCTTTTCCGCACGATTTGCGTCAGTGCCTCATTCCTTTTGTCTCTATCCGTTGCTTTGGTAATCGACCGAAGTCCCAGCATTGCTCCCTACCTGAAGGTGCTTCAAAATGCAGCGTTGTCCGCTCTCAGATCCCTGAAACCCGGGGATCAGGGAGTGCTTTTTGCTTTCGATAGAAGTCCCGCCAGATTGAGTGATCTCACGCAGGATTTCTCTGAAATCGCCGAGCAAATAGGCCGGATCACGATCGGACAGGCCACGAACATCAGCGATTCCATTTTCGAGGCCGCACGCAACCTCCGCGAAAGAGCGCCCTACCGGCGCCGCGCGATCATTTTGGTTTCCGACAACTACCAGACTGTCAGCGGCGCTCATAAGTGGAACGGCGCGCTTCAAGAGGCACTGGAAGCCGGGGCTGCGTTGTACAGCGTCGAGGCGGGGGGAAATCAAGGGGGGCAATTTGCCGAATCCCCGGAAGAGGTCCGCACCCTCGCCCGGGAAACCGGTGGAGACGTTCTGAGAGCAAATGGCACGGCATCTTTGGCAAAGGCTTTGGATCAGACCATGTCGAATCTCAGGCTTCAGTATACGGTCGGCTTTTCTCCCTCCGAACGAGGAAAGGAAGGAACCTTGTGCCGAAGCAGATTCTCAAAGTGATTGTCTATGATGTGGCGAGCGACAGAGTCGGCAGCCACCTGGTCAAAATGCGGTAACGCGGCCACCCATCATAGTTTTCCTGAAGGCTTGCGCCACTCAATCAAACTGCGTGGGACGATTAGGGTCTGCGAGCACGGCAAAGGCATCCTGGATGTGACGAAGAGAGGTACGCTCGCCGGAAAACTGCATGGGGATCTCGCTGGGACCGAAGAACGCCACTTCAGAAGTCTCGACACCCGGGGAGGGTTCGCCCGCGATCAGATCGCAAAGGAAGACGATCTTGAAAGCGTGGAACAGCTCGAGCGGACCCATGCGATTGGCGTCATAAACGCCGATTACCTTGTGGGCTCTTGCGCGCAGGCCCGCTTCCTCCAGGACTTCTCGTTCCACACTTTCCGCAGGCGTGTCACCCACGTCGGCCCAGCCGCCGGGCATCGTCCAGCCGCCGTCCAAGCGCTCCTTCACCAGCAGCAGTTTGCCGTCGCGAAAGACGGCGCCTCGCACATCGATGCGGGGAGTGGCGTAGCCAACCTGCGCCCGAAAGCAATCCCGTATTGCTTCATATCCGATCTCAGTATGATCGGCAGTGATTTCAGCGGCGATTTCCATCAGACGACGATAGCGCTCGCGATCATACTCGCTCGCGGCGTAATGACAGCCGGTTTGAGCCAGGGCCTGGATCTCGCGCGCCCATTGGAGCCAACGCGGTGGATTGATGGATGTCATAGGATCTCCTGCATTGATCAACTTATTGTCCTACAGAATCTGCAGGCATTTCCAGGGTATGTGGCAACGGTGGAATGGTTGATGCTCTGGAGCCTGCCTGTCCCTGCTAAGATCCATCAGGCCCATCCTGGCGGTGCGGCATGCATTTCAAGGTTGCATCATCGGGTAGGCGCGCGTTACAACTGCCTATCTATTTGTCAACGGAGGTTTGTCTATGAGAAGACTCGCATTCCTCGCAACAATCGTGGTGTTCGTCATCGGCTTGTCGGGTGCCGGCGGCCGCGCGGCATCACAGACCGCGAAACGGCCCATCACACTGGATGACCTGGCTAAGTTGCGCAGCACCGGCGACCCGCAGGTCTCGCCGGACGGCAAGTGGGTGGCCTACACGGTCGGTACCGTGGACGTGGAGAAGGACCGACGCGACACCGATCTGTGGATGGTCAGCTGGGACGGCGGCCAACAGATTCGCCTTACCGCCACCAGCGACAGCAGCGAGAGCATGCCCCGCTGGAGTCCCGATAACCGATACCTTTCTTTTCTTGCCTCGCGTGGTGACGACGAGGAAAAAAAGAAGGGATCGCAGGTCTGGTTGCTAAACCGCGCAGGCGGCGAGGCGCAGAAGCTCACTGACACTAAGGGCGGCATCTCTGACTGCGCTTGGTCGCCCGACAGCAAGCGCCTCGTGCTGGCGGTAAATGATCCCGATCCCGCCGCCGATCCGGAGAAGCTGGAAGGTTGGAAGCGCAAGACGCGACCGCCGATCGTCATTGACCGGTATCACTTCAAGGAGGATCGCGAAGGGTATCTAGGCACACTCCACACCCACCTGTCGATTTTCGACGTGGAGGCGCGCAAGGCGGAGGTCCTCACCTCGGGTCGTTTCAACGAACGGTCTCCCGCCTGGTCGCCCGACGGGCGATATGTCGCCTTTGTCAGCAATCGATCCGCCGACCCGGACCGCAATGAAGATACCAACATCTACGTCGTTGAAGCTAGAGCCGGTGCCGAAGCGCGACAGTTGACGTCCTTCCCAGGACCGGACGGCGGACGCCCGTCGTGGAGCCCGGATGGCCAGTTTATTGCCTATCTCCAGGGCGACGAGATGCGCTACTCGGCGTACCAGCTAAACAAGCTGGCGATTGTACCGGCGGCCGGCGGGCAGGCGCGCCCGCTGACGGCTGCGCTCGACCGCGGCGTGTCGGGCTCACTCGTGTGGACCTCTGATAGCCGGAGCCTCTTCTTCATCGTTGCGGATGACCGTACCACTTACATCGCGCGCGCTGCCCGGGACGGGGGAGCGGTCGAGAAACTCACAGCCGGACGCCGGATCGTCTCCAGCATTTCGCGACGCGACGATGGGAGCTTCGCTCTGCTGGCGGCGACGGACAACGAGCCCGCCGAGGTGCACGCGCTCGAGAACGGCAACCTGCGTCGCCTCTCGCACCAGAACGACGTGTTGTTTGCCGAGCTTCAGCTAGGGACGGTGGAGGATTTCACGTCCAAGAGCAAAGACGGGACCGAGGTTCATGGCGTGATGGCAAAGCCAGCCTCTTACATTCAGGGACGAAAATATCCAATGCTCCTTTTTATCCACGGAGGACCGAACGGGCAGGACGACCACTCCTTCAGCTTTGACCGCCAGTTCTTTGCTGCCCATGGCTACGTTGTGATCTCCGTCAACTATCGAGGCAGCTCAGGGCGCGGGTCGGCTTTCCAGAAGGCCATCTATGCTGACTGGGGCAACAAGGAAGTCGTCGATCTGCTCGGAGCTGTCGACTACGCTGTCGCGAGCGGCGTGGCGGATCCTGATAGGCTCGGCATCGGCGGCTGGAGCTACGGCGGCATCCTGACCGACTATACCATCGCCACCGACCCGCGCTTCAAGGCTGCGGTGAGCGGTGCCAGCAGCGCCTTGCAGCTTTCGATGTACGGCAGCGATCAGTACATCGTGCAGTACGAGAACGAGCTGGGCCCGCCATGGAAGGCGAAGGATTTGTGGCTGAAGCTGTCGTACCCCTTCTTTCAGGCGAATCGCATTAAGACGCCGACGCTGTTCCTGTCCGGCGACCGGGATTTCAACGTGCCCACCATCGGTGTCGAGCAGATGTATCAAGCGCTTAAGAGCCTCGGCGTCGACACGCAGCTCATCATCTACCCGGGCCAGTTCCATGGGATTACAGTGCCCAGCTACGTGCGCGACCGGCTTGAACGCTATCTGGCGTGGTTCAACAAGTATCTGATGGCGGATAAAGCGGCGAAGCAGTGACATCAACCGGAGTTTGTCATGCCAGAGCAACCCGCCCAGCCGCAACTCGTCAGAGCTCTGGGCCTGCGCGAGGGCATTGCGATCCAGATGGGCATGATCATCGGGTCGGGCATCTTCATCGTTCCTGCCAGCATTGCAGGACGCCTTCCTGCGCTCGGCCCTATCCTGATTGTGTGGATACTCGGCGGATTGCTGGTACTCTTCGGAGCATTGACCCTGGCAGAACTGAGCTCGCTGCTTCCGCAAGCCGGAGGTCCTTACGCGTATCTGAGAAACGGCTTTGGTCCGGTTTGGGCTTTTCTGTTCAGCTGGAATCACTTTTTCATCAACACAGCCGGGTCTGTCGCAGCCATCGCTGTCGCTTTCGCGACCTATCTCGGAGCCTTCATCCCGGCGCTTTCGCCCCAGAGGCCGTTCTATTTCCACCGCTGGTCGCTCTACGGTCATCCGATGGAATTTGCCGTGGGCTGGATTCAGATCGCGGCCATGGCCACGATCGCGCTCATCACCTATATCAACGTCCGCGGGGTCAAGCTTGGCGGGTGGGTCATGGATTTTTTCACGGCCGCGAAAGTCTCGGCACTGGTTGCGTTGATTCTCGCGGCGGTTTTTTCCAGAAGAGGCAGCGCATCGAACCTCCTGCCTCTGTGGCCCCGACATTGGACAAACGATCTGACGGCAGGCTTCGGCCTGTCGATGATCTCCGTGCTGTGGGCTTATGACGGCTGGATCACGGTCACGCTCACGGCCGGCGAGATCAAAAACCCCCGGCGCAACGTCCCGCTTTCGTTGGTAGCCGGCACGCTCGCGGTCATCGCGCTTTACGTCGTCGCCAACCTTGCCTATGCTTATGTCCTTCCATTTCACGCCATGGCCGGTTCGCCGCGCATAGCTGCCGATGTAGCAAGTGCTGTGCTCGGTCCATTCGGCGTTCTGTTAATCGTTTCAGGGATTCTGTGCTCGACGTTCGGCACGATCCACGGCTGCATCTTAGGCGGCCCGCGTTGCCTCTATGCCGCCGGCGCCGACGGGACATTCTCCAAGAGCTTCGGCAACGTGCATGCGCGGTTCCACACCCCAGCAGTCGCAATTGTGACGCTGGGGATCTGGGGCGGCTTGCTCACGCTGAGCGGAACCTACGACCAGATCATTTCCTATGTCGTATTCGGTTCGTGGGGATTTTATGCGCTCACTGCCTTATCGGTGATTGTCTTGAGGCGGAAGATGCCGGATGCGCCGAGGCCATACAAAGCATGGGGATATCCGTACACGACGTTCCTGTTTGTCGCTGTGGCCTGCTGGTTTCTCTGGAACACGCTGGTGCGGGATCCGCGCAACGCGATCATTGGAATGATTTTGCTTCTGATCTCTTTGCCGTTTTACCGTCAATGGAAAAGAAAACGCATAGTTGGCTGAAGGATGAATCGAAATGAAGCTCAACGAAAGGAGTTCATGACGCAATGGGAAAGAGAGTTCTTCTCTTGGGATTGGGAATGCAAGGGAAGGCAGCGCTGTACGATCTTGCGAGCTGCCCCGGCGTCTCGCGGATTGTTGTCGTGGACAGCCGGCCTGACCTTTCGGTTTCCCTAGGCCGGTATCCGTCCGGGAAAATCACCGGCCGAATCCTCGACGCTGCCGATGAGGCGAGCCTGGCGCTTCTCATGCGCGATGCCGACGTTATCGTCGAGGCTTTGCCCGCAACCTTCGCGCTTCCAATGGGCCGGCTGGCTGCGGATTGCAGCGCCAGCCTGGTGAGCAGTATGTATTATCTCAATCCAGGAGAGCAGGACGCCGAGAAGGTCCAGTCTATCAAGGGCCAGATGCGAAAAATCGACCAGATGGCGAAAGGGAAGGGGATTGTAATCCTGACCGAGTTCGGTCTGGATCCGGGGCTGGATCTCATTCTTGGGGCCCGAGCCTTAAGCGAACTGGACGAAGTTCATAAATTCCATTCTTACGGAGCGGGCATCCCCAGCCGCAATGCGCGCGCGAATCCGCTCCAGTACAAATTCTCCTGGTCCATTATCGGAGTCATGAAGGCGTATCGGCGACCCGCGCGAATCATCACGGGCGCGCGGACTGTGAATATCGACGCGGACAGGGTGTTTGAACCCGGCAACTGTCACATTCTGGACCTGGAAGAAATAGGCGTCCCCCTGGAATGCTTTCCCAATGGTGACAGCGTTCGCTACGCCGACTTGTTCGGCATTCGTGATTCAGTCAGAGAGATGGGGCGATACACGTGCCGTCTCCCCGGCCACTGCGCGTTTTGGAACATGATGGTGAAATGCGGCTTTCTCGACGAACAGCCCATTCGCATTGGTGAAGTTTGCGCATCACCGGTCGAATTTACGGCTTCGCTTCTCGGTTCTCAGGAACAATTCCACTATGCGGATGACGAGCAGGACATGACATTTATCCGCGTCGATGTCCATGGAATGCGCCGGGGAAAGGAAACACGAATCATTCACCAGCTAATCGACACACGCGACCTTGAAACTGGTTTCACATCGATGCAGAGGACGGTGGGCTTCACCCTGAGCCTTGGTGCGCGCCTGATTCTAGAAGGGAAGCTGGCGAAACCGGGTCTGCTGACGCCTCTTGACGTGCCGTACGAGAGTGTGATTCCCCGTTTGGAAAAACACAACATCCGTGTCGTTCGCCAGGAGATTCCACCGGCAGGATAGCAGAATAACGACCGCAGGTCGCATCTGCAGAATCGAATATCCTCGTGTCTTGGGGCCTTGGTGGTCTTTCTAAAAAAATCTTACCACCATGACGCCAAGGCAGGAGGAAGCGAAGTTCCGACCGACTTGAGAGGTTCGTCAATCAAGCTTCCGGCTTTGCCGGAGATTAGTGACTTTCCGGCATTGCGCGGCACGCAAGTTGCGGCATAATGGGTGCGTTGCAGTAGCTCACTTTCCTACTTTCATCCGAAAAGGAATCGGTCATGAGAATGCGCGGATTGTCCTGCCTTATGTTCATGCTGGCAGCTCCCTCTCTTTCTGCTCAGGTTCTACGGACCACTCAACTGATGCCCAGTTCCAAAATGGCGCTGAAGGAGGGGTGGACACTGCAATCGTCGGCCAAAGTTGATCAGAAGGGCGAGACTATATCGACAACACAGTTCGAGCCGAATGATTGGTATTCGGTGACGGTACCTACGACGGTCGTGGCGGCGCTGGTGAAGAACCAAGTGTATCCGGATCCGATGTTCAGCATGAATCTGCGCGCGATTCCAGGGACCACGTACCAGATCGGCGCGAACTTCTCCAATGTCGCGATGCCCCAGGACAGCCCCTTTGCGGCGCCGTGGTGGTACCGCAAGAGCTTTGTCCTTCCTGCGAGCTACAAAGGGAAGAGCATCTGGCTCGACTTCGGCGGGATCAACTACCGCGCCGACATCTGGCTGAACGGCAGGCAGATTGCCAAGTCCGAGGACGTCGCAGGCGCGTGGCGCACTTACGAGTTCAATATCTCCGATGTAGCGCAGCCTGGAAAAACAAACGTGCTCGCGGTTGAGGTCTACCCGCCGACGCAGACTGATCTGGCAATCACGTTCGTCGACTGGATGCCGCAGCCTCCGGACAAGAACATGGGATTGTGGCGCGCCGTGGAGATAACTACCAGCGGACCCGTGTCGCTGCGCTATCCGACGGTGATAGCGAAGCTCGACTCGCCCGCAAACGACGAAGCTCACCTTACCGTTGCCGCCTTGCTAAGGAATGCTACCAGCCACGCAGTCAGAGGCACCTTGAAGGGTCGAATCGAGAAGATGGATTTCGCTCAGGGTGTCGAACTGAGTCCAGGGGAGTCCAGAGACGTGGCTTTCGAACCCGACAAATTTCCTCAGCTCAACGTTGCCAATCCACGCCTGTGGTGGCCTGCGCAGATGGGGACACCCAACTTGTACAACCTGAGCATGGAATTTGATGTGAACGGAGCGATCTCGGACCGGGCGGAGGCGCACTTCGGCGTGCGTGAGATCACTTCCGCGCTGAATGCGGACAAGAGGCGGGTGTTCTCGGTTAATGGAAAGAAAATATTGATTCGCGGCGGCGGTTGGGCTCCCGACATGATGTTGCGCGAAAATCCTCAGCGACTCGACGACGAGTTTCGTTACGTTCGCGACATGGGCCTCAACACGGTCCGCTTGGAAGGGAAGCTGGAAACCAACGAGTTCTTCGACCTGGCCGACCGCTACGGGGTCCTGATCATGGCCGGCTGGTGCTGCTGCGATCATTGGGAGCGCTGGCAAAAATGGACGCCGCAAGACCACAGAATCGCGGAAGAATCGCTGCGGAGCCAGATGTATCGCCTGCGCAGTCATCCCAGCCTGCTCGTGTGGCTGAACGGCAGCGACAACCCACCGCCCGTGGACGTGGAGAAGATGTACCTGAACGTCGAGCAACAGTGCCGGTGGCCCAACCCGATCGTTTCTTCCGCCACAGCCAGACCGACTTCGGTGACCGGAGAGAGCGGTGTGAAGATGACTGGGCCGTACGAGTACGTCGCTCCTGCATACTGGGTCGAGGACACCAAGCGCGGCGGCGCTTACGGATTCAACACGGAGACCAGTCCGGGTCCGGCTGTGCCGCCCGTCGAAAGCCTGCGCGAGATGCTGCCCAAGGAGCACCTGTGGCCGATCGATGACTGGTGGAATTTCCATGCCGGGGGAGGCAACTTTAGAAACATCCGGGTTTTCACCGATGCATTGAATGCCCGCTATGGCACGGCCACCGGATTGGAGGATTTCGCTTTTAAGTCCCAGCTCATGGCTTACGAAGGCATCCGCGCTATGTTCGAGGCATTTAGCCGGAACAAGTACACATCGACGGGCGTGATCCAGTGGATGCTCAACAACGGCTGGCCTTCGCTCATCTGGCATCTTTACGATTATTACCTGCGACCGGCGGGAGGCTACTTCGGCGCCAAGAAGGCCATGGAGGTGCTGCACCCGATGTACTCCTACGTTGACCATTCGATTTGGGTGGTAAGCAGCCAGTATAGGGATGCGAAAGGACTCAAGCTGACAGCCAGGATCTACAACATGGACATGACCGAGAAGTTTTCCAGGCAAGCCACGCTGGACGCGGCCGCAGACAGTACGAAGCAGGTGCTGGCTCTGCCGGAAATCCAGGATCTGAGTCCGGTATACTTTTTGCTGCTCCGGCTCGAAGACGGAAGCGGCAAGCTCGTGGGTTCCAACTTCTACTGGCTTTCTACCAAGCCCGAAACATTGGCGTGGGACAAGTCCACTGGATTTGTAACGCCTACCGCGACCTATGCTGACTACACGGCGCTTCAGCAGCTATCCAAAGTCACACTGAAGGTCGCCAGCCAGACGGAGCGAAAAGGCCAGGATGTGGTGACGCATGTGACGCTGGAAAATCCCGGCAAAAACCTGGCTTTCTTCATTCGTCTCAAGATCAATAAGGGCACGGGCGGCCAGGAGATCCTGCCTGTGCTGTGGCAGGACAATTACTTTTCACTCCTGCCTGGTGAAAAACGCGAAGTCAGCGCCATCTATCGCGCGCGGGATCTAGGCACATCCACTCCTGTAGTTGAAGTCAGCGGTTGGAACGTCAACGGGCAGTGACGAGTGACGGGTGACGAGTGGGGAAGTGGATACTTTGCATTCAATCGTCACTCGTCATTTCCACTGTGTTACTCGGGAAGTTCAAAATCGACGAGATTCGTCCGGAAGCCTTTCGTTTTCCAGGCCCCGAAGGCAATGCCTGCTGCCATCCAGATCGTGCCTGCGATTTTGGCGGGCCGGCTAAGGTTTAACCACAGGACGAAGCAGATGAGGAATCCGGCCGCAGGTGGAATCAGGTTGCCGAGCTTCTTTTCCTTCGCCCTCAGGAAGTAACGTGTGAGCGCGGCGGCGTTGACGCCCATGAAAGCGATCAACGCGCCGAAATTCAGCATCTCGGCGCCCAGTGCGTAGGACAGCACGAAGGCTCCGAGCAATGCGACCACCCCGACAAAAATCACGCTGTTTTGCGGGATCTGGCGCTTGGGATCGATCGCGCCGAAGAAGGACTTCGGCAAGGCACCACTGCGTCCCATGCCGTAGAGCAGGCGAGCGGCGCCGAGCTGCGCACCCATGCCGGAGCCGAAGTTGGCCACCATCAGTGTGAGGTTGACCACAAGGAAGAACCACGGTCCCGCCGCGCGACCCGCTACATGTACGTAAGCAGTGTCGGTGTCTGGGAAGGGCTGCGAGGCGGGCCAGACCAGTTGGGCGGCGTAGACCTCCACGGCAGAAAGAACACCGATGACCAGGCAGGTGAGCACGGTTGCCAGCAGAATGTTCCGCCGGGGGTTTTCAGCTTCCTCCGATAGAGTAGAGATCCCGTCGAACCCTATATAGGTCAGCACCGCAATCGAAGTTCCTCCGAGCACGGCGCGCACATTGAAGGTTTCAGGGTCATAAAAGGGACGGGTAAAAAATCCGGCGCCGTCGTGCGGATGGCCGAAAATGTAGCGCGCTGCGGCGATAAAAAAGATGACGATCACGACGCCCATGCCTGTGGCGAGACCGGCGTTGATGCGCGCTGAGGTTTTGATGCCGCGGAGATTGAGCGCGGTGAACAGGAGAAAAAAGAAAATCGCCCAGGTCCAGTAGGGAACGCCCGGAGCGAGGTTTATGGCTGCTTTGCTGCACCAGATGATGCAGATGAGTGGATTGAGCATGTAGTCCATAGCCATGCTCCAACCCGTAACATAACCGAGCGCTGGGTTGATCTCCTGGCTGACGTAGGTAAATGCCGAACCTGCGCTGGGATAGGCCCGCGCCATGCGCCCGTAGCTGATGGCCGTGAAGAGCATGGCTATCATGGCGATGAGGATGGTGGTCACAACGTGGCCGCGTCCTCGATCGCTGAGTACACCGAATACCGACATCGGCGCGGTGGGCTGAATGACGATGACGCCGTAGAGAATCAGGTCCCAGAGCGTGAGCGCGCGCCTCAGGCGCGGGGCGCTTGAGGGGCTGCCGCTGGAAGTCGTTTCCATGTTGGCGGTATTGGATTATGTCATGGCGGGCACTGTCAACAAGAAAGGGACCCGGGTCGCCAGGGCGCTCGTAGGCATAGCCGGCCAGCGAGCAAAGCGCTTGCTTATTTTGCGGGACGCCATGCTATACTCCCGGCACTCAACGGCGATTTGACGTCGGGTGGAAGCTAAACCCTGTTTGGACCGGTACCGCTGCCGAGGCGCATTCCTATGCAACAAACAACCTTGACATTGAACGGCCGATCATGGCCCCGAACCTTGAGTTTTATCTCCGGGCTAGGCATGATCCTCGCTTCCTCTTTAACCATCCGGCACTTTTTCAACGCGAACTACCCGAACTCCATCTACGGGGGGTCCTTCTGCGACATTAATGCTTTCTTCAACTGCAACAGTTCGGCCTTCTCATCCATTTCGCAGGTTGCCGGCGTCCCGCTCGGATACTTTGGACTGATTGTGGGTGGTCTCGTCTGCTTGGGCGCAGTCTTTCCCTCTCCTGCCTTCGAACGGACCAATAAGAGTATTGCGCTCCTGAACGCCCTAGGAGTGGTGGGGTTGTTTCTGTTTTCTGTGTTTTACCTGGGCAGCCTCTGCCTGTTCTGCGCCGGTTACTATTTGTTCGCGATCATGAGCCTTTTCCTTTTTAGTCAACACGCCATCGATCGGGAACTACGCGGCCTGATCTGGAGATATTTCAATCCATCGTTCAAGCATTTGATGACATTCGGAGTTCTGCTGTTGGTGGGCGCGTACGGCATGGCTCTATTCCATGAAACTAAGAAGGAGGCTCAGTACGGCAGCGTTGCCGCCCGGGTAGTGAGGGAGTTCTACAGTCTTCCCAAAGTCAAATCGCCCAGCATCATTTCTCCTTTCATGACCGCTCAGGCGACTGCCAGGTTCGAGGATGCGCCGATCCAGATCATCGAGTACGCGGATTTCCTGTGCCCCGACTGCCTCTACATGTACGAGCAGCTGGCGCGCCTCAAGCAGGACTTCAAGGGAAAGATCAACATTGCCTACCAGTTCTTTCCGTTGGAAGCCAAATGCAATCAGGTTGTCGACAAGAACAAGCACCCGGGGGCTTGCGACCTGGCTTACATCGCCGCCTACCAGCCCGCCAAGTTTCCGCAGATACACGACGAGATTTTTGCCAACTTCCGCGCGGCGAAGAATCCCGAATGGCGTTTGTCGCTGGCTCGCAGGTACCAGGCCGAGAATGCGCTAAACGACCCCGATACGAAAGATCTGGTCCAGCGGATCATTAACACCGGCGCGGAGTATGAGAAGACTTCCGATCAATACGCCCATGGCATCCGCTCGACGCCGACGACGATCGTGAACAACCGGATGATTATCGGAACGCTCCCTTATGCACAGTTGAAGGCGATCTTCCAGGCGCTCGTCGACGAGCGCGAAAAGGGAAACGCCAAGGCATTCATCGAGAACTGGGTGCCCGCAAAGTAGTCAATCCTACCGGCCACAGCCAGACGAAACCAAGAAGCACGCGCCGCCGATGGAGTGGCGTCGTGGGTTCTATATGGTTCATAGCCGGTGAAGCCTGCGCCATCAGCCGTCCAGGAATCCGTTTCTCCGAACCCTGCATTGCGCGCCTGCGCGATCTCGACAACAACGTGCTGGCGCTGATGAGCGAGGTGCCGCGCACCTGACTGCCGGATCGGGTTTATCGGGTGTAACCTGCGTGCTCTCTAGCGGCCCACACCCTCCGCTCTATCAGATCGATGGGTTCGTGCAGCCACGGGCTTCCGTGCCCGGGTCTTCTCCTATCCGACGCGCTCGATCACCATCACGGAGAGGTCGTCCCTGCTGGGAGCGCCCTCGCGGAATTCTGCCGCTCTCGCCATGCACAAGCTGACCAGTTCGTGAGCCGATGCCGCCAGCCCGGTCTTGGCCAAATCGATTAGCGGCTCGACCCCAAGCTCCGCTCCCGACAAGTTCTGCGCCTCAGAAAGTCCGTCCGTAAAGAGTATCAGCAGATCCCCCTTGCCGAGTTGCGCTTTGGCGACGGAAAACTCCTCACTGCAGAATATTCCGAGCGGTAGGCCGGTGGCATCGATGCTCCTGACATCCGATTTCCCCACCAGCAAAGGCGGCAGATGACCCGCGTTGCATAGCTCAACATCGCCGTGTTTCCCGGCTTTCCCGCACACGAGAGTCGCATACTGACTTGCCAGCGTGCTCTCGCAGAAGACCCTGCTGGCACGCTCGACCATCTGGGCAAGGGGAAGGCCGACGCCGATGAGCGCGCGAAACATGGCGTGCAGGTGGGCGCGAGATGCTGACCTCACTCTGATGGTCCGGAGAGGTTCAGCCACTTGAGCCAGTCAGCGAGCGCTTGGCTCTCCGGCAAGTTCTCTGGCAGGAGGAAGTGTGTGCGCGCGGCGAACAATCGGTAGAGGCGGTCCCTTTCGGCTGGGTCCGCCACCTCACTGCGAACCGCAGCGCGGAACTTTCCGGCAGCTTCGACCCATGCGCCCATCCCGTCGACGACCCTGGAAATGCGGTCCCGGATTTCAGCAGCCATGAACGGCGCCGCACCTCCGCTGCTGACGGAGATGGTCAGCGGACCATCGCGCCAGACGGCTGCGAACATGACAGTGCACAGCTCCGGCGCATCGACCACGTTTACGGGGATGCCCAATCGCCTGGCCTCGAGGGATACGGCTCGGTTGACTCCCTCGTGCGGCGTCGCGGCGACAACCAGCTGGAATCCCTCGCAATCTCCCGCTGCATATGCACGCGCGCGCCAGTTTAGCACGCCGGCATCGACTGCCTTCCGGATAGAATCGTCGATAGCGGGCGCGACGACGGTCAGCAAGCAGCCGGCCGCGAGAAGCATCTCGATTTTGCGTGCGGCCACCTGGCCTCCACCGACGATGAGACAGGGCATTTGCCTGGTTTTAAAATACAGCGGCACAAACATAGCATCTCTGTTGATGACGCACTCGATCGTATGCCAGATCATTTCTGGCGCCGAGGCAGACGTCGGTCGTCTTTCAATAATCCAAAGCGTCAATCGCCGAGGAATGAACATCCGCTCGTCTGTTTGTCGGGAACCTTCCGTCAGTCTGGAGTTCCTTTGCAGCTGCGCGGATGTCGTCAAGGGCAGCTTGCATCCTATCCAGGTGGGTGCGAAAGGAGAGGACGCAGATCCTGAGAACGAATCTTCCGGCGAGCAACGTTGGCGTCAGAAACACCCGTTGCCTGGCGTTGATTCTGGCGAGTAGACGCCGGTTTAAATCGTTCAACTCGTCGCTGCCGAGGCCGTCGCGCACCAGGCAGAATGCAACCAGCGACAGCTGGGGTGCGGCGACGATTTCCATGCCTTCGATCCTCCGCAGTTCTTCGGTTGCCCATTCAGCCAGATCCAGCTTCTCGTCGAGGTTGCGGCGGAACGCACCGGCGCCGTGCATCTTGAATGGCAACCAGACCCTCAGGCCGCGAAAGTCCCTGGATAGCTCCGGGGAATAGAGGCAGAAATCCACCAGATCGGGATCTTCTTGCATGGGCGGCATATAGTCGGCATGGACAGTGTGTGCGCGGCGAAGCGCCTCACCGTCGCGCACCAGCAGCGATCCGGTCCCATAGGGAAGAAACAGCGCCTTGTGAGGGTCTAGAGCGACGGAGTCGGCTCGATCGATGCCGCGCATGACTTTTCTGCCCCGCTCCGTAAGCATGAAAAAGCCCCCATAGGCCGCATCGACATGCAACCAGAGCTTCTCCTCCCGCGCTACTTCAGCCAGCGCCTCCAGATCATCGACGGCGCCGGTGTTGGTGGTTCCTGCGCTCGCAACAATGAGAAATGGGATTCGGCCCTCCTTTCGGTCTGCGGTGATTTTCTGGCGCAGCGCGTCAATGCTCATGCGGTATCGGCCGTCAACCGGGATTTCGCGCACGTTCGTTTCCGGGAAGCCGGCCAGCAGTGCTGCCTTGACTACGGAGTGGTGGACCTGGTCCGAGACGTACAAGGCGCCCGACAGGAAGTCGTCGGGCAGGCGATTTCTTCGGGCCGTCACCACGGCGGTGAAGTTGGCCATCGACCCGCCCGTGGTGAGGATGCCTCGCGCCTGCCGCGGATATCCGATCATGTCCGCAAACCACCGAAGAACGTTGGCCTCAAGTTGCGCCAGCGCCGGGGCTGCCATCCAAATGCCGACGTAGCGGTTGACGGAGTCGGCGATCAGATCTGCCACGGCTGCATGGAAAAGGCCTCCCCCAGGGATGTACGCGAGGTATCCGGGGGATGCAGTGTTGAAGGTTTTCGGGACAAGGTGATCGAACAGCAGATCTAGAAGTGCCGGGAACGGCGTGCCGCGCTCGGGCATGCCCTCAACAACGGAGCGTGCCAGATCTTCCCCGCCCGAAACATCAGAGACAGGTTGCGCCGGCAGAGATTCAATGTGCTTTACAATTCGCTCCATGGCTTGGTCGACCAGCATCCTCATGGTGTCCGCGCTTAACTCCAGTTCTTTGACATCTTGGATCATCAGTCCGGTGATCGCCATGGAAACACCTCGCATGCAAACAATCTGCAGCCAGGATACTACAAAACACATTGCTGGATTACCCAAAAGCTCTCACACGGGTTCCTCGCGCGTAAAAACGTATCCAAACCCGTGGACGATCATCTTTGGTTGATTCCGTGATTTGACCGGGGAGGCTATGGGTGTTATACTGAAGCGGTTCTGGGGAGGTTCATGGGGAAGGCCTTATCTATTCTTTGCAATGGCATTAGCAAGATGCTAACTCCAACGAACTTAGTCGGGATCAGAACAGTCGCCAACTAAATCCAGCCTCGATGCAGTCAGAATGGCTGACATTTCGGAGATGATGGACCATGAGATACATACATGCACTTGTTGTTGCAGCGACCATCGTGATCTTACTGTTCGCGGGATGCGCAAAAAAGCCTCCCACGGTGACCTGCGCCATCTCGCCGCAGCAGATCATACAGGATGAAAAGGCGACCGTACGCGCCAACGTCGTGGTTCCCAAAGGCCGGACGGTCACTTATGCTTGGAATTCGAGCGGCGGGAAAGTGACCGGAACGGGTGATACGGCCACTTTTGATGCTGCTGGCGTGGCCCCCGGGAAGTACACCGTCACCGTCACGGTCTCGGACAAATACAAGAATAATGTCCCGTGCGAGAGCGAGATCACGGTGAACAAGAAGTATCTGCCCCCGACAGTCACCTGCGCGGTTTCACCGAATTCGATTATGGTGGGCGAGAGCGCAACGGTTCGGGCTACCGGCAACAGCCCGGATGGCTCGCCGCTGACTTATTCGTGGACGCTCAACGGGCAGGCGCAGGCTGCAAGCAGTCCGACCTTTACTTTTGGCTCGCAAGGGAGACAGCCGGGCAATTACACCATTGGGGTGACCGTGAACACGGGTCACTATACGGCTTCGTGTTCAAGCTCAGTGACGGTGCGTGAGATCCCGATTCCGCCACCGACGATCAATTGCCAGACTCCGACAGTCGACATCGAATCGGGCGGTACGGCGCAGCTCAGGGTCCGTGCAACGGCGGAGAGGGCGACCCCCACCATTAGCTGGAGCGCTTCGGCCGGCACTGTGACTGGCTCGGGTGAAACCGCTACCTTCAATGGCGCCGGCTTGAGCGCTGGCGCGTACACAGTTACCGCCACTGTGGACAATGGTCGCGGAGCAAGAGCCTCCTGCACTATGACCGTGAATGTAAGCCAGAGAATCAACGTTCCGGGCTTTGCAGCGAACAAGTTTCGGGTAGATAACGTGGCCAAGGCGATCCTTGATAACGGCGCAGTCCAGCTAAAGAACGATCCACGGCTGCGCGCTTCCATCGCTGGCTATACCGATGGCTCCAAGCGCGAGGCCGGGATCAAGGGGTTGGCCCTGAAGCGGGCGCAGGCTGTGGTTGATTATCTGGTGAGCAAGGGGATCGATGCGTCCAGGCTCACTGCAACGGACGGCGGCGCCAGCACCATTGCTGAAAGCAAGACCGAGGCTGGCCGCAAAGAGAATCGCCGTGCGGAAATTCTGCTAAGCATTCATTGATGGCTTGGCGCTCGCACCCGAGGCGAAGGCCGGCTCATTGCTGCGCCGCTCTTGGAACGCGTGCGAGGTTATGCAATCATGAGCGTGGGAACCGCAGTCATGCGGTTCCCACGCCGCCTCCGGGCCCGTGCAGCCGTGGCCTCAGGTTCGTATTGTCGACCTGACTATCCAAATTGACCATCCGGAAAGAATCCGCCACTCATTGTCTCGATATCCTATACTCCAGCGGACTGCTGCTGATGGTGTGGATTGCCGTCGTTGGGTTCGCTTGCCCGCTTCGGCCTATGGCGTTTGAGGCACAATTCGAGCGGCTGGGTCCGTACGGCGGCACGGTAAGATCTCTGCTGATCAGCCCGAAGAACCCTAGAATGGTTTATCTGGGGACAAGTGACGGGCAACTCTTCAAGTCTACGGACGGCGGAGCATCTTGGAGCCTTCTCTATCCCGGCCTGGGACGGCGCCAGCTCGTGATCGACGCGATCGTCGCGGATCCGGCCAGCGCAGACCACTTGTATGTAGGAGGATGGGATCTGCGCTCCGATGGGGGTGGCTTGTTTGAATCCAGAGATGCCGGCAGGTCATGGCGCCAGGTGAAACTGCCCGACCCCAACATAGCCGTGCGCGGCTTTGCCATCTGCAAGGGGAGTCCGTCGCACATGATCGCCGGCACAGGGGCCGGCATCTTCGTGACCGCGGATGGCGGCAAAACCTGGCAGCAGAGAGGCGCTCGGATGGTCGCGTTCCGGCAAGCGGAGTCCGTGGCCATCGATCCGCAAAATCCCCGCTTTCTTTTCGTCGGCACCTGGCACCTGGGCTATCGTTCAAGCGATTTTGGCAAGACGTGGGTGCAAATCGACCGGGGGATGATTCTCGATTCCGATGTGTTTTCCATTTCCATCGACGAACGCAGTCCCAAGATCATGTTCGCCAGCGCCTGCACGGGGCTATATCGCTCGGTGGATCAGGGAGCCTCGTGGACCAGGCTGAAGGTGCTGCCAAAAAGCTATCTCGTTCGCGCGCTGGTTGTACTTGTGGACCCCGCCAACTCGGACCGCGTGTTTGGAGGAACAACTGAAGGGTTGTTCATCAGCCAGGATTCGGGCAAGACATGGAGTCGCGTCACGCCTGCTGATTTGACTGTCAACGCCATTCAAGTTGATCCTGGCGACGGCAAAGTAATCCTGATGGGCACCGAGTTGCACGGCGTGTTGCGCAGCACGGATGGCGGCCGCAACTGGACGGAATCGAACACGGGGTTTGTGAATCGCTCCATTGCGCGGATTTTACTGGATCCGGTAACCACGGGCCGTTTTCTGGTCGGCGAGTTTTTCGAGGGTAAGATCGGCGGCTTTTATGCATTTGACAATCCGATCAATAAGTGGGTGCCGATGAGCGGCCAAGATATGCCCGGCGAAGGAATGTTGTCACTTTTAGTGCTGCTCGGGGATCAGGGGCGAATCGCCGGCACGACGAGGGGCGCCTTCCTTCAACGGCCCGGTTCGACCGCATGGAGCAACCTGCTCGGCCCGATCAGCAAGCTCGCGGTATACGATCTGGCAATTGACAAAGGAAAAGAATGGGTTTTTGCGGGTACCAACGACGGCGTATATCGGGCTCGGGTGGCAGAGCTGAGTTTTCAAAAGCCAAGCGGCTATAGCGTCATCCCGCGTGTTTTTTCCCTCCTGGCGTCCCGAAGCAGCCCTGACCGGGTATTTGCAGGTACGCACTTGGGTGTGTTCCGCTCGAGCGATTCCGGTGCCACATGGAATAGCGCTTCTGAGGGCATTCCGGATCACACACTCGTTGAGTGTCTGGTGTTTTCACCTGGAAACGAAAACCACCTCTTTGCCGGTACGAGCGCCGGGCTTTACGAGTCCCAGAATGGCGGCAGCCATTGGGAACGTGTACAGGATGGACGATTGGGTGTGGATATCTCTTCCATAATCTTTCTCGATTCGAAAGGCACCCGGATCATGGCAGCCGACAATACTTTTGGCGGCGTTTTCCTGAGTGACGACGCCGGGGCACACTGGGACAAGATCGAGAGTCCGGGGTTCGGATCTCCCGTTCGTACTCTCGCCCAGGATCCTTTGCACCCCTCGATTGTCTATCTCGGGACCTCTACCGAAGGTGTCTACCGCCTCTCGCTTCAGACCCAAAAGTAGTGAAATAATCCCGTCCGAAGCAGCGGCTCTGAAACAGCGAAGAAGCCTCCGCTGGGGGCTGATAAACGCCAATAGAAATCGAGGTTCGACCTTGGAGCTTCTGCTCTTGGTCGGCGATCTGACGTCTGAAGTCCAATAGGGTATAATCACGGCTGAGAGTTGCTATGAGCAAACAAGCCCTGGGGATTTTGGCGTTCATGCTATTTCCTGCTCTCTGTTTTCCGCAGGTACGCCCCCGTCCCTTATCGCAACCGCCCGCACCTGCCTTCATGCAGCAGCTAAAATCATTCGATCAAGATGGTTCGGTGACCAAAGTAGTGCTCAAGAATGACCTTACGGTATTGGTATGCGAGGCGCATGCCACTCCGCTGGTGGAGGTTCTGGCTTGGGTCAAGGTGGGCTATCGAGACGATCCCGCCGATCTGGCAGGCATCTCGCGGGTCATGGAACACATGCTCTTGAGGGGAACCGCGACCAGGACGGCTGCCGCCTTGGCCGCCGATATTCAGGCGTCGGGAGGCGAGTTTAACAGCTCCGTCGCCTACGATCACACGTCGTTCGGTGCGATCGTTCCCGCGGCTCAGTGGAAGAAAGCTCTTGCGATTCAGGCGGACGCAGTGCTGAACGCGGCGCTGGATCCTCAAGAGCTGAAGCGGCAGGTGGAAGTCATCGGATACGAATGGCAGCGTGAGCTCGCGGATCAGGAGACCCTTGCCGATGTCAAGCTCCTGGCAACGGGCTTTGCCGGCGAGCCCATGGGGCGTGGGCTGTCGTTGCAGGCGGACGCTCTAAGCAAGATCACGCGCGAGAAGCTGCTCGCCTTCTATCGATCGGCTTACAGCCCCGCGCGCATCGTGCTGGTCGTCTGCGGCGACGTCATTCCCTCGGATGTGCTCAGTGCGGTGGTTGACCTTTATGGTAAAGCCAAGGGCGGCTCTGCTGCCGAGAGTCGCGCGCCGGCAGGAGAACCCCAAGCGAGGTTCCGCTACACACAGATTCGCGGCAGTGACAGGCTGGCCCGCTTGCTGCTGGGATTCCACACTGTCCCTGCCAGTTCGACTGACTACCCGGCGCTCGAAGTGTTGTGTGCTATGTTGGGGACCGGCGAAAGTGCGATCCTCAACCGCAGGTTGAAGTACCAGAAAGGGCTCATCTTTAGCGCAGCGGCCAACCAAGCGGTTTTTGCAGATACCGGGTATCTGCGCCTGCGCCTCGAGTTGGAGCCAAGAGACCTGGACCGTTGCGAGGTGGCTGTCTTTACAGAGCTGGAAATCCTGAGGCGGCAGCAGCCGGACGAAGCCGATCTGGAACGAGCTCGGGCCCAGGTTGAGAGGGAATTCTGGGAGCCGCTGCAGACGGTTTCTGCACGGGCAGAGCGGCTGGCTCGCTTCGAGTCTCTGGGCTCATGGAAAAGCGCGAACGGCTATCTGGCCCGCGTTCAGCAGGTAAAATGGGCCGACATCGTGCGTGTCGCGACCAAGTACTTGAGTCTAGACGATTGCGCCTTGCTCGAGTATCTTCCGGCCGACGCTGAGGCCCGGAACCTGAGCGCCGAGACCGTTCAGGGGACGATCAAGGACCTGGTTGTGCCGGCCGCTAGGCAAGAGATCGCGGAGAAGCAGAAGGTCACTATTCCCGCTCTGGATATTCCTGTTGAGGCTGGCCCATTTGTGCCTACCCAAGTTCGTTACCCTTTTCAGACGGCTTCGATACTGCGCGGCCCGGATCTCTTCATCAGGGAAGACCACACAATGCCCTTGATTCACCTTGGATTCCTTTTTGCCGGCGGCAAACTGACGGAGACTAAAGGCAACGCAGGCATCACAGCGCTCATGCTGCGCACGATGCTCAGGGACAGCAAGACCAAGAACGCGGACCAGATTTACAGGCAACTGGAGATCTATGGGGCCGCGCTGGTCCCGGTCGTGGAGGACGATTACTTCGGGTTTTATTTTTCTATTCCTTCCCCAAACATAGAGCATGGACTCGATCTCGTGGGTGAAATGATCAAGTCGCCCAAGCTCGATCCAGAGGAGATCGGACGCCAGAAGCGCATCCAGTCCGGTGCGCTCCGGCGACACACCAGCAGCGAGGCCGCGCGCAGCCACCTAAGGGAAGCTCTGTTTAACGATTACTCTTACGCGCTCGATGCAAATGGGACTGAGGCCAGCCTTGCAGCCATCACTCCCAAAGCTGTGGAGGCATGGTTTGAGGCGAGTGTTGCGGACAAGAAACCGATGGTCGTGATTGTTGGCGACACGGAGGGAACGAGCCTGGCCGCGTATTTCGTGCGCAATTTCAGCGGCTCCCGCTTCGAGGACGTGAAGATCCCGGAGGGTTTCCCCAAGCCGCTCGAAAACAAGGCCGTGATCGAGGCCAGTTGGGACGTGGGCAGCAGCTCTGTTATGATGGGCTTTCAGGCACCGCCCGCGGGAGATGAGGATTCCTTTCCGATGATGGTGCTTCAGGGTTATGCGTCGGTGCTGAGGGGCCGAATACAGGATCGCGTACGCAGTGCTTACCGTGTCTCTTTGGAGTATGAACCCGAGCTCCGCAGCAGCAGCGTGGCTGCTTGCGTGGCAACTGCGCCCGCGGACGAAGAACGGGCGCTGAATGTACTGTCTGATGAATTGCAGCGGCTGGCGACCTCGCCGATTCCATATCGTGACTACCGCTCCGCTGTGAATTCTGCCACAGCAAGACTTCTGATTCGCCAGCAGTATCGTTTCTGCCAGATTGCTGATGTAATCAGGAGTGTTCTCGCGGGAAATGGCATTGCGGGATTTCAGGACTGTTTCGACCGTCTTCAAGATGTCAAACAAACGGATTTGCAGGAAGTTGCGCGGCGCGTTTTCAAGATCGAGAAGTCGGTGACTTTGCGCCTGCACGGCAAGTCCGCACCATAGACAGGACTGTGACGAGAGGAGTGGCTCCTCGCGAGCAGCGACGACTCTTGCCAGTGGGGAGAACGTGCGGCTGAGATATCCTAAATCAAGGATGAGCCGGTTTACCCTCATCCTCGTTACCTTGTGGGTACTGCAAGCTCTGCTGCTTCCTTCTGCGGCCCGGCAATCGCTTTCGCCGGGAATGCGGCTAAGCCTTGGTTTGCTCACGATCTTGCTCGCAGTGCCGGCAGTCTACTATTCATGGAAGCTCTTTGCCGTCGTCCGTGGCAAGCTCCTGTGGAAGATACGCCGGCGCCTGATTCTGGCGCACATCCTGATCGCGGCGATTCCGATAGCGCTGGTGGTGGTGATCCTCTATGTCTCCGGCCTTCTGTTTTATTATCAGCTAAGCTACTTCTTGATTGAAAAACAGATCGGGATGCACACTGCCGAGATCCATGCCTTCAATTCCTCGTTGAGCGCCGGTTTGCAGGAGGCTGCGTCAGGCACTACGGCCGACCTGAGCGAACTGAGATCCGTCCTCGACCGCGACGCCAAGTATCTGTTGGGCGCCTATCGAACGGCGTCGATCGTGCTCCGGCTGGGGGATCCAGCGACCGGCAGGAGCCAGGCCTACGGAGTGGGAAATGTTCAGCCGGACTTAACCGATTATCAAGTCCCACGATGGGTCGGCGACCATGAGTTCAGCGGACTGATCTACGATGACATACAGCCGGCGATCTATGAGAGCCCAAACCACGAAGGCCATCCTCAGGGGCAGCTTTTCTTGCGAAGCCTGGTGTTCGGCGCGTTCCACGCCGGAATCCCCTACAGCCTGGAGGTGTCGGTGCCTGTTGACGGAGATATGCTTGTCCGCCTGAGGGGGGCGCTGGGGCAGGATCTTCTTCTTGCAGATCATGTCCCCAGCACTGGGTTGAATGTGATGCTGCAGGATACCGGCATTCTCAGGAAGAACATTCTTTGTGCGACCTTCGACCTCGACAACGCCCAAGAGTCGGTAGGGAGGCCCGTGTGGTCCATGGCGCTCTACCCGTATTTATGGAGCAGCGGAACGGAAACCGACCGTCCGGCAGATACCGTGCTGTTTGTGGATTTGTCGACATCCAAGTTGATTCAGAACGTGTTTCATTCCGAGAGCAACGTCAGCCGAACAATCCTCGGGGCTCTCGAGGTTGTGGTCGGATTCTTTGTGGCAGTCGAACTGTTGTCCTTGATCGGAGGAATTCTCCTTACCAAATCGATCACCAGTGCAGTTCACAACCTCGATCGCGGCACGGACTTCATTCGGCGTGGCGATTTCAGTCATCGCATCGTGGTCAAAACAGAGGATCAATTGGGCGCGCTGGCTAAGTCGTTCAATCAGATGACCGAGTATGTTCAGACCCTGGTCAAAGAGCGTGTGCACAAGGAACGGCTGGAACGGGAGTTGGAAATCGCTAAAGAAGTACAGGAACAACTCTTCCCTAAGCTGGCTCCACAGATGAAAAACATGGAGATAACCGGATTGTGCCTGCCGGCGCGTGTCGTCAGCGGCGACTATTACGATTTTCTCCAGTTTGATGATCAGAGACTGGGAATGGCGTTGGGGGACATCTGCGGGAAGGGCATCTCTGCCGCCTTGCTCATGGCCAACCTGCAGGCGACGTTGCGTAGTAACGTCCTGGCTCGTGGCGTGAAGACTCGCTCGGAGGAGGATGGAGCGGATGTCGCCGGCATAGTGAAGGTTCTGAATCAACAGATCTATGACTTCACCTCGGCAAACAAGTTCGTATCCTTTTTCTACGCGGTCTACGACGACTCGCAGTCCAAGCTGACTTACTGCAACGCGGGACACAATCCGCCGCTGTACTTTAACGAGCACGGTTTTCAGCGCCTGGTCACGGGAGGCACCGTGGTCGGTATCTTTCCCGATGCCGAGTTCGAGCAGGAAACCATCCGATTGCAGCGCGGGGATATACTCCTTGCTTATACTGACGGTATTATCGAGTCGGTAAACGAATATGGAGAGGAGTTTGGTGAACAGCGCCTGATCGACCTGGTTCAGCACAAGCGGGACCTTTCGGCCGAACAGTTGCAGAAGGTCATCGTGGACGAGGTTCTTAGCTGGGCTTTTGAAGAAGAGCGTGATGACGATATGACGCTGATCGTAGCTCGTTTCCGCTGAGCCAGCGCGGAGCATTGAGGAACCAACGGGACATCCCGGCAGAGAGCGCAGAGCACCATTCTCATTTTTGGATGGGCGCACGTCAGGAGAGTGGCGTGAAAGCATCAGGCGGCACTTCTGTTTTTGGATTCTCCGCTCGTCTTTATTATCTTTTTCGTTTAGTCTTGTGGTTTGTGTGCCCTCTCCGGTCATATTTTTCGGTGGCGCGCTTGACGGAAGCGAGCGCTCCGAGATAATCTGCAGTCCGCAATTATTAATGAGATGACCAGAAATTATTAATGAGATAGCTAGATTATGCCTCGAAGATCCTATCTGACGACCTTTGAGATCAGCCAAATTTGTGAAGTAAACCCTACAACCGTGCAAAACTGGGTTAAAGGAAAGAAGCTGAAAGCCCACGTGACGCCGGGCGGGCACAGGAGGGTTCGTCGGGAAGATCTGATTCGCTTCATGAAGGAGTTTGGCATGCCCATCCCGGCAGAACTGGATGAGTCGCCTCCTTTTGTCCTGATCGTGGATGATGAGAAAGAGGTTATCGAACTCCTGACCTCCGTTATGCAGTCCGGAGAAGAAGATATGGAAGTCGCGGGAGCGCAGAGTGGCGTTGATGCGCTCCTGATCATCGGTGAGCGCAAACCTGATCTTGTTGTGCTGGACATCATGATGCCCGGGATGAACGGCATCGAGGTCTGCGAAAGGCTGAAGTCCAGCCCAGTGACCAGGAACCTCAGAATCGTTGCCATCAGCGGTGATCACGATCCAACTGTTCGCAGTCGCGTTTTGGCTGCGGGCGCAGATCTTTTCTTTACCAAGCCGTTTGACATAATTTTGTTTCGAGACGAGTGTCTCAATTTGATGCACTTGCCAAGAGGGAGGTAGGATCTGTCAATTCTCGATCAGTCGGATCGTTGGGCGTCAATGGATCCAGGTTCTATGAGACACCTGGTGCAGTCTTTCTCTGCGCAGGTGGAGGGAGCCATGCAGGTGGCCCGGACCCTCTCCCTGACAGTGCCTTCGCGCATCGGGAATGTAGTCGTCTGTGGAATGGGAGGATCGGCCATCGCCGGCGACGTAATCCGGGCGGCGACGGCGACTTTGCTACCCGTTCCTCTGCTCGTGTGCCGCGACTACCGTCTTCCGGCATTCGTCGGCTCGTCCACGCTTGTGTTTGCGAGCAGTTATTCCGGGAATACCGAAGAGACCATCAGCGCTTACGAGCAGGCGCGTGCGGCGGGCGCGTCGATCGTGTGCCTGACGTCGGGTGGAAAGCTGGCCTCCCTGGCGCAATCCCATGGGCATCCGGTGATCCAGCTGCCTGGGGGACTGCCTCCGCGAGCCGCCCTTGGGCATTCCGCTGTCATGCTGCTCGGCGCCCTGTCAGTGTTGGGGCTGGCGCCGGACATGACTGAGCCGCTGCGCGAGACGGTGGAGCTGTTAATCCGGCTTGCGGCGCGGTACGGGATAGAGGTTCCTGAGCACGATAACCGGGCCAAAACGATTGCCCGTTCCTTGCAGGGCCGGTTGGTTGCGGTTTATGCTTCCAATGCCAACCTGGATCCGGCGGCCGTACGGTGGCGGGGACAGATGGAGGAGAACGCCAAGAATCTGGCCTTCCACCATCTCCTGCCCGAAATGAACCACAACGAACTCGTAGGCTGGCAACTGCCCGAGCAAGCTCTGCGGCAGATCGGAGTGGTGTTTCTTCGGGATCAAGGCGACCATCCTCAAATGCAGCGCCGCTTCGATTTCACCAAGGAGATCGTGTCGCGCAGGACCAGTGTGGTGCACGAGGTGTGGAGCGAAGGCGAGTCGCTCCTTGCGAGGATATTCTCTGTCATCTGCCTGGGAGACTTCGTCAGTCTCTATCTGGCCTGCCTGAATTCGGTTGATCCGACTCCGGTGTCGGTCATCGAAACTCTAAAACAGCGGCTGGGTGCTTAGGAAGCGGACAACAAGCGGTCGTTAGGCCATGAAGTTCTCGAAGCTACACGGACTCGGAAACGATTTTCTGGTCGCCAGGGCCGAGGCTGCCGCCGAAGCCGGACGGCCTCTCAGCCCGCTCGTGATCAGAGCGTGCCACCGCCACACCGGGATCGGAGCTGATGGCGTCGTTTTCTTCCAGCCGACCGTCGGTGATGCTGAGGCGGACGTTTCGGCGTTGATTTTCAACGCCGACGGCAGCCGCGCTGAAATGTCAGGCAACGGCACGCGCTGCCTGGCTGCATATCTGGTCTATTCTGGCGAATTGCGCACCCAAGTCATCAGGATCCGGACAGTTTCCGGCGTAAAGACCTTTGCCCTCAAGGACCAGAAAGACAGGACCTGCATTTTTGAAAGCTCGTTGGGACAGCCTGTGACCGAGCCGGCCAGAATTCCCGTGCGCCTCGGCACCGGCCCGGCCGCTCTCGTCGACTTTCCTCTTACCGTCGGATCCGAATTTGTGCGGGTCACCATCAGTTCGATGGGGAATCCGCATTGTTCGACATTCTGGCCCAACGTGAACCAAGCTCCCTTGGAGACGCTTGGGCCTATGCTCGAACGGCACGGCTGCTTCCCAAATCGCACGAACGTCGAGTTCATCGAGGTCCTCGACCGTCATCGCATTCGAGTGCGATTCTGGGAGCGCGGCGTCGGGCCGACCCTTGCATCTGGCACTGGCAGCTCGGCGGCGGCCGTCGCCGCAATCCTGAACCGGCTCGTTGAAAGCCCGGTCACGGTGGAAGTGGAGCTGGGAAGTCTGCTGGTTGAGTGGCAGCCGCCCGGCGAGGTATTGCTTACGGGTCCGGCCGAATACATCTGCAGCGGCAACTTTCCGGAATAAGTGAGCCCATGATAGCGCCATTGGATGTGCTCCGTCATTTCAGCGCGAATCTCGACGATGCGCTTGCCCTATTGAAGCGATTGGTCGAAATGGAGTCCGGTTCTTCGGACAAGCGCGGAATCGACGGATTGGCGGAGTTTCTGGCACGCGAGTTTGTCGCCCGCGGGGCCCGGGCCGAAGTTCTACTGCTGACCGGCAGCGGCAACGCGCTCAAAGCGGTCTGGAGGGGCACAGGCTCAGGTCAACCGGTCCTCTTTCTCGGCCATCTGGACACGGTATGGCCTCCCGGAACTGCTGCCGTGCGCCCCTTCGCTTTGAAAGACGGCAAGGCGTACGGGCCAGGCGTTCTTGATATGAAGAGCGGGATTCTGCTGTGCCTGCTTGTTTGCGGCGCGCTCCATGAGCAGCACCTGCGCTCGAACAGTGACGTGCTCTTCTTCTTCACGCCGGATGAGGAGACCGGCTCGGCCGGCGGCCTGCCGCTCCTCACGCCGATCGCCAAAGCCTGTCGCGCCGTGCTGTGCGTGGAACCGCCGCTTCCGGGAGGGGGAGCCAAGACCTTCCGCAAAGGTGTAGGACGATTTCATCTGCGCGTCGACGGAGTGGCCGCGCATGCCGGAGTAGACCACGAGAAAGGAGCCAACGCCATCCTGGAGTTGAGCCGCCAGGTGATCAAGCTTCAGAGAATGACTAGCTACGAGCGCGGGATTACAGTGAGTGTTGGGATGGCACGGGGCGGGTCGGCAGCCAATGTCGTGCCGGATCGCGCAGAGGCTGAAGTGGATTTTCGATTTTCGACCCTCAAGGATGGCCGGCGTCTGGAAAGGCGCATAAAACGGCTGCGTCCACTCGATGTCCGGTGCAGCATCGAATTCGAAGGGGGCATCAACCGTCCTCCTCTGGAACGTACACCGGCGGTGTCCGGGCTGTACCAGAAGGCAAAGGCCGTTGCTGCATCCATCGGCATGGAACTGGGTGAAGGAGAGACGGGAGGTGGGAGCGACGGTTCATTTACCGCGGCGCTGGGGATTCCCACCCTCGACGGTCTCGGAGTCGACGGTGACGGTGCGCACGGCGTACACGAGCACATCCTGGTTTCCGACCTGCCGCGACGCGCTGCCTTGCTCGGCCTGCTGGCGCAGGAGTTGTCACAATGATAGGCGAAACGACCCCTCGATGGCTTGTCCATGAGCTTCGCTGGTGTAGATCCGGCCGGAGATCCCGCAAGAGCGCAATGCGCAAACAGGTCTTGGCGGCGGCAGTCCTATTCATTGCCACAATCGTCTTCGCGGCCAACTCCATGGGCCAAGCTACAGAACCGCCCAAAGCGTTTGTTTTCGTCGGAGCTCAATACATCATTACTGCGGAAGCGTCCGGACCGCACCAGTTCGTACTTAACTTCTTCAATTTGTCGGAATATGTGATCGTGGTGCAGCCCAGCGAGTTTATTTACAAAGGCGCCTCAGGGCAGTTTTATATCGGACAAGTCTTTGACCTGCCGACCAAAGGGACGCGAGGAGATTCCTATCGCTATAGCGCTTCCTTTCTGCTCAATGGTTTCTCATTCAAAGGGCTCAATGTCATCGGCGCCTTTCATGAGCAGGACCATATCGAAGAGCTGAGCGTTCGCATCGGCGCCAAGCGCTTCTATCTTCAGCCGGTCGACAGAGCTCAGTTCGATCAACTGGCGGCCAAAGTCGGCGATCTCGATCTGAAGAACCCCGATTCGCAGGCAGCATTACGCAACGCCAACATCGCCGAAATTGGCCGCGTTGCCAGCACGGACGGGACTTCGGAGTGGGACAAGGACTGGCAAAATCTGCTCATGCCCGACGGCATGAACCCGCCACGAACTCTGGAAAGCCCTGAGGTAAGGCCTACCGAGGAGGCTCGCCGCACCAACACCTACGGCACGGTCAAGCTCTCGGCGATCATTACCAGGGACGGGACGATTCAGGATCTAGCTGTGGTTAAAGGATTGGGGCATGGCCTCGACGAGCGCGCCATCGAAGCGGTCAAGACCAGTTGGATCTTTCTGCCTGCCACCAAGAACGGCGAAGTGATCGAGACCAGCATCAAATTCAACGTGACCTTCTCCCCGCCCAAAAGCCAGTAGTCAGGCGTCGGAAGAAATCCGGCCAGCAGATCTGAGTTGCGCACGTTAACTAGGCGGGTTACTCCAGTATCGCTTTAGATCGCATAAGCCCAATCTGTGCTATTCTCCGCCCAGCCCCCAAAGCGATTTCCTATTAATAACTGCAGAGCCAAGACAACAACATTAGCGTCGCGCACCCTCGATGGTTTACAATGTTGGATTAACCAGGGAGTAACGATATGCTGCGATATTTTTTGCGTTTTGCGGTTCTTGCCGTTGCGCTCTTTCCCTCTTCCTCCTTTGGTCAAGGCAAAGGCGGTTCAGCTGCTTTGGTGGGAACACTAACCATCACGGCCAAGGAAGGCACTAAACTGCCCGACTCATTTTTTGTGGTCCTCTACAGAAATACGAGCAGGACTGATACGACCAAGACTGAAATCGGCCGTCAAGCCGTAGCCAATCATGGGAGCTACCGATTCACCGGCATTTCTGGCGGTGACTATGAAATCGCCGTAGAGGGAGATGGCCGGACTCTCGGACGCATGTCATTCACTATTAACTCCACGCGGGTCGGCGACGTTCGACAGGACCTGGAGCTGCAATGGCGCGAGAAATCGGGTCCGACACCCGCCAATGCCGGAACCATTTCCTCCTTGGATCTGTATAAGCGCAATCCGGAGAACGAGAGTCTGATGAAGCAGGCTCTGGCCGAGAGCGACAAAAAGAACTATGCCGAGGCGGCCACACTCCTGAAGTGGATCGTGGATGCAGACCCCAAGGATTTCGAGGCGTGGACCGAGCTGGGAAACGTGCTGTTCGCGCAGGGGAATCAAGGCGAGGCCGAAAAGGCTTTCCGTCGCGCGCTGGAAGAGCGGCCCTCCTATCCGGTAGCGCTATTGAATCTCGGCAAGATGAACTATGGCCAGAAAAACTACGATGCGGCTATAACGATATTGAGCCAGCTGATCAGCGCGCATCCCGAGTCTGCCGAAGCCCATCGTTTCCTCGGCGAAGCCTATCTGCGAATCAAAAAGGGCTCGAAGGCTGTTCCGGAGTTGGAGGAAGCCGCCCGCCTTGATCCGGGGAACCAGGCGGAGGCTCACCTGAGCTTGGCAGCTCTCTACGATGCGGCGAACCTGAAGGACAGGGCGGCAGCCGAGTATGAAAAGTTCTTGGCCAAAAAGCCCGACTACCCTGACAAGAAGAAGCTTGAAAAATATATCCGCGAAAATAAGAAACGCGAATCTTTGTGATGTAGAGTTTTTTGCGCGGGCCCTCAGCGTACCCCTTTGAATGCTTACAATTCATTTTGACCTGGCGTGCTCGCCATATCCCGTCCTGCTCTGGTGATCTTAGGCTACCGGTACATCCCTCGGTTTCCAAAATTCTGTTTGACTTGAATCAATTTCTGCTAATATGGGACTAGAAATTAGGGCTGTCTAAGAATCTGAAGGTTGGAAGTCTCTTTCGCTGATTGCGGATTTTCGGGTGGCTGAGCTCCTTGAATCCCTGGCAAGGTTGCCTCCCGAGACATGGGGAACCTTAGTGTATCTTGCCTCCATGCCAGGAGACTATGGAACTCTTCGGAATTTTGTTGGCAACCACTTAGAAAGGGAGAGCTAAACATGCGAAGATTGGTTTTGTCTGCTTTGCTGTTGGTTTTGCTGACGCCTGTCCTCTTCGGGCAAGCAGTCACCTCACTGACGGGGGTCGTCACCGATCCGAGCGGTGCCGTCGTGCCCGGGGCGACGATCACTATTGTCAACACCCAGACCGGCGTCCAGCGTGAAACCATGTCCAACGGAGTGGGAAGCTACACTTTCCCATCCGTGTTGCCGGGGACATACAACTTGACAGCCAAAATGACGGGATTCACTTCCGTTGAAGTCAAGAACATTCCGTTGCAGGTGAACACGCCGGCGAAGGTCAACGTCAAGTTTGAGAAGGTCGGAGGCGTTTCGGAAACCGTCACGGTCGAGGCGTCCGGGGTGCAGGTAAACACTACCGACGCCTCGATAGGCAATACGATCACTGCCTCGTCCATTACCCAGCTCCCATCTTACGCCCGCGATGTCGTCAACCTGCTCCTGCTCCAGCCCGGCGTCACCACGGGCGGAAATGTCAATGGCGGGAAATCGGATCAGGCCAACGTCACGCTCGACGGTGTTGACGTCAATGACCAGGTCAATCGCAGCCTCACCAGCGTGCTGCGCGTCACTCTCGATTCCGTTCAGGAGTTCCGCACGACCACCACGGGTGCGAACTCAGACCAGGGGCGCGGCTCCGGCGCCGAGGTCGCTCTGGTGACCAAGAACGGCACCAATTCGTATCACGGCTCGCTGTATGAATACAACCGCAACACCCTGTTCGCGGCCAACAGCTTCTTCAACAACCGCGGTCTGAAGCCGATCTACAACGGCGATGGCCCGGCATACCACACCTACTGCACACCGCAGCAGCTCGCCACCGAGTGGGATAAATGCAAAGCACCGAACGCAGCCCTGCTGATCAACATTTTCGGCGGCTCGATCGGAGGGCCGATTATCAAGAACAAGCTGTTTTTGTTCGCCAACTACGAGGGCAACCGCAATGCGAGCGCCAGTACTGTTAATCGCACGGTCCCTACCGACAACCTGCGCAACGGGATCGTGACGTACCACAACTCGGCCGGCGCCCTAACGACAATCGGTCCAGCCGATATCAAAACCTACGTCGACCCGCTGGGCATCGGCCCCAATCCGAAGTCGCTCGCGGCTTTCGCCCTATACCCGCGTGGGAACGTCGCCGGTACGGGTGACGGCCTTAACACGATCACTTACCAGTTCATTGCGCCGCGGCACACCAAGACCGACACCTACATTTCGCGCCTGGATTACACGGTGGACAACGCCGGCAGGCACCAGCTGATGCTGCGCGGAAGCCTCCAGAATGACCATGAGGGCAGCACACCTAATTTCCCGGGACAGCCGGGGTCTTCGGAAACCCTTTCGAATAACAAGGGATTGGCCGCCGGCTACACATGGGTGCTGCGTCCGAACATTGTCAACACGGTCCGGTACGGTTTCACCCGGCAGGGCGGGGAGTCGACCGGCCTTGGGAATTCCTCGTATACAACTTTCCGGGGCTACCAAGCCCTCTACTCAACCAGCACACCCTCGACGCGCTTTGTCCCCGTGCACACCATCACCGAGGACTTCTCCTGGATGAAGGGGGATCATGATTTCCGTTTCGGCGCCACCATTCGCGTGATCTCGAATAGAAGGACCACTATCAGTCCGTTCAGCAGCGCGGTGACGAACGCGTCCGGCCTCGCGGGGAGTGGCTCTGAGTTGTATGCCTACATCCCGGGAGGAATCAGATCAGGAGACATCCAGAGTTACACCTACGCCATGACCGCGTTGCTCGGCTTGATCAGTCAGATTGACGGCCGTTACAACTACAAGGCCAACCGTGACGGGAGCGCAGTGGTTATCCCTGCGGGTGATCAGGTGCTTCGAAATATGGCAAACAAAGAGTACGAACTGTACGCCCAGGACAGCTGGAAAATCCGGCGCAACTTCACCATCACGGCGGGCATCCGGCTTTCGATCATGCCGCCGGTGCGCGAAACCAATGGCCAACAGGTCTCTCCGAGCGTTCCGCTGTCCGAGTGGCTTGCCCAGCGTTGGTATCTTGGGGCGCAGGGCCTTCCCCAGAGCCAGGCCCCACCCATCGCATTCGTGCTATCGTCCAGCCCTGTGGGCAGGCCGATGTACCCGGAGCGCAACAACTGGGCCCCGCGCCTGGGCTTGGCATACTCACCCAGCGGATCCGAAGGGCTGGCCAAGTTTCTGTTCGGCGGCCCGGGCAAGAGCTCGATTCGGGCCGGATTCGGGATGTATTACGACATGGTAGGGCAGCCCCTGGCGGCCTCGTTCAGCAGCACCGCCTTCGGCTTGTCTACGTCCATTTCCAACCCGCTGAACACGTTGGGTGCCTCCACGGCTCCGCGCTTTACGGACTTCTATAGCATGCCCGGCGCGCCCTACCTCCCGCCGGCGCCCCCGGCCGGATTCCCGGTCACATATCCCAATCTCTTTGCGATTACCAACAGCATCGATGATCAGCTGAAGGCGCCCTACACAATGAACATGAACTTCAGCTGGGGCCGCGAGTTCGGCAAGGGCCTCTTTGTTCAGGCCGCTTATGTCGGACGCCTCTCGCGGCGTTCCCTGATCCAGCGCGATCTGGCCATGCCCACCAACATGAGGGACCCGGCGTCCAGCATGACATACTTCCAGGCCATGAAGCAGATCGCGATTTACACGGACATCATCAACCTCGCCAACCGCAGCAAGACGACCGATGCGTCGTACAAGAATCTCGCACCGATTCCGTTCTTCGAAAATCTGTGGCCGGCTGCGGCAGGGGGCGGATATACAGCCACCCAGAACATCGCCAACTACTACGTCAGAAACAGCAATCAGGGGGATTTCACCAACGTCCTCAACGGAATGGACGAGATCTGCGGCGGAACCACGACTACCTTCAATTCGAAGGGCGTGGCCACCATGCTCCCCTGCTCCAAGTTTGGCGCGAACGCGCTGTTCAACGGGCAATTCGGCGCGCTGTCAGGCCCGAGCTCCATCGGTTCCGGAGCCTACCACTCCGCTCAGTTGACCGTGCGCAAGCGCTTCAGCAACGACCTGCAGTTCGATTTCAATTACACTCTCTCCAAGTCCATCGACATCGGTTCCGGGAATGAAGGCGGATCCTTCGGCAGCGGGTTCGTCACCAACACCTGGGATACGAGCATACAGAGGGCCGTCTCCAACTACGACAGTCTGCACATCCTCAACGTTTACGGCGTGTGGAGACTGCCTGTTGGCCGCGGCACGAGGTTCGGCAGGCAGATGAACAAGTTCCTTGATGCTGCCGTCGGCGGCTGGCAGCTTTCGGGCATTTTGCGCATGAACTCCGCTACGCCGCAAGGTAGCGGTACTGGGTCGGTGTGGCCCACGAACTGGCAGCTCAGCGGTCCGGGCACAGCTACGGGCATTCCGTTGCCGCCATTCAAAATCAATAAGAACGGGACGCAGGTCAACGGCAATGCGTACCCCATGGCGTTTGCCACGCAGGCGGACGCCATTGCGTCGATCGCCTCTTATCGGCAGGCATTTGCAGGCGAGTACGGAACCCGCAACGACGTCCGCATCAACGGCAATTGGTCTATCGATACCGGACTCTTCAAAGAGTTCAGGATGCCCTATAACGAAGGGCACGTAGTCCAGCTCCGTTGGGAGTCCTTCAATGTGACCAACACCGCGATAATGTCCTGCGGTCTCGGATCTCTGGACAGTACGGGGACCTGGGGCCGGTGCACCGGTCAGCGGACTTCGCCGCGGCAGATGCAGTTCGCACTGCGCTACCAGTTCTGACGCGCGAGCTAACCTGATGTGAAAAAGGGGCAAGCCACCGCGGCTTGCCCCTTTCTGTTGTGTGAGCAGCATCTGATCTATTGATATATGCTAATGTGACCAATATGATGTCATTTATGCTGACCTTCGATCGCCGGCTCTGCTATTTGTCAACTCTGGCGCTCCTGACGGCGCTGCCTCTCGAGAGCCACAACCCAGCGCCGCAAGAACGACCGGCTGCTCAACAGATCCGCGTAAGGACGGGGGAGGTGGTCGTAGACGTCAACGTGACAGATTCGGGCGGCAGCCCCGTCCGTGGCCTCACGGCAGCAGATTTTGAAGTCTATGAGGACGGCATCAAACAGCAGATTGCATCTTTCCGCTTCATATCTGGAAACACACTCGAGCAAAGTCAGCAAGCTCGGAGCACAGGCATCCAGTCATCCCAGCTGATTGCCGACACCCCGGCCTTCCCGCATCTGGTCTCGCTGGTTTTTGACAAGGTCAATGTGGAACATGGTGAGGCATTGCGGGCGGCAGGCGCCGCCAAGGCCTATGTAGAGAAGTTTCTTCACAAGGACGATTTGGCCGCAGTGTACGGAATCAGCATGGGCGTTCATGTGTATCAGCGGTTCACCAGTGATCGTGCGAGTCTCCTCAAGGCCATCCAGGATTGCATCGCGGGAAACACGCGACATACCGGCGAGGTGTCGGATGAGATTCGCACCGCGCTCTCAACCTGGATGCCTGGCGTGTCAACGGATGAAGACAAGATTCAAAGGGCATATTCCGCCGGCCCTGCCGAACTTCTCCAGTTCCCGGAGCTGGAGGAGCTGTTGGTGCTTCTGAAGTTCCGGGATATCGATTTGCAGGCTCGCGGCAACAGGAGCCTGACGGGGCTGCTCGCCATCATCGAAGGTCAAAAATCCATTCCGGGGCGCAAATCCATGATTTTTCTCTCCAGCGGATTTGCACTGCCCGTGAAAGGGGGCCGAAATTTGGGGGGAGCAATGGAATTCCGCACCATCTCCGGCGCTGCAAACCGCGCCGGAGTGACTATCTATTCCATTGACGTCACGGGCGTTAGGGGGCAGGACCCTGAAGAGGAACGCCAGGCCGCTCTGAGAGCGGCAGGGAATTCGCGAACCGTGGTCGGTCCCTACTCGTCACTCGGACTCTTGTCAATGACCGTGGGATTGAATCCGCTTGACAACCTCTTGATGCTGTCTGAAGAAACCGGGGGATTTGCCGTCAGCAACACGAGCGACCTAGTGGGCGGGATCGAGAAGATCAGTGCTTACCTGGAAGAATATTACGTACTCACATACACGCCTACGAATCTCACCATCGACGGCAGGTTCCGTTCTATCTCAGTCAAACTCAAGCGGCCGAAGGTCAACGTGCACGCGCGCAAAGGTTACTTTGCGCTTCCGGACACCGACCGGCTTCCGTTAGTGGGTTTTGAGGCTGAGCTGCTGGAACATATCAATGCCAAGTCTCCCCCCGCAAGTTTCCCGGTCTATGTCGGGGGATACTCGTTTCCCGGGCACGATGCCACGGCGACGGCAGCTTTGTTTGTGCAGTTTCCTTTGACGAAGTTCAAGTTCGAAAAGCTTCGCGAAACCAAGCAGTACCAGGCGCAAGCGGATGTGATGCTGCTGATTAAGAAAGCAGATGGTTCGATTATTCATCGGCTCAGTCAGCAATATGACCTGGAATACTCCCAGGAGCCGACAGAGAGCATGCGAAAAAGGGGATTCTCTTTCTATCGAAGAGTGCCACTAGAACCTGGTGATTATTTTTTGGAGGCCGATGTGCGAGACCGTCGCACGGACAACGCCTCTGTCAGGAAAACTGAATTCCATGTAACCCCCACCAATCAACTAGAACTGGCGCTGAGCAGTATCACCTTGGGCAGGGAGTCAGTCCCGGCCGCCGAAAACCATGCCTCGGAGAATCCCTTTCATTTGGACGATCCTCTGCGAGTAGCGGAAACCGGCGTCCGGCCGAATCTCTCGGCTGTTTACAGCAAATCTTCCGACAAGGAAATACTCGTATACTTCGTTGCGCGCGCCCGCATCGCGTCGTCGCAGATCCAATGCACCTTTGAGTTTTTCAGAGATGGCATGCCGGATTTGAAGCTCGAGCAGGCGTTTGCTGCCATCGACGCAGAGGGAAAGGTCCAATGCCTGAAAAGGATTGGACTCGACCAACTCAAGCCTGGCAGTTATGAGCTGCGCCTGAATGTCAGTAATGCAAGCGTGTCTACGTTCGGTGTCGCGAAGTTTCGGATAGATCCATAAAGTTCCTTTCAAATGCCGGCGCAGCCAGGCGGCAGTCCTATTCATTGCCACAATCGTCTTCGCGGCTAACTCCATGGGCCGGGCTACCGAACCAACCAAGGCGTTTGTTTTCGTCGGAGCTCAATACATCATTACTGCGGAAGTGTCCGGACCGCACCAGTTCGTACTTAACTTCTTCAATTTGTCGGAATATGTGATCGTGGTGCAGCCCAGCGAGTTTATTTACAAAGGCGCCTTATTGTAAAATCAGCAGTTGTCGGCACCATAGGAGGCTGGAGCAGTCGTCGGAGTTAACATGAGAACTAGAACTCAGAACCTGGAGCGCCGCGATAGGAGGGCTTCGACGCCAAGAGGCCGGCTTGTTCCGATCATCCCCCATGGCAGAATGGCCAAGGCGCGCCGCTGGATGCTTCCGGTCTTTGTCCTGTCGGGCTTCAGCGGCCTCGTCCTGGAAGTCGTCTGGGTACGCCTGGCCACCCTGGCCCTAGGCATCACCATCCACGCCGTTGCCATCGTCGTCGCCGCCTTCATGGCGGGACTCGCCATCGGCAGTTACCTGTTCGGGCGCATAGCCGACGCTCGCCAGCCGCGTCTGGCGATGTATGCGGCCCTCGAAGGCGGCATCGCCATCCTCGGACTGGGCGTCACCTGGCTCCTGCAGCAGATGCCCCGGTGGGTGGCAGAAGCCAGCGCCAACGGCAATGGTCCCTCCGTGATGGAGGCTGCGCTGGTGTTCTTCCTGGTCCTTCCCCCGTGCATTCTGATGGGTGCCACGCTCCCCGTGCTGTGCCGCACGCTGGCGGACCCCGTAGGCGCCAGTCGTTGGGTGGGATGGCTTTACGGGTCCAACACCTTCGGTGCCGTCGCGGGAGCGTTCCTCACCGACTTTGCCCTCATCCCTTCGATGGGAGTGACGATGACCGCCGTTACGGCCGTGGCGTGCAGCGGCCTCGCAGCGCTGGCGAGTCTCATCGTGGCCGGACGCTGCCCGGCGAGCGTGGCAGATGCTGCCCGGCCAGCCCGGCTGTCTCAGGCGACACCGTGGCCCCTCTACGTGGCTTATGGCATCAGTGGCTTTGCCGCTCTGGGCCTGCAGATGACTTGGACGCGCTTGTTCCTCATGTACATGCCGGGCCGGGCCTTTGTGTTCAGCCTCATCCTGACAACGTTCCTGGCCGGTCTTGCCATCGGCAGTGCCGCTGCGGCCGGCTGGGCCACTCGCAGTGGCCGCCCAGCCACGGTGCTGGTTGGCATGCAGGCGCTCCTGGCCGGGACCGTGCTGGCCGGCGTGTTGTGGATCAATCCCGTGGACCGGACGCTGATGACTCCCACCGTGGCCGACCGCCTCCTGGAGGCCGCCCGGCTGGGAGCGGCCGACAGAATCGGCTTCCGTTTCGATGTGCTCCAGGGGTTGGGCCGGGCCGTCGCCTTGTTCGCCTTGCCCACGCTGCTGATGGGCGCCATCTTCCCGTTTGTCAGCCGAGTGGCGCTCGACGAGCGCGGCGGCACGGGACGCCCCATCGGCGAACTATACGCCGCCAACACCGTCGGTGGCATTGCCGGCTCCATCGCTGTCGGCTTCTGGATCCTGCCTGGCCGGGGCGCACAAGGGACCCTGCTCTGGCTGGCCGCTCTCATCGTTGTGGCGGCGGCATTGACCGGGTGGTGGTACGCCCGGCCCCGCGTCACGGCGGCCAGCCTGGCTGCCCTGGGCGCCGTTGCCTGCGTGGCGTTCGCGCTCCTACCCTCCGACACCCTGCTGCGCCTGGTGTACCTGTCGCAACACACCCGCCACCTTGCGGTGGAGCCTTCCCAGGTGCGTATGTTGAAGGAGGGCCCGTACGGGACGGTGACGGTGGTTGAGACGCTCCGGGGTCCCGCCTTGTTAGTAGACAGCGTGCGCATGATGGGTGGCGGCCTGGAGGCGCAGCGCTACGCCTGCCTGGAGGGACACCTGCCGGTGCTGCTCCATCCTGCCCCGCGCCAGGCGCTGGTCATCGGCTTTGGCATAGGCATGTCCATGGGGGCCGTCAGCCTGCATCCCAGCTTGGAGAAGACGCGCTGTGTGGAGCTGAATCCAACGGTGCTGGAAACGGAGCCATGGTTTGAGTCCGTGAACTATGATGTTCTGCATCGTCCCCGGACGGAGGTGGTGCTTGGAGACGGACGCAACTACCTGCTGCGCAGCAACGAGAAGTTTGATGTGATGACGTTCGAGCCGCCACCTCCCGTCAATGCCGGCGTGGTAAACCTCTACTCGCAGGAGTTCTATCGGCTTTGCCGTGACCACTTGACGACCCTGGGCGTGGTGGCGCAGTGGGTGCCGCTGAGCACGCTCGGGGACGATGGGGCTCGTATGGTCATCCACACCTTCCAGTCGGTGTTTCCCTTCGCCACGCTGTGGCAGGGCTCGCCAAACAACCTGGTGCTGGTGGGATCGGTGTCCCCCGTGACCATCGATGTCAACCGCCTCCGGGACGCCTTCCATCACCCCGAGCTGGGGAAGGCGTTGCACGGCATAGGCCTGGAGGACGACTTAAGCCTGCTGAGCACCTTTCTGCACGGACCCGACGCCCTGCAGGCCTATGCCGGGCAGGCGCCCATCGTGACGGACGACCATCCGTGGTTGGAGTACTGCATCTCGGAGCTCCGCCCGGTGGATCCGTGGCTTCGTCAGCGGTCGATGGCCGAACTGCGGAGATACCTGCGCAACTTTGCACCGGAGCGAGAGGCCGCGCTGCAGGAGCGGCTGGAGGCCTGGCAGCGATTGTACGACCTGGCTTCGTACACCGTATCCGTCCCCGACGACTCGGTGCGGGCCCTGTACTACTACACCTTGGCCCATCGCATCCACGCCGTGCTCCCGGACAACCCCTACGCCAACCTGGTGCTGGTACTGGACGACGATGGCATGCGGAAGAGCGAGGAGGAAGCGGCCCGATTCGCCAACCTGAAGTCCCTGGGGGCCTGGGCCATGCGACTGATGCTGCGGTCGCGTTACCAGGAAGCGGTGACCGTGCTGCAGCAGGCAGCCTCGACTGCGCCGCAGCATCCCCTGCCGCGGCTGCTGCTGGGAGTCGTAGCATGGTCGGAGGGTCACGCCGAAGAGGCCAACCGCCAGATCCAGCAGGGTCTGGACCTGCTCAGCACCGACGCCCTGCGGCAGATGGCGGCTGTCCTGTTGCAGGAGAGCGGCGTTCCGGTTCCCCTGCGGAAATGACGCCGGCGCCTCGCAAGACGGGCCTGGTGGGGTATCCCATGATGGCCTCAGATGTGGAGCGTTTCGCTCGTGACTCTGAGGTTACGAGGCTGGGGTCTGGTAGTACAGTCGGATCGCGTCAAGCAGGGAAGGGATGGTGTTTTCACGGGGCACGATCTCAGCTTGCTTCCCTAAGGAAGCCAGCGTCCGGGCGGTGATCGGGCCGAGCGCGGCAACGGTCGCATCCGACAGCATTTTTCTCCCACTCTCGCTGCCGAGCAGGGCGACGAAGTTGTTTAACGTGGAGGAACTGGTGAATACCAGAAGGTCCGGGGTGCAAGCGAGCACAGACTGCACCTGCTCAGCGTCGATCTCGGGCAGAGTATTTTCATAGCAGGGCGCAACATCGACCCGGGCGCCGGCTGCCTCGAGCGAGCGCGGCAGCAGGTTGCGGGCTTCTTTGGCGCGAGGAAGCAGGATTCGCAGGCCGGCCAGCCCACGCAACCCCCCACATCTTTCCTCGAGAGCAGAGAGTATTCCTTCCGCAACATACTCCCTCGGAACCAGGGAGACGCTGACTCCGGCGGTCTCGAGTGCGGCGGCGGTGGCCGGACCCACAGCGCAAACCTGCGGGTGCCGGCATCGGTTTCTGGGGATATTTCTTTCCTCCATCCGCGTCAGGAAATAATGGACACCGTAAGTACTCGTGAAGATGATCCACGAATACGCGCTCAGATCGTCCAAGGCCGCGTCCAGCGCGCGCTTGTCGGCAATCCCCCTGATCGAGATGACGGGAAATATGATGACCTTGGCCCCGAGCGCTTTGAGTCCGGCCGCTAGAGCCTCGGACTTCGTCTCACTGCATGCGACGAGGGCGGTTCGGTGCGTGAGTGGCAACTGAAGCTGGGACATGGGTCAGCGCAGCGACTGAAGAATCTCCGCCCCTCCCATCGAAAGTAGTCTCTCCGCAAGTGCCTCGGCAGCCTCATTGGCTGTTGCGAGGGAGCACTCCGCCGAATCCCGAATGACGGCCGTGCCGTCGGGAGTCGCCACCAGGCCTTCGATAGTGCACATGCCATTCAAAGATCGGGCGTGCACGGCGATCGGACTATTGCATCCGCCTCCCATGCGGCGCAGAAACGCGCGCTCCGCGAACACGGCTGCCGCAGTCGCGGGCTCGTTGAGGCCGGCGATCATAGCCGCGGCCCGCTCATCGCCTTGGCGGATCTGAAGCGCCAGGGCCCCCTGGCCTGGCGCGGGTAACATCTCCCGATAGTCGAAGTACACGCTGATTCGGTCTTGCAGCCCTAAGCGGTTGAGCCCGGCACAGGCAAGAATGATGGCATCGTAATTTCGCTCTGCCAGCTTTTGAAGGCGCGTCTCCACATTGCCGCGGATGTCCTTGACCGCGAGATCCGGCCGCAGCGCCCGCAGCTGCGCTTGGCGCCGGACGCTTCCGGTGCCAATCACGGCGCCGGGCGGAAGGTCCTCCAGCCTGCGACAACTGCTGCCAGCGATCAAGGCGTCGCGTGCATCCTCGCGCGCCGGAATCGCGCCGATCGCGAGGGCATCGGGAATTCTGGTGGGAAGGTCTTTCATGCTGTGTACCGCCAAATCGATGTCCGAGGCCAGCAGGGCTTCCTCGATCTCTCTCACGAACACGCCCGTCGCGGAGGCTGATCGGATTGGCGTTTTCGTATCCTTGTCAGCAGACGTCTTGATGATTCTTACTGTAATCCGGGCATCGGGGAAACGCTCGAGGATCTTTTCTTCGACCCATTTGGTTTGCGCCCGTGCCAGGGGACTGCCTCGGGTGCCGATCGTCAGCATATGGATGAATTCCTTTGTGGCAGGCTGCCCTTCGAGCGCTGAGAGACGAAAGAGCGCCGGTCAGGATCGTGATACTCATCAAGACAAAGCGCGCATATAAGGAACGCCGCAGCAGTTCGTCGCAGACCTGCAGCGAAGGCAGCCGGAAATAAAGAAAGCGGAAGAGCCCATCCCATAGAAAGCGCCCCAAGGCCTGTAAAGTCTAGCAGTTGAACCGGCCATTCGCCAGCCCCAATCGCCTGGCAGCATGCAGGAAGCAATTGACAGCAGACACCGGGCAACGATCCGTCACTTTTTCTTTCCTGGCGACTGGTCGCTGTGCACAGCTGATTGTGATCGGCATGCCGTCTCAAGCATCCATAATTCCTCCGATTCACTTGGCGGCGGGCAAGACCACCTTCTGAGGGAGGGCCGATGCGGCTCCCTTCCACGAGGTAAGCGCTTCAAGGTCTTGCATGAGGTCCGGTTCTGCCACGGCGCTGGTTTCCTTGTTTTCTGCCAACCTTTGCAATTGCGCACGGAACGCATCCGCATGCGCATCAAAATGTCTTTGCATATCCTTCAGCGTTCCCCCGGCCCATGTTTCGAGCAGCAATCCATAGGACTTGAGAATCGATGAGATCTCGGGGCCGATTTGGGCTCGGAGCTTGCCCACCAGCAACCGTTTTGCCACGCTTTTTCCAAGGAATGATAGAAAAGGAGGGTTGGTCTCGGGCCGAAGAGTCCCCAGGTCAGGCTTCGGCATTTCCTTCACAATCGATGCCAACTCTTCCCGCGCCGGAAGGACCGGCGCGCCCAGCGCGGAGCCTGCCAGACCAAGCGCTTCGATCAGGTTTCCGGCAAAATCCTTCAGATTCTTGTACAGCAGATTAGCTCTCTTAGCGATCGCCCGGGTCAACGCCGATGCCACAACGGTATCTTCGGACACGGAGACTTCCGCCTGCTTCCCGGTCGTGTGAGCTAGGAGATCTGAAGCCGCCTGTTCCAATGCCTCGGGGCCCAGCGCTCGCACCTCGTGACCCACTTCGCGGCAAAACTGGCGCATCTCATGGAATTGGGCGGCAGCGTCGCGCAGCTTCGTCTCGGCTTCTTTTAGAACTTGCTTGTTACGGTCCGGACCTCTATCCCTGCGCCTCAGTTTCGCCCGCAAGGCTGCCACTACGGATTCAACGAGCGCGCCGATCTTCCGCTGTACCGATTGCTCCGACAATTGGCGACGGCGATCGTAGAGGGGAAGGATCTCCTTCTCAAACCAGCTGTCTAGAAAAGCCGCATGTTCCTTCATTACGCTGACCGGCTGGACGCTGATCTTCAAGCCGAGGTTTGATTGAATTTCACCGGATACGTACTGCAGGGCCGAAGCGCGATCCTTTTCCGTCAGAAGATCCGACTTGCTCAATAAAACGAGAGCCGGTATCCCCGCCTCGTACAGGCTTCGCATTGTCGAAATATCCTCCTGCGCGATTGTTGATCCGGCGTCTATCAGCACGACACCGAGGTCGCACTGCGGCAGATAGGCCAAAGTCTCCGCCGCGCCCAATGTGGCAAGGGAGCCCAATCCCGGGGTATCGACGAAAACCATGCCATCGTGCTTCGGCATTGACGGCATCTCAACAATGAGCCGGGTAATGTGTTTTGCATTGGCTGGATTATGCCTCTCGGTGACAAACTCCTTCAGCTCTTCGACCTCGAGGTGTTGAGGCTTGCTGTCGGCAAACCAAACGGTTCCCCCAGGATTGGCTCCATACCGCAGGCGCGTCGGCACGGAAGTGACGGGATTTACGCCGACCGGCAGCACCTCAGAGCGCAGGATGTAGTTAAGCATTGAAGACTTTCCGGAGTTTACCCTACCAAACAGTGCTATTTCAAAAACCTTCGTCTCCATGCGATCGATGATGATTTCGAGCGCGGAGCGAAACTCAACCAGCCCATGTTTTGCAACGATACGCTCCAACTTCCCAAGGAACTCCGCGTCATGATCTGCCCCTTCGAGCCTGGACAAACGATCCCGCAAGTCTCGCCCCGCGCCTTGTGCCAGGTACCTGTCGAGTTTGTCCACCAGCCCCTGAAGCTCATTCACTGTGCCGTTCAGCGCCGCAACCTGAGATTCAGGGACGGCGCCACACCCGCACAGGTAGTCGGATCGCATTTCCTCGAAGGCAATGTGCACGAAGTCCAGATTGGTCCGGATGGCATGAATCGCTCCAATGTCGGGCGCTCCCGCCTCCACAGAAAACACTCTCAAGGCAGCGACCATCTGATCCCGGAGGCGAGAGATGTAATCCTGGACGACCCTGGACTGGGCGAGTGAAAAGTCGCCGCGATACCGGGGGAAGGGGCTTTTCGATGTCGAGCTTGTCAGGATGGATTCAATCTCCGCGAGGAGCCCGTCGGCATACCGGCAGTGTATCAACAGACGGGATTGCTGCAGCCCACTCAGTGAATCCGAGGCTTGGGTCATCGGAATAGCCTCCGTGTTCCATTGCCGGCAATACGAGTCTTCGTAATGCCCATAGTCCGAACTGCGGCATGGTCGTGCAATAAAGGGACTTTGTGTTGGCTGCGAAGTGAAGGAATAAAGAATTCGGACCCGGCTCCTATCAAAGGCTATCCTGTAGGAGTCATCTGCCCGGAGGGGCGGTTAGGGCGAACTCCAACGCCGTGGACGAATTATCGTCCAGTCGGTTGGACGTGTCAATCGCCTCCGGGGAGGCAGGAAGCAAATTCCCGCTGTCCAACCCACTGGACAAGCTCCAGCCATCAGCCGACGCCGCCTGCGTAGCGCAGCACGTTGGACATTTTCGTCGCGACTTCCTCGGGAAGGCCGCTCACGCGGAGGCGGCCGACGGCGCGCTCGATGTCATAGAGTATGCGTTTGAGCTGCACGTCGCCATTCTGCCAGACGGCATAACACGCGCGCGGGTCACCGTCCACGGGCATGCCCAGGCTTCCCGGATTGACGATCGTAAGACGGCCGATGCGGCGCCGGAATGGCTTGTGCGTGTGCCCGAGGAAAAGCCACTCTTCTTTGTCGGCTAAATCCCCTAGGGCTGCACGCCACTCTGATTCGGCAGCGTCGCCGCTGAGGTATTCATAGAGAGGGTCGCGTGGTGTGGCGTGCACGAGATGAAAACGTGAGCCTTCTGCTTCGAGCGTGAGCTGCGTCGGAAGTTCGCGCAGGTAACTTAATGCATTCTGGCTGAGCAGGGGGCGAAAGTGAGCGCGTGTGGCCACCGATAGTGCATAGGAGAGCGGAGAGCTGCGGCAATCCGCGCCGGTAGCCATCGCAAAGTCATGATTGCCGCGGATGGCGCGTGCGTCCCGGTCCCGCACCCAGCGAATGACCTCTTCAGGCGCGGCGCCGTAGTCAACGAGATCGCCAAGCACGAGCAACCGGTCGTAGGATTCGTCGATGGCTTCGATTGCGTCGATGTTGGCGTGAATATCAGTAATGATCAGGTAACGCATGAAACAAAAGTACGCTGAGCCCAGCCGGCATGTCAAACAGCAGCGCAGCGCGTGGGGCGTGAGGTCGTAAGAAATATCCGAAAGTCCATTTGTTCGCCAATGTACTCAGTTCTCCCTGCGCACACTTACAAGAACCACCGCGCCAACCAGCATCACCGAAGCCGCAAAGCCGAATGCGGCAACCGGTGACATCGCAGTCCACAACAATCCCACGATAACGCTGGCGCCGAAATCACCTATGCCGTTGACCGTCCCTAAAACCCCCATGCCGATACCACGGGTTTCCGTCGGAATGAAATCCGCGGTGATTGCGCTTTCGAGCGTATCTTCTGCCGCGATGAAGACGCCGGCGAGAGCGAAAAGCAAGAAGAGGTAGGGCAAGCTTGTCCAACCTAGCAGAAATGCAAGCGCAAACCCGCCGATCGTCAGCACGGCAAGAAAGTATCCCAGAGCAAGCAACACAATCCGGCTCATCCGATCGCTCATGGCTCCAATGGGGAACGAAGCCAGCGCGTAGGTAATGTTTCGCGCCACGTACATCAGACCGGCAAGCTGTGCGGCGCGCGCAATTCCAAACTCAGGCTTCAGCAACTGCGTTGCGGCAAGGATGAGGAGTGTCGGTGCGAAGTCGCCAAGACCAAACATCCCCACACCGAGAAGGAAACGTCTGAAATTGCTCGGCAGGGATCGGACGGTTCCCCAGAACTTTAATTGATGGTTGGCGGCGCGACGCTTCTCAACCGTCATCACTGCAAACACCAATGCGGAGAGAATTCCGGGGATGAGAGTAATCAGAAAGATGTTGCGGAACGGCGCTGACGGATCGAGCAGCGCATGCGGCTGCCAGATCTCAAGGAGCCAGACACCGAGCAGCGGTCCCACAATTGCACCGAGCGTGTCTCCAAAACGGTGAAATCCGAATGCCTTACCCCGAACAGAAGGATCCACGGAATCCGCGAGCATCGCATCGCGAATCGGTCCACGGAACCCACGACCAAACCAGCCAACGACACGGCCGACAAGCACAAGCAGCCACGTCGCGGCAAATGCAAACAGCGCCATCCCCAGCCCTGTCAGGAAATACCCGACAGTAACAAGAGTCTTCCGATGGCCGAGCCGGTCGGAGATCCAACCGCCCCAAAGTTTTACAAAGCTGGCGACTGCATCCGAAACTCCTTCGATGAGGCCAAGTGCCGACGGAGGCGCACCAATGACAGCGAGAAATGCGGGTAGCACTGCGGTCGCCATTTCATGGCTCACATCAGAAAGGAAACTGGTGATGCCCATGCCAATGACATTGCGGTTCAGCCAACTCCTGTTCGCCGGTGTTTCATTCATTGCGCGTCCTCCATGAGGCGTCCTCGGTTTGTGGCAGGCCCGCTCGTGGCGCAGCCGGTTGCAGAACGGGCGTGATACGCATGGCAGTGGAGATCCGAGTCAGTTGCGCCGCGCAGCATTCCAACGCGCTTATGTCCTCTGAAGCCGCTTGCGCTGCTTGCCGGCGCTTTGCCAACGCCGCTGCGATGGCGCCATGGGTTGCGGCGATGGTGTCTGCCAGGCGCTCATCCAGACCGGCGCAGAAACCGGATAACGCCTGGTCCAGGCTCAGGTAGATGGACCAGCGCAGGTTCTCCACATTGCGCACAACGAGCAAATCAATTTGCTCGTTGATCCGTCGTTGGATCCGCGCCAGCCGGATTCGGGCGGGTAAAATCCGATCCATAGTGCTGGGCGGAATGGGACTCAGCGAATCGGTCCAGTTCCGGCTTATCCAGTACGGATCGCGAGTCACCTCAAATACCCCGGCGCTGTCGGGCGCGTGATACGGAACATCGAACAATTCCGCGGCGGCCCTGCGCACCGATTCGATCAGTGCATTGGCCCGGTCCTGGTGCGGTCGCAACACCTCGGCCACCCGCTGCGAGAAGCTGCTGGTCATCTGACCCAGTTCGTGATCGAAAAAATCGGGGATGACCTCGGCGAGCGCATCCTGCAGCGTGGCCTCCCTGATTTGCCCGGGATAGAACCTCGCGACGGCTTCCTGGACGACTCCCTGCAGGTACGCCTGCGCTTTGTGGCGCAACTGCTCCGCGAGGCTTTCCAGCAGCTCATGCAAACGCTTGGGCTCGCCGGCCAGCAGGTCTGCCGCAACGGTCCTCTCCTGACGAATGTCCGCGAGTCGGCGATCGAATAGGGCCAGACGCCCCTCCAGCTCCTCGACCGGCATTTGCAGCGAGCGGATGGCCAGACGCAGACGCAACGTGGCATCGTCCAGCAGGTCGGCGCCCTTGATGGCAATCGCCGCACTCAAAGCGGCCGATTTCTCCCGGATCAGGAAGTTCAGCAGGTGCTTCTCGACCTCCACCAGGCCGCTTTGTGTCAATGCTGTTTCGTTGTTCTCCTGCTTGGCGCGAAGCGCCGCTAGGGCAGAAACACAGAATATGAGGGGATCATGATCGAACCCGGCATGCTCGGAAAGTACCGTTCTGAGGAACCGCACCACCGCCTCTCGATCTTGCACATCGAGGTAATCCGCCTTGTTCATGATGAAAAATATCCGCGGCACTTTGTCGCGGACTTGCTTCAGAAACTCGACTTCCACCTCCGTAATCGGTGGATCGGCCGAGACCAGGAACAGGGCGGCATCGCATTGAGACAGGAAGTTGAGCGTGGCCTCGGTGTTGTGCCGGAACGTGGAGCCGATGCCCGGTGTGTCGATGAGTACTAGACCTTGGCCGACAATCCGGGCAGGGTGAATAACCTCCACCTGAGACACGCCCAGACGGTTCTTGGGATTCTCTGTTTCTGTGACGAAATGGGAAATAAATCGAGCCAGATCACTGGCCCCTGCGGTTGTGAGCACTTCGGCCGGACGATCATCGATGTACTGGATCGTCGCTTGCAAGGCATCGCCCGACCGGATGAACGTCGGGATGGCTGTCAAAGGCACGACCGCAGTCGGCAGAACCGCATCACCCAGCAGGGCGTTGATCAGCGTACTCTTGCCGCGTTTGAATTGCCCAAGGACCGCCAGGTGGAACCGCCCGTCAGCCAGACGCCTCCGCAATTGGACTATCGCTGCAATGATCGGGGCATATTGCTGATCGAGCGGGCTCAAGCATTGGACCGCTTGCCCAAGCAACTCGGATAGTCCGCTGCCGTACGATGGTGTGAAAGACTTCGGGTGTGCCACGATAGGCGCTGATCCTGACGTTTCGCAAACCGCTTGGCCCATGGAGATTCCCTTCAGGATGTATCCTGGAAGGAGCCGTCCCGCCGCATTGCGTCCGAACAGCACCTACCAGAGTGGAATACCTTGGTAGGAGTCATCAGCCACAAACGGGCGGACATCGGTGAACTCCATCACCGTCAAGGGTCAGCCTCGAACTCGAATACTCTCAAATTATAATCGATACTCTATACCAACACAATTACATCTGGGATTGCCTCGGCACCCCGATGGTTGTAGGATCGACGAAGTGTTTGTTTTGACTACCTTGACTCGAGGGGCAAGACAGGCGAAAATAATGCCAGGTGTTGGAGTTCACCTCTAATCGCTCCCTCCATGGGGCAGATGACTCCTACAAGGGATTTCTCTTGGAGGATGCATCCGGCCTCCCGATCATGCGCCGAACCTGAGAAATCCTCAAAAATTGCGGTTGTTGCCGATCCCCGCCATGGGGCAGGCAGGCCATTCGAGAGGAAGGACGATGGCTTCACTTCCATCAAAACGAGCGGACCGTAAAATCCGGAGTCTGATATCCGAGTTGAATTCCCTCCATGAGGGTGAGGCTGCAGTTCTGAAACTACTCTCCCATGGACCCGCGGCGATTGAACCTCTGAAGGAATTTTTGTTCCGTGGCAGGCCTAGCAACGTCTATCAGCCGCGCCGGTGGGCAGTTGAAGCGCTGGCGCGCCTCGGCGCCAGAGACATCCTGATCGAGTATTTGAAATGGGAGAAAAACATCCCGAATCCGGCCGTGCGTGCAGGAGAGGAGGCGGTTAAAGACGCGGCTGCTCGTGAGCTGGCGGCATTTCCAGGAGAGGTTGTTCTTCAGCTTTTCCTCGACCTTGCCCGCACACGGCCCCTCCCCGCAGTCCTCAAGGCACTGGGAGAGCTACAGGCCACGGATGCAATTCCCTATTTGATCGATGCCCTGGAAGACGACGTGCTCCGGCCTGCGGCGGAAGGCGCTCTGCGAAACATGGCGATTGAGGCCCAGACTGCGCTGTTCGAAGCTTCCATTGAAATATTTCCTGACCAGGCTCACGAGAGCCCCTCCAGCCTTCTGCGCCGGATGACGGCGCTCAACGTCCTTGCCGATATCGGGATTCCCGAAGGGCGCTGGGGTGAGAGCCGTCCGCTCCTCGAGGACGCTGATTCCCGAATCGTGGTCGCAGCGTCCCGAATCGCCGTCCGAACGGCCGAAGCCGTGGGCGACCGGGCGAGAATCGCAAGGCGGCTCCTCGACATGCTCGGTTCGGCCGATTGGTCTCTGCAGCCGGACATCGAGCAACTCCTGGTATGCCTTTTCGAGGAGGCCAAGACCCTTCTTGAAAAGGAAATCGAACGGCGCTGGCGCATGCTGGAGGGAAAACATGGCTGGGACCCGGTCATCCTCAGCCTGCTTCGGGTTAAACGACAAGCCGTGGGAGCCAAGGCTCATGGCAGCTGATTTGCAGACGTCGAACGCAGGCGCCCGAGCCGTGGGGGCATCGAGTGAGGAGGAACACCTCCGATCCTACAACAAGGCGAAGCTGGAGATTGCGGAGATTATTCGCTCCACGATGGATTTGGCTCGAGGCCGAAGGGAACCGGAGGCCGCCGGCCGAGGGCAACAACTCTTGGCGCGGCTGGCGGAGGATCGGTTTAATCTTGCCGTAGTCGGCAAGTTCAACCGGGGCAAGAGCACACTCATGAATGCCGTCCTGGGTCGTGAGTGCCTTCCTGTCGGCGTCCTGCCTCAAACGTCAGTAATCACCACGGTCTGCCACGGCAGCCGCGAACGCCTGCTCATTCGGCGGAAAGGGTGGTCGCTGCCGCAGGAGCTCCCAATCTCCGACATGTGGAAATATGTGAGCGAGAAAGGCAATCCGGCCAACCAGGAGGAAGTCGCCCTGGCCGAAGTTCAGCTTCCCGATGAAATCTTGCGACAAGGTTTTTATTTCATCGACACGCCGGGGGTCGGCTCGATCATCACGGCTAATACCAGGACGACGGAGGCCTTTCTTCCCGAAGCCGATGCCGTCATCTTCGTCACCAGTTTCGAGTCTCCCCTTGGCGAAGATGAGCTGGACCTCCTGCGCGCAGTCCAGCGGCATGTCCGCAAGATCTTCGTTGTGGTAAACAAGCGGGACCTGGTATCGCGCGAGGAGCAGCATGAGGTGCTCGACTTTATTCGCGGCCGGCTGGAAACAGAGTTGTCAGGGATATCACTGGAGCTGTTCGCCATCTCGGCGCGGGAGGGGCTCGCAGGAAAACTCGCGGGCACGCGGGAGCTGCTGGCGCGCAGCGGCTTAACGGAGTTCGAGCAAGCGCTAGTCCGTTTTCTGACGCGGGAAAAAGCTCAGGAGTTTTTGTTTCGTATTGTCGATCGCTCCGCCAGATTGCTGGACGACCTGCAAAGGGAAATGTCTCTCGAGGTGCGCGCGAGTCAAGATCCTGATGGGACGGCTGCCCGCAGGAAGCAATTCACCGAGAGCGTCGAGCGTTTGCGTGGCGCACACCGGGAGATTTCCGAAAACCTCGGCCGGAAGGCAACCCGGGAACTTGCCGGGCGCCTCGAACAGCCGCTGGTAATCCTGTGCGCCGAAATCCGGGGACTTGTAACCACCGAGATAGAGTCTTGGTTGTCAAACAAGGGCCTGCTTCGCGCCTCTCCCTGGCCTCAGTTGGACGCAAAGCTGAGGGATGCCTGCACGAGCCGCGTCAAAGCGTGGCTGTCGGAACGCAGCTCCGACTTCAATTCTCTGATGCGGGAAATGCTCGGAGATGATCTGGAGAGGCTGCGGCGCTTGCACGATGAGGTTTCGCGGACCTGTTTCGAGCTATTTGATCTGCATCCATCGGACACTCCCGATGCTTGTTCCCGCGACGATGTCCGGGAGCCCGGCTCTGCTTACTTTGCCGATCCTCCCGATTTCCTTTGGAGCGCTCGGCCGCGGTTGTGGTTCTATATCTCTCCGGTTTCCTGGAGCCGAAATTTTCTCGTGCGCCAATGGAGCGAGAGCTTGGACGGCGCGCTCAGAGAGTATCGGGGCGCGATTTTCCAACTCGTGATCGATGCGGGAAGCGCCTGGATAGACCGATTGAGCCGGGATGAGCTGGAAAAAATCAATGCGAGCGCAGCTCGGATGGAGGAGCTGACTGACGGGCAGGCAAGCCGGGACCAATCCAGTGCCATGGAAGACCTCCGCATACGACTGGACGCGATTCGGATGAATCTCGGTGCCGGTGAGCCCACGGGACTGGCACTCCCGGTTTCGGTCGGCACAGATCAAGAGAAACGCATCCACTCAATGGAGTCCGTTAAGCCGTGCCCAATTTGCATCCGAGTGGTTGAGAGTCTGCTGGACTTCATGCGGAGATACCAGTACGAGTTAGCCGTATCGGAGGCAGCTCAGGCCCAACATGCGGACACAAGAGGCTTCTGTCCCTTGCACACCTGGCAATACGAGAGGATGGCATCACCCCAGGGGATCTGCGCCGGCTATCCGCGAGTGTTGTCCCGGCTCGCCGAGCGTCTGCGCTCGGCCGCATTGTCGGAGGGCGCGGATTGTTCAAGCGAGGATGTCCGCCGACTGCTGGCTGGGCCGAATACCTGCCCAGCCTGCCAGGTTGTGGAGGTTGCAGAACGAGAGGCCGAGGAGCGCCTCCTGTCGCAATTGAACTCGCCCGCCGATGCGGATTCCGCCGGATCGCCCCCATTATGCCTGCCGCATCTATACCGCGTGCTGTCCGCCATGCCGGCAGGAGATGACCGTCAGATCCTGTTGCACAGGCACGCACAGATTTTAGATCGAGTAGCCGAGGATATGCAGCAGCACGCTTTGAAGCATTACGCGATCAGGCGAGGCTTGATGACCGAGGAAGAATCAAACGCGCATATACATGGTTTGTCTCTCCTGGCCGGACATCCGGGTCTCTCGGCCATGCGGAGGCGGTAAGTGATGGACGGATCCCCCGTGGTTGCAACGTTGAAGCCGTCGAAAAGAGCTGCCTTGAAGTTTGTCCTGCTGATCGGCGTCGTCAGTTTCTTTGCCGATTTCACCTACGAAGGGGCGCGCAGCGTCACCGGCCCGTTCATGGCAGTTCTAGGTGCCAGCGGCGCGGTGGTCGGCATCGTTGCCGGGCTCGGGGAATTGCTGGGCTACGGCCTGCGCCTGGTCTCCGGCAGCTTGAGCGAAAAAACGCAGAAGTTTTGGCCCATCACCCTATTCGGATACCTCATCCAGATGGCGGCGGTCCCGGTGCTGGCGCTTGCCGGAAATTGGCAAATGGCGGCGCTGCTGATCATCATCGAGCGTGTCGGCAAAGCCACGCGCAATCCGCCGCGCGACGTGATGCTTTCGCACGCGGCGAAGGAAATCGGCTATGGCTGGGGATTCGGCGTTCATGAAGCGCTGGACCAGTTCGGGGCCCTGTTCGGGCCCCTTGTCGTTGCCGCAGTGCTCGCGCATCGCGGCGACTACCGCACCGCCTTTGCCGTTCTTATCGTGCCCGCCGCGATCACCTATTCCTTGTTGGTCGCGGCTCGCCTGCTGTATCCGCGGCCGGAGGAGCTGGAAAGCCATGCGCCGGATGTGCATTCCGCGGGGCTGCCCCGCATATTCTGGATCTACTTGGCGGGCGCGGCGCTGGTCGCCGCCGGCTTTGCCGATTTCCAACTGATTGCCTATCATCTTGGGAAAACAAATACGATCGCCGACATCTGGATACCGATCGCCTACTCGATCGCCATGGCAGTCAGCGGTGTTGGCTCGCTGTTCTTCGGCCGCATGTTCGACCGGGTCGGCATCGGTGTATTGGTTCCGCTCACCATTATTTCAACCTTCTTCGCTCCGCTGGTATTCCTGGGCGGCTTCTGGCCGGTGATCGTGGGTTCCGCGCTCTGGGGGCTCGGCATGGGAGTGCACGAATCGATCGTGCCTGCGGCAGTGGCTACGATGGTTCCTGTTCAACGGCGCCCATCGGCTTATGGACTATTCACAGCCGGGTACGGCGTGGCTTGGTTTATTGGCAGCGCGGCGTTAGGCATCCTGTACGATATCTCAATCCCGGCTGTCGTGATCGTCAGCGTCGTGCTGCAAATCTCCGCGGTGCCTGTCTTTGTGAAGGTAAGGGACATGGCTCGGGCGCGGCCGGCCTGATGACACCTGCGGCGACTCGCAATCTCACTAATTAGCGCCATCGGGGGAAACAAATCGAATTCACGACTTCTGCAGAGGTTGTCAAGTTTGTCAAAGACAAGCATGTCAAGATGATCGACTTCAAGTTTGTTGACTTGCCGGGAATCTGGCAGCTTGGGGGCCGGAGGCTGAGTTCTTCATTTTCAACGACATCCGCTTCGACCAAGGGCCCAACTTCGGCTACTACTACATCGATTCACGGGAAGGGGTGTGGAACCCCGAAAAAGACGAAAAGCCCAACCTCGGCTATCCTCCGCGTTACAAGGAAGGTACTTTCCAGTGCCGCCCATGGAAACGTTCCAGGATCTGCGAAGCCATATCATGCTGGTGATGGAAGAAGTAGGGATCCGAGGCGAAGTTCATCATCATGAGGTTGCGACGGCAGGGCAGGCTGAGATTGATATGCGCTACGACGAACTGTTGCACATGGCCGACAAGGTCATGCTCTTCAAGTACGTGGTAAAGAACGTGTGCAAGAAGGCGGGCTTGTCGGCCAGCTTCATGCCCAAGCCGATCTTTTTGGACAATGGCAGTGGCATGCATGTTCATTTATCGCTCTGGAAAAACGGCGCCAACCTGTTCTCTGACGAACGCGGCTATGCGGGGCTGAGCCAAACGGGCCGCTATTGCATCGGAGGGCTGCTGTACCATGCGCCTGCCCTGTTTGCTTTCGCCGCGCCCAGCACAAACAGCTATCGACGCCTCGTGCCCGGATTTGAAGCCCCGGTGAATTTGGTCTACTCCCAGAGCAACCGCAGCGCCGCGGTGCGTACCCCGATGTATTCCAAGAGCCCGGCGGCCAAACGCATCGAGTTCCGGTGTCCCGACCCGTCGTGCAATCCGTATCTGACGTTCGCGGCGATCCTCATGGCTGCGCTTGACGGCGTGCAGAATAAGATCGATCGTGGGGAGCCAATCGACAAAAACCTGTACGATCTGCCGCCCGAGGAAAAATCGCAAGTCAGGAAGACACCCAGCTCGCTGCCGGACGTTCTGATCGAGCTCGAAAAAGATCACGAGTTCCTACTGAAGGGAGACGTTTTCACAAGGGACGTAATCGAAACCTGGATTCGCTACAAGGCGGAACATGAAGTGGATCCAGTACGCTTGCGACCACATCCGTACGAGTACTACCTGTATTACGACATCTGACGTTTCGACTTTGGCGCTCCCCTCGTCAAGTCGGCACATCCGAGACCGGACGAAGAAGTGGAGTGTAGGATAAGCTCTTGGACGAGAGCGAATGAGGCAAGGGATCTTTCATCTGGCGGCCACACAGCGGACGGCGCCGGTGGCGATCTTATGATTGATCGGTTATAATTGTTGTGGATTGCTGATTCGAGGGTGAGCCTCGACGGTGATGGAGTTCACTGTGGTCCGCCCACACGCGGCTGATGACTCCTACGAGATCATTGATCCTGGTAGGGGTCGTTGACACAGAAGGCGACAACAGGCTCCTTCCAGGATCCATGCGGAAGGAGAGTCCCATGCACCAGGCAATCAAGGAGGCGTCAGAATCTGGCGGCGTTATAGGGCCGCCCAAGTTTCCCTCATCTTTTGAAAGCGGATTGCGCGAAAGGCTCGCGGACGCAATCGAATGTCTGCTCCCGCTCCACGATCAGTGCACCTCGGCCATTGCTTCGATCGACCAATTGCTGAAGCGTCTGGCGGACGGGCGATTCATCCTTGCAGTCCTCGGGCAGTTCAAATCCGGCAAGAGCACGCTGCTTAACGCCTTGATTGGCGAGACTGTGCTCCCAAGCGCAGTCCTGCCAGCGACATCGATCCCTACGATTGTCAGCTGGGGCGAGTCGCTGCGTGTGAGGGTGGTCTACAACGATGATCGTCCGGCAACGATGCTTACTGCCGGACAGACCGGCGATCTGGCACAGTGCCTTTCGCGCTTTGTCACGGAAGCAGGCAATCCCAGAAATCACCTCGGCATATCTCAGGTGGAAGTGTTTCACCCGTCGTCCATTCTCAAACAGGGACTGGTGCTCGTTGACACCCCTGGTTTTGGCGCCACATTACGCCACAGAATGGACGCCACGCTCAACTTTCTCCCTCAATGCGACGCCGCCATGTTTCTGGTCGGGATCGATCCGCTAATCACTATGGACCTTGAATTTTTGAAGAAGGTCCGGAGCAAAGTGCGGCGGCTGTTTTTCATCATCAACAAGTCGGACTTCCTTGGTTCGCAGGGCCGCGAGGCGGCGGTTTGCTCGCTTCGGACCATGCTTACGGAACATGTCGGACTGGGTGGGGATACTCGGATCTTCTGCGTTTCGGCTCTAGAGGCTCTTGGCAGCAGACATCTGAATGACAGAGCTGCATTAACTGAAAGCGGCCTGCCGGAGGTTTTAGAGCATGTGAATGCGTTTCTGGTGCGGGGAAAATCGGTTGCCTCGCGTGCGGCGATCTCCCTCAAAGCGGCCGACGTTTTGGACGATGCCGTGCTGCAGCTGCGCCTGACGATTCGCTGCCTGCAAATGCCGACCGAGGAGGTGGAAGCTCGCCGCGCTCTTTTTGATCGTCAACTGGAGGACATCCGCAGGGAAAGGACCCTCGCAGCCGAGCTGCTGGCCAGAGAGCGCACAAGTTTGAACGAAGTGCTCGAAAGTCTCGCGGAGCAGATGCGCCACAGAGGGCAGGCATACCTGCGAGGAGTCGCCCAGGCAGCCTTAGCGGGCCTCGATCCAGGCAAAGTCGGGGAGATTCTGATACGATTTGCGCTCGCAGCTGTCATCCCGGATTTCTTCGATCACGAAATGTCTGAGATAACCGCTGACTTTTCCAAACGGGTAGCCGAAGCCTCGCGACATTTCCAGGAACGAGCGAATGCGCTCATTGAGTTGGTGCGCAAAACGGCCGCCGGGTTGTTTGATGTTTCATATGATGCGCCGGAGAGCGCCGGCCTACCCGAAGAGACTCATGACCCATTCTGGATCAACCACGATTGGACTGGCTCGCTAAAACCAGTACGTCCAAACATGTTGGATCGGATCCTGCCTTCGCGGAATCGCCTGTCAAGGATCGAACACAGAATTGCCGAACAAATTGACATGCTGGTTGCGCGCAATGTAGAGATCCTCCGTTGGTCCACCTACCTCAGCTTCGACGAGGCTTTCTCTCGTTTAGACACCAGTTTTGATGAGCGCCTTGCAGACACGATCAATGCGACTCACGGCGCCATCACGGCAGCGTTGGCCAAGCATAAACAGGTTGAGCAAGTAGCACCAGAGGGCATCAGTACGTTGCAACGGTGCGCGGCGCAACTCATCGGGATCGCTGCCGCCCTGCGCGATGCATCCAGGTGTGGGACAAGAAACGATGCCGCCGGCCTCCATTCACACGGTGCGGTGTGACCATGTAGGACTCGGCGAAGCAGTCAAGAACTGCTGCGATGGGCAGTGGCGATGTATTAGAAAATCAGCTATAATCTTGCAGATTGCTGATTCGAGGGAAAGCCTCGACGGTGATGGAGTTCACTGATATCTGCCGCTTTGTGGCTGATGACTCCTACGAAATGCTTGATCCTGTAGGGGCCTCATTACGCGATGCGGCAGAAAGGCTCCTATCGGGACGAAACTCGGAGGAGATCTCCATGCACCAGGCAGTCCCAGAGGCATCGAATCCCGGCGCCGATATGGCGCCGCACCATCCCACGCATTTTCGCAGCATCCTGTTCGATGAAGCAGAAACCTTCACAGACCTCGATGCGCGGCAAATGCCCGAATTCTTCCTAGATTTGAATCTCGACCAGGTTGTCGAATCCATAACAGCCCGTCGCGAAGAATATAACCTGAAGCTTTTCTTTTATACCCCCCTGAGCCACATTGAGACGATCAACTACCGCCAGGAGATATTGCGCGATTTTGAGAACGCGGCGCTGGTTGGACACATCCGTTCATTCGCCGAGGAACTGCGGTCGATGCACAGCCGGCTCGCTCAAGCAGACAAGCTTTACTACAGGTATCAGAAAGAGGCCTGGTTCCTGGATGCGGTTGACCTCTATTGTCGCGCCGTCACGCGTCTGACCCATAACCTCGCATCTACCGAGTTGCGCTCGCGCGGGTTCCGGGCTTTTCGGGAGTTTCTGACGGCCTACACGCGGTCCCGTGAATTTGTTGCGCTTCTTGCTGAAACGCAGAAGCTTAAGGCCGATCTGTCCGCCGTCAGATATTGCCTTCAGGTAGAAGGAAAGCGCATTAGGGTCGACCGATACAACCCAGAACCCGACTATGGCGCGGAAGTGCTCGAGACCTTCGAGAAATTCAAGCAGGCAGCAGCGAAAAACTACCGGTTCGATTTCTCCTCCGGGCCCGACATGAACCATGTTGAGGCGGCGGTCCTGGATCTGGTTGCTCAGCTCTATCCGGAAATCTTCTCTGCTCTTGACGAGTTTTGCGATCGCCATCGCGGCTATCTCGACAGCACGATCGCCACATTCGACCGCGAGGTCCAGTTTTACATCGCATTCCTGGAGTATGTGAAACTCTTCAAAAATGCCGGCCTCCCCTTCTGCTATCCAACGGTTACCGATGGATCAAAGGAGGTCTATGGCCAGGATGTATTTGACGTTGCCCTGGCCGACCGGCTCATCCGCACAAATAAGACCGTGGTGACCAACGATTTCCGCCTCCGCGACCCTGAGCGCGTCTTTGTCGTAACCGGTCCAAATCAGGGCGGAAAGACTACTTTCGCCCGGACGTTCGGACAGCTTCACTACTTGGCGAGCATTGGCTGTCTGGTGCCTGGAAAGGAAGCGAGGCTGTTCCTCTTTGACGGACTCTACACCCATTTTGAGAGGGAAGAAGACATCCAGAACCTGAGCGGCAAGCTCGAGGACGATCTGCGCAGGATTCACGCGATCATGGAACGGGCAACGACCAACAGCATTCTGATCATGAATGAAAGCTTCCTATCCACGACACTGAGCGACGCACTGTTTCTGAGCATGGAGGTGATGAAGCAAATCACCGAGCGCGGAATGCTCTGTGTGTCTGTGACATTTCTGGATGAGCTGGCGTCATTCAGCGAATCCACGGTGAGCATGGTCAGCACGGTGGATCCGAGGGATCCCGCTCTGCGGACATTCAAAATCGTCCGGAGGCCCGCCGACGGGCTCGCCTACGCTGCGGCGATCGCGGATAAGTATGGCCTCACCTACAAGAACGTAAAGGAGCGTATTGCGTCGTGAAAGCTTTTCTGATGCATAAGGATCGGGACTTTGATCTGACCGCGGCACTCCCCCCCAATGCTGCCGACTTGACGCAGGACCTTGAACTGGACACGCTCTTCAACGCAATGGCGGCCGGGGACGCCTTTTTGCTCGCCGTTGCGAAGCAGGCGGTCCTGGCGAGCCTTCGTGAACCGGACGCGATCGTCTATCGCCGGCACATCCTCGCTGATTGCCTCGAGCAGCCGGAAGTTGTGAGGGAGATGTACGCCATTGCTGTGGAGGCAATCGAAGGCGAGAGGAAGATTTGGGGCTGGACCGAGAAATACCCGGAGGGGTTGCTGCGTCGGTCCCTCGATGTGCTCCAGATATTTGCGGGCCTCCTAAAAAGGTTGAGACGCACAGCCGATGAGCATGGCGCCAAATTTCTCTCGGAAGGCTTTACGAGGCTCTTCGGCATGTTGGCCAGGGAGCTTGACGACGAGTATCTGGAAATCATTGGGGACCACTTGCAGCAGCTTGCATTTCGGCACGGCCTTCGGATGAGCGCTGCGCTCGGGACCGGCCTTAAAGGGACCGATTACGTTCTTCTCGGGTCCCGGCATAAGCAGCTGAGTTGGATGGATCGCCTCCGGCGCCTGGTCGGACAGCCGCCTCGCGATCGCCGTTCCGGACACTTTTACGAAATCGCTGACCGCGATGAAGCCGGCTTCAAGGCGCTCGGGGCGCTAAGAGAAAAGGGGATCAGCCAAGTGGCCGTCGCGCTGGCTCAATCGACCGAACATATTTTGAATTTCTTCAGGATGCTGCAGCTGGAATTGGGCTTTTACGTCGGGTGCTTGAATTTGCGAGATCAGCTTGCCGCAAGGCAGGAGCCCATAAGCCTCCCGGAGCCCCCCTTGCCTGCAGGCAATCCGACGCTTTCTGCCAGAGGACTGTACGACGTCTGTCTGAGTTTGACCATGAAGGATCGGGTCGTTGGCAACGATGTGAACGCCGATCGCAAGACGCTCGTAATGGTTACCGGTGCCAATCGGGGCGGCAAGTCGACATTCCTGCGCAGCGTCGGGCTTGCGCAGGTAATGATGCAGTGCGGCATGTTCGTGCCGGCAGAGTCCTTCCGAGCCAACGTCTGCGCAGGCATCTTTACCCACTTCAAGCGCGAAGAAGACAAGACTATGAGGAGCGGGAAGCTAGACGAAGAGCTAAGCAGAATGAGCGCGACGGTCGGGCATATGACTTCGAACAGTCTCCTCCTGCTCAACGAGTCATTCGCTTCAACCAATGAGAGAGAAGGATCGGAGATTGCCAGGCAAATTGTCAGGGCTCTGTTAGAGTCGGGCATAAAAATATTTTATGTGACTCACATGTTCGATCTGACTCAAGGGTTTTATCGCGCGAAGATGGACGCGGCGCTGTTCCTGCGCGCGGAAAGGCTCGCTGACGGGCGGCGGACGTTTCGAGTTGTTGAAGGCGAACCATTGCCGACGAGCTACGGCGAAGACCTCTATCGGCGCATCTTCGAAACCGAGATTCACCCGGCGGGCACAGAGTCCACAGCTACAGTTGGAGAGAGCTTGTGCCAGGACTGTCACAAATGACGACCGAAACTACTTTCGCGTACTCGGCAGGCACCCGCTATTCCGACAACGGACTGCATGAAAGGCTGTCCTCTGCGATCGAGTGCCTGCGCCCGCTCGGTCCGCAGTTCGCCCCAGTCGTCGCGGCGATTGACCAATTGCTCAGACGTCTGGCCGAGGGGCGCTTTCACCTGGCGGTTCTCGGGCAGTTCAAACGTGGCAAAAGCACCCTGCTCAATGCCTTGCTTGGTGAACCAGTTCTACCTACTGCAGTTGTGCCCGTGACTGCGATCCCGACGTTCATTCGGTCGGGCCGGACATTGCGCGCCGAGGTCGCGTACAACGACCATCGCCCGTTAACAGTTTTCGCGACAGGACAGGTCGATGAAATGGCGCAATTCCTTTCACGTTTCGTTACGGAGAAAGGCAATCCCAAAAACCATCTCGGTGTGTCTCAGGTAGAGATCGCTCATCCGTCTCCGATTCTAAAGCAAGGGCTCGTACTCATCGACACTCCTGGCATCGGCTCCACCTTTCGTCACAACACGGAAGCCACTCTCAACTTCCTTTCCCAGTGCGACGCGGCCTTATTCCTGGTATCGACCGATCCACCGATCACGGAGACGGAACTCGAGTTCCTGAAGCGGGTCCGAAGCAAGGTGCCGCGACTGTTTTTCATCATGAACAAGGCTGATTACCTCGATGCGCGTGACCGGGAAACGGCGGTTCAATTTCTCAGGACCACGCTTGTGGAACAGGGCGGGTATGACGAAGGCGTCAAGATTTTCTGCGTGTCGGCCCTGGAGGCGCTCCGCGCCAGGCAGCAGAACAACGAGTCCGCATTAATCAAGAGCGGTCTCGTAGAAGTGCAGCAGCATCTGCTCGATTTCCTGTTCCGGGAAAAGTCGGCGGCGCTGAGTGCTGCGATCTCACTCAAAGGCGCCGACCGCGTGGACGAGGCCGCCATGCAGCTGCGTCTATCGATCCGCTCGCTGCAAATGCCGATCGAGGATCTCGAAGCACGCCTTGCCCAGTTCGATCGCCGGCTTGAGGACATTCGCCATGAAAGGATGATTGCCGCCGACTTGCTCGCAGGCGAGCGAAAGCGACTGCATGAGCTATTGGAAGGCCTTTCGGGACATTTGCGCCAAAAATCCGATGTGTTTCTGCAAAAAGTCGTCCAGGACGCATTGGCAGGCCCCGATGCGGGCCAAATCACGGAGTCCACGCTGCAGGATGCGCTCGCGGCCGCCATTCCTGATTTCTTCGATTGCGAACAGGCCGAGATGACATCTCTCTTCTCGCGGCGCGTGGGTGAGTCTCTGCGACCGCACCAGGACAGGGCGGATGCGCTGATCGAATCTGTGCGCAAGACCGCCGCCGAACTGTTCGATGTTCCGTATCACGCACCGGAGAGCGCCGGAGCATTCGAAGTGACCCGCGACCCATACTGGGTGAGCGGGAACTGGACCGATTCGTTGAGTTCTATACCACCACGCGTGCTGGACCGGTTTCTGCCCTTGCGAACCCGCCTGTCAAGGATCAAACACCGGATCCAGGAGCAAACGGACATGCTGGTCGTGCGCAACGTGGAGAACCTGCGCTGGTCAGTCTATCTGAGCCTGGACGAGGCATTGTCCCGTTTCGGCGCGTCTCTGGACGAGCGACTGACGGACACGATCAACGCGACGCACGGCGCCATTGCAGCTGCATTGGCAGAGCGCCGGCAGGTGCAGCAAGACGTGACAGATGACATCAACGGGTTGCAGATCTGCGAGGCTCAATTGGTGAAAGTAGCGGCAGAGATGCGAGCAGTCCATCCTGGAGCCGAAAGCTGGGCCGCTGACAGCTCTGGGCAAGGGTCCGCATAACAGGGAACGATTGAGGAGTGCGGCGCTTCAGCGCCGCTTTCAAGTGAGTATGCCACATCCGCGGATCGGCCTTTGGCGCCGCGATTGAGGGTCAATGGACCACAACGGCGCTGAAACGCCGGTTTTCCCGACGTCGTCAAGGGACGAAAAGCGGCGGAAAAGCGCGGCACTCCAAATGTCCGCTGAGCGCGCGCAAGATAGGTGTCTGCCCTGAAGGAGTGCCGGATGCTTTTCGGCAGAGATAGAGAAATAAACAAGCTGGTCCGGAATCGGGAACAGGGAATCCACACTCTTGTATTTGGCATTGAGGGGACCGGAAAAAGCGCGCTGCTGCAAGAGCTGGCGTCGCGCCCGTCGAGTATCGCAACGATATATGCGCGCGACTGCGGTTCACGGAGGAACTTGCTCGAGGGGACGCTGAAAAGGGCGTCGTCGGCCCGCCAGATTTCTCCAACTGCCCTGAGAGAATCCCTCATAAAGGACTTGAGGAATGACGTAGTCAAATTGAGCCAGCAACAGAGTGTTTGCCTGTTGCTTGATCACTTACCGCCGCTCAGGCACAGAATGCAGCACCTTCTCGAAATCCTGGAGGAACACTTCACGTTGATCTGTGCGGTGAGGGCGATGCCAGGAACCTACAACCTATATTACTGGAAATTCGATCGTTTGGAAGTCGGGGCCCTTCCGGATTCCGCCGCCCGGTCCTGGATTGAAACGGAACTGGCTCTCCTCGGATGCAAAGGCTCGCTCGTGCGTTCCATCGGGGACGAAGTCCAGCGGCTCTGCAGAGGCAATGCAGGCTTGATCGCAGACACACTCAAGGCGATGCGCGCGGGCACAGTTCTCCTTGACGATCCCATCCGCGTGAGCCGCTATTTCATCGATGGCCGCCTGAGCCATTTGAAAAACCGCCGGGCTCCGTTCGGACGCTAACGATTTGGTTTTTTGCAGAGGAACATTGAGACGGATGGCCGACGGAATCGTGAATGGCAACGGGAAAAGGCAATTGTTAAACGGCAGAAAGTTGTATGTGCCGCAGATGAGTCACGGTGGCGCCGTCGCGTTCGCAGCAGCATTCCGCAGCATCGGCATCGAAGCTGAAGTTTGCCCGGATTCCGACGAGCGCACCCTCGAACTTGGTTGGAGGCATACCTCAGGAGACGAGTGTCTCCCTGAACGCATTACTCTAGGCAACTTCCTCAAAATTGTCGAGCAGCCAAACTTCGTGCCGGAGAAGACCGCCTTTTTCATGCCCACGGCAGACGGACCATGCCGTTTCGGTCAATATGCGCCTTACTTGCGCAAGGTGCTGCGCGACCTCCGGCTGGATGATGTTCTGGTCTTCTCGCCCACCAGCCGCGACGGCTATCAGGAGATGGGGAAGCACGCCAATGAATTGATGCGCAATGCGCTCCGCGGGCTCATCTCGGCAGATGCGCTGCGCAAAATGCTTCACATGATCCGCCCTTATGAGGTTAATGCTGGGGAGACGCTCGCCGCCCATCGGAGGGGCGTCTCGGCGGTTGAGAGGGTGATCGAGCGTCAGTGCATTCGCGCCGAGCAGCGCATGAAGGAGCTTGTCGCGGCGCTTGCCGCGGCGCGAGATGAATTCCGCAAGATTCCGGTCCGCAATCCGCGCAACCGCCTACTGATCGGAGTCGTGGGGGAGATTTTCTGCCGCATGACACCTTTCGCGAATGATTTCCTGATTCGTAAGATCGAGGAGTTCGGCGGAGAGTGCGCCCTGGCTCACATTGTGGAGTGGGTTTGGTATACCAACCTGGAACAGCGCAAGAGGCTGATTCAGTCCGGCCAGAACTTTTCAAGGGCCATGCTGGCGGCTTACATCAAGAACCACATCCAGCACAAAGACGAGCATCGGCTTATTAAGGTGTTCGAGGAAGATTTCAGGGGCTACGAAGAGCCGTCCATCCAGCGGATCTTCCAGTACTCCGAACCCTACCTGCCGCATGAAGGTGCGCTTGGAGAAATGACCCTCAGCGTCGGCAAAGCCGTGTTTCACTACCACCAGGGATGCGACGGCGTAGTCGATATCTCGCCGTTTTCCTGCATGAACGGCATCGTTACCCAAGCGATTTACCCGCAGGTGAGCTCCGACCACGACGATATCCCGATCCGAAACTTCTTCTTCGATGGCACCCAAACCGATCTCGACCGCGATGTCGGGATTTTCATGGAACTGGCCCGCAGCTATCGGGCCCGCAAAAAGCGCCTCAGACCCTGAGGAGCCTTTTGCGGCTCAAAGTCGATTGCGATGTGACTGAAAAACTCAGACCCTTCCCGGTTGCCAACATGCCGGAAAGGATTGAAAATCCCCTGTGCGCGTCCCGCTCCCAAATGATCAAATCAAGGTCTGAGGAGACGCGAGGTACCCAGGGCAGCGCAGGCGCCTTGAAGGAATGGCGGCTGCCGTGACCAATCCATCTTCCAGTGTTACAGATACTCTCAGCGTGGGCTTACTGCGGGTATCCACGGCTCATCTCCAACACGCTCGCGATGAGGGCTAGTGCGGTCCCCCTTTACGATCCCATTCGGGTGCGGCGCATATTCATCGTTGGCCGCCTCAGCCACTTGAAGATTCGCTATACCCTTGGCTCAACCGGACTAAACTTCGCCATATTCTGCGAGGGTCTTGGTTCGAATCCGAAAGATCTTGCCCACAGGCAAAACTGCGACAAGCCCGTCGCCGACGGCGCCGGTGTGCGCCGCGTCCATGATCACGCCGGCGATCTGTTCCGCGCCATCGCCTGCGGTGAAGATTTCTATCATGCAGTGCGGGGAAGGCCCATTGTAAAACGAGAATTTCTTTTCCCACTCGCCCACGCCACTTACCTTAGTAACTGTGAACCCGCTGACACCCGCCTTCTCCAGGGCCACTTCGACCTTCTCGACGAGCTCATTGCGTATGATTGCAGTCACTTTCGCGAACTCCATACGACCTCCTTTTCGATTGCGAATATCGAACTGTTGCCTGTTCTTGCGGGCCGTAGCGGAGCCGCGTAATGACGGCGGTCACCGAGATTATGCCTATCGACAGGACGGTCCTCTCCGCGCTGAAGCGATCGCTTCCAGCTTTGAAGCGACCCAAGAACCCGAGGTTGGTTAGCTCTCGTCTCTCCAGCATGGCGCCGCATGCTTCCAGGTGTGGAGCGATTGCAGCCATCCGACGCTGCCTTCGGATCATCGGGACGCAGTAAGGTGTGGTCGATAGGAATTGCTGCAGCGACTTTGTCGATCATCTGATTTCCATGGCAGAGAAATGGCGTATTGCGCCCAAAACAAAAAATCCACCCGATTCGTTCCAGGTGGGTCTCACTTAATTTGGATTACTGGCCCCTACCTGGACGTTCCTTTGAGGTAGGAGTTATCAGGCCGTGAAGGTCGGTTGTGGTGAACTCCATCGCCAACAGCGAGTGGATCATATCAATGTCAGTTTGAAGACACAAGCTCGTTTTTGCAGGCCCCAACCCGTCACATGAGAGCAAGCCCAGTCAAAAGGCGCACTATCACGAGCGAGCAGTTCGAGCACCCTGAGCTGCCGCGTTCATTGCTCCTCAGCCGGCTGAACTTGGAATATGCCAACTTGCTTTTCTTGATCTCAGGTCTGCTCATCATCCGGTTCCAGCCTGATGACGACAACGGTGATGTTGTCCCGCCCGCCCGCCTGATTGGCAGCGTCGACAAGATAATCTGCCATCTCCTGTGGAGTCCGTCGCGCATCGGAAAGCACCTCGCGAATATCATCCTCCGGTACCTCATCCGTTAGCCCGTCGCAGCAAAGGAGGTAGACGTCGCCGGCATATCCGGCTCCTTCCCTGAGATCCACGTCGACCTCGGAATGTGATCCAATCGAGCGTGTGATCAGATTCTTTTGCGGGTGCCTGGCCAGATCCGATTTGCTAAGCACACCATTCTCGTACAGATGCCAGACGAGCGAATGGTCCGCAGTCAGCTGCTCGAGAACGCCTTTGCGCAGGAGATAAGCGCGCGAGTCGCCCACGTGCGCAATGCAATACTGTTCTCCCTGGAAGAGCAAAGTCGTCAGTGTGCTCCCCATGCCTGCCAAAGCCTGGTCGTGGCGCTGGGCTTTAAATATCCGGGTGTTTGCTTCCAGCGCAGCAAGCCGAAGCATTTCCGCTGCTTTCACATCGGGAGTGGCATGTTCTCTCACCCAATCGTTGACAGTGGAGGCAGTCAGTTGGCTGGCGACCTCGCCGGCCGCATGTCCGCCCATGCCGTCCGCCACCAGCGACAGGCCGGTTTTCGCGTTCACCACGTAAGAGTCTTCATTGGAAGTCCTGACTTTTCCCTGGCTGGTCTGGCTACCATATTGAATTTGCAATCGTCACCTGCCGAGCTTATTTGCCCTTATCGTGCAGTCCGAGATCGTCCCAATGGATCCTTCAGCATCCATTTCCCGTCCCGGCAATTTCATTTCTGGACTTCGCCGGGTCTTTCAATTGGTTCCCCGTCCGACGAATTCGGCACGCGTCGATCTCGGCGTGAGGCTGAAAAATCTACACACCTTCCGCCTTATCCAGAGTTCCGTACAGGAGTGGAACGGCATCTCCTGTGCGCATGCCTCTCCAGACAACCAGATGGCAAGCTGCGCTAAGGTGGTCGTATCTTATTTCAAAGGTGAAGAAACGCTTCTCGAACGAGTTGGGGGTGAAGGATGTTGTAAGAAGGCAATGTCTAGAGGTCAGCGTCAAGACTGCCGAGAGCAGATCCGCGGATTGCGCAAGATAATCCGCGATCATTTTCTGCTCTGCGGTTCCAGGGTCACGATCCCACCTTATGTCCATAGCAACCCTGCAGTATTGTGTCAGTCCGCCGGTCCTATAAGGCCGTTTACGAGGTTAAGCGGCTCATTACGATGGGTGAATCGGTCGGAATCAACGCATAAAACTTCCAGACAAGTCGTTGCTGGGCATGGCCTCACTATTTCACAACCAGGACGTAACGGGGATGGATCCGTTCCTATCTTCGATGAATTGCAGAGCGCGCCCAGGGAAGGACATCGTGATTTTGTCATCGTTTCCACCATCGATGGGGGACCATATCAGTACGCCGCTGTGGGCAGCCCTAACGCTCCATTGAGAACGCGCTAGTGAGACTATGCCGGTCCCATACTCGAGATCATGGACGCCGTCGCTATCGCTCATAACGATCCAGCGCAATGGCGTGCGCACGGCCATGTGTTGGGTCGCAACGGTATGTTGTCGTTTCCGCACCATTCCCCTGTGCGAAAGAATGCGTGGCTGATAAACGAGCGACTCGATGGCTTCCTTCGGCCCGACATGATAGTCAAGCAGCTGCCGGTAAAGGTCATGACCTGGTTCCCCCTGTCCAACCTGCGGGTTGTCGCCGGGCTCCGTGCGCCGATCGTGAAGCCCCCATGTTCTAAGCGTTTGCGCCGCGTAGCGGTGAAAGGCCGGCTCTAGTGATGAATGAAACTCGATGCGAATCTTGCCCAGGCTGCGTCCGCGCGTCCACCACCAGCCAATCCACCCCAGAAGCAGCGCCGTTCCCTCCTCGACCAGTATTGCATCCCTGTAAGGGATTTGATGGAACACGAACTCCCTGTCATGCGGCTTCTCCAGGACACTGAGCCCGTCTTTCCCATCAGCGATGAGCCAGGCACTTTCCTTCGACCTGCTCCTCTTGTCACGCTTCCACGGAGGAACGAAGATGCGAGGCGCCCAGGGTTGCGACCCAGCCTCGTAGCGATGGAGAGCCGCACGCCAATCAGGATCCAGTTCCTCAGGCGACCTCACCGTCCAGGGGCGTTCTACCCAATCCATTCACTTGCCGCCACGTATATAAAACCTGCGCACTTCTTGCTTGCCGAATAGGATCTCATCTTTTGAGCGCAGCGATCGGATTCTCGAAAACGGCTGACTTCCCAAGCTCGGCCTCAATTTCCACCAGCCGGTTGTACTTGGCGATCCGCTCGCTGCGGCAGGCGGAGCCGCTCTTGATCTGGCCTCCACCCATGGCTACGGCGAAGTCAGCCATGAAAGTATCTTCGGTTTCACCGGAACGGTGGGAGATGACGAATCCCCACCCTGCCTCGCGACACAACTGGATCGCCTCAATGGTTTCGGTGACTGTGCCGATCTGGTTCAGCTTTATGAGCGCCGCGTTGGTGGATTTCTCGGCGATTCCTCGCCCAATGAAGCGGGTGTTAGTGACATAGATGTCGTCACCGACGACTTGGATTCTCGACCCCAGCACAGCCGTGTGCTCACGAAACCCATCCCAGTCGTTTTCCGCCAGGCCGTCCTCGATCGAGATGATGGGATACTTGTCGATCCAGGATCGATAAAGAGCTGTCATCTCCGCGCTCGTCTTTTTCCCCTGGCGCGACTTCGAGAGGTTGTAAGCGCCGTCTTCGAAAAACGAACTGGCCGCCGGATCGAGCGCGATGGCAATATCTTCGCCAGGCTTATAGCCGGCATTGATAATGGCTTTGACAATAAGTTCGCAAGCCTCTTCGTTGCTTTTCAGGTTGGGAGCAAAGCCTCCCTCATCCCCGACCGCGGTGACATCCCCACGGCCCTTGAGGATCTTCTTTAATGAATGGAAGACTTCCGTGCAGTAACGCAGCGCCTCCGCGAAGCTTGGCGCACCAATAGGCATGACCATGAATTCCTGAAAATCGACGCTGTTGTCTGCATGCTTGCCGCCATTAAGGATGTTCATCATTGGAACGGGAACGCGCACGGCACCAAGACCTCCGAGGTGGGAGTAAAGCGGAAGATTACGGGTCGCAGCCGCCGCCCTGGCGACCGCCATGGAGACGCCAAGAATGGCATTGGCGCCGAGCCGGCTCTTATTGGGAGTGCGATCGAGCTCAATCATCTTGTGATCGATCTGGGCCTGCCGGACAGGGTCCATCCCTATGAGTTCGGGAGCAATCGTTTGGGTGACATTGGCGACGGCTTTCAAGACGCCCTTGCCGCCGTACCGGCTCTGATCGCCGTCGCGCAGTTCGCAGGCTTCGTTTTCGCCCGTGGACGCCCCCGAAGGGACGGAAGCGCCGGTGACCACTCCGTTACTCAGGCCCACAAAGACTTTCAGGGTGGGATTGCCGCGAGAGTCCAGGATTTCCAATGCTCGAACCGACAGGATTTTGGGATTCATGGTTTCTCCTATATGGGGGTGGAGGATTCTGATAAGAACTGATTTGAACCCATTGCCTCGATTTCTGCGATTGCGGATCTGATTTCTTCGACTTCGGATTGCGTTCTGGAGAGCAGTGATTCAACCGTCGAGATCTGCTCGCGGATGCTCTTCTCGGCTTCTCTCTGAATTGTCTGAATCGCGGCGTTGATTCTCTCTGTCCACTGTGATGCCACGCGCGACAGGTTTTTCGCGACCTCATCCGGAATGCGCTTCAGGAAATGCCTATCCGCCCAGGACCGGAACACACTCATGGGAATGACGAACCAGAGCAGGTCGGTGTTGAACATGAACAGGTTGCTGATGCGGATATCCGGGGCAGCCGGTTTCCTCAACTCAATGTCGAGAGGTTCGACGGTAAAGTGCGTTCCCAAGGCTTGGAAAATGTTGGCGGCCAGGCGGTCGCGAAATCCCTGAACGGCGCGCGACAGTGTCTCCTGGGCCTTCTCAAGGGGGACGCAGAACAATGGGCCCTCCCGAAGCGAGATCTCTTTCATCTCGCGCGCGAGCGCTTCGTCCAGCCATTGCTCGTAGGCGCGGTTGAGTTTCCAGAGATTTGCCTTCAACCCGGACAGCCTGAGTTTCAGCTCCCGCGTCAAGCGCCTTTCGATGTCGGCGTAGAGTTCCTCCATGCGTTTCATGATCCACGGACGGGTCTGGCTGGCGCGCGAGTGCGCCAGCGCTTGCAGCTCCATGCGGATTGATTCGTAGCTCGTCTTCTCATTCAGGATCAGGCTCTTCAGGCGGGAACGATCCGCATCGGCCCGTTCCGCCGCCGCGAGCGCCAGGGCGAGATACTCTTTCGCGCGCTTGAGCAGAGCATCGAATTTGAAGCGGGCAATGTCCGCGCGCTCGGTGTCGCGGTTCTCCAGCAAAGGAAGAAGCAATTCCCGATCAAAGTTTGATTTCAATTCCGCATACGCCGGACGAATGGAAAACGGGCATATACGGAACTCGACGCGGAATTCCGTACGTAGTTCCTCGCGAATGAAGGCAATGACTTCGTTCCTTTCTGTTTCCGACAGAAGATCCGCCTTGGTCAGAACGATTGCAATCTTCGGGGTGTAGCTGCGCAAAGTTCGAATGAGCGCGACGTCTTGCATGGATAGCGGCGGATCGACGCTGATCGTGACCAGTGCCAGCCCCACCTTGGGCAGCCAACCGAGAGCGGCGTCTGTATTGTGTTGAAAGACGCTGTCCAGACCCGGAGTGTCTACGAATTGGAGGCCCTGATAAGGCTCTAACGACGGCAACTCCACGGTAACCGCGGCAACCCTTTTTGTGTTCTGGTGATTCCCGGTTTCAGAAACATAGGATGCGACCGCGGCAACAGGAACTCTTTCCGTCCTGCCGTCCAAATACCGGACCATCGCCTGCTTGTGCGGCCCGTAGCGCAGCCGCGTGATGACGGCGGTCACCGGAGTCACGCCTACCGGCAGGAGGTTCCTCCCCGCGAGAAGGTTCAGAAGCGAACTTTTGCCCGCTTTGAAGCGGCCGAAGATGCCGACATCGATCAGGCCCCTCTCCTCGAGCAGGGCGCCACACGCTTCCAGGCGTGGATCGATCGCCGCTATTTGATACCGTGTCCGGATCGCCCGGACGCGGTCGATTGCAGCCGGGAGGAACCGCTGCGATTCGACTGTGGCGCTTTTGCCGATCATTTGATTTTCGTATCCGAGAAATAGCAAGTTGCGCCCAAAACAAAAAACCCACCTGAAGCGTCCCAGGCGGGTTTTTTCGAATTCAGATTACTGGCCCCTACCTGGATCTGCCTTCGAGGTAGGAGTTATCAGGCCGGGCCGGCCGGTTGCGGCGAACTCCATCGCCAATAGCGGATTCATAATACCAATGCCAGGTTGCGGGCGCAAGCTGGTTGCCTTTGTGCTGGTTGGCTTTGTGGGCTCCAACCCGTCTCTTGGCGGCAGGCACAGCCAGGAGGCGCAATTTCACGAGCGAGAAGTTCGAGCACCCTGAGCCGCCACGTGCATTGACTCCTCAGCAGGCGGACGTTAGAATATTTGAACAGGCGATGGAGTTCGCCGTTAACTATCTCCACGATACGCTGAGATTGATGACTCCTACTGGAACAACCGCCCGGTAGGAGTTTTTCTGTGACTGCCGGGCCGGAAAGATAGGAGATAGGCCATGTTCGCGGCAGTCTTGACGTCTATAGCAGAACTCCCTCAGATTGGTCCGGTCTTGTTGCCATACGTTCATTTTGGGAGACTAGCCTGGATTCCCATGCAAGGGACTCGACCTAACAGTTTCAACGGTGCCGGCCCTTAGCCCGATCCATAAACTGGGCTCCCCGAGACCTAAGGCTTCCACTAAGCGTTAGACTAGGTCTTCACTTATAATCTAATTCCACACTGCAATCACACAAAGATTGGCAATGAATGCGGCTGCCGGATTCTAGATGTTGCCCTAAGAAGTGAGTAAATCTGCGATTTCTTGAGATGTTTGGCCCTGCACAACAGATTGTGCTTGCATTCCGTGCTTGTGGATAATATAGTGGATGTATGTCTAACAGTGAAGCTTCAGAGCTAACGGATCTGGCTCGGTTCTTCCTGGAGCCATCGAATACCACGCATCGGCAATATGAGGCCCTCCGCGCCTATTACGTCGGTCACTTACCATCGGCTGAGGCCGCCCGTCTTTTCGGCTATACACCGGGAAGCTTTCGTGTTCTCTGCCATGCGTTTCGCCAGAATCCAGACCGGGCGTTTTTCCTCCCTCCCTCCAAAACCCCGCACGTTGTACCGGAAAAAGAACGCGTGCACGAAACGATTGTCTCCTTGCGTAAACAGAATCTCTCGATTTACGACATCAGCCGTGCATTGGGGCAAAGCGGAAAGGCTCTCAGCCCCCCTGCGATCGCTGCGATTTTGAAACAGGAAGGATTTGCTCGGCTTCCCAGGAGGCCTGACGAGGAGCGGCCTGCGGGCATTCGTCCCGAAGTTGCCGCCGTGGCGGATGTCAACCAATTGGATCTGTCCCCAAGACAGTTTCGTACGAAGTTTGGGGGGCTGTTTCTTTTCCTTCCTTATTTAGCGGCCATGCCTCTGGAGAAGATCTTTCGTCAGGCTGACTTGCCGGGATCCCAGATGATCCCCGCGGGCCAGGCAATGCGCTCCTTGTTGGCACTGAAGCTCTTCGGTAGTGCGCGGCACAGCCACGTTATGAGCTCCGTCTTCGACGAGGGTCTCGCTCTGTTCGCCGGACTCAACGTCATTCCAAAACGCTCGTTCTTGACCGAGTACAGCTGTCGCATCGATCCGGGAAGTTATCCAAAACTGATGCGCCTATGGTTCGACGCCATGAAACCACTCGGACTCGAGCGGGGCAGCTCTTTCGACCTCGACTTCCACACCATCCCGTTTCACGGTGAAGAGGCTCTGGTCGAAAAGCACTATGTCTCCAAACGTAGCCGCCGGCAGAAAGGCATCTTGGCTTTCTTGGCGCAGGATGCGAGCACTCGCGTTTTCTGCTATGCCAATGCACAATTGCGCAAAGAGGATCAGAACGACGAGATTTTGCGCTTCGTCGATTTCTGGAAAGAGAAGACCGGGAAATATCCTGAAGAGTTGATATTCGACTCCAAGCTTACCACCTATGCCAATCTGAATCTGCTCAACAAGAAGAATATAGCCTTCATGACCCTGAGACGCCGCCACCCAAAGATGCTACGCGTAATTGCTCAGGAACCGACTTCCGCATGGAGGAGGATTGAACTCGAGGGAGTGGCACGTGCCTACAAGACACCGCGTATTCTCGATAGAAAGATAACCCTGGAGGGATACAAGGGCCTGATGCGTCAGTTAACCATCACGGATCTGGGACATGAAGAACCGACTCTGCTGCTGACGAATCAGCTGCGGAGATCGCCGGCGAAGCTCATCGGGCGCTACGCTCAGCGCATGGTCATCGAAAACAATATTGCCGACGGCATCGATTTCTTCCACATGGATGCGCTCTCATCGGCTGTGGCCATGAAGGTGGACTGTGATCTGCAGCTGACCCTTATGGCCAGCAGTTTATATCGGCTGCTGGCCGCGAATATCGGTAACGGCTACCAAACGGCCAAGTCGCGTCACATCTTCAGGGACTTCGTAGATGCAACCGCTCTTGTAACCATCGACGAACAGAACATCCAAATCAGGTTTCAAAAGAGGGCCCATAATCCCTACCTTATTGGGGCCGGCTTCGCAGAGACGGAAACTGTGATACCCTGGCTGGGCGAAAAACGGCTCAGGCTTGTCTTTGGATAACGGCCGTGGTGTTAAGAGCGAAAACTAACACGGACCCCCGCCGAATCCGCTAATTGAGGTAATTGCGACCGAATTTGTTAGGTCGAGTTCCTTGCATGGGAATCCAGGCTAGCGCAAGTTTCCGAGTTAGTTGTTAACGTTGGCGTTATCTCCTATGGTTTCGGCAACTATAATTGGCCCCTTTCGGAAGTTTAAGTTGGCCCCACCTAAATGGCTGATCCTCATCATCATCTCGTCTCTTTCTTGCATTTTTGCTTGTAACCTTTTTTCGCAAGCACGGCACCGGGCGGGGCAAAACCTGGGTCAGCTGCCCGGGCGCCGGA